>Ga0102592_1001511_pt1 | contig 25669 bp, 25 predicted proteins | sample AraplaCol_mMF_r2_FD_76861 | JGI IMG/M metagenome (GOLD analysis project Ga0102592, IMG submission 76861) | Arabidopsis root microbial communities from North Carolina, USA - plate scrape MF_Col_mMF_r2 (SPADES assembly) (version 2) | ecosystem: Host-associated > Plants > Roots > Endosphere...
ATATCGTCGCAGACGGCAACCGGGCGTTCCTTGCCGTAGGAGATCGTCTTCATGCGCTGTGCCGGAACGCCGCGCGAAGCAAGGTAATCCTTGGTGGCCGCTGCACGGCGAGCGCCGAGAGCAAGGTTGTATTCGCGCGTGCCGCGTTCGTCGGCGTGGCCTTCGATGGTGATCGCGTACTTCGGATAGCGGGCAAGCCACTGAGCCTGGCGGTCGAGGGTCTGGGAAGCGTCCGCGCGGATCGAGGTGGAGTCGGTGTCGAAGAAGATACGATCGCCGACGTTGACGGTGAAGTCCTGTGCAGAACCGGGCGTTGCGGCGCCGGCACCGAGGCCCAGGTCACCAGCGCTGTTCGCCATGTTCTTCTTGTTCGCGCAACCGGCCAAGGCAAGACCGGCGACAAGCGCGATCATGACGGGGTTACGGGCGAAATTCTGCATGCGGCTCATTGCCGGGGTGTGAATTCGGCTCATGGCCGGTCTCCTTGCGACTTGATTAAGGTTGCCGGACTGTAACCTCGTTGGGTTAATCGGCATTCAAGAATTATGGTTAACAGATGGTTGATTTGTCCCTCAGTCGCCCCAATCAGGGATTTTTGCGGCGACAAAAAGGCACATCCACAGGCTTTCCTACTCGAGAAGCGGCGACCAGGCCGGGTCCGAAGCGAAGTTCGGCGTCTTGATGAGCTGCTCGTTGTAGCCCGTCAGATCGATCGAGTAGAGCTGCGGACCGCCGGCACCAGCTGCCTGGCGGAAGAACATGATAACGCGGCCGTTCGGCGCCCAGGTCGGGCCCTCGTTGTGGAAGCCCGTCGTCAGGATGCGTTCACCCGAACCATCAGGCTTCATGACGCCGATCGAGAACTTGCCGCCCGACTGCTTGGTGAAGGCGATCAGATCGCCGCGCGGAGACCAGACCGGCGTCGAGTAGTTGCCGTCTCCGAAGGAGATACGGGTTTGGCCGGAGCCATCGGCATTCATCACGTAGATCTGCTGGTGGCCACCGCGGTCGCTTTCGAAGACGATGCGGTTGCCATCAGGCGAATAGGAAGGCGAGGTATCGATCGCAGCAGTGGACGTCAGGCGCGTCGTGGTGCGCGAACGCAGGTCCATCGTGTAGATGTTCGCGTTGCCTTCCTGCTGAAGGCTCATGACAACCTTCTGTCCGTCAGGCGAGAAGCGCGGCGAGAAGGTCATGCCCGGAAAGTTACCGACCACTTCGCGCTGTCCGGTTTCCAGTTGCAGCAGGTAAACCCGCGGCTGCTGGTTGGCGAAGGACATGTAGGTGACTTCCTGACGGTTCGGCGAGAAGCGCGGCGTCAGGACGAGATCGCTGCCGTTCGTCAGCATGCGAACGTTGTAGCCGTCCTGGTCCATGATGGCGAGCTGGCGCTTGCGCTCCTGCTTCGTGCCGGACTCGGATACGAAGACGACACGCGTGTCGAAGTAGCCTTCCTCACCGGTGATCTGCTTGTAGATCGCATCGGCGATAATATGGGCAACGCGACGCCAGTTCTCAGGCTGGGTATAGAACTGCTGGCCCGTCATCTGCGTGCCGGCAAACGTATCCCAAAGGCGGAACTCGGCGCGGAGGCGACCGTCGCTTTCCTGCGTCACGCGACCGGTAACGAGGGCCTGCGCATTGATGACCTTCCAGTCCTCGAAGCGCGGAGCGGCATCCGGGTTGGAGATCTTCTCGATGAAGGCGTTCTTGTTGATCGGCGCAAAGAGGCCGGAGCGCTGAAGGTCGGCGGCAACCACCTGCGACACCTGCGCGCCCATGTCGCCTTGCAGGAAGTCAGTGATCGCGATCGGCAGTGGCTCGACATTGCCCTTGTTGATGTTGATTTCGACAAGCGCGTTGGCCGGCGTGGCGACAACCGCAGTGGTTATCATGCCAACGGCGACCATCAAGGCGCGAATGAGGGAACACTTGGTCATGAGGGGCAAGCCTTTCAGCATTTAAAGGGCCAGATCGCTAGGATCGAAGTTCACGATAACTTCGCCCCAGGCGTCATATTTGTCTTTCGGAAGGTTGGTGAAGGGCGAGGACTTCATGACGGCGCGCTTGGCACCGCTCGCCAACGCCATGCGCGTCGCCTCGTTGGTGCCGCCAACCGCTTCGACCTCGGGCGAACCGATAATGTTGCCATCCGGGTCCAGCTTCATGTGGACCTTGATGCGAACGTCACTCGCGCCTTCCATCCCGGGAATGACCGACCAATTGCCGGCGATCGCGCTACGCAGCGCATCCATCTCGCTCATCGAGAGCTTTGAGCCGCCAGTGGCCTTCTTGGCACCGAGCGACGCAACCTGGGTCGAAGTCTTGGCGCCGCCGGGCGACGGGTCCTGCTTGTTCAGCAGCGCCGCGATATCATCAGCATTGAAGTCGCTCTGCTTGGAGGACGCGGACTTCGCCTTCTCCTGCTTCTTGTCAGCCTTCTTCTTGTCCGTCGGCTTCTCGTCCGCCTTCGCCTGGTCCTCGGTCTTCTTCTCCGGGGGCTTTTCGGCCGGCTTCTGTTCCGGCGGCTTGGCTTGCGGCTTCACGACCGGAGTGGGGACCTTATCAGGCAGCGCCTCGGCGTCCGGCTTCGGCGGCTCCGGCTGTTCCTGCGGCGTTTCCTCGGGCTTCGGCGGCGTCGGCGGGGTGATTTCGGGCTTCGGCGGCGTAATGGACGCGACCTGCTTCGGCTCGACGTCCGTCTCCTCCTTCATGATCTCCTTCACCTCGTTGGGGACGGGATCATTCTGAGGAAGAGGCTTTTCGACAGCCTTGGGGGCAGCAGCGCTCTCGTTATTGCTGGGCTTGGCGTTCGGGACCGGCGGCGTCTTTAGGTCGACCTTGTTCTCGCCCATGTTCTCGGCGTTTTCGACATTGGTCGGCTTGGAGGTCGGTTTCGGCGCCGGCTTTTCGCTCGGCTTGGCCGTCTTGTCGCCCTGCTGCATCTGCGTCATTTCTTCGACGGGCACGAGGTCGACGGGCATCGCCTCGAAATCCTCGACCTTGAACTGCTCCGGGGAGCCGATCGAGATCAGCGCCCAGGCAAGCAGTGCACAGTGCAGAGCCGCAGATGTGACGATACTGGCCTTCATAGCGTTCGCTATTGGTCCTTCTTCTGCTGCGTCACGAGACCGATGTTCTTGTAGCCGGCACCCTGGATGCGGGCCATGACGTCGGCGATCACGCCATATGGCGCGGTCGCGTCGCCGCGAACGAAGATGCGCTCATTGTAGCCAGTCGTTGCGATCGCCTCGAGCTTCGCGGCAATCTCCTCGACCGGGATCGGCGTTTCCTGCAGGAAGACCTGGCCGTCATTCTTGACGGAAATGGTGATCGGCTGCGTTTCGGAATTCAGTGCCTTGGCCTGCGTTTCCGGCAGATCGACCGGGACGCCGACCGTCATCATCGGTGCGGCAACCATGAAGATGATCAAGAGCACGAGCATGACGTCGACGAGCGGCGTCACGTTGATTTCGGAGATGGCACCACCTCTGTGGCCACCGCGACGACGACCACCGCGACCACCACCGCTACCGCCACCGCTTGGAGCACCCATACCCATATCGTTGACTCCGTTCCCGTCGATTACTGCGCGGCCTGACGCGGCTGCAGTTTCTCGTCGATCTGGCGCGAAAGGATGGCGGAGAATTCATCCGCAAAGCCTTCCATACGGCCCGAAAGCTTGCCGGCGTCGGCAGTGAACTTGTTGTAGGCGATAACGGCCGGGATAGCGGCAACAAGGCCGATTGCGGTTGCAAGCAGCGCTTCGGCGATACCGGGAGCAACGACCGCGAGGTTCGTCGACTTCGAGCCGGCGATTGCCTGGAACGAGGTCATGATACCGACGACCGTACCGAAAAGGCCGATGAACGGGCCGGCCGAGCCGATCGTTGCCAGCGAGCCGAGACGGGCGGAGAGATATTCGGATTCACGTGCCAGCGTCACGTCCATGGCACGGTCGATACGCATCTGAAGACCGATCGGGGAGCGCGCGCCGCGCTCGAACGACTTCTTCCATTCGCGCATGGCAGAGACGAAGATCGAGGCCAGGCCGGTGTTGTTGCGTTCCGACAGCGTCCGATAAAGCTCTTCCAGCGACTGGCCCGACCAGAACACCTGCTCGAACTTGTCGAACTGGCGCCGCGCGCGGCCGTAAGCCAGATACTTGTCGATGACGATCGCCCAGGTCCAGACCGAGGCTGCGATGAGCCCGAGCATGACCAGCTTGACGACGAGACCTGCCTGCATAAACAGCGACCAGAGGCTGACGTCGGCCGTTGCTGCTGCCAATCCTACTTGTTCCATTGATCCAAAATCCCCGAATCCAAACGCCCGGCACTTGACCGGGCGGCACAAAGTGATCTCGCAAGAAGTGTCTGGCGGCCGCCGCCCAAAGCCCTGGTCAAGCTTCCAAGCTCTTATCCGCCTTCCTTGCCGTCAAATTTGGTCAAAGGAAGGCGTGCACCGCACAAACTCTGACAATCCGAGTAAGACACTATTATGGTTAACAGTTCGTTAGCGCCGGATCATGACAGCGAAACTATCGGCGAAAGATTTATCCCTTGGATTACTTGGTCAGATCTAGCTCGATGACCACAACAGCGCATATCTTCCAGCGCGCGAATTCCTTCACACAAAACTCATGTTTATGCAAGGCCGGAATCCCGTGTCTTTTCAGCGTTCGCGATCAACCCGGGCGAATCGCTGCACGCAAAGGATGTTGATCGCACTGCGCGCGGCAACGGCTCACGGCCCGCGGAGCGGCTTGCTGCCTTCGAGAAACTTCTCGGCAAGTGTCTCCGGCAGTCTTCGGGGCCTCGCATTGGCGTTAATGACGGCGATGATCACCTTGGCGGCGATCAGCAGCGTTTCGCCGCGCCGGATTTCCTGATTGAGGACCATCTTGGCGCCGCCTGCTCTTTCGGTGTGGGTCAGCACCGTCAGGATGTCATCCATCCGTGCCGGCTGCTTGAAGTCGATCTCCATGCGATGGACGACGAAGACAAGCCCCTCCTCGTCCGCATTGATAAGCTCTCGTTGCTCGACGCCGAGGCACCGGAGGTAATCTGTGCGGCCGCGCTCGAGGAAGTGCAGGTAGCGGGCATGGTAGACGAGGCCGGAAAAATCCGTGTCCTCGTAATAAACCCGCTGCAGGAGCCGGTGACCCGTTTCCGTGAGTTCACCCGAAATCGAAAAACCGTTGTCCGCCATAATTTTCTCCAAAGCCACGCGCCCTCTTTGGCGGAAGACTTTCCGCCTTGCAAGCATTGAACAATTGTCACGCTTCCTAAGTAATTTTTGACAGAGACATTCAAGCAGGAGACACCGCGATGAAGATTGCAGTGATGGGCGGGGACGGATTCATCGGCTGGCCGACATCATTGCATCTTTCGGACGCGGGGCATGAGATCCATATCCTCGACAATCTTTCGCGGCGGTGGATCGACACCGAACTCGGGGTCCAGTCGCTGACCCCGATGGACTCGATCCAGGAGCGCACGCGCATCTGGCACGCCGAAACTGGCCGGCGCATTCATTTCAACCTGATCGACCTCGCCAAGGACTACGAGCTCCTGAAGAAGTGGCTCGCCGAGAACCGTCCGGATGCCGTCATTCACTTTGCCGAGCAGCGTGCCGCCCCCTACTCGATGAAGAGCGACCGCCACAAGAACTACACCGTCAACAACAACGTTAACGCCACCCATAACCTCCTGAATGCGCTTGTCGAACTCCAGCTCGACGCACATCTCATCCACCTCGGCACGATGGGCGTCTACGGCTATTCGACGGTCGGGGCGGCGATCCCCGAGGGGTATCTGCCCGTTGGCATCGAGACGGCGAGCGGCGAGACCGTCTGCCAGGAAATCCTCTATCCGTCCAATCCCGGCTCGATCTATCACATGACCAAATGCCTGGATCAGTTGCTTTTCCATTTCTACGCCAAGAACGACCGCCTGCGCATAACCGACCTGCACCAGGGAATCGTTTGGGGAACGCATACCGAGCAGACACGCCGGCACCCTCAACTCGTCAATCGCTTCGACTATGACGGCGACTACGGCACCGTGCTGAACCGCTTCCTCATCCAGGCGGCGATCGGCTATCCCCTGACCGTCCATGGCACCGGTGGCCAAACCCGCGCCTTCATCCATATCCAGGACTCGGTACGCTGCATCGAGCTTGCCTTGAACAACCCGCCTGCCCGCGGAGCCCGTGTCGAAATCTTCAACCAGATGACCGAAACGCATCGCGTGCGCGATCTCGCGGAAGTGATCGCAAAGATGAGCGGCGCCGAAATTGCCTGGCTACCGAACCCGCGCAAGGAAGCACCGGAAAACGAACTCATCGTCAAGAACGAGAAATTTCGCCATCTCGGCCTCGATCCGATCACCCTCCAGGCAGGTCTTCTGAGCGAGATCGTCGATGTCGCCAAGAAATTTGCCTATCGCGTTGACCGGTCGCGCGTGCCTGCCGTTTCCGCTTGGACGAAGGACATTGCCGCCACGATTAACCATGATCCGGAAGGCAAGAGGCTGAAGTCCGTTTCATGAGTGAGCCCCGGCACGCCTATGTCACTCTCGTCACCAACGACGATTACGCCAAGGGTGCCAAGGCGCTTGCAACATCCTTGCGCCGAACCGCTACCCCAGCGGTCATCGTCGTCCTCCATACCGCGGGCGTTGACCAAGCCAGCCTCGACCCACTCCTAAAGCTCGACTGCCGCCTGGTGCCGGTCGAGCATCTGCCGCTGTCAGCCGAGTTCAATGAGCGTCATGCTCGATCCAATCTGCACGCCGCGGCTCCCTTCAAGAAAGGACGCAAGCCGGCGTTTCACTCGCCGCTCGACAATTTCTGCAAGCTGCGCCTCTGGCAGCTGACCGAATACACCAGTTGCGTCTTCATCGATGCCGATGCGATCGTGTTGCACAACATCGACAAGCTCTTCCGCTATCCCGAGTTTTCGGCCGCCCCGAACGTCTATGAATCCCTCGAGGACTTCCAGCGGCTGAACTCCGGCGTCTTCGTCGCGCAACCGTCTGAAGACACATTCCAACGCATGCTGGAGCGACTGGATCAGCCGGGAGTGTTCTGGAAGCGGACGGACCAGACCTTCCTGCAGGAATTTTTCCCGGATTGGCACGGCCTGCCGATCTATTTCAACATGCTCCAATATGTCTGGTTTACCATGCCCCAGCTTTGGGATTGGCACAGCATTTCCGTCCTGCACTACCAGTATGAGAAGCCGTGGGAGACGAATCATCCGAAGGTCGATAAACTGCGGCCGCTGATCGACCTTTGGCATGCATTCTATGCCGGCGATGACCTGCCGGATCTATCGACCATGGCGAACCCGGAAGAGGCAGCATGAAGGTATTGGTATCGGGGGGAACAGGTCTCGTCGGGCGCTATATCGTCGAAGAACTGCTCGCCGCCGGCTATACCGTGATCATCGGCGGCCGCCACGCTCCCCTGCCCCGCTTCTTTTCGAGACCGGTCGAGTTCGCCCCGCTCTCGCTCGATCCGGCGCACGATCATATCGAAGCCTTCGAGGACGCCTATTTCTTCGTGCACGCCGCCTTCCACCACCTGCCCGGCAAATACCGCGGCGGCGAGGGCGACGACCCGGAGACGTTCAAGCGCTTCAACCTCGACGGCAGCGTCCGGCTTTTCGAAGCAGCCAAACGCGCCGGCACGCGCCGCTGCGTTTTCATTTCCAGCCGCGCCGCCTACGGCGAGCACGCACCGGGAACCACACTGAAAGAGGGCATGCCCGACAAGCCCGAGACCCTCTACGGCCAGGTCAAGCTTGATGCCGAGCGCAGTCTCGCACACCTCGCGGCGCCCGTCTTCACAACGGCCAGCCTCCGATTGACCGGCGTCTATGGCGACCTCCGACCGAACAAATGGGACAGACTGATCGAAGATTACCTAGCCGGCCGCCACCTGCCATCACGCGCCGGAACCGAGGTCCACGGAAGAGACGTCGGCAAGGCCGTACGGCTCATGCTGGAAGCGGACGCCGCGCGTATCTCCGGCGAGACCTTCAACGTCTCCGATGTCACGCTGGATACCTGGGACATCCTGGAACACATTCGCTGGGAGCGCGATTGCGTGAACAGGCTCCCGCTTCCCGCCGACAAGGCGCAGCTTACGCCGATGGACACGGCGAAGATCCGTGCTCTCGGTTGGTCGCCGGGCGGCATGCCGCTGTTCAATGAAACGATCCATGCGCTCGCTACGCTTGCATAGGTGGCACAGGCCCACTCAAGCCTGAAGTTGCAGACTGCACCGGATAGTGCAATCCGGAGGATAGTATGCAAGTCGGTTCCGCATCAGCGCTCAACATCCTGCGCAACACCTATTCCGCCGACAATCTCAATATATCGGCCGACAGCACCAGCGCGCGCCTGAAGATATTGCAGAATGCGGCAAAGGCACAGGAAAGCCTGCGCGAGAGCATGGCCACCTCGGCCGAAGCGGCGAAGGCCAGAGCGGCGCGCAAGCTTGAGGAAGCCAAGCAGCAACTCGAAATGCTGAAGAGCGGCGGCTACCCGCCGGAGGTCGTCGCCCGGCTTGCTGCCGAACTCGCTCACAAGATCAGCGCCGCTGCTGCGGAATTTGCCTCGGCTGTTGCGGCCAGCGCCACAAACATTGCTTCCACAGCCGATGCCTCTGTCGCAACTGAAGATACCGGAGCAGCCTCGGCAGACGCCACAGCTCACGCATCCGCCGCAGATGCAACGACGTCTTCGGATAGGACCGACACGAGCGCAACCGAGGCAGACGAACCCGACGGCGCAACGGCTGCGCGCAACGCCTACCAGAGCATCGTCGAAGACGGACAGCAGGCGTCCGTAGGCATCTCCGCTGAGGATCGCAAGACGATGGAAGAGTTCAAGGCCGTCCTGCAGGAGGTCCGGCAGTTGATGGACAAGGCCATGCGCGAACTGCGCGCAAGAACCGGCCAGCAAGCATCGGGCGCGAACGCCTATGCGTTTGAGGCACAGGCCGACGCCTCGGCCATACCGACCAGCATCACGATTTGAGCTGATTGGTTCAGGCGGGTGGCCAAAGGTCGCATTGTCCCGTTGAAATGATCGGCAAGACCTTTATCGTCTGCTGAAAACAGCGCGATGGACCGTATGACCCCGAAAGAATTGAAAGCCGAAATGCGTGCCGGCCGGCTCGCTCTGCGCGACTCGATCCCGGAAGACACCCGCATCGAGATGAGCCTGACCATGGCCGAGCATGCCGGCGAGGCCGTCGCGTTCGATCCAGGCACCGTTGTCTCCGGCTTCCTGCCGATCCGCTCCGAGGCTGACATCCGGCCGCTACTGGCGCGATTCCAGGCGCGCGGAGCACGGCTTTGCGTGCCCGCCATCCTCGACAAGCAGACGATCGTGTTTCGCGAACTCGTGCGCGGTGTCCCTTTGGTCAGCACAGGCTTCGGCACTTCAGGGCCGCCGGCGGACGCCGCCGTGCTCGATCCCGAAATCATGCTGGTTCCCCTCTCCGCCTTCGACAATCGCGGCCACCGCATCGGCTACGGTGCCGGCTATTATGACCGCGCCATCGACCGTTTGCGGCAAAAAGGCCTGCATCCCAAGCTGATCGGCATTGCATTCGACTGCCAGGAAGTGGCACATGTGCCCGACGAGCCGCACGATGTCAGCCTGGACGCCCTCCTGACAGAAAGCGGGCTGCGCTTTTTTGCCTCTTGGATTGGATAGCAATGCGACTGCTTTTTCTGGGTGACATGGTGGGTAAGACCGGACGCACCGCCGTCTGGAACCGCCTCCCCGGCCTCATTTCTGACCTGAAGCTCGATTTCGTCGTCGTCAACGGCGAGAACGCCGCCGGCGGCTTTGGCATCACCGAGGATATCTTCCTAGAGACGATCAACGCCGGCGCCGATGTCGTCACGACGGGCAACCACGTCTGGGATCAGAAGGAAGCGGTCGCCTTTGCCGGGCGTCACGATCAGTTCCTGCGACCGGCCAACTATCCGCAGGGCACACCGGGCCGCGGTTCGGGGCTGTTCTATGCCCGCAATGGCGCACGCGTGCTGGTCGCAAATGTCATGGGTCGCGTTTTCATGCATCCCGAACTCGACGATCCCTTCAAGTCTGCAGAAGTGATCCTCGATGCCTGCCCGCTCAAGGAACAGGCCGATGCGATCATCTTCGACTTCCATGCCGAAGCGACAAGCGAGAAGCAGTGCTTCGGTCATTTCGTCGACGGCCGCGCTAGCTTCGTCGTCGGCACGCACACCCACGTACCGACGGCCGATCACCAGATCCTGAACGGCGGCACCGCCTACATGTCGGATGCCGGCATGTGCGGCGACTACGACTCCTCGCTCGGCATGGACAAGGAGGAGCCGCTGAACCGGTTCATCTCCAAGATGCCGAAAGGTCGTATGGAAGCTGCGACCGGCCCTGCCACCATCTGCGGCGTCGGCGTCGAGATCTCCGATGCGACCGGCCTGGCTGAAAAGATCGCTCCGCTGCGTCTCGGTCCCCGGCTTGCCGAGACCATTCCGGAGTTCTGGCGCTAGCATAGGCAGGCGCCCGCCATGACGCAAAAGTGAGCAGCGGCTCCGGATTTCAACTGGACCGCTGCTGCGCCTTGCCGCATCCTCCCGAGCCTATCCGTGAGAGCGCTGGAGGAAGTGGCATGAAGCCGCCTTTTCTTGTTTTCGCAATCGCCTGCCTGATGGTCTTGGTTGCCGCGGAAGCGGCCGCCGCTCAGGAGGAACCGCGAAACGTCAGCCAGTGCCAGGCCATCGCCCAATCGATCCCGCAAGCGACCTTTGCCAGCTTCACAGGCCCGGCACCGATCATCGATGCCGGCGCCACCGACCAATCGGTTACGCTGACCTACATCGGGCACTCCACCTTCCTCATTGAAACGCCAGGTGGCGTAACGATCGCGACCGATTACAGCGGCTGGTACTCGCCGCCACAGGCGCCGATGGTCGTCACCATGAACCGCGCCCATTCCTCGCACTATACTCTGGTGACCGACCCGGCCATCAAATATGTACTGCATGGATGGAGCGACGTCCCGGGCGAAAAGGCCAAGATCAACCTCGTGGTCGGAGACACCTACATCCGCAACGTCACCACCGATATCAGGGGCGGCTTCGGCGCGCCGCAGCAGGATGGGAACTCGATCTTCATCTTCGAGGTTGCCGGTCTCTGCATCGGCCATCTTGGCCATCTTCATTACGAACTGACGGAAACCCACTACACGGAAATCGGCCGGCTGGATGTCGTGATGGTTCCTGTGGATGGTGGCCTGACGATGGGTTCCGACAGCATGAGCCGCGTCATCAAGCGCCTGCGCGCCTCGCTGATCCTGCCGATGCATCAGCCGCGCCCACTGCAAAGCTTCCTGTCGATGTTCGGACCCGATTTCGACATCAGCTACGCGCCGACGAACACGATCTCCGTCTCGCTGCGCGCCTTGCCGAAAAAGCCGCTGATCTATGTCGCGAAGGGCATGCAGTAAAAGACCCGGACTGCACCGGGCCTATTCTCCTCAGGCGAACTGCAAGTGCTGCCTGATGCCGACATCGGGCATCTTGTCATCGTCGAGGTTGGCCTTGGCGATCTCCCAGCCGAACTTCAGCTTATTGCCTGTCGAAACCCAGATCTCGGCGTCGTCGACATGCATGGCGAGCATCGTGAGCTTCGGATCCTTCTTGCCGTCGTCATACCAGGCGGCGACGAGCGAGTTCCAATACTCGTCTACCTTTGACTGGTCGGGCCGCACCTCGATCTTGCCGGCAAGGCAGGCATGGTAGTCGTGATCCTTGCCGACCACGCAGAAATGCGCCCGAGTCCCCGGCTTGATCGCACGTACGATCGCCGCATCGGATTTCGTATAGAACCAGATCGTGTTGGTCTTCGGATCGGCGTTCGGCGCCATCGGCTGCATGTGCATGTCGGCCCCGTCCACGCCGAGCATGCCGGCATGAATGTCGTTCACCTGGTCCCAGAGCTGGCGTGCCGGGTGTTCCCGCGCCTCGTTGAAACTAGCCATAGCACTTCCTTCCATTTCGAGGGTCCGTGGGTGAAACGTCAACTTCCTGGGGTTTGTTCCGCCATTCCGGATACACGGGCGACCGGCGCGACAGAGCCGTTTTCCCTTGAATGCGGCCAATTTCGCTCTTATAAGGCGGCCCATTCCTAACAATACGACGTGAACAGGGGTGCCATGGCTGGCCATTCACAGTTTAAAAACATCATGCATCGCAAGGGCCGTCAGGATGCCGTGCGATCGAAAATGTTCTCCAAGCTCGCACGTGAAATCACGGTTGCGGCCAAGGCCGGTCTGCCCGACCCTTCGATGAACGCCCGCCTGCGTCTGGCGATCCAGAACGCCAAGGCGCAGTCCATGCCAAAGGACAATATCGACCGCGCCATCAAGAAGGCCTCCGGTGCCGACGGCGAGAACTACGATGAAGTCCGTTATGAGGGTTACGGCCCGGGCGGCACGGCGATCATCGTCGAGGCGCTGACCGACAACCGCAACCGCACCGCCTCCAACGTCCGCTCGATCTTTACGAAGGCCGGCGGTGCACTTGGAGAAACCGGCTCGGTTTCCTTCTCTTTCGACCACGTCGGCGAGATCACCTACAAGCTGTCCGCTGGCGATGCCGACAAGATGATGGAAGCGGCGATCGAAGCCGGTGCCGACGACGTCGAGACCGACGAAGAAGGCCACTACATCACCTGCGCCTTTGAATCCCTCGGCGAAGTCGCCAAGGCCCTAGAAGGCTCGCTCGGTGAAGCCGAAACCGTCAAGGCGGTCTGGCGCGCCCAGAACAACGTGCCCGTCGACGAAGAACGTGCCCAGTCGCTGCTGAAGCTGATCGACAGCCTGGAAGACGATGACGATGTCCAGAACGTCTACTCGAATTTCGAAGTCGACGAAGAGGTTCTGGCCAAGCTTTCGGCCTGAGACCTGCAAGGAAGCATCATGTTATCGCGCCGGCCGGATTCTTCCCGCCGGCGCTTTCGTTTCAAGGACGCTCTTCCTCGGGCGCCAAGCCGGCCTGCGCTATAAAATTCTTGCGGAATGCGGCAAGATCTTCGGCGCTGGCATCGGTTATCGCCCAGAACACCAGTCCGCCGCTCGACCATCGACTAATATTGTATCCCTCGCGTTCCGCGCTGCCCGGTGCCGTCGACGTACCCGGCCATATAAAGAGATTAATCACGTGTCCGCGGAGCCGATAGATCAGAGCCGCGACGACCCGTCCGCCAACGTAGTCGACCCTGCCCCCGATCAGGGGAAACCCCTGGGCCGCGAGATCGACGACTGGCGGAGAGAAGTCGATCTTGCCGTTGAACCAGGGCTTGACGGTGTGTCGATCCGAGGTCTGCACATCAGCCAGGTGATCGGCAAGCAGCGAGCGGACATGGCTGGCGACGATCTGATCTTGGATATCTATCCCACGCGGCAGATTGACGAACAGGAAGAGACTTGCGGCCAGCGCAGCAAGCGACGGCACAAGGCTCCATTGCCGGATGAACGCGAAGATCCGCGGCCAGATGCCGTTTTCGGCCGCAGCCGCCTTCTCCGGATCCACGGTGGCGGCAGTCTCGAGGGACAGGCTACTTAGGACCCGAGAACGCACTTCTTCCGGCGCGCGCCATTTGACCCCGTTTCCACCGATGACCTTCCGCATGGCAGTCACCCTTGCCAGCGCGGCGCTGCAGGAGGCGCAACCGGCAAGATGCGCCTCGAATTGCGCCGAATGGACCGAATCGAGCTCACCGTCGACGAAACCGTGCAGCATGTCGCTCCATTCGGGACAGGCTCTATGGCTTTCATCGCTCATGGCGCCACCCCGCTCTTTTCCAGGGCCAGCCAGGCTTTGCCGAACTCCTCCCGTGCCCGCGCGAGCCTGGACATGACGGTGCCGATCGGCGCGTCGATGATTTCGGCGATCTGCCGATAGGACAGGCTCTCGAGTTCCCGCAGCACCAGCACCTCCCGCATCGGGTCGGAAAGATCGCCGATGACCCGCCGTACGCGCTCGGACTCGCTCTTGCGGATCACGGACGCTTCCGGCGTGTCGTCGTCGGACGCGATCTGGCAAGTCGCGATATCCGCTTCACCGGTCGAGACGTCCTCGGCCATCGGCACTTCGAAATGCGCCTTCCGGCGGCCGTCGAGTAGCCAGGCGCGGTAGCAATTTCTGACGATCGAAAACATCCAGGCGCGCGGATCGCCGCCGCGATAGCCTTCGAAGCTCCGATAGGCGCGCAGGAAGGCTTCCTGGACGATATCTCCAGCAGCATCGGGATCGCGACTGAGGAAGCGGGCGAAATTGTAGGCGTCGTCCAGCTGCGGAAGGATGGCCTTCTGGAAGCGTTGCATCGTTTCGGCCGATGCGGCAGGCGTCCTCATCGTGGCCGCTTGCGGGTCGAGCAGCGGCCGCGTCATCGCCAACGACATGCCGATCATGGCGGTGAGGGCTTTCAGAAGGCGAGCCGCCATCCGCCCAGTACCGGCAATCGCCCGATCGGCACCTAATGGCGTGCGCTGGCATTCGAATGAAAGGAAATCCGCGATCTCAGCCTCTGTCATCGTCTTCCCCGGGTTCGGCCGACCGCATCGGATCGCCCTTATGCCTTCCGCAAGATAGATCGCCCTGACCGTCATTTTATTCCGTCCCGGCGCGATTTTTTTCGAGGAAAAGCGTTCACGGGAAGGGTTCTGGATGCCGTCGCGAAAAATCTCTCATCGGTTTCATCGGCTTAGGAAGATTGCCCGGCATGCCGGGAATAACTGCCGGCCGGCCTCGATCTTGTCTGGCAGCGGCGGCACCCATTGTCGTGTTGCCGCTGCATCATAGCACCCGACAAGAGGAGACTTGCGATGTTCACCATGACACGCCGTACCGTTCTCGGCACCGCCGCCGCAGGCGCCGCCTTCGGCCTTGCCTCGAAACTGGAATTCGTTTCACCCGTCTTTGCCGAAACGCCCGACGAGCCGAGCGTCGGCTTCTACAGATATAGGGTCGGATCGGTCGAGGTCACCGCCATCTATGACGGTATCTGGCGAAAGCCGCACGACCCAGGCTTCATCAAGAACGCCTCAATCGAAGACACCAAGGAGGCGCTTGCCAAGGCCGGCCTGCCGACCGGTTTCATGCCGATCCCCCTCACCGTCGTCGTCCTCAAGATGGGCGACCGGCTGATCATGATGGATGCCGGATCGGGCGTCGGCCAGTGGCAGGCGAATGCGACACACCTACCCGCCAACATGGCGGCGGCGGGCATCGACTACAGGAAGATCAACACGGTCATGATCTCACATTTCCATCCGGACCACGTCTGGGGCCTGATGGAGAAGGGCACCAACGCGGCCGTCTTTCCCGATGCCGAACTGATCGTCAACGCAGCCGAGTACAACTGGTGGACGGAGTCTGGCCGCGTCGAAAAGCTTGCGGAAAGCCGTAAGGCCGCCGGCCAGCGCATCGCCAATGTTTTCCCGAAATGGCAGAACTGGAAACTCGTCGAGGACGGCGCCGAGGTAGCGCCCGGCATCCGCATGATATCAGCGCCGGGACATACGCCCGGCCACTCCGTCTATCTCGTCGACGGCGGAAACGAACAGCTGATGGTCTCGGCCGACATCATGTACGTACCGGCCCTGCTCGCCCCGCATCCGGAATGGCAGGGCGCCTACGACCAGGACGGGCCGATGGCGATCGAGACGCGCCGCAAGCTGATCGACCGCATCATCGCAGACAAGATCGCGATCTGCGGCTCGCATTTTCCGTTCCCAGGCTCCGGCACCTTCGTCAAGGACGGCAACGCCTACGGCTTCACCCCCACGATCCAGGCATGAGAAACTGAAGGAGAAACGATCATGATGAGACATGTTCTGGCAGGCACGATCGCCTTGATCGCGGCAACCGCTGCCCTTCCCGCGATCCAAGCCGTTCCGGCCTTCGCCATCGACAATATCGAATCCAACAATGCGCCGGATTTGACGTCGGTGCGCGCCAAGATCGCTGCCGGGGATTATCCGGGGGCGCGGGACGAGCTTCGCGGCCTTGCCGAGGATACGCAGCAGGCAGACGTCTACAATCTGCTTGGCTTTACCCTGCGCAAGACCGGCGACTACAGGACCTCGCTGACCTATTATACCAAGGCGCTAGAGCTCGAACCCGACCACAAGGCCGCCCGGGAATATCTCGGCGAACTTTACGTCGAGACCGGCGACATAGCCAAGGCAAACGATCAGCTTGCACGGCTGACGACGCTTTGCCCGAACGGCTGCGAGGAGCGTGACGATCTCGCCAAGGCGATCGCTCAGAAGGCGGTGCAGCAGACAGGCAACTGACATCCGGAACATCAGGCGAAGAGGAGCCTTAGGCCTGCGGGCCGGCCATGGAAGACATGACCGGCCTTTCGTTTTGGCCGTCCATTCACATCAGGCGGTCGATCGGTCACACGTTCGTTACCCCTAGCCCGCCATTAAGGTCTCGGTAACCCTCGCCGACTTGAATGCGCCGCGTTCGCTCCAGCCGGTCTGTTCCAAGACCAGCGTCTCTCACACTTTCGGCGGGGAAAATGCCCATGAAAAGAATAGCTCTCGTACTCTCCTTCACTCTTGCTGGCGCAATTTCCGCCCATGCGCAGCCGACGATGGTCAAGCAGTTCGAGGACTGGGGCGTCTATTCCTACAGCAAGGGCGGGGAGACTGTTTGCTGCCGACAAGCAAGCAACCGGCAAGCGTCGATCATGGCAGCAATTTCTTCGTGATCGGTCGGGCACCGGGCGCCGGATATGAGCCGCAAGCGATCATGGGCTACGAACTGAAGCCGGGCTCGCGGGCCAAGGTCGCAATCGGCGACAAGACATTTACGATGTTCACCAGGGCAAGTCCGCCTGGGTGCTTGAAGAATCGCGCGAGCATGACGTCATCAGCGCCATACGCTCCGGCAGCGACATGACGGTCGAAGCGGTCTCCCAACGCGGCACGGCGATCACCTACACCTATTCATTGAACGGGGTGACCGCGGCCCTCAAGCGCATGGCATCCTGCAACTAGGCCATGGCATGCCGTCGATACCGTGCAGCACGCCGGCTGGGCGTGTTGGCTGCCGGCTGCTTGCTCGGCATCATGCTCTCCAGCCAAATGACATCCGCCGATGGCATCTCCGGCTGGATGCATCGAGCGTTACCATCCAGCCACCGCACTGCGCTGATTGGGGCCTGGATCGCCTTGCCGGTGCCCATCCGCTCTGCGCCGCGCGCCTCGGCCAATGCCGTTGCAAAGCTCGCGGCACGCGTCCGGGTCGCCGTCCGCTCATGTGATGGTACATGGTGCAATGTCGAGGTGACCGGCCATGACGTCGGCGGGTTCGTTCGCCAGTCCACCCTATGGGGCGTCTATCCGAACGAGAAGATCATGTAGCCCTGCGACGGCCGACTCAGGGCCCGGCCCCGCCGAGGAAGGCAAGCCGGGTGAAGATCGTGTAGTGCGACTCCGACGCCATCATCGCCACGAAGACGAGGACGAGTAGCGGCGGGAGCAGGATCGCGTAGACGAGCGCCAGCCGTTCCCAGGCCATGTGCATGAAAATGGCGACGATCAGGCCGGCCTTCAGCATCATGAAGACGATGATCAGCGTCCAGCGGGGATAACCCTGGATGCCGAGATAATCGACGAGATAGGAGAAGGTGCTGAGGACGAACAGCAATCCCCAGACGACGAGGTAGAGCCTGATCGGATGCTGTTGGCCAGAATGTGCTTGTGCCTGTGCCATGGATGCGACCTCACCACAGATAGAAGAAGGCAAAGATGAAGACCCAGACGAGGTCGACGAAGTGCCAGTACAGGCCCATGATCTCGACGTTCTCATAGCTGCCCCTGCGGCTCGTGAAGAAGCCGCGCTGGCCCGTATCGAAGTCCCCGCGCCATACCTTGCGCGCGGTAATCAGGAGGAAGATTACGCCGAAGGTCACGTGCGTACCGTGAAAGCCGGTGATCATGAAGAAGGATGATCCGAACTGTGCAGCGCCCCACGGGTTTTCCCAGGGGCGCACGCCTTCGGTGATGAGCTTCGTCCATTCGAAAGCCTGCATTCCGACAAAGGTCGCGCCGAGCGCGGCGGTCAGAAGCAACAAGGCGGCCGTTTTTCCGCGCTCGCGGCGATAACCGAAATTGACAGCCATGGCCATCGTGCCACTGCTGCTGATCAGGATGAAGGTCATGATCGCGATGAGGATCAGCGGGACCTCCCGCCCGCCGATATTGAGCGCGAAGACCTCGCTCGGATTAGGCCACGCAACCGGCGTCGACATCCGCGCGGTCATGTAGGCAAGCAGGAAGCAACCGAAAATGAAGGTGTCGCTGAGGAGAAAGATCCACATCATGGCCTTGCCCCAGGAGACGTTCTTGAACGCCCGCTGGTCCGAGGCAAAGTCGGCCGCCACGCCGCGCAGGCCGGCGGGCGGCCCCATGGCAACGTCGTCAGTTTGCATTCGGGTCAGTTCGGCCATCGTCCACCCCTTAGGAAACGAGTTGGCGGCAGAGATCGACGAAGTCGTTCGCCCAGCCGGTAAAAAGCGCGAAGAGAAGCAGCCACACGACGAGCATGAAGTGCCAGTATGTGGCGCAGAGCTCGACACCGAGGCGCAGCCTGGCGGAAGTGGCGCTGCCGCCTGCGAGCAAGCGCAATCTGGTTCGCGTAAGCACTGCCAGCCCACCGAGGATATGCAGGCCATGCAATCCCGTCAGCATGTAGAAGAAACTGTTTGCCGGGTTATCGGCAAGGACATATCCGGCCGCGACCAGCTGCAGCCAGGCGACGACCTGCCCGGCAAGAAAGAGCACTGCGGTCGCCAGCGCTATATCAAGCGCAAGCCGCAGGCCATCATCGGCGCCCCGGCGCGCTTCAACCACCGCCCATTGCAGAGCCGCGCAGCTGGCGATCAAGACAGCGCTATTCGCCCAAAGAAGCCGAGGAACGGGCATTGCCCACCAATCCGCACCGCTCATTCGCGAAAGATAAGCACTGGCCAACAGGGAAAAGAGCGCGCCGACCACCGCGAGGAAAATGCCGAGGCCGATCTTGGCGGTCGGGATCGGCGGCTTCGCCGGTCCCGCGATATCATCAAGCGTGCCGACCTCCATCCATGGCTTCGACATCATCCTCTGCCCGGACAGCCACCAGATGACGATTGCGGCTATTCCCGCGAGAAAGACAAGAACCACACTCATGTGTGCGCCCTCGACACTCCGGCCATAGGCGGCTGGTTCTGGGGTATGAAGTCTTCGGGAGCGCCGGGTACACTGTAGTCGTAGGCCCAGCGATAGACGATCGGAAGCTCCTTGCCCCAGTTGCCATGGGCGGGCGGCGTCTGAGGAGTCTGCCACTCGAGCGTCGTCGCTCGCCACGGATTGCCACCGGCCTCGCGACCGCGGAACAGACTCCAAATGATATTGAACAGGAACACCATCTGCGCCGCCCCGACGACAAGCGCCGCGACCGAAATGAACATGTTCAGGTCATGCACCGAAGGCGGAATGAAAACCGTGTCGCCAAGCTCGAAATAGCGCCTCGGCACGCCCACCAGGCCTACATAATGCATGGGGAAGAAGATCGCATAGGCGCCGATGAAGGTAACCCAGAAATGGATCCGACCGAGAACCTCGTCGAGCATCCGCCCGGTAATCTTCGGATACCAGTGATAGATTGCGCCGAAGACCACCATGATGGGCGCGACGCCCATCACCATGTGGAAATGCGCTACCACGAACATCGTATCGGACAGTGGCACGTCCACCACGACGTTGCCGAGGAACAGTCCGGTCAGCCCGCCATTGACGAAGGTCACGATGAAACCGATGGCAAACAGCATCGGCAGCGTCAGGTGGATATCACCCCGCCACAGCGTCAGCACCCAATTATAGACCTTGATCGCGGTCGGCACGGCGATGATCAGCGTTGTCGTGGCGAAGAAGAACCCGAAATTCGGGTTCATGCCGCTGACATACATGTGATGCGCCCATACGATGAAGCTCAGCGCCCCGATAATCACGATCGCCCAGACCATCATGCGGTAGCCGAAGATGTTCTTGCGCGCATGCGTGCTGATAAGATCGGAGACGATGCCGAATGCCGGAAGCGCGACGATATAGACTTCCGGATGCCCAAAGAACCAGAAGAGGTGCTGGAACAGGATCGGGCTACCGCCATCGGATTTCAGCTGCTCGCCCATCTCGACAATCGCCGGCATGAAGAAGCTGGTGCCGAGCAGCCGGTCGAACAGCATCATGACGGCTGCGACGAAGAGCGCCGGGAAAGCCAGCAACGCCATGACGGTCGCCGTGAAGATGCCCCAGACGGTTAGCGGCATCCGCATCAGCGTCATGCCGCGCGCCCGCCCCTGCAGCACGGTGACCACATAGTTCAAGCCACCCATCGTGAAGCCGATGATGAAGATGATGAGGGACGAGAGCATCAGGATGATGCCCCAGTCGCGCCCGCCCGGCGTACCTGACGTCAGTGCCTGCGGTGGGTAAAGCGTCCAACCGGCCCCCGTCGGTCCGCCAGGGGCAAAAAAGCCCGCAACAAGCACGATCACGGCCAGCAGATAGAGCCAGTAGCTCAGCATGTTCGCATAGGGGAACACCATGTCGCGGGCGCCGACCATCAACGGAATCAGGTAATTGCCGAAGCCGCCGAGGAAAAGCGCGGTCAGGAGATAGATCACCATGATCATCCCGTGCATGGTGATGAACTGGTAATAATGATCCGCATCGATGAAGGAAAAATAGCCGGGAAAACCGAGCTGTAGGCGGATCAGCCACGACAGCACCAGCGCCACCAGACCGATCGAAAAGGCCGTCACCGAATACTGAATGGCAATGACCTTGGCATCCTGACTGAAGACGTATTTCGTCCACCAGCTCGTCGGATGATAGAGCTCAACATCCGCCACCTCGGCGGGTGGGATAACATCGCCGGCACTGGTTGGAATATCAACCATCGCATGCCTTCCTTCCTCCTCCCGTTACGGCCGCTCCCCCGGCCGCAACGCCGGCCTACTTGGCCGGTTCAACCGCTGCCATCAGCTGCGAAAACGTCTGCTGCTGCGCGAGCCACGCCTGGTAGGCGTCCGGCTCGTCGACGACGACAGTCCCTCGCATCTGCGGATGTCCGACGCCACAAAGCTCCGCGCACAGCACTTCGAAGGTGCCCGTCCGCGTCGGCGTGAACCAAAAATAGGTGACCGAACCGGGGATCATGTCCATCTTCGCCCGGAACTCGGGAACGTAGAAATCATGCAGCACATCGATCGAGCGCAGGTGTACGCGGACCGACTTGCCGATCGGCAAGTGCAGTTCGGCGCCTGAGATGATGATGTCGTCGAGGCCAGCCGGATCGTTCCTGATCACGCCGAGCGGATTGTCGGCGGTCACCGCTCGATTGTCTGCCCTGCCGAGCTTGCCATCGGCGCCCGGCAACCGGAAATTCCACAGCCACTGCTGCCCTACGACTTCGATTTCGCCAGCATCCGGCGGCACCGTCACGAACTGGTTCCAGACGACGAGACCAGGCGCCAGCATCGCTGCCACACCAAGGGCCGTGCTGCCGGCAAGCCACCATTCCAGACGCTTGTTCTCGGGCTCGTAGGCGGCCCGATTGCCCGGCCGATGGCGGAAACGAAAGATGCAGTAGGCCATGAAGGAGATCACCGCGACGAAGACGATGCCGGTGATCCAGAATGTAATGATGATGGTATTGTCGATGTAGTTCCAGTTCGAAGCGATCGGAGTCCACCACCACGGGCTGAGCAGGTGGAAAACCACCGACCCGATGACGATCAGACCGAGAACCAGCACGACAACCATGCGTTCCTCCCAATGCCCGGCCGGCTGTGGAAATTACCCGCAATCCGCTGGCACTTGCGTTAGGACTATCTCATAAACAAAACATCACGGCAATGGCGCGAAATGACGCCAACGAGCCGTCTGCCTCTACATCAATAAGCTGATTTCATTTCGAGAATTGCTTGAGATAAGCTAGCAGATTGGTGATATCGCCGTCGTCCTTCAGCCCGACGAACACCATCTTCGTACCCTTAACCTTCAACTTTGGGTCGTGAAGATAATCGCGCAGAGTCGCTTCGTCCCAGACCAACCCGGCTGTGCCCGCCGCCTTCATCGCCGCTGAATAGGCAAAATCCGGATGCGTCCCGGCTGTTCGGCCGAACAGGTGGTTCAGCGACGGCCCGACCTTGTTCTTGTCGGTGTCGGCAATATGACAGACCGCGCACTTCTTAAAGACCGTTTCCCCGGCCGCCACGTCGCCCTCTTGGGCGATTGCAGACGAGGCGGAAAGACAGATCAGTGAAATCAAAGCAGCAAGACCGTGGTAACGCATAGCAATCCTCATCCTCCAAAGGTTGCTCGAAACCGGCCGCGCGCGCGATTTGCGGCGTGCGCCGTCCATCACACTTGCGTCGCCACAACGCTGTGCAAACGACATGTGTGATCAAGCAAAGCTATGGTCCGGCTGCGTTAAGTCAATTCGCACAAATGGCTGTAGGCCACGAAGCGCCCGCGATGCGCGGCATTAGGCCGCAGCGCGAAGGAAGTTTCCAAGCCCGGCGAAAAGCTCGACCGATTTCAATCTCGCCTCGATATCGTGGATCGGCATGGAGATGATCACTTCATCCGCCTGCGTCTCGGCAAGGAATTCGGTGAGCTTTGCCTCCGCGGTCTTCGGCGACCCGACGACGGCATAGCGCAGCGTGTGCTCGACCGTCAGCTTCTCCATCGGGGACCAGAAGCTCCCCATATCGGCGACCGGCCGCGGAAACTGGCCACGCACATTGCGGCGCAGATTGACGAACTGCTGCTGGGCCGAGGTGAAATGGTATTGCGCCTCCTCATCCGTTGCGGCAACGGACCCCATGACACCAACCATGACATAGGGCTTGTCGAGCATGGCGGAAGGTGTGAAGCGGCTGCGATAGATGTCAATGGCATCAAGCAGCGAGTCCGGCGCAAAATGCGAGGCGAAGGCATAAGGCAGCCCCAACATCGCGGCGAGCTGCGCGCTGTAGAGGCTGGAACCCAGAAGCCAGATCGGAACGTTGGAATTCATGCCGGGAACCGCAAGGATCGCCTGGTTCTCGATCGGCGTGCCCAGCAACTGCTGCAATTCGACCACGTCGTTCGGAAAGCTCTGGGCCCCCGCATCGAGATTGCGCCGCAGGGCCTGGGCGGTCCGCATGTCGGTGCCGGGCGCACGCCCCAGGCCGAGATCGACGCGGCCCGGAAACAGCGCTTCCAGCGTTCCGAATTGCTCTGCAATGACAAGCGGCGAGTGGTTCGGCAGCATGATGCCGCCCGAGCCGATGCGGATCCGCTTGGTTGCCGCGCCGACGTGGCCGATCACGACCGCCGTCGCCGCGCTGGCAATACCCGGCATGCCGTGATGTTCCGCAAGCCAGAAGCGGTTGTACCCGAACCCTTCGGCCTTCTGCGCCATGCGCGCCGAACTCTCGAGCGACTGGCGGATCGTCCCGCCTTCTGGAACAGGAGAGAGATCGAGAATGGAGAAGGGAACCATGACGAAGCCTGTCGGTAATTGGAAGGACAGGTCTATGTAGGTGGCCGCTCGGCCCATTCCAAACGAGCGGGAAAGAAAAAGGGCCGGTCTCCCGGGCCGGTCTCCCGGCCCTCGTTCATCTGCCGATCACGGTTCAAGCCCGACGTCGCAGCAGGTGTACCTCGGCGCCCTGGTGATGTTCCGCCTGCGCCAGCGTGAAATTCGCCAGCTGCCGGTCCATTTCGACCGCTTCGGTCGCGAGCCGATGGATCGCAGCCGTCGTTTCCTCGACCATGGCGGCATTCTGCTGCGTCATCGCATCAAGCTCTGAGACCGCGGAGTTGATTTGACGCAGGGTGTCGGCTTCCTCGCGCGTCGTTTCCATGATCTCGCTGATCTGGCCGTTGATTGCCTCCACATGGCTGCCGATCCCCGTCAGCGCGTCGCCGGCACGCTCGACGAGCGACACGCCCATCTCCACTTCATGCGTGGACTTCTGCAAGAGGCTTGATATTTCCTTTGCGGCACTCGATGAACGCTGTGCCAGTTCGCGCACTTCCATGGCGACCACGGCGAAGCCCTTACCGGACTCGCCTGCCCGTGCAGCCTCGACGCCGGCATTGAGCGCCAGCAGGTTGGTCTGGAAGGCGATCGCATCGATAACGGCGATGATCGAATTGATCTGGCGCGACGACGCCTGGATCGCCTCCATCGCGGCAATTGTCTCGCGCATGATCTGGCTGGAGCCGGTCGTCTCCCGCTTGGCGTCGCGGGCGATGCGTTCGGCCTGCTCCGCACGCTCGATCTGAACGCGGACCGACTGGGTGATCGCATCGATCGCATTCGCGGTCTCGGTGATAGAGGCGGCCTGCCGCTCGGTCCGACCGGCAAGCTCATCGGCACCGGTGCGCATTTCCTCGGAACCCGAACGCACGGCCATGGAGTTGCCGCCGATCGCCGTCATCGTTTCGCTGAGGGTAGCCAGCGCCTCGTTGAAGTTGACCCGGAGACCTTCGAGTTCGTTCGGGAAGCGGGTCTCGATCTGATGGGCAAGATCGCCGTTGGCAAGGTGATGCAGGCCCTCGTCGATCGCCTGGACGACTTCCTGCAGGGTCCGTGCTTCCGCCTCGCGCTCAGCCATGTGCTGCTGGCGATCCCGCTCCGCGCGAGCCCGCGTTTCGTTGCTGGCAGCTTCCAGGTCGCGGCTCTCGACAAGCGACTGCTTGAACCGCGCCAATGCCTTGGCCATCGTGCCGATTTCGTCGCCGCGGTTCTGGCTGCCGATCTCGACTTCGAGGTTGCCGTCGGCGACGTCACGCGTGACGTCCGCGAGCCGGGCAAGCGGCGAGAACAGCAGCTTGGTGATGGCCCAGGTTGCCACGGCCATGATGATCAGAACACCAAACGCAATCATCGTCAGGAGCGTGGCGATCTCCAGCGAGCCAGCATTGAGTTCGCTGATGCGGACGCTTTCCACGACGAGGAAGCGGGAGCCCTGATAATCGATGCCGCGAACATAGGCTCGTGCCGAGCCATCGGCGCGATCGAAGTCGTCGACCGTCATGCCCTTGGCCGACAGCGCGTCCTTCGCGAAGGTGAAAGGCGTGGTATCGAGCGTTGCCAGCTGGCCGGACGAGTTTACGCCGATCGCCGATCCGTCATCCGAGATGATAGCGGCTTGCGCCGTGCTACCGGACACGATGCCCTTGGCGAGAATGCTGGTGATGATGTTGTCGCGGACCTTGAAGAGCATCACGCCCTTCGCCGCGCCGAGCTTGACGATCGGCACGGCATAGAAGATTGCCGACTTGCCGTTCGCCGCGTCGACGCGAAGACCGGAAAAGCCGGTGGGGGCGGAATCGTCAGTCGCCTTTGCGGTGTTGGCGATCGCCTTGGCGAAGGCAAGGCCGGCGCCGGTCGCCTTCCATGCATCGGTCTTCAGGTTCTCCGCGAAATCGTCGTTCTTCTTGTAGGAGTAGAGGACGTTGCCATCGAGATCGGCGATCAGCAGGTCGCTGAAGGCGGTATTCTCCAGGTCGCGGGCCACTTCACCCTGCGTCGTTTCATGGTTGG
>Ga0102592_1001520_pt1 | contig 25539 bp, 19 predicted proteins | sample AraplaCol_mMF_r2_FD_76861 | JGI IMG/M metagenome (GOLD analysis project Ga0102592, IMG submission 76861) | Arabidopsis root microbial communities from North Carolina, USA - plate scrape MF_Col_mMF_r2 (SPADES assembly) (version 2) | ecosystem: Host-associated > Plants > Roots > Endosphere...
GTTCTCGCCGACCTCAATGCGCTGCGCGCCATCGGCGCCTACAAGACCGGCGTGCACAAGCCGACTTTCTCGGAACCGCATAAGCAGTCGCTGGACTGGCTGGTGCAGAAGCTGCCCGGCGCCGGTCTCTCTGCTACGATGGACGGCATCGGGAACATCCTCGGCACCAGCACGAAGCCCGGGCCGAAGCTGCTCGCAGGTTCGCATCTGGAAAGTCAGAACTATGCCGGCTGGCTCGACGGCCCGCTCGGCGTCATCTATGCGCTCGAGGCCGCACGCGTGCTCAATGGCGATCCTTCGGTGAAGGGCGCCGTCGAAGTCGCCGCCTGGTGCGACGAGGAAGGCCATTTCGGCAGCTTCCTCGGCTCGCGCTCCTACGTGGGACAAGTGACCGAAGCCGAGATCGATGCTGCGCGCGACCGCACCAGCGGCCGCGCCATGCGCGACGCCCTCGCCGACATGGGTCTTTCGGGACGTGCCCGCATCGGCGCCGAGCCGGGACGGCACGTCGGATATCTGGAGGCTCATATCGAGCAGGGCGACACACTCGAGAGCGGCAAGCTCGCGATCGGCGTCGTCACCTCCATCGTCGGCATCTGGCAATACCGCATCACTTTCACCGGCGAGCAGAACCACGCGGGCACCACCCGCATGGCAGTGCGCAAGGACGCAGGTCTCGCGCTGGCAAGATTCTGCATCGCCATCGACGAACGTTTCCCGGCCGCCTTCGGCCCGCGCACGGTCTGGACTACCGGCCGCATCACCCTCGATCCGGGCGCACCGAGCATCATTCCGGGCGGCGCCGAGATGCTGTTCCAGATCCGCGACGACAATCCTGTCGTCATCGAACGGCTGGAGCAGCTGCTGCGCAGCATGGCCGATGAGGTCAATGCGAAGGGCCCCTGCTCCGTCAAGGTGGAAAAGATCCGCACCGGCGCGCCCGCGATGATGAATTCAGGCATCCAGGACGCGATCGAAGCTGCGAGCAAGGGCCTCGCCGGCGGCCGATCCATCCGCATGCCGAGCGGAGCCGGCCACGACGCGCAGATGCTCGCGACCGTCATGCCGGCCGGCATGCTGTTCGTGCCGTCGATCGGCGGCATCAGTCATCACTGGACCGAGAATACCGCCGACGCCGACATCGTCACCGGCGCGGAGGTGTTCGTCGACGCCTGCCGGCGCATCCTGAGCGCCTGAGGTCGTCCCACGCCGGCGCAGGAACGCGCCCCATCGCATTCCCGCACGAACCCTGAGCAGGATCGTGCAAGGCGCGATCGGTTCGGGAAAGACACCGGTTCCCACGACGTCTAGCCTGCCCGCCCCACGCGAGAAGGCTCACGATGTCCGACGTCCCTGCCGCAACGCCCGCCTCCATCGTCGAGGCCCTGAAGGCCGTCGCCGGCAATCCGCCGAAGGTCCGCGCCAGCTTTGCCAAGGGCTGGTGCGTTCGCGGAACCTACACCCCGTCCGACCGGGCGGGTGAGGTCACGCGATCGCAAAGCTTCACGAAGCCATCGCGCGTGCTGGCACGCTTCTCGGTCGGCGGCGGCAATCCCGCCGTAGCCGATACCAACAATCTCGTGCTGCGCGGCTTCAGCTTCAAGCTCGGCGATGACGATCACCGCTCGGACATCCTGGTGGAGAGCGCGCCGGTGCATTTTGCCCGGACGCTCGACCAGATGCAAGCCTTCCTCGCGGCGCGCATCCCCGGGCCGGACGGTAAGCCTGATATGGCCAGGGTGAAGGCGTTCTCTGCGGCCAATCCCGAAACGCTCAATCAGGCCAACTACATCGCCGCGCGTCCGCTGCCCGGCAGCCTTGCCGGCACGACCTATTGGGGCGTGCATTCCTTTCCCGCGACCAACGCGGCGAACGAGACGCGCTTCATCAAGTTCAGGGTCGTTCCGGCCGGCGGCGAGATCACGCTGAGCGAGGACGAGGCCAGGACGAAACCGTCCGACTTCCTGCGCGACGAGCTCGCCCGTCGGATCGCCACGGGCAATGTCCGCTTCAACGTGATGGCGCTGCTCGATCGGCCCGGCGATCCCACCATGGACGTGACCATCCGCTGGCCGGACGAGGATCGCCGCGACGAGGTGCGCCTCGGCACCGTCGTGATCACGGGTTTCGAACCGGACGAGGCTTGCGACGGCTCCATCTTCAATCCGGCCAATCTCGCCGAGGGCATCGGTCCTCCCCCCGACGAGATCTTTGCGGCCCGGCGCGCCGCCTACACCATCTCGCTCGCGAAGCGGCGCTGAGCGCCGCGCCTCACGTCTCGCCGCTAGAGGCGCCGAGCGCTTCGCGGCGCCACGCCGCGGGGCTGACACCGGCGATCGAGGAGAACACCCGCGTGAAGTGACTCTGGTTGGCGAAACCGGCCGAGATCGCGATCTCCGACAGCGGCAGGTCGCGGACCCCCATCAACTGCTTGGCCGCCTTCACGCGCTGATGCAGCAGCCATTGGTGCGGCGGCATGCCGACGGAGATTCGAAACGCACGCGAGAAATGGCTTACCGACAGATCGAGCTCGGCCGCGATCTTGTGCAGCGAAAGCTTGCCGCCGAGGTCCGATTCCAGCCGCTCGCAGGCGCGCTTCGCCTGCCACGGCGCAAGGCCGCCGCGCGCGGCCGCGGATGTGCGCTGAAGTCCGCCATAGGTCTGGGCGACATGGGCGGTCAACGCAAGCATCATGTGATCGACGAAAAGCTGATTGGCCTCGTCCGGCCTCTGCAGGCCCTGCTGCAGCGATGCGCCGATGTGGCGCACGATCCCGTCGTCATGGCCAACGCCGATCTGACAGTCGAGCTCGTCGACCTGCGGCGCATTGCACTGGCGCGCGATGCCGTCGAGCGCCGAGCGCGGGATATAGAAGAACAGCGAGTGGAACGGCTTGTCGATCACGTAGCGCGGATCGCGCTTGAGGTCATAGAGGTAGGTCGTGCCGGCACGGACGTCCGCCTTCATGACGGATTTGCCGCGCTCCCAGAGCTCGCAGTCGGGATAATCCTGGAGCTTGAGGCTGACCAGAAAGGCATCTTCGGCGGCAAGCGAGCCCGACAGGCCACGAACAGGACAGTCGTTCCGCGTCTCGGTCACCGCAAGCTCGGCGCTGTGCAGCGAGCGCGCGACCAGCGCGGGTGGCGCATCCTTCAAGCGCAGGAATTGCCCAAGTCTCTGCCCGTAGGCGCCCGACTGTGTCATCGATATCGTCCTTCTGTGGAAGTCCAAGTGCAGGCCACAGAGTCCTGTAGATTCCGCCGGGCATTATCCGACATCCGCCGATGCCTGTCCACACGCGCGGACGCGAAGCCCATCACGCATTTTCACAAATGCACGACAGGCTTGGCGATGTCCGTTGCGCAACACGGCGTCAGCCGTGCCGGCGCGAGGGGCTAGAACGAGGTGCCGCCTCCAAACCTGAATTCCTGCACCACGTCGTATTTGCCCTTGGTAATCGGCACGGCGTAGTCGAAGCGCAGCGGCCCGAACGGCGAGGCCCAGATCAGGCCGACGCCGACCGACGATCGCACCACGTTGCCGTCGTCATATTGCAGGCCGCAGGTCGGGCAGGCCTTGGTGTTGACCTCGCCCGTGGCCGTCCATGACGTCGGCCCCTGGTAGCCCCAGAGCGAGCCGGCATCGGCATAGACCGCGCCCTTGAGGCCGACTTCCTTCGGCAGGAACCAGAACGGCATCTGCAATTCCATGGATGCACCCCAGTATTTCGTGCCGCCGAGCGCATCGCCGCTGGCGCCGTAATTGTAGTAGGTGATGTCGCGCGGACCGATGCCGTTGGACGCGAAGCCGCGCACCAGGTTCGGGCCCATCTGGAAGTGATCGAGCATGCGCAGATCGCTGCCCATCTTGGTCAGGATGCCGCCCTGCAGATGCATCACGCTGACGATCTCGGACACCAGCGGCGTGTAGAATTTGGTGTCCACCGCCGTCTTGAGATAGGTGACGTCGCCGCCGACGCCGGCGAAATCCTGGCGGAAGTCGACCAGCAACCCGTCGGTGGGGTTCTTGGTGTTGTCGAGCGTGTTGTAGTTCAGGGTATAACCGAGCGCGGACGTCCAGGTCGCGCCGTTCGCCAGCTCCTTGCGGACCGGCAGGCTCGATTCGCCGTCGCCGTAGCAGCCATAGCCATAGACACCCGAGCTCGTGGCATTGGTCGGGTCCACACCGCCCAGCACGTTCTGGATGTACGCCGGCGTCGGGTTGAAGGCGAGCGAGGTGTTCGCAGCGTTGTTGTTGCAGTTGTTGTAGACGCTGGCGAGCGTGATGCTCTGTTGATAGAGCGAGTAGCGAAGCTGAAGCGAGAGATCCTCGCGCAGTGCAAAGCCGAGGCGCGGCGAGAAGCCCAGCGTCGTCACCCCGTAGCTCGTATAGCTGTTCGACAATTGCTGGCGCCAATAGGTGTCGAATCCGAGCGCTACCCTATAGTCGAGCAGATACGGCTCGACGAAGGACAGCGAGATGCCGCGCGAATACTGGCCATAGCTGACCGACGCCTTGGCGTAGAGGCCCTTGCCGAGCAGGTTGCGCTCCGAGATCGACACCTCGGCCAGCGCGCCGTCGGTCGTGGAGTATCCCCCGGAGATCGAGAAGTCGCCGGTCGACTTTTCCTCCATGTCGACGATCAGGATGACGCGGTCGCTCGAGGAACCCGGCTCCGTGGTGATCTTGACGCTCTTGAAGTAGTCGAGGTTCTTCAGCCGGCGTTCGGCGCGGTCGACCAGCGCGCGGTTGTAGGCATCGCCCTCGGCGAGGTCGAATTCGCGGCGGATCACGTAGTCGCGCGTGCGGGTGTTGCCGCGCAGATTGATGCGCTCGATATAGGTGCGCGGGCCCTCGTCGACGTTGAACACGACCGACACCGTGTGGGCCTCGAAATTGCGGTCGCCGCTCGGCCGCACCACCGCGAAGGCGTAGCCGCGGCGCGAGGCCTCGACCTGCATCTCCTCGACGGACTTCTCGACCGACTCGACGTTGTAGAGCGAGCCGGCGCCGACACGCGAATAGGTGCGCAGCGAGCTCGCATCGAAACCGGCGATGCTGGAATGGAAATCGACCGAGCCGACGCGGTATTGCTGCCCCTCTTCGATTTTGAAGGTGACGTTGAAACCCTTCTTCTCCGGATCGTATTCGGTGAGCGCGGCGACGACCTGGACGTCGGCAAAGCCGTTCTTGAGATAGAAGCGGCGGATCAGGTCGCGGTCGGCCTCGACGCGGTCGGGATCGTAGATGTCGTTGTTGCCGAGGAAGCTGAGCAGATTGCTCTCATGCGTCTTGATCACGTCGCGCAGGCGCGCGGCCGAATAGACGCCGTTGCCGACGAACTCGACCGATTTCACGCCGGTCTTGGCGCCCTCCACGATCGTGAAGACGAGATCGACGCGGTTGCTCGGCTGCTCGATGATCTCGGGTGTGACGCGCACGTCGTAGCGGCCCGAACGGCGATAGATCTCGGCGATCCGCAGCGTGTCTGACTGCACCAGCGCCCGCGAGAAAGTGCCGCGCGGCTTGGACTGGATTTCGGCCGAAAGTTGCTCGTCCTTGATCTTCTTGTTGCCCTCGAAGGCGATACGGCCGATCACGGCATTTTCCACCACCGACACGACGATACGGCCGCCGGCCCGGTTGATCTTCACATCCTGGAACAGGCCGGTCTCGATCAGCGCCTTGAGGCCATCGTCGATCGCCGGCTGATCGAGCCGCCCGCCGGGACCGGCCTTGAAATAGGAGCGGACCGTCTCGGCCTCGACGCGGCGATTGCCCTCGACGACGATCGTCTCCGCCGCCTGCGCGATCGCCGGCTGCGGCCAGACCACGACGGGAATTGAGCACACGATCGATACACCGCACATCGCCACCGCGATCAGCCAGGGCCGCAAAAACGACATTCCACACCTCAAGAGCACCTAGCCTGCTCTGAAACGAGACGGCTGTGGCCGCGGTGTGGCTTTGTGATTTCTGCATTGTTTCTGGTCGTTGAATTTGATTGGCGCATCAGCCGTCCCGGCGTGGCGGACCCGACAATCGCGCGGGCCTTCGGCGGAGACTGGCCGGCATCGAGCGGGCCGCATGCGCGGCGCTCCTTCATGGGCCATCAGCAACATTGCGCAACGCCCGGATTCTTTACAGACGCTAAAGCCGGTGCGAGATGCCGCGGCATCAGGAACTCGCATGGGAATTCGCCGATGAACACGCGCCTCGTGACCGGAACGATGATTGCCGCCCTCCTCGCCTCGACGCTCGATGCGCATGCCGCCACCGCCGGCAAGCGAGACCGGCGGCAGGCGGCGCAGGCCGCCGTCTACGAGTACGGTCCGCGCGGCCCCAACCGGTCCTACCAGGACGGGACGCATACGCGCATCTATGTCAGCAAGCGGTCCTGGCTCGATGGAGGGACCGAGGTGCTCCCCGGCGAGCGCAAGTTCAGCGACTACGCCTTGCCGCCCGGCACCTCGTTCGCACGCGAGAACAACAACCGTCCGCTCGATCGCCAGCCGCTGAGCCCGGACTCGGATCTCGGCGGGTTCGCGCAGCGAATCCCGATCTCGTGGTGACCGGCTCGCGCAAACTGCGCGCACCGTCTCGTTGAGCGAGACGGCGGAGCATACGCAGTCGATAGCCTGCCGGTCATGCGCCCGCCATCGCACGCGCTCGAATATGATGCTCGCGTGCGCGCATCTGCCGCACGCGAACTGATGTTTCCCACACGCGTCTTGAATCATTCCAAGTCGGCTCAGCGCACGTTCAAGCAATTCTATTTTGCGCGTGTGGAATTTTGATCGCGTCACCAATAAGAGTCCGCACCGTTCGACGCGCGTCAGCACACAGCTGACGCGCGAGCGATTTCAGTTCGGCGAAATTGGGGATCATGATCGGTGGGCGTTGCCTTGTTGGAGAAGAAGTATCGTTGGTTTGGAAGCGCAGCTGCGATCAACGCCACGATGTTCGGTTCGGTCGTATTCGTATCTGTTGAAGTGATGGCTTCCCGCGCGCAGGCCCAGAACAGCAACCTGCCGCCGGTCACGGTCGAAGCGCCGAGTGCGCCGAAGACGCGCAGCAGCGCCGCTTCCAGTCAGCGCACGCGATCTCAACGCGCAGCCGTTGCGAACCGCCGCGGCAATTCGACAGCCAACCAGAATCGCGCGTCGCAGGCGGCCGGAAGCGCGAGCGGTGGCACGACGATCGGTTATGTCGCGACCAGCGGCACCGCGGGCACCAAGACCAACACGCCGCTGATCGCGACGCCGCAATCGCTCTCGATCGTGACGCGCAAGGAACTCGAGGATCGCAACGTCCAGACGCTCAAGGATGCCGTCAACTACACGCCCGGCGTCACGACCACGGCGTTCGGCTACGATCCGCGTTTCGACGCCTTCTCCATCCGCGGCTTCGACGTGACCTACACGGGCATCTATCGCGACGGCCTGCGGCAGGGCGGCGGCAATTTCGCCATTCCCAAGATCGAGCCCTATGGCCTCGAAAGCGTGTCGATCCTGCGCGGACCGGCGTCCGGCCTCTACGGCCTCGGCTCTCCCGGCGGCATCGTCGACGTCACCACGAAGCGGCCGCCGCAGACGGCGTTCGGCGAGGTCCAGTTGCAGACCGGCAATTACGATCGCTACCAGGGCAGCTTCGACGTCGGCGGGCCGGTGCCCGGCAACGATCAATTGTACTACCGGCTGACGGGCTTGCTGCGCGATGCCAAGACCTGGTTTCCCGGCAATGACGACGACCGCGCCTATATCGCGCCTGCCCTGACCTGGAAACCGGATCTCGACACGACGTTCACGATCCTCGGCGAGTATCAGACCAGCCGCACCGCGGCGAGCATCGGAAACGCCCGGACACCCGACGGGAAGCTGACCAACATCTACTCGAACGATCCGGCGTTCAGCGCCATGGACCAGAAGCAGTTCCGCATCGGCTATGCGTTCGAGCACAATATCAACGACACATGGACCGTGCGGCAGAATTTCCGGTTCTATCAGGTCGGCGTGGACGCGAAGTATACGCAGATCGATTCGATCGACTATGCAACGCAGAGCGCATCGCGTTCCGCATGGCGCATCGTGGACAACCTCAAGACGGCGACGCTCGACAATCAGGCCGAGGCCAAGTTCATGCTGGGCGCCGTCAGGAACACCGTCCTGATCGGCACGGACTACACGCACTCCCACTATGACGACAAGATCGGGTACGGGCCCGCGCCCGACCTCAATCTTCAGACCATGAACTACGGCGCGCAGGCGATCGCCTCGCCGCCGTTTTCGATCTTCACCAAGCAGTCGATCGACGAGATCGGCGTCTACGCGCAGGAGCAGGCCAGGCTCGGCGGATTCATCCTCACGCTCAACGGCCGCCAGAGCTGGGTTTCGCAGAGCACCACCACAACGCTGGACGGAACGCCGGAAGCCTCGAAGCCCTCGGCCTTCACCGGCCGCGCGGGCCTCAGCTATCTCTTCGACAGCGGGGTTGCGCCCTACGTGAGCTACGCGACCTCGTTCAGCCCGCAGACCGGCGTGGACGCGACGGGCACCACGTTCAAGCCGACCACCGGCGAGCAGACCGAAGCGGGCATCAAGTATCAGATGCCGAATGTTCCGCTGCTGCTGGCCGCCGCGGTTTTCGACATCAAGCAGAACAACGTCCTGCGCACCAACCCCGACAATATCGCATTCCAGGCGGCCACCGGACAGATCGAGTCGAAGGGACTCGAGCTCGAGGCCAAGCTGGGGCTGATACCGGGCTTCGACCTCACCGCGGCCTATACCCACCTCGACGTCGTGATCACGCGGGGCAATGCCGATACGACGGGCAACGAATATTCCGGCATTCCCAGGAATTCGGTCGCGGCGTTCGGCAAGTACACGTTCCAGTCGGGCACGCCGGTGGAAGGGCTCGGACTGGGCCTCGGCGTGCGCTATATCGGCGCGAACTTCGGCAACGACCAGAACACGTTCGAGAACGCGGCGACGACGTTGTTCGACGCCGTGGTCGACTACGATCTCGGCAAGCTCGACCGCAGCTTCCGAGGCGCCTACATGCGCGTCAACGCCACCAACCTGTTCGACAGGAAGTACGACACCTGCCAGGCCGGCTATTGCTATGCCGGCGCGCGGCGCCAGGTAATCGGGACGTTGAGCTATCGGTGGTAGCTGCATTGCGTGCTCTCGTGTCCCGGACGCGCTGCAGCGTGCAACGCTGCTGCGCAGAGCCGGGACCCAGGTGGCACGGTAGGGCGTCGAGGCATGGGCCCCGGCTCTGCAGCGCACCGTCGAAGAGACGATGCGCTGCGTCCGGGGCACGGGAGGGGAGTATGGCGCACGCTCTTTCAACTCGTCATTGCGAGCGCAGCGAAGCAATCCAGAGTCTTTGCGCGGAGGGATTCTGGATTGCTTCGTCGCAAGAGCTCCTCGCAATGACGGCGTGTGAGGCGATGGCGTCGTTCTCCAGAATCGCCGTCATTCCCCGCGAAGGCGGGGAATCCAGTACGTCGCAGCTTCTCGGTTTAATCACTGGCGTCACGGAGTACTGGATCGCCCGCCTTCGCGGGCGATGACAGCGAGTGGCTTGGCGCAGACATGCCTTCTCGTCCTCGCGGCGCAATTCGCCCGAGCTTTGCCTGGTCACTCCGCCCTCAAATCCAAGAGGGCGCAGGGAAGGCCGGGTGCTGACCTCGCACCCGCGGTCTGCTGCGCAAAAGGCACGCGCAGAAGAACCGCACAGCAGCATACAGGTGGTGCCAATCACTCGGCCTTCCCTGCGCGATGGTCGGACGGCTTATGCCGTGCTCTCCCGGGAGCCGAACTTTCCCTCTGGCCTCCCTCGCTCCAGCGAAATTCACCAGCGACGCGCCGGTTGACGCGATCGCCGCCTCCGCAAGAGCTTGGCCGTAGCAACGACGGCCAGGACCACACGGTTTTGCCGTACGCGCGGCCCGCCATTTCGCTGCAGTTTTCCCAGCCCTGTCGACAAAGCCGGAAACTTACATACGAGACGAGCCTGTCAGCGCCGTTCGTCCGCGCGATGTCCCGGGGCTCACGGAGAGCAATCCGCCCTGCCCTCAGGCCTTCACGCCCGACGCTGCCGCGTCCACCGCAAGCCCGGCTCGCGAAAACGACGACCACATGATCGCCCCTCAAGGATGAGCCGGGATGCGCGACACGTACGCTATTTCCGAATTTCGGTAAAGTGGAATATTTTTGGCGCGACGGATTGACAAGGTGGCGACACAGGGCGCGAATGCTCCAAGGCCAACCCTCGCGGCGCCAACCTCGCTCGCCACATCTGCCCGCGACAATTCGAGTGCGTCGCTGACATAAAGTCGCGGCAATCCTCGGGTTTATCGGCGTCCCCGCCCTTCATCCTGCTTTCCCGGAGTTCCAATGTCTTCTGCCGACCGGCCGGCGACACGCCTTGCGACGCGGCTTGCCTTTCTCGTCGCGGGCTTCGGCATCGCGTGCTGGGCGCCGCTGGTGCCGTTCGCGAAGGCGCGGCTCGGCGTCGACGACGGCGTGCTGGGGCTGCTGCTGCTCAGCCTCGGCATCGGCTCGGTCGCCGCGATGCTCCTGACCGGCGTCATGAGCGCGCGCTACGGCAGCAGGCCGATCATCATTGCCGGCGGGCTCGGCCTCGCGCTGGTCCTCCCATTGCTCGCCATCGCGAGCACGCCCGCGACGCTGGCGCTGGCCCTGTTCGCATTCGGGGCCGCGCTCGGCTCCATCGACGTCGCCATGAACATCCACGCGGTAGAGGTCGAGCGCGCGGCGAAAATTCCGCTGATGTCCGGATTCCACGCCCTGTTCAGCATCGGCGGCTTCATTGGATCGGCGCTGATGACGGCGCTGCTCTCGCTGCAAACGGGGGCGCTCGCCTGCACGCTGATCTGTTCCGTCCTGATGCTGGCCGCGATGGCGATCACCTCGCCGCGCCTGCTCCGCTCGGTGCAGGTGCAGGACGGGCCGCTGTTCGTGCTGCCGCATGGCTCGGTGCTGCTGCTGGCGCTGCTCGGCGCCATCACGTTCCTCGTCGAAGGCGCGATGCTCGATTGGGGCGCACTGCTCGTGATCGGCGCGGGCCTCGTCTCCGAGGCGCAGGGCGGCACCGGCTATATCGTGTTCTCGATCGCGATGACGATCGGCCGGCTCGGCGGCGATGCCGTGGTTGCACGCATCGGAGACCGCGCGACATTATTCTGGGGCAGCCTGGTTGCGATCGGCGGCTTCGTGGTGCTGCTCACGGCGCCCGTCGCAGCGGTTGCGATCGCCGGCTTCCTGCTGATCGGCCTCGGCGCATCGAACCTGGTGCCGGTGCTGTTCCGCCGCGCGGCCTGGCAGACGGTGATGCCGACTGGCCTGGCCGTCGCCGCGATCACCACCGCGGGCTATGCCGGCATCCTGATCGGTCCCGCCGGCGTCGGCTTCATCGCGCGTATCGGTGGACTGCCGGCGGCGTTCTGGCTGCTCGCCGCGCTGATGGGGCTCGTCACGCTGTCGGCGGGCGTCGTGACGCGCAAGGGCGCCTGAGCGGTCTCACAGATTGCTCAGCCCGATCGACTTGATCACGGGCGCGAGGCTTGCCGTCGTCGCTTCGACGATGCGCTGGAACTTGTCGGGACCGGACTCGCTGTCCGGCTCCATGCCCTGGGCGCGGTAGGCGGCCTGCAGCACCGGATCGGCCATGGCGAGGCGCGTCGCCTGCGCGATTCGCTCGACGATCGCATCGTCGGTGTGTCTGGGCGCAAAGATGCCGAACCATCCCTCATAGCGGAGATCGGGCATGCCGGATTCGACGGCGGTCGGAATCTCCGGCGCGCCGCTCAGCCGCCTTTCGGGGGTGACCGCGAGCAGCCGCACCTTCCCGGCCCGGCCCAGCTCCTGCAGTTGAACCGACATCACGCCGATGACGAGCGAGATCTGGCCGCTGACGAGGTCGTTGGTCGCTTGCGCGATGCCCCGATACGGCACATGCACGATGTCCAGCCCGCCCGCCTGCTGCTTGAAGGATTCGCCGACCAGATGATTCCCGGTGGCGATGCCGGGCGTCCCGTAGGACAGCTTGCCCGGATTGTCCTTCGCATGGGCAATCAGCTCGCGCAGATTCGCCGCGGGCACCGAGGGATGGACGGCAAAGACCAGCGCGCTGCTGATGAGACGGTAGATGGCGCGGAAATCGCCGACGGAATAGCCGGGGTTGGCCGCAGTGAGGGGAATGATGACCTGCGTGCTGCCGTTTCCGAGCAGCAGCGAATAGCCGTCGGGCTCATCGCGCGCGACCGAGGCGGCCCCGATCGCGCCGCCCGCACCGCCGATATATTCGACGACGGTCGGCCCGAGCAGCGACGACATCTTGTCGACCCAGGGACGCCCGATCTGGTCGCCCGCGCCGCCGGCCCCGTAGGGCAGCACCAGCCGGATGGGGCGCGTTGGATAATCGGCACTCTGCACGCTGCGCGGGATGGCGGCCAGCGCCGCAGCGCCCGATAGTCCAAGGACGAAACGTCGGCGCGAGCAAGAAAGCATGTCTGATTCCGGAAGTCGGCAGTCAATATGGCGGCGGGACCGGCTCCCGAAGCATCCCATCGCAGCAACCCGCGACCGCCGTCAATGCTCCGTCCGCCCCAGGCGGCTTTGTCATCGTTCTGTCATGAAGGCCTAACTCATTCCTTTTGAAGGAATATTTCGGAATGGCCAAGCTGACCCACGCGATCTGCGCAGGTCTGCCACCCATGCTGCTTTCGGACAGTTTACTGTACGTCTCGTTCTGATAGACGAGAAATAAATACCTTTTGACTCCCGTTGCGGGGGCAATGGCGCGTGCCAGATCGTAGCGAAGACCCGGCCATTACATTTGGGCCATACCGACTTTTCCCGAAGTCCCGGCTCCTGGAGAAAGAGGGCGCGCCGCTTCATGTCGGCGGCCGCGCGCTGGATATTCTCATCTATCTTGCCGAACGCCCCGGCGAGGTCGTCGACAAGCGAGAGCTCGTCAAGCGCATCTGGGCCGACGTCAATGTCGACGAGGGCAGCCTGCGCTTCCATGTCGCCGCGCTGCGCAAGGCGCTCGGCGATACCGGCAAGTCGGCCCGCTACGTCGTCAACGTACCCGGCCGCGGCTATTGCTTCGTCGCCTCGCTCGCCCAGCCGGCCGCGCCCGCCGCGCAGCAGCCGACCGTGGACATCCTGCCGCCCCGTTCGCTGCCCTCTCCGCTTTCGAAGATGGTCGGACGGGAAGAGATCGTCGACAAGATATCGAGCGGACTTGCGCTCCATCGCTTCATGACGGTCGTCGGCCCGGGCGGAATCGGCAAGACCGCGGTCGCCGTCACCGTCGGGCATCGCCGCTCCCAGGATTTCGGAGGGCGCGTCTTCTTCGTCGATTTCGGCCCGCTGCGGGACGCCAGCCACATCGCCACAACCATCGCCTCCGCGCTCGGGCTCACCATCAGCGCGGAGGATCCGACGCCGGCCCTGCTGACCTTCCTGAAAGCCAGCCCGGCCCTGCTGATCTTCGACAGCTGCGAGCACGTGCTCGATCATCTGGCGCCGCTGGTCGAGCGCATCGTCCGCGAAACACCGCAGCTTCGCGTTCTCGCAACCAGCCGCGAATCGTTCCGCAGCGAGGGCGAGCGGATCTTCCGGCTATTCCCGCTGGATTGTCCGCCGGAGCGTGAGGGCCTGGGCGTCGCCGACGTGCTCGCCTATCCGGCGGCGCAGCTCTTTGTTGAGCGCATCGCCCAGAGCTCGGGTCCGTTCCAGCTCAGCGCGGAAGAGGCCCCGCTGGTCGCGAGCATCTGCCGGCGGCTCGACGGCATTGCCCTCGCGATCGAGCTCGCGGCGGGGCGCGTCAATGCCTATGGCATCGCCGGTACCGCCTCGCTGCTCGACAGCCGTTTCTCGCTGCAATGGCGCGGCCGGCGCACCGCCGTGCCGCGGCACCAGACGCTCGCCGCCGCCCTCGACTGGAGCTACGACCTGCTGCCCGCGGCCGAGAGTGCGACCTTGCGGCGGCTGTCGGTATTCGCCGGACCGTTCGCGCCGGAAGCGGCTGCCATCGTTGCGGCCGGCGACGGCCTCAGCGCATCGGAAACGCTGGAGGCGATCGACAGCCTCGTCACCAAGTCGCTGATCTCGCCCTCGGGCTCGCGGACGCTGCGTTATCGCCTGCTCGACACCACGCGCACCTACGCCCACGGCAAGCTCAACGAGCTCGGCGAAACCAGGCAGTTCGCACGGCGCCACGCCGAGCATTTTCGCGATTTCTTCGCGCGCGCCGAGGCCGACATCTCGACGCCGCTGCCGGAATGGCTCGGCATCTACGGCGCCGAGCTCGACAATGTGCGCGTGGCGCTGGACTGGGCCTTCGGTCCCGACGGCGACACCGCGCTTGGAATCGCGCTGACCGCGGCCGCCGTCACGCTGTGGGTGCGTCTGTCGCTGTTCGCCGAATGCCGCGAGCGCTGCAAAACGGCACTGGCGGCGCTCGGAGACGACCGCGACGACGACCGCATCCGCATGCAGCTGCTGTCGGCGCTCGGCTGGTCGCTGATGTATGGCGAGGGCCGCGCACGCGAGGCGCGCCCGATCCTCGAGACGACACTCGAGCTGGCCGAGAACCTCGACGACAAGGATTTCCGGCTGCGCGCGCTCTGGGGCTTGTGCATCGACCAGTTCAACAACGGGCAATTCGGCAAGGCTCGTGCGCTCGCCGATCGCTTTGCGGACGTCGCGATGAAATCATCCGACAACACCGATCTCATGCTGGGCGACCGCCTGATGGCGGTCGCGCTGCACTATCTGGGAGACCAGAACGATGCGCGGCAGCGCATCGACCGGGTCAACGCCTCGCTGCACGTGCTGGAAACGAAGCCCAAGATCTTCCCGCTCGACCTCAGAATATCGACGCAATATTTCCGCGCCCGCATCCTCTGGCTTCAGGGCCTTGCCGATCAGGCCCGGGCGCTCGCCGCCAGGAACATCGAAGAAGGCCGCGCCAACGGCCACGCGCTGACCTTCTGCAGCGTGCTCGGGCAGGCCGCCTGCCCGATCGCGTTCTGGTCCGGCGATTTCGATGCCGCGGCGCGCCACGGCGCCGAGCTGCTCGAACACACCGAGCGCCACGCCATCCGGCCATGGGGCCTGTGGGCGAGGGCCTTCAACGCCGCGGTCGAGGCCAGGCGCGGCGACATCGCGACGGGCCTGCCGCTGTTGCACGACGAACTCGATCGTGCCGGCGATGCACGCTTCCTGCCGCGCTTTCTGCCCTTGCTCGGCGAGCTCGCCGCGTGCCTGCTGGAGGCCGGCCAGATCGACCGCGGCCTCGAAATGATCGCGGACGTCCTCGCCCGCTGCAACGACCGGCAGGAGCGCTGGTATCTGCCGGAGCTGATCCGCATCGAGGGGGAATTGATGCTGAGAAGCACGCCGCACGCGGAGCGCGCCGAGGCGCGCTTTCGCGAGGCGCTCGACGTCGCGGCCCAGCAGGGCGCGCGCTTCTGGGAGCTGCGCTGTGCGACCAGCCTCGCACGGCTCATGATGGGCGCTGGCCGCAGCGCAGAGGCTTACGCGGCTCTCGACAAGGCTTGCGGCGCGTTTGCCGAGGGCTCTGAGATCGCCGACATGCGCGCGGCGCGCGACCTGATGGCGCAATCGCGCCCCTGACAGGCCGCGCCCCGATCTAGCCTCCGACCGCAGCCGCGCGGCGCGGCAGCTTCCAGCCGGGCCGGATGAAGTGGCAGGTGTAGCCGTCCGGATAACGTTCGAGATAATCCTGATGCTCGGGCTCGGCTTCCCAGAACTCGGCGGCGGGCGCCACCTCGGTCACCACCTTGCCCGGCCAAAGGCGTGAAGCCTCGACGTCGGCGATGGTGTCTTCGGCGATCTTTTTCTGCTCCTCGCTCGTGTAGAAGATCGCCGAGCGATAGCTGGTGCCGAGATCATTGCCCTGGCGATTGAGCGTGGTGGGATCGTGGATCTGGAAGAAGAACTCCAGCATGGTCCGGAAGCTGGTCCTTGCGGGATCGAACATGATCTCGATGGCCTCGGCGTGGCCTTCGTGGTTGCGGTAGGTGGCGTTCTTGACGTGCCCACCGGTGTAGCCGACACGGGTGGAGATCACGCCCGGCTGCTTACGGATCAGATCCTGCATGCCCCAGAAGCAGCCTCCGGCCAAAACTGCACGCTCTGTCGTCATATCTCCGCTCCCGATTGATTGCCCGGTCCGTTCTATATCCGTAACATAGGCTCTCGGCCGCCCGGCCGAAAGCCATGCTGTTGATACGTGCCCACGCGCGTCCTGGAGCCGGTGGGACCGCGATGCTCGCCTCAAGCCAGCTTGGCGTCGAGCGTGATCGCTGCGTTGAGCACCTTCGACACCGGGCAGTTTTTCTCGGCCTCACCGGCGATCCTGGCAAAGCCGGCATCGTCGAGGTTCGGCACCTTGGCGCGCAGGGTCAGCGCGGATTTGCTGATCTTGAAGCCTTTGCCTTCGGGCTCGAGGGTCACGGCGGCTTCCGTCGAGAGCTCGTCCGGCGTGAATCCCGCCATTTGCAGGCCGAAAGCCAGCGCCATGGTAAAGCAACCCGCATGGGCTGCCGCGATCAACTCCTCGGGATTGGTTCCCTTCTCATTCTCGAAACGCGTCTTGAACGAATAGGGCGTCTGCGCGAGTACGCCGGATTCGCTGGTCAGATGGCCGGTTCCATCGCGACCGGTGCCTTTCCAGACGGCCGTTGCCTTGCGGATCATGTCAGTTCTCCCTGTGCGGTTTCAGTATCGAGCTCCGTAGCGGAGCAAGGCGACATTGGCGTGGCGGCGATCAACGCTGCGGCGTCAGGTCGGCAGCGGTTGGCCGGCTTGCTCGCGCACCATGTAGTCGGCGTACCATTCGGCCCAGTTCTCATCATGTCCACCGGTCCGCCGCTCATGTTCGCCATGCGCGGCCGCCGCCCGGCGGAGTGCGGCTGCCAGATCCGGCTGCGAAGCGAATGTCGTAGCCCCGCCTGCGATGCGTCCCGGCAGTCGCGTTGTCACCTCCTGGAACAGCCAACCGTTGCCATCGGGATCGCTGAACGAGGCAAACGAGCTGTAGCTGCCGCGGTTGGGATCGGCGCCACTGACCCGAACACTGCCGAACAAATACGGCTCGTCCGGCCCGGCGTGAACATCGCCGGCACCGTGGAATGGCGCGCTGACCTCGACGCCGCGGTCGAGCAGATCCCGTCGTGCCGCCCCCAGATCGGAGACGATCAGGTACAACCCTCGCACCGAGCCGGGTGCGGCGGCCGTCACATTGGTTCCGAAGATCACCGAGCAGGCCGAGCCAGGCGGGGTGAACTGGACCACACGCCAATCGTTTCCAGAAGTGAAGTCGGCATCCAGCCGCCAGCCAAGGCGCGCGTAGAACGCCTTGGCGCGATCGACATTGGACACGGGGATCACGACGACTTCGAGCTTCCAGTCGGCGCTGCGCGATGTCGAGAGTTCGGGATCAGTTTCGAGAGTAGTCATGTCGAGCTCTCCGTCAGCGTGTTTTTCATGCGATGGTGGAACTCCCGCAGCACGGGCTCCCAATCGCGACACTGCTCGTCGAGATGACCATCCAATTGAGGTCGAACGACACCGTCGTTCGCCGGAGCGCCGATTCCGGACATCATAGCCTCCCGCTGGAAGTGCAATCCAACTCGAAGGTTATTGTGGATGCATCGCGCGCATCTGGCGCGTTAGACGTTGCAAGATTCTGTTATGATCGGCGTCGACGCGCCCGGCCCGCTCGCCCGCCCGTCGCGCGGGACCAGGAGGCCTTGCAGGGCGCGCCGTCAGATCGGCGCATCAAATCTGCCGAGCGGCCTGAATTGAGAGCATCTTCAACGAGATACCGCCCGAGTCCCCGCTCGCAAGTCCTAACACATTCTAACACGCCAAGCCGCATGGGCGCCGCCATGGTGGAGACATTGCTCGGTGGACATGGCGGGACATGGCGCTTCTAGACGATGTGATCGATGCCAGCGGCGGAATGACGCGCTGGAACAGCTTGAGCCGTTTCACGCTCCACCTTTCCATCGGCGGAACATTGTTCGCCGACGCCGGACATGCCCGGGAATTCAAGGACGTGACCGCCGAAGGCTCGACCCGGACGCAATCGCTCCGCTTCACCGGCATCACCGGAGGCGAACGCTCGGGCTGCTTCCAGCCCGACGCGATCACCATCGAGAAGCTGGACGGTGAGGTGCTGCAGACCTGGAGCAACCCCGTCTCCGCATTTGCCGAGGCGGGCCCGCCTCCGCTTGCGGACGAGCTGCATCTCGTTTTCTTCTGCGGTGTCGCGATCTGGAGCTATCTGACGATTCCATTCCTGCTCGCTCACCCCGATGTCGTGACCGAGGAGCTGCCGCCTTGGCAGCAGGGCACCGAAACTTGGCGCCGGCTGCGCGCGCAATTTCCGCCGCATCTGATCACGCTCGCATCCGAGCAGATCTTCTATTTCGACGGGAGCGCCCTGCAGCGGCGCACCGATCACGAGCTGTTCGGGATGAAGGTCGCTGACGCCTCCTGGGCACACGACAATTTCGGCGGCATCTTGGTGCCGACGCTTCGACGCATTCAGGCGATGCAGCCGGACGGAACCGTGATCGCCAAGCCCGTGCTGATGGATGTCGAGATTTTCGATGCCGTGTTCGAGTAGCGCCGACGCACTTCAAATTTGAATCGGATTGTGACGTCGAACGACGCGCTCCTGCGGCGGGCTGTCGCACCTGACGCAGACGCACAAAATCTAACAGATCCTCATTACCCCTAACGAGCGTCCTGGCCGGTTCACGACTATCCTTCGAGCATGGAGCATTGGTTTGCGCGTTCGCCGGGCCGCGCAAACGGCGGCAAAGCCAGGAGAGGACGAAGCGATGTCGAACAATTTGCAGGCGGCACATGACGGTCCGGCCGGCGCGCGGAATTCCGAGATTCTTCGCCGGACACCGGTCATCACCGGGGACAACCAACCCACGGCCATGGAGTTGCCGCGCGTCAGGGTCAATGCCCTGCCGAAATGGCGGCTGCGGCGCGTCGAGCAATACATCGCCGGTCACTACGACCGCGGCATCAGCCTGTCCGAGCTCGCCAATGTCGCCGGCCTGTCCAGGATGCATTTTGCAGCACAATTCCGCGCCGCGACCGGCTACCGTCCCCGCGAATATCTGCTCCACCACCGGACCGAGCATGCGAAGACGCTGCTCGCGACCACCGAGCGTCCCTTGGCGGAGATCGCGCTCGCCGTGGGCTTCAGCACGCAGGCGCATTTTTCGACCGTGTTCAAGCGCATCAGCGGCGAGTCTCCCGCGCGCTGGCGCCTCGCCAGCAAGGACGAACGGCGCGCGGTCGAAGCGCCTCCATTGCGTCCTCCGTGCCCGGAGACGAATTGGGTCGCTGCCGCTCGCTACACCGGATCGAACGCGCGGATCGGCGGCAGATTGCCGGTGAACTTCTCCACCTCGACCGCAGTCAGCTGACCGGTGCAGCCCTGCGCCAGCGACGAGGTGCCGACGTCGCGGGTCAGCACGTTGGGATTGCCGTGAACGCAGAGCGGCGCCTCGTCCTCGGGATCCATCGGGTCATACCAGGCACCGGTCGGGAGCTGCACCACGCCAGGCGCGATGCCGTCGGTGACGTGGACCGCGGCAAGGCAGGCGCCGCGCGCGTTGAACAGACGGATGATGTCGCCATCCCCAATGCCGCGCGCGTTCGCGTCAACCGGGTTCATCCGCGCGACCTCGCGGCCGCGATGCTTCGAGCCAAGCGAATGTCCGCCGAAATCGAGCTGGCTGTGCAGCCGCGTCACCGGCTGGTTGGCAACGAGGAAACAGGGCGCGCCGGGCTTCGGCATGTCGGTCTTCTCCAGCCAGACCGGATGTCCGGGACAATCCGCATCGCCGTGGCCTGCGATCTTCTGCGAATAGATCTCGATGCGGCCGCTCGGCGTCGGCAGCGCATGATTGACGGGGTCTTCGCGAAAACGGCGCAGCCGTCCGCCGTCGTCGGGCTGCTGCGGCACCACCAGGCTGCCGCGCGTCCAGAATTCGTCGAAGCTTGGGGCCTCCAGGCCACGCTTCGCGAGCGAGGCGCGGGTCGGCTCGTAGAGATGTTCCAGCCATTGCCGCGAGGTGCGTCCTTCCGTGAAGGGCTCGCGCGCGCCGAGACGATCGGCGAGATCGGCGAAGATGTCATAGTCGTCGCGCGCAAGGCCGAACGGCTCGGCGACCTTGTGCATCGCGACCATCAGAGGGTCGTTGCTGGAATAGCCGATGTCCTCGCGCTCGAGCGTCATCGTCGCGGGCAGCACTATGTCGGCGTGACGGGCGGTGGCGGTCCAGGCGAGTTCGTGCACGACGAACGTATCGAGTTGCGCAAAGGCTTTGCGCAGGCGGTTGATGTCCTGGTGATGATGGAAGGGATTGCCGCCGGCCCAATAGACCATGCGGATATCGGGATAGGTGCGCGTCTCGCCGTTGTAGCGATAGGTGCTGCCGGGCTGGAGCAGCATATCGGCGATGCGCGCCACCGGAATGAAATCGGCGACGCCGTTGCGGCCCTGCCCCAGCGTCGGTCCCGGCACGTCGTTGACGCGGCGGCCGTAATAGCCGATCGCCCCGAGCGAATAGGCATAGCCGCCGCCGGGAAGGCCGATCTGGCCGAGCGCTGCCGCCAGCACCATGCCCATCCACACCGGCTGCTCACCATGCTCGGCCCGCTGCAGCGAATGAGAGACTGTGATCAGTGCGCGCTTTCCGGCCAGCCGGCGCGCGAGCGTGCGGATCGTCTCGGCATCGACGCCCGAGATCGCGGCAGCCCATTCGGCATGCTTTGCCTGCCCGTCGCTCTCGCCGATGAGATAACGCAGGAAGACCGGCCACCCTTCCGTGTAGCGATCGAGGAAGGCCTGATCGTGCAGGCCTTCGCTGACCAGCGTATGGACGAGGCCGAGCATCAAGGCGGTATCGGTGCCCGGCACGCAGGTCATCCACTCCGCGCCGGCCTCGAGGGGCAGGTCTTCGCGAAGCGGGCTGACCAGGATGAACTCGCAGCCGCGCTTGCGGGCCGCTGCCATGGCGCCGCGCTCGACATGCTTGCTGATGGAGCCGCCGGCCACCATGGAATTCTTCAGCGCCATGCCGCCGAACGCCAGCACGATGTCGGTGTCGGCAGCGATCTGCTCCCAGGTGACGTTGCGCTTGGTGATGTCTTCGTAGCCGGCGAGGATTTGCGGCAGCAGCACCGACGACGCGCCCGAGGAATAGGAATTGACCGAGCGCACATAGCCGCCCATTGCGATGTTGAGGAAGCGGTGCACCTGGCTCTGGGCGTGATGAAAGCGGCCTGCGCTCGACCAGCCATAGGAGCCGCCGAACACGGCGCCGGGACCGCGCGTTTCGCGGATACGACCGAGCTCGTCGCCGAGCAGATCGAGGGCCTTCTCCCAGCTGACCGAGACGAACTCGTCGCGGCCGCGGCGATTGTCGGGACCGGGCCCGCGCTCGAGCCAGCCGCGGCGGATCGCCGGCTGGGCGATGCGCGCCTGGTGGCGGAGCGCGCCGGGGAAATTGTCGATGATGCCGTTCGGATCGGGATCGCCCGCATAGGCCCTGACCTCGAGGCCATCAGCGCCCTGGCGCGCGGAAAACACACCCCAATGCGAGGTGTGCGGCTTGAAGCCGTCCGAGAGGTCGAGACCGGGGTCGGGGAAGCCAATCGTATCGTCCATCGTCTGATCCTCGTTCCGGTCCGGTCTGCAATCGGGCTGGTAATATACCGATCCGGTCCTGACGTCGTCGAGATCAGCCTTGACGGAAACGCTGGGCTGCCCCGCGCGGCGAATAGCCCGATCACACGATGACGATGCGCGCTTGGAGCGGGCGCCCCTAACAGGCGCGCCGGAGTTGGGCGTCACTCACCTGCGCAGCAATCGACCAACAGCTGCCAGATTCGCTGCGCCTCGCGCCGCTCGTGCGCCTCCGGCGCCTTCTCGGCGCGGGATCGAGCATATCCGACTATGCCCGGCGTTTGGCGAGGCACGATCCACCGCTCCGAGATCGGGTCGTACCATTTTCCGATGTTGATCTCAGTCACGGCGATGGACCCACGGATGCGCTCAACGGTCGAGCGAGACGCCTGCCGCGGCTTCATTCGAGCCATTGCGCGACGCGCCACTCAGTTTACCAATCGTGAGCTGGCGCGATCGTTCCGATTCCCTGCATCATCCCGGCCGGGCCGGATGAAGCGTGCGCGGGTGCCGCTCGTGCAGCAGCCGCGCGAGCTCCTCGCGCTCGGTCGCGCGGCCCTTCATGGCGGTCTCGAACAGCGCCTCCTGGATGTGGCGAGGCATGTCGCCCCACACGTCCATCGCCGCGCGCCCGAGCAGGCCCGCAAGATGATCAATCCCATCGCTCATTCGGCTCTCCTGGTCTGCACACCGGAATGGAACAGCTGCGGCGGTCCAGCGTTCCCGTGTCATCATTATCAAAGGAGTGATCATTTATGGGATTCTTCACCAAGGACATCAAAACGATGGAAGACCTGCTGCTGCACGGGCTGCAGGACATCTACTACGCGGAGCAGCAGATCCTGAAGGCGCTGCCCGAGATGATCGAGAAGGCAACCAACAGGGATCTCGTCACCGGGCTGAAAGCTCACCTGGACGAGACCAAGAAGCAGGTCGAACGGCTCGACAAGGTGTTCGCCAAGCTCGGCAAGGAGCCCAGCGGCACGCAATGCCCTGCCATCGACGGCCTCATCAAGGAAGCCGACGCGACCGCCGGTGAGATCGAGGACAAGGCGGTGCTCGATGCCGCGATCGTCGCCAACGCCCAGGCCGTGGAGCATTACGAGATGTGCCGCTACGGCACGCTGATCGCCTGGGCGGAAGAGCTCGGCCACGACGACATCGTGCGCTTCCTCACCACCAATCTGAACGAGGAGAAGGCGGCCAACACCAAGCTGAACACGGTGGCGCTGCGCAAGGGCGTCAACGCCAAGGCCAGCAACGCGGCCTGATCGAGAGCTGCCGATTGCGACGTGGCGGCCCGGCTTTCCGGTGCCGCCACGTTGCTCGTCAGATGAACGGCTTTCCACCGGTGACGGCCAACGTCGCCCCCGAAGTGTAGCTCGAGAGCGGATCGGCCAGCATGACATAGGCGGTTGCAAGCTCGGCCGGCTGGCCGGCGCGCTGCATCGGGACCTGCTTGCCGAAATTCTTGACCCTGTCCTCCGACATGGTCGAGGGGATCAGCGGCGTCCAGATCGGACCCGGGGCCACGGCGTTGACCCGAATGCCCTTCTCCGCCAGCATCTGGGCAAGTCCGCCCGTGAAATTCTGGATGGCGCCCTTGGTCGTGGCGTAGGCCAGCAGCGTCGGGTTCGGCATATCCGAGTTCACCGACGCCGTGTTGATGATCGAAGCGCCCGGCCGCATGTGAGGCACGGCGGCCTTGGTCAGATAGAACATCGCGTGGATGTTGGTCTCGAACGTGCGCTGCCACTCCTCGTCGCTGATGTCTCCGATGTCCTTGAACGTCGCCTGGTGCGCCGCATTGTTGACGAGGATATCGATGCCGCCGAGCTCCTCGACGGTGCGACGGATGATGGAGCGGCAGTGCTCGGGATTGCTGATGTCGCCGGGGATCAGGACCACCTTGCGTCCTTCGCGCTCCACCAGCGCCTTGACCTCCGCCGCGTCCTCATCCTCGTTCAAATAAGAGATGACGATGTCGGCGCCCTCCCGGGCATAGGCGATTGCGATCGCACGGCCGATGCCGCTGTCGCCGCCGGTGATGAGCGCCTTCTTCCCGGCCAGGCGCCCGGCGCCCTTGTAACTCTCTTCGCCATGATCGGGGCGTGGCTGCATCGCCCGCGTCGAACCGGGCATCGGTTGCTGCTGCGACGGATAGGGTGGCTTTGGATAATCGGTCATGAAGCGGCTCCTGGAATCTGCTCCGCTAACGGAGCCCCGCCGGAAGCGTTCCTGTGACCCGCGCTGCTGCACCGCGGAACCATTTGCGCCGCAACATTCAAAAATGAGACTGCCCGTCAAGCCGCGCGAGGTGCTCACGCATGCACCGCGCGCGACTTCGGCTAGCTTCTCTCCAAAGCCGCGGACCTTCGAAAGACACGCGGCGCCGCGCCGGCTTGGCGCGGCCATAAATCGACGACACAGGGAGGAGCACAATGTCGAAATGCAGTGTCGGACTGCTCGCGCTGAGCAGCCTGTTTCTTTCAAGCGCAGCGATCGCCCAGGAAAAGATCAAGGTCGGCGTGACCGCGACCCTCGAAGGCACCTACACGGTGCTCGGCGAGGACGGCATGCGCGGCCACCAGACCGCGCTCAACGTGCTGGGCAAGAAGATCGGCGACAAGGAGCTCGAATTCATCGTCGCCTCGACCGACGCGACGCCGGACTCCGCCGTGCGTGCCGTGCGAAAACTGATCGAGCAGGACAAGGTGCAGATCCTGCTGTCGCCGCTGTCCGGCGACGAGGGTATCGCGGTGAAGAATTTCGCGAAGACCCATCCCGAGCTGACCTTCATCAACGCGGCGTCCGGTGCGCAGGAAACGACTTACGTCGATCCCGCCCCGAACTTCTTCCGTTACAACATGGACGGGGCGCAGTGGCAGGTCGGCCTCGGCAAATACGCCTATGACGAGAAGAAGTATCGCAAGATCGCGACCGTCGGCGAGGACTATTCCTTCATCTACACGCAGGTGTTCGGCCTCGTGCTCGAATTCTGCGGCGCCGGCGGACAGGTCACCAACCGGCAATGGGTGCCGCTCGGCACCAAGGACTTTGCTTCAGTCATCGCCGCCCTGCCCGACGATGTCGATGCGATCTATCTCGGCCTCGGCGGCGCGGACGCCGTCAACTTCCTCAACCAGTATCAGCAGGCCGGCGGCAAGGCGCATCTGATGGGCGGCTCCATCATGATCGACCAGACCATTCTGTCCTCCAAGGGCAACGCCAAGAACGCCCTGGTCGGCACCATCGCGGCCAGCGGCCAGGCCGACACCTGGGAGGACCCGGGCTGGCAGAAATTCGTGAAGGCCTATCAGGACGCCTTCCCGCCCAACAAGCGCTTCCCGAGCCCGTCGCTGCTCGCGACCAACTACTATGGCTCGACCATGGCGCTGATCCTCGCCTTGCGCGAGGTCAATGGCGATCTCAGCGACAATCAGTCGAAGTTCAAGGCTGCGCTGGCGAAGATCGAGATCGACGCGCCGAACGGCAAGATCAAACTCGACTCCAACCGCCAGGCGATCGGCACCAACTTCGTCACCGAGGTCGTGGATGACGGCAAGGGCGCGCTGTTCAGCAAGGTCGTGAAGGTGATCCCGAACGTGAACCAGACGCTTGGCTATGATCCGGCCGTGTTCTCGAAGATCGGGCTGCCAAGCCGCACCGTGCCGGAATGTAAGAAATACTGACGCATCACGGCTGCAACGGACAACCGGGGAGCGACTTGCTGACGCGGTCGCTCTCCGCTCT
>Ga0102592_1001526_pt1 | contig 25433 bp, 26 predicted proteins | sample AraplaCol_mMF_r2_FD_76861 | JGI IMG/M metagenome (GOLD analysis project Ga0102592, IMG submission 76861) | Arabidopsis root microbial communities from North Carolina, USA - plate scrape MF_Col_mMF_r2 (SPADES assembly) (version 2) | ecosystem: Host-associated > Plants > Roots > Endosphere...
CGATCGTCACCCTCGTCACCATGGGCGCCAGCTTCGGCCTGCTCTCGCTGTCGATGCGCAGCCTGCCGCTCGGCACCGCCTATACGGTGTGGACCGGCATCGGCGCGGTCGGCGCCTTCGCGGTGGGAGTCGTCGTGCTCGGCGAGCAGGCCAGCCTGATGCGCCTCGGTGCCGCCGCGCTGATCGTCTCGGGCCTGGTGCTGATGAAGCTGTCCGCCGCGAACTAGGGCCGGCACTCCACGGTGAGGTGCGCGAGCTCGTGCACCGGCGCCAGCCGTGCGCGGACCGTGTCGACATCCATGCCCGCAACGCTGACGATCGCCGCCCGCGCCTCGGGCCCGACTCGCCACACATGCAGGTCGAGTATCCGCACATCCGCGAGCAGCTCGCGCACCTCCCCGGCGACATGCGCGTCGGTCCGGTCGAGCAGCACCGCCGCGGTGTCGCGCATCAGGGTCCACGACCAGCGCGCGATCACCGCCGCGCCGACGATCCCCATCGCCGGGTCCATCCAGCCCCAGCCGAGGTACCGCCCGGCAAGCAATGCCGCGATCGCCAGCACCGAAGTCAGCGCATCGGCAAGGACATGGACATAGGCCGAGCGGAGATTGTTGTCGTGGCCGTGGTGATGATGCCCGTGGCCATGATCGTGGTGATGATCGTGATGGTGATGGTGATGCCCGCCCGAGAGCAGCAGCGCGCTCACCAGGTTCACCGCCAGCCCCAGCACGGCGACGATCGTCGCTTCGCCGAACGCCACATTGATCGGCTCGAACAGCCGCAGCACCGATTCCACCCCGATCCCCAGTGCGATCAGCCCCAGCACCATCGCCGAGGCGAAGCCGGCCAGGTCGCCGACCTTGCCCGTGCCGAAGCTGTAAGCGGCACTGCGCGCATGCTTCTTCGCATAGGAGTACGCAATCGCTGCCACCGCCAGCGCCCCGGCATGCGTCGCCATGTGGAAGCCGTCGGCGAGCAGCGCCATCGATCCGGTCCAATATCCGGCGACGATCTCGCCGACCATCATCACCGCGGTCAGCGCCACCACCCACAAGGTCCGCCGGGCATTCTCGTCATGCGACGCGCCCAGGAAGACATGCTCGTGAGCAAGCGCTTCGATCTCGGAAAGGCTGGCCATGGGGAATCCTATTTCGAATAGCGGCGGATCACCGCCAGCAGCTCTTCTGCCCCCTGCGCGCGCTCGGCATCGCTGAGGCCCGGGGCGGCGACATGCGCCTCGAGATGGTCGGCGATGATCTCGTCGAGCAGCCCGTTCACCGCGCCGCGCACCGCCGCGACCAGTTGCAGCACCTCGGCGCAGCCGGCCTCGCCCTGCAGCGCCCGCTCGACCGCGCCGACCTGCCCGCCGATTCGCCGCACCCGCGCCAGCAGCGCGGCATTGTCATGGGATAGATGTGCCATATACCCATACCCGCTATAGGTATATTTGCCCAACGTAAACCCATCGCCCCATCTGGCGCCCGCCATTAGCTCAACTTATGCTCCCGCCCCGATGGTCCGACCCCACCTCCCCCTCAACGCCCTGCGCGCCTTCGAGGCGTCGGCGCGGCACCTGAGCTTCACCCGCGCCGCGATCGAATTGTGCGTGACCCAGGCCGCGATCAGCCACCAGGTGAAGGGCTTGGAGCAGCGGCTCGGCGCGCAGCTGTTCCGCCGCCTGCCGCGCGGGCTGGCGCTCACCGACGAGGGGCTGGCCCTGCTCCCCGCGCTCGGCGACAGCTTCGATCGCATCGCCGAACTGGTCGAGGGGATCGCCAGCGGCACCGCCGCGCAATTGCTCTCGGTCGCCGCGGTCGGCACCTTCGCCACCGGCTGGCTGCTGCCCCGCCTGCCGGCCTTCCATGCGGCGCACCCGCGCATCGACCTGCGCCTGTTCACCAACAACAACCGCGTCGACCTGGCCGGCGAAGGGCTCGACTATGCGATCCGCTTCGGCGCCGGCGCCTGGCACGGCACCGAGGCGGTTCCGCTGATCGAGACGCCGCTCACCCCGCTCTGCACGCCCGAACTCGCCGCCAAACTCGCCACCCCCGCCGACCTGCTCGCGCTGCCGCTGCTGCGTTCCTACCGCGCCGACGAATGGCCGCGCTGGCTCGCCCAGGCCCATATCGCCCCGCCGCCGCTGCGCGGGCCGGTGTTCGACAGCTCGCTGGCGATGGCCGAGGCGGCGATCCAGGGCGCCGGCGTCGCGCTCGCCCCACCGGCGATGCTCGCCCGCCATCTCGCCGAAGGCCGGCTCGTCCGTCCCTTCGATCTCGAAGTCAGCACCGGCCGTTACTGGCTCACCTGGCTCCAGTCGCGCAGCCCGAGCCCGGCAATGGCGGCGTTTCGGGAGTGGATACTGGCGGAACTGCCAGCCCCGCCTCGCTGAGCAGCCGCGCCGCCAGCGCCCGATAATAGAGGCAGATGTCGAGCAGCTCGCGCGCCGACGGGTCGAGCCGCTCGCCCACCGCGACGCGGAGCAAAGTCCCGCCGCCGGCGCCGTGCCAGCCGATGGTCATCACCGCGCCGCCACGCGCGTCGCCTCGCCGCACCAGCCCGCCGCAATGGAACAGGCAGTCGCGCGTGCGCCCCAGTGCCAGCAGCCGCGCCCGGTCCGGGTCGGCCACGCCCAGCGTCTCGCGCAGCCGCGCCACCAGATTGGCGGTGTGCCGCTCCTGCTCGGGCAGCGCGATCCCCCGCGCCGCCGCAATCGCCAGCACGAGCAGCTGGAGGAAGCGGTCGAGCTCGCGCAACCCGTTGCCGATCACCTTGGCGCGGTACGGCCCGGCGATCGTCCGCGCCGCGCCGGCATCGAGTCCCCGACCCAGGAACTGTGCCCCGCGCTCCAGCGTGACATGCGCGCGGGCAAGCTCCCCGCCCCAGGCGCTCAGCCGCAAAGCTTCAGGTCGTGCGCACAGGTCTGGCCGCGCGCGTCGGTACGCAGCGCATAGGTGACGCGCTGGCGCGGCTCGAGCCGGTCGAGCCCGCAGACCCGCAGCGCACTTTCATGGACGAAGGCGTCGTCACCGCCCTTGTCCGCCCGGATCACGCCGAAGCCGGCCGAGGCATGATAGAAATAGACCGTCCCGCTCAGCATGCGCCCGCCTTTCGTGCGGCAATCGCCTGTTCCACCGCGGCGAGCCCTTCTGCGCTGGCCACGGCAAGGTCGAGCGGCCGCCCGCCCAATGCCGCGTCATGCCCGTTGAGGAAGCTCGTCGCCGCCTCCCGGCCCAGCGCCTCGAACGCCAGGCGCGCAGCGCGACCCTGGCGTTCTGCGGACTGGGGATCGAGCCGCACCGTGTTGAACTGCTTGCGGAAGGGCTTGGCCGGAGTCCGCGCTTCCTCGGCTATAGCGGGTGCATTCGCCTCGCTCATTGGATAACCAGAATCGGCTGGTTCGCAGCCAGCAGCGCGCGCGCGCCGGCGATCCGCTTCGCATAGCCGCGTGCCAGTCCTTCATGGGCATGACGCGCCTCCACCGATGCGGCGGCGCTTGCGCGCATCAGCGATATCTGGTGGCGGTGAAGGAGATAATTGAGATCCATGATGTGCCTCCGCAGCCTGTAAGCGGGAGCGCACAAGTCTCTCAGCCGCGGGCGCCTACATGTCGGAACTGCTCGCGATGGCTTGTCATAGCATGCTACCGACGCAGGAGATAGCGCGCGCTGCGCTCGCGCCGGCAAATAGATCGTTGCGCAAGCGATGGATCGGGAGCCTGCAGGTTGAGGGCGCCCGGCCAATCTGGAATAACGCTGCGATCAAGGAGGCCCGACATGCTGCGCATCCTGTTGTCCGCGATCCTGTTCCTCGCCGCCCTGCCCGCCACCGCGCTGGCCCAGAGCCCCGGCACGCTGATCTCCGCCGATCCCGTGCCCGGCGGTCCCGAGGCGACCCGGTCCTGGCGCATCGCCTATTGGACCAGCGACGCACGCGGCCGCGCGATCCGGGTCACCGGCATGGTCGTGGCCCCGCGTGATCGCGCGTCCGCGCCCCGCCGGGTGATCGCCTGGGCGCATGGCACCTGGGGCGTGGTCGAGCGCTGCGCACCCTCGCTGAGCGCGAACTTCTGGAGCGCGACGCCCGCCCTTACCGACATGCTCGCCCGCGGCTATCTCGTCGTCGCGCCGGACTATCCCGGCCTCGGCTCGCCGATGCCCCACCCCTATCTGGTCGGCACCGACACCGCCCGCTCGGTGCTCGACGCGGTCCGCGCCGCCCGTTCCCTGCCCGAGGCACGCGCCGACCGCGACTTCGCGGTCTGGGGTGAATCCCAGGGCGGCCATGCCGCACTGTGGACCGCCACCGAAGCCGCCCGCTACGCCCCCGAGCTGCGCCTGGTCGGCACCGCCGCCGCCGCGCCGCCCACCGACCTCCCGGCCAATCTCCGCTCGGGCAGCGACCTCAATGTCCGCGCGATGCTCGCCGCCTACGCGGCCTATAGCTGGTCGCAGCATTTCGGCCATCCGCTCTCCAGCCTGTTCAACAAGACCAATGCCGGCGTCGCCACGCGGCTGGCCCGCAACAATTGCGTGGAACTCGGCAAGAACCCGCGGATCGGCACGATCCTCGGCATCCTCTCGATCCGCAATGCGCTGCGCAGCAAGGACATGGGCCGGATCGAGCCCTGGGCCGGCATCGCCCGCGCCAACAGCGTCCTCCCGCGCGCGGTGCCCGGCCCGCTGCTGATCGCCCAGGCCAGCGACGACACGGTGGTCGCCCCCGCCGTCACCCGCAGCTTCGCCGTCCAGCGCTGCCGCACCGGCGCGCCGCTGCGCTATGTCGCGCTGCCCTCGGGCGGCCATGCCGGCGTCACCCGCGGCAGCGCCACGGCCACGCTCGACTGGCTCGACGCGCGCTTTGCCGGCGAGCGCCCCTCCAGCGATTGCGGGCGGCTATGATCGGCCTCCTCGCCCTGGTACTAGCGGCAGGCCTGCAGGACGAAGACCTGCCGGAAGAGCCGATTTCCTATGGCTGCAGCGACCTGGTGGTGATCGGACGCGCCAGCAGCCTTGGTTACACGCCGGTCGCCGCCGAGGACGACCTGCTCGGCCATGGCTGGATCACGGCGCGGATCAAGCCCCGCAAGGTCCTCAAGCAGAAGGCGCCACCTGGGGAAATTCCCGTGCGCTACTTCGCGCACGCGCCCCTCAACCGGAATCTGGACTTCCTCTTCGTGCTGTCGAAGGAAGCGGACGGCGAATATGTGATCAAGGCCGCAAGCCTGATGGCCGGCAAGCCGCGCCTCGCTCCTCAGTGCAGCTGAGCGGCCTCACCCCATCGCAACCGCGTCCACCGCATCCTCGCGCTTCTCGGGTCGGATATAGATCGAGCTGAGCTTGGGCTCCTGCGCCTTCAGTCGGTGCTCGAGCCGTTCGATCAGCGTCTCCGCCTCGCCCATCGGCAGCGTATCGGCAAAGTCCGCGCTCACCGCCACGAACACCCGGTCGGGCGCGGTGTGGATGGTGCGGACATGGTTCACATGGGTGATGCACGGCTCGGCCTCGAGCAGCGTGCGGATCGCCGCGATCATATCCGGGTTGGCGCGCTCGCCGATCAGCAGTCCCTTGGCTTCGCGGGCGAGCAGCATCGCCACGCCGGCCAGGATCACCCCGATCACGATCGAGGCCCAGCCGTCTATGCGCGGATCGCCCCAGTGATGGCTCGCCCATACGCCCGCGCCCGCCACGACCAGCCCGGCCAGCGCCGCCGAATCCTCGAACAGCACGATGAAGCCCGACGGGTCCTTGGATTCCTTGATCGCCTGCCACCAGCCGAGATCGCCCTTGCTCCTGGCGAACTCGCGCATCGCGATCCACCAGCTCGTTCCCTCCAGCGCGAAGGCGATGGCGAGCACGACATAGTTGATCAGCGGGTCGCGCAATTCCTCCGGCGCCGCGATGTGCTTCCAGCCTTCGTAGATCGAAACGCCGGCGCCCAGCCCGAAGATCAGGATGGCGACGATGAAGGCCCAGAAATAGAGTTCGCGGCCATAGCCGAAGGGATGGTCGGCATCGGGCGGCCGCTTGCCGCGATATTGCCCGTAGAGCAGCAGGCCCTGGTTGCCGGTGTCGACCAGGCTGTGCACGCCCTCGGTGAGCATCGAGGAAGAACCGGAAATCGCGGCCGCCACGAACTTGGCGACCGCGATCCCGAGATTTGCGGCCAGCGCCGCATAGATGACGATGTTGGCGCGCCAGCCTGACGCTGCGGGCGAGGCCGCCACTGGCCGGCCCTTAGCCGAGGCCGATCTTCGACAGGATCCTGCCGACCACGCCCTTGTCCTCGCCGCCCTTGGCGAGCCTGGCTTCCTTCTTGGGGTCATAGCCGGAGCTTTCGGGAAGCTCGTTGGCGCTGTGGCTGTGCACCGGCTGGGTCGAGGCGGGCGGGTCCGACGCGTCCATTGACTCGTCGAGCGCACGGTCGAGCCGCGCCTCCTTGCTTTCCGGATTGCGGTAGAGCCGCTCGACGATCGACTCGTCGGTGCCTGCGTCCGCCGACTGGGCCGGCGTGCGCTTGGTCTCTTCATCCGGTCCCGGTGCCACCGACATGCGGTCCAGCGCCGGGTCGATCGGGTTCGCGTTCATGGTCACTCTCCTGAGCGTTGCCTTGATGTAACGAACACAATTCGATTCCCGTTCCCGTGGCGGAAACCACCGGGGTGCAAAAGAAAACGGCCCGGCGAGTTTCCCCGCCGGGCCGTTTTTCAAGGACTTCGGTGCCGGCCCGATCCCCCACCCGGCCACCCAACGGTAGTATTCTATGCGTGGCCGGGTGGGGGAGCGGGCCGGCACCGCTGCTCAGCGCAGCGTCACCAAAAAAGCACTTAGTTCCGCTGACTGCCGAACAGGCGGAGCAGGAACAGGAACATGTTGATGAAGTCGAGGTAGAGCGTCAGCGCGCCCATCACCACGGCCTTGCCCTGCATGTCGGTGCCGCCGACATAGGCATACATGCTCTTGATCTTCTGCGTGTCATAGGCGGTCAGGCCGGCGAACAGCAGCACGCCGATCGCGCTGATCGCCAGGCTCAGCGGTCCCGAGTTCAGGAACAGGTTGACGATCGAAGCCACGATCAGGCCGACCACGCCCATGATCAGGAACGTGCCGAGGCCCGACAGGTCGCGCTTGGTGGTGTAGCCCCACAGGCTCAGGCCGGCGAAGCCCGCCGCCGTGGCGAAGAACACCTGCGCGATCGAGGTATCGGTATAGGTGAGGAAGATCGTCGAGAGCGACAGGCCCATCAGCGTGGCATAGGCCCAGTAGAGCGCCTGCATCGCCGGGGTGGAGAGGCTGCGCTGCGCGAAGCTCATCACCAGCACGATGCCGAGCGGCGCCAGCATCACGATGAAGCCGAGCGCGTTGAGGCTCTGCCCGCGCGCGGTCTGGGTCAGCATCACGTCGATCGCGCCGCTCTTGGCGAAGACGAGCGCGACGATGCCCGTCAGCAGCACGCCCGAGGCCATGTAGTTGTACACGGACAGCATGTACGACCTGAGCCCCGCGTCGCGCGCTTCCGCGCCCGCGCCGGCCCTATAGGGCGCGCCCGTCCGGGGATCCGACCATTCAGCCATTTCAAAACTCCTTTGCCCGGCACCTGCCGGATAGGTGTAATATCGCCCTGATACGGGGTGTTTTCAAGCGAAACCCGGGGGTCTAGTCCCTCTGTATGATCCGCCTGTTCGTCGGCCTGCGCCTTCCCGCCCCCATCCGTGACCAGCTGCTCGCGCTCGGCGGCGGCATTCCCGGCGCGCGCTGGCAGGACGAGGAACAGCTCCACATCACCCTGCGCTTCATCGGCGATGTCGACGAGCGCGCCGCCGAGGATGCCGCGCTGGCGCTCTCCGCGGTGCACTGGCCGCCGGTCGAGGTCGCCATCGAGGGCGTCGGCACCTTCGACAAGCGCGGCCGCATCCACACCGTCTGGGCCGGCATCCGCCCGCGCGAGGCACTCTCCGGGCTCCACCGCAAGATCGACCAGGCGCTGGTCCGCGCCGGCCAGGAGCCCGAGCGCCGCGCCTATCTCCCGCACATCACCCTCGCCCGGATGAACAGCCCGGCCGAAGCCGCCGACCGCTTCATCGAGGCGCATGCCGGCCTGGCGAGCCCGGCCTTCACCCTCGACCATTTCTACCTGTTCGAAAGCAGCCTCGGCCACGAAGGCGCGCGCTACGAGGCGGTGGAGCGCTACCGGCTCGACGGCTGACGCCCCGCCCCACCTACCGCCGCTTCCCCTCCAGCACCGCCCGCACCTTCCGCGCCAGCTGCTCGCGCGTGTACGGCTTGGACAGCAGCTCCACCCCCGCGTCGAGCCGCCCGTCATGGACGATCGCATTCTCGGTATAACCCGAGGTGAACAGCACGCGCAGCTCCGGCAGCCGCGCCCGCGCCACTCGCGCCAGCTCGGGGCTCTTCAGCGTGCCCGGCATCACCACGTCGGTGAACAGCAGGTCGATCGCCACCCCGCTCTCGATCACGCTCAGCGCGCTCTGCGCGTCGTTCGCCCGCAGCACGGTATAGCCCAGCTCGCCGAGCAGCTCGACCACGGTCGCCTGCACGTCGGGATCGTCCTCGGCGACCAGGATCGTCTCGGTGCCGCCCCGCATCGCCACCGTCTCGGGCGAGGCGACCAGCACTTCCTCGCGCTTGCGCACGCGCGGCAGGTACAGCTTCACCGTCGTGCCGTGGCCGATCTCCGAATAGATCTTCACATGCCCGCCCGACTGCTTGACGAAGCCATAGACCATCGACAGCCCCAGCCCCGATCCCTGCCCCTCGGGCTTGGTCGAGAAGAAGGGCTCGAACACCTGCTCGATCAGCTTGGGATCGATGCCGCTTCCCGTATCTGTCACCGCCAGCATGACATATTGCCCCGCCGGCACGTCCGCGAGCCCGCGGGTGTAATCGTCGTCGAGCGAGGCATTGGCCGCCTCGATCGTCAGCTTGCCCGTCCCCTGCATCGCGTCGCGCGCGTTGATCGCCAGGTTTAGGATCGCATTCTCGAGCTGGGCGGGGTCGACCTGACAGTTCCACAAGCCCCCGGACGTGATCACCTCGATCCCGATCGCCTCGCCGAGCGCGCGGCGCAGCATGTCGTCCATCCCGCCCAGGAACTTGCCGACATTGAGCACCCGCGGCTCGAGCGGCTGGCGCCGGCCGAAGGCGAGCAGCTGGCTGGCTAGCTTCGATCCGCGCTGCACCCCGGCCAGCGCATTGGCCACCCGCCGCTCGGCCTTGTCGCTGCCCTGCACGTCACGGGCGAGCAGCTGGAGATTGCCCGAGATCACCTGGAGCAGATTGTTGAAGTCGTGCGCCACGCCGCCGGTCAGCTTGCCGATCGTCTCCATCTTCTGCGCCTGGTGGAGCGCCGCGAACGCCGCCTCGCGCTCGGCCACCGCCTCGGCGACCCGCGCTTCGAGCCGCTCGTTGAGCACGCGCAGCTCCTCCTCGGCCTGGGAGCGCCGCACCAGCTCGCGCTCCACCGTCTCGAACAGCCGGGCATTGTCCATCGCCAGCGCCGCCTGCCCGGCCAGGCTCACCAGGCTCGCCTCGGCCGCCGCGCCGAACCGGCCCGGCTCGGGATGGCCGTAGAGCAGCCCGCCGATCACGTTCCCCGCCGGCGTCCGCACCGGCACGGCGAGATAGGAGCGCACCGGCAGATGCCCCTCGGGCATGCCCAGGAACGGCCCGCTCTGGCCATAGCGCGGATCGACCGTGATGTCGTCGACCCGGATGATCCCGGTGCCGGCAAAGGTCGGCTCGAACAACCGGGTGATCCGCGGCATCGGGAACTTGTCGAAGGCCGATCGCGGCGCCCCGGCCAGGGCGTAGAGCATGTAGCGCTCGCCCTCGGTTTCGTCGGTGCTGTTGTAGAAGAAGGCGCCGAACTTCGCCCCGATCAGCGCCACGCCCGCGTCCACCGCGGTCTGCGCCACCCGCGCGCTGTCGCGCTCGCCGGTGATCGCCGCGCCCGCCTGGTTGACCACCTCCAGCGTGCGCCGTTTCTCCTCCAGCGCCTCGATCGCCTCATGCTCGCGCTGCTGGGTGTTGTAATGCTCGGTGCGGTCGGCGCTGGTGCCGAAGATGCCCAGCACGCTGCCGTCCTCGCCCCGGATCGGCGTCATCGCCAGGTCGACGCGGATGTCGATCTTCTCGCCGCTGCCGCGCATGCTCTGCACGTGCAGCCCGGGCCGCAGCACCGGCTCGCCGGCATAGGCCCGCTCGAAGATCGCGCCGACATCCTCCCACACCTTGGGCCAGCTATGGCGATAGGAGCGGCCGAAGATGCGCTTGTTCTCGTCGCGATAGGCGTCGAGGATCAGGTCGTTGTAGAAGAAGAGATAGTCCGGCCCCCAGGTGACGAAGGCCCGTTGCGGCGAGGCCAGCATCAGGTCGAGCGCGACCCGCAGCTCGCGCGGCCAGCCCGCGATCGGCCCCAGCTCCGGCACCGCGAAGCCCGGCGCGCGCAGCATCTCCCCGGTTTCGCCGCCATGGCCGGGCCAGGCGGTGTCGGCATTGCCCATCCATGCTCCCCATAGGCCCCCGCCCGGGCATGGTTTATACAGCGAAAGCCAGACAGGAAAAGACGGCGAAAGCGCTCGCGGGCAAGGGTTTGGCGCCGCAGGCTAGCACCATTTACAGTGTCCCCCGCCGCCCCGGCGCTATACACGGCAGGACAGAGACCAGGACGGAGGCGCGGCATGGCGACACTGGCGGATGCCATCCCGGAACACCCACCCCGCGGCACGCTCGAGACGGCGCTGCGCGGCGCGGCGATCCTGCTCGTCGCGGCGAGCTGGCTCAGCGCCGCGCTGTTCGGCGCCTATATCCTCGCCTTCTATGGCGGCACCCTGGCGGGCGGCGCCCCCGATCGCTGGAACGAGAACCTGCCCCGCCTGCACGAGGCCGCGACGTCCTTGGCCACGATCGCGATCGGCGCGCATTTCGTCACCGGCGGCATCCTGCTGCTGCTCGGGCCCATCCAGCTGATCGCGGCGATCCGCAACCGCATCCCCGCGCTCCACCGCTGGCTCGGCCGGCTTTACGTCCTCGCCGCGGCGATCGCCGGACTGGGCGGGCTCGGCTTCATCCTGGCCAAGGGCACGGTCGGCGGCCCGGCCATGGACATCGGCTTCGGCCTGTATGGCGCGCTGATGGTGCTGTGCGCCGCGCTCGCCTTCACCAATGGCCGCGCCCGCCGGATCGAAGTCCACCGTGCCTGGGCGATCCGCCTGTTCGCGCTGGCGATCGGCTCCTGGCTCTACCGGATGGAATATGGCTTCTGGTTCCTGCTGTTCGGCACCGCCGGCCATACCCCCGATTTCCGCGGCGGCTTCGATCTGGTGATGGACTTCGCCTTCTATCTGCCCAACCTCGCCGTGGCCGAGGCGTTCATCCGCGCCCGCCGCGCCGATGCCGCGCCGGCGCTGCGCATCGGGGCAGTGGCGGCGCTGCTCGGTGCCAGCGCCTTCATCCTCCTCGCCACCTGGCAGTTCGCCAACCGGATGTGGCTCCCCGGCATGGCGAGCGGGCTGGGCGCGCTCGGCGGCTGAAGCGGGAGCCGCGCGCTAGAAGCTCGCGGTCAGGTTCAGCGAGCCGTACAGGGTAGTGCCGCCGAGATTGGCATTGGGCGCTTCTTCCAGGAACCGTCCCTTCGTCAGCACCACCGCATCCGCCTCGAAGCGCAGCGCGGCGGGCCTCACCCACCAGCGCAGCCGTGCGTCCCATTGATGTCCCGCGAAACGCCCGGACCGGCCGGTCGCGTCGCGGACCCCCGTGGTCGAGAAGCTGTCCCTCGGCTCGGCCAGCCAGAGCGCATGATAGCTGACAAGCCCGTCGAGCCGCTTCGACGGCGCCACTTCCACGCGCATCCCCGCGGAGGAGAGGTTGGCACGGCCGACCGCATTGTAGAGGCCCGAGGGCGCCAGATCGGCCCGGCGCATCCCGAACAGCGTGTCGAAGCGGCCATAGCGGTTGCCAGGACGGTCGCCGCTGGCGCGGTCATATTCGACGGCGATCCGCGGCCGCCAGCCGGCGCGGAACGTATATCCCGCATCGCCATGGACGAACCAGGCGGACACCGGAAGCGTCGCCGCATTCGCCGCGGTCGAGGCGCTGATCCGCCCCGACTGATAGAATGCCTCGATCTCGACATCGAGCTTCCCCGGGGCAGCATCGCGCAGCACGCGCCCGCCATAGGTGTTCAGCGAACGGTCGCGCGTCGGCCGGCCCGGCATGTCGCGCTCGCCCAGATGGTAGAAGCTGCCTTCCAGCAGGAACGGGCCCAGCGCGCGGGCCTTCGCCACCGTGCCGCCCCACAGCACCAGGTCGAAGCCTTCGCGATCGGGCGCGACGGCGTTGCGCCGCAGCGACGCGGCATTATCGGGACGGCGTTGTTGCGGGAGGACGTAGATCAGGCTCGCCGTCACGCCGCCCTTGGCGGTGATCTCGGCGTTGAGCCTGGTATAGCCATTGGTGGTGTTGCGATAATCGTCGGCCGCGACCAGCCGGCGCGAACCGATGTTCAGCAGGAACCGCCCGGCCCGGATTACGGCCTTCGATCCGCGCCCGAACGAAATCTCCCCCGAGGCATAGGCCTGCACCAGCTCGAGCGCATTCGATTCCCCGGTCGTCACCGGCGTCCCCGCATCGCCGCCATAGACCCGGCTGTCCCAGAGCTCGGCGGCCAGGATCACCGGGCCGCTGTCATATTTGGCGAGCAGGGTGGTGCGCAGATTGACCAGCTCGTCGTCGCGATTGAAGCCGGCCCGCGGCTGGTTCTCGATCGCCTCGTAGCGGATGCGGACGGTACCCGAGACGTCGAGATCCTGCGCGAGCGCGTGTGCCGGCAACAGGGTCAGGGCAAGGAGATATCGGGGAAGATGCACAGCATGCGTCCGCTTCTGGAGTTGGACGCGATACTTTGGCTGACGCCTCATGGGGAGACCGCCGCCCCCATGCGCCCGCAATTCCGGGTCTTTGCGGCGCAAGTCAAGCGTGGTCCGACCGGAAATCCGGCACGTGATTCTACCGATTTACCGGGATGAAGCTTTTCGATCCGATACAGCGGTCTCGGAAGGAGTGCCCCATGGCAATGGACGAAGTCTTCGCGGCCCAGTCGCAGGACAGATTCAGGCAGCGCTTTCCGTTCATCGAGGAGATCGTCCTGGCGGTGAACACCAACGCCGATAACCGGCCGGCCTATACGCGGGACAGGGTCGTTCAATGGTCTTCCCGCAGGCCAGCCGAGCATCTCCACTGCTGCTCCAACCCCAAATGCAAATATGGCAACCAGCTGGATCTGGTCGAAGTCTGCCAGCTGGCCCTGGCCTCACCGCCCAGGGCGCCCAACTTCAAGGAAGGCCTGCTGGGCTGGCTAAGGCAGAAACGGGCCTTCCACCCCGTCGAAGCCCGGTTCGCCTGCAACGGCTCGGAGAGCTGGCCCGATCGCAGCCGGACACCCTGCAGGAACATGTTCCATGTCCGGGGCGGCGTCTGGGTTCCGGACGGCATCTAGGAACGGGAGTCCTCGCCCGAGCCGCGGCGCCAGGGCCCCTATGAGTCGCCCGGCAGGCGCCGCCACCAGATCCAGGTCAGCACGGTCAGGCCGAGCATCAGGCCCCCGACGAGCAGCAGGTGCCGCGCGCCCGACAGCCAGAACAGCCAGGCCCCGGCACCCACGGACAGGACGGAGAGCATGGCGGCAAGAAGCAGGAACACGCTGCGTCGGGAGGGAACGGCCATCAGTGCAGCCCGTCGATCATGCGCAACTCATTTCCCTCCAGCCAGACCTCCGCAAACCAGCGCTCGTCCCTGTCGGCATAAAGCACGCAAGGTTCGGGTCCCTTCGCAACGGGTGGCTGGACGATGCAGCTTCGCTTCAGCGCGGCGAGGTCCGTCTCGTCCAGCAGGTAGTGCCATTCGTCCGCCGGGTCCTGGAAGCCCGAATGCTCGTAGCTGCGCAGCGCCAGCGGCGTGCCATAGGCACGGCCCAGATACTCCTTCTGCAGATTCGCCGGATTTAGCACGAGCATCTGCAGCGCGCTTCCCAGGAAAAGCAGGGCATAGCCCCCGAACGCCACCAGCGCATAGCCGGGCACTCCCGCCCACCCCGCCGGCACGAAGCGCAGCTTGCGAAGGATCAGATGGAGTATCGCCGCAATCGCCAGGATGGGGATGAAGAGGACGATCGACGCGAGCAGCATCGCTCCATCATATGCCATGCCAGCCTGCCTCCCTCGGGAAGGCAGCATGCCATAGCTTCCGGGCCTCCGCTACGCCGGAGGCTGCCCGCGCCGATCGCGCAACCGCGCCACCAGCGCGTCCGCCGCGGCGCTGACATCCGCCCAGGTCACGTCGAAATCCCGGTCCTCGCCATAATAGGGATCGGCGACCGAGCTGCCCTCGCGTCCCGCGACCTCGTCCATCAACAGGCCCAGCTCGGCGCTCGCGTCCGCCGGCACGATCGCCTGGAGGTCGCGCAAATTCTGCCGGTCGAGCGCGAACACGAAATCGAAACGGCGGAAATCATCGGGCCGCACCTGGCGTGCGCGCAGCCCGGAAATGTCGGTGCCGTGGCGACGCGCCGCCGCCTGTGCCCGGCGGTCGGGCGGGTCGCCGGCATGCCAGCCGCCGGTCCCTGCCGAATCCACTTCGATCTCCAGCCCGGCTTTCTCCGCCGCCGACCGCAGCGCGCCTTCGGCGAGCGGTGAGCGACAGATATTGCCCAGGCACACGAACAGGACCGACGTCACCTTATTCCCCCGCCCGCGCGATCACATCGCGTGGAAGACGCCGCAGGCGATGCGCCCGCCCGAATTGCCCGAGGGGTCGGTCTTGTAGTCGTCGGCATTGGCATGGACGACCAGCGCGGCGCCGTCCTGGTCGAGCAGCCCTTCATAGGTGCCGCCGGGCAGCGTGAAGATCGTGCGGTCGCGGCCGTCATCGCCCACCGAGAGATTGGGCATGTCGCCGGCGTGCGGGCCGGCGGGATTGTCCTTGCCATGCTGGTGCGCGGTCGGGTTCCAGTGGCCGCCGGCGCTGGCGAAGTCGGGGCCCTCGCACTTGCCGACGGTATGGATATGCGTGCCGTGCACGCCCTTGGTCATGCCGTGCACTTCCACCATCACCCGGATCGCGCCGTCCACTTCCTCGGCGATCGCCTTGCCGACATCGGTGCCGTCGGCCATCTTCAGGTCCGCCTGGGCGCGGAAATGGCCGGCCATGTAGCGCGCATTCTTCTCGGGCTTCGCACAACCCGTCACCGCCAACAAACTCGCTACCACCAGCAAACCGCGCATCGCCCGCACTCCGGATAAATGTTCCCGTCACGTAATGGCTGTCGGCGCGACCGGTTCCAAGGGGTCAGCGCAAACATTCTCCGTCCGTCTTGCCGGAGACGCTGCCCACCCCGAGGATGATCCTGGCGCGCCGTTCGAAGGTCAGCGCCTGCCAGCGCCCCGAATTGCCGATCGCGGTGCGGCTCCTCAGGAAGGTGAGGTGGAGCATCTCATACTGCTCCGGATCGATCCGCCGCAGGTCGAGCAGGCATTGCCAACGGTCCAGGTTCCACGCCCAGTCGCGCTGCACCCCGTCCTGGTCGATGCTCCGCGCCAGCGCGCCATACCAGGCGAAGATCGCCCCCAGCCGCTCCCAGCGCTCGCCCTCGGGCATGGCGGCGAGCTTGCGGCGCAGCCGGGCGAGGTCCTCGTCGAGCGGGAAGCCGCCCTGCTGCACCTTGGTGTCCACCGCCCAGCGCACCTTCCTGCGCGTGATCGGCCCCTCGGGGAACACCCGCAGCAAATCCTGCCGCACGCCCTCGAGCAGCACCAGATAGGTGTCGAGCTGCACCTGCAGCATCGCGTCGCTCTCGAACAGCGCGTTGAACTCGCCCCAGATCACCGGGTTGAGCTTGCCGTCGCTGCCGTGCGCCGCGAGGATCTTCTCCCGGCACTTCGCCTTCACCGGCACCGCCAGGCAGTCGCGCGAGAAGACCAGCCGGCCATAGACCGGCATCAGCGCCTTGCGCGCGCGCCGGAAGCTGCCGCCCCGCGCCTTCTTCCACGCCTTGAGCAAGGGTTGCAGGCTGCCCGTCCCGAAATTCCACTGCGCCATGCCGACCGAGACCAGCTGGCTGTCGAAATTGCCCACCGGCATCGCCCAGCAGCCCATCGTCTCGGGAATCGAGGTCTCGTGCATCTGGGCGAAGATCGCCGCCCGGTCGAGCCCGATCCCGCCCAGCCGCGCGGCGCTGTCGGCGTCGATCGCCAGGAAGGGCAGGTCCGCCACTTCGCGGCACGCCGGCCGCGCGGGCGGCACCGGAGCCACAGGCGCCGCGACCTGCGCCGCCGCCGGCACAACACCCGCCACCAGCGCCAGCAGCACCCCCGCGACCAAGCCCTTCATCCCCATGCCCGTCTCCTCGCCGCGGATACTCCCCCGCCCCGCCCGCCACCGCAAGCGCCCCGAAACATGGTTACCGATTCGGCGCCTCCAGACGGATTTCCCTAGGGAATCCGACATTTGCTGCTACTCAAAATGGCGAATTGCGGAATCCCCGGACTAGCTGCCGACGTTCGCAGCGGCAAAGATCGTCCCGAAGCATGTCGATCCGCCTGCCTCTCGATCCCCCGCCGATCCGGCTCATGACCCGCTTGCTCGCCGAGCTGCAGACCACTGTGCTCGCCCGCGCGATCCGCATGTTCGACGGTGACCTCGACCGGGTGACGATCTTCGCGGTGATCGCCCGCGACACCTATCCGTTCGACGCGCGCGCCGGCCTCGCCCCCACCGTCTCGGCCCATTCGCTCGCCATGTCGCTGTCGCGCCCCTACGAGACCGTCCGCCGCCACGTCCATGCGCTGGTCGATGCCGGCTGGTGCAAGCGCGGCGCCGACGGCGTCCACGCCAATCATGCCGATATCCAGTCGCCCGACCTGACCGCGTTCCTCACCCTGGTCCACGACGCCGCGGTCCGCTTCGTCGCCGACATGGCCCGGGCCGGCGTGCCGATGCCCGAGGTCGGCACCGTGCGCCCCTATCACCACGCCGCCGGCGTCCAGGCCGCGATCGACCTGATGCTCGCGGTGATCGACACCAATCGCCGCGCCCATGCCGACTGGCTCGAGCTCGTCCTGTTCTCGACGATCTACGCTGCCAATTCGCGCCTGCTCAACGCCGATCGCGAGCTCGCCTGGCATTATGCCGATGGCCGCAAGGAGCCCCCTTCCCACCTGCGCCAGCCGGTGCGCACCAGCGCCGTCGCCCGCGCGCTCGGCCTGCCCGAGGCGACCGTCCGCCGCCGCCTCGTCCGCCTGCTCGACGACGGCCGGGTCGAGCGTATCGGCAAGAAGCTGCTGGTGTCCGAGGCCTGGCTCAACCGGCCCGAGGCGATCGACACCAGCACCCGCAGCTTCTCCACCGTCCGGCTGCTGCTCGCCCGGCTCGGGGTGAACGGCTTCCCGCTCCACGACCCCGCCCGCGCCTATCTGATCGGCCGTCCCGAGCCCGTTTCCTTCGACTGATCGCATCCGGGGCCCGCCGGCGCGCCACTTCCGCCAAAATGGGCAGTGACTCGCTTGAGGGCATTGTCGCGCGCGCCAATAGCCGGCCCAAATCGAGGGACTCGGGCGGCATGACGTCGCTCCCCAGAGGCAAGGCCGCCGTCCCAATGCGGTGGCCAAGCGGGCTGTCGGGCTCCCACCCGTCGGTCACCATCGGTGGGCGCGGGCTCCGGCCCGCGCCCTTACCGCATACCCGTCCCGGACTCCCCCACGCCTTTCCTTTCCCCGGCGAAGGCCGGGGCCCAGACTTGAAAGCTTGGCGGAGACCGGACCCAGCACTCGGAAAAGGAGGACAACCACCTATCCCCCCGGGCACCCGGTGATCCGCGGAAACACCGCAGGCGAAGGCGGCGGCGGCGGCGCCACCGCTTCCTCGTCCTCCCAGTCCCCCGCCCCGTCCCAATCCGCCTCGCCAGCCCCGGCCGTCCGCGCGGCCTCCCGCTCGGCGTCCTCCGCGGCCTCCATCGCCCGCGCCCGGTCGATCATCTCGAGCTTCTTCAGGATCGCCCGGTTGGTATCCTCGGGATCCGCGCGCTCGCCGAAGAAGCCGCCGGCCGCCTTGGCCGCCGCCTCGGCAAAGGCGACCAGCTCCTTCCGGCTGGCATTCTGCCCCGGCACCCGCAGCCCGGAAGCACCCCGGCGATCGAGCAGGAACTTGAGCAGCGCGTCCGAATAGCGCCGCTTGCGCGAGACCTCGACGCCGTCCTTCCACACGATCTCGTCCCAGCCCTCCACCGCGCGCTCCCAGGCCGCCTGCTCGAGCGTCGGCACGGACTCGTCGAGCGCCCTCTCCCAGGCCTCGGCGAACTTCGCATCGCGCCGCCGCATCCGATAGGCCGACGGGTCGGATATCCGCGCCTGGGCACAGGCGTCGCGCACGCAACCGGTCTCCGCAAGCGCGCGCAGGAAGCGGCGGGTGCGCCGCTCGGTCCAGCCGTCGGAACGCGGACGATAGTCGCGGAACAGGCCGTCGCGCCGCCGCCCCGTCGACGCCGCCGCCTGGATCCGCGCCCTCCGCGCGGCCTGGACGCGCGCCACCGCCGCGTCCCACAGCCTGGCGAAATCGGGATCCCGCGCGCGCACGCCATAGGCGCCGCTGGTGCTTACCCCATTCTCGCGACATGCTCGCCGCACACCGCCATGCGCCGCAAGCCCGCGCAGAAACGCCTCGCGCACCGCCCCCGTCCAACGCTGAGGCCCGAATTCGCCCGCCATCCGACTCGCTCCACTGCTGCAGGAGCGGAGTCAGTTATGGGGGATTTTCCTATTTTGGAAGAACAAATGTGGAACATCATTAATCTACGGCACTATGTGGCAAATGCATCAAGGCGATTACGAGTGTCGTCGTTCGAGATGGCGCACGTATCTCATGAGACGACATGCCTGAATGCCGCTTCCAGAAAGGAAGCAAAGAGCGTTATGTATTACGCTGATGAAACTACCCTCAGATTGGCAGCCCCGAACAGTTGTTCTCTGGCTAGTTATCGGCTTGGCCAGCGTTGCCTCCACCGTACTCATAATCACGTTCCTCAATCTCAATTGGGAAACGTGGCTGACCGAACACGGGTACCAGCGATCTTACCGGCTCATAGGCCCTGCCATGTCCTGGATCGCTGAGTTGGGGGTATCATGGCCGTTCGCGTTCGCATCGGGAGCCTTAATTGGCGGCGCAGCGATTCTCTGGTTGTACGTGGCTATAAATCGCACATCAAAGAAAGCTCGGGCGGTTACCGACAAGGCGGTCGTGCCGACTGTCGCGCAAGAAATTGCCGATGCGCCCCTTCCCGCGATCGAGACGGCGATAGCGGATGGGTTCAACTATCCATATCGGAAAGCGGTTCTGCAGGCGTCGATATCAAAGCCGAGAGGGACACTTGAGGCACTGGCCGGTCAAGAGCCGCACAAAATGATCATCGTGCTACGCGTGAGCAATGCACACCATTCCGCGATCCCTGAATGGCGCGCTTCGGTGGAAATGCTGTTTAGGGACGACGAAGAACTAGGGGTCAGGGGTGATCTGAAAGGCTCAGGACCCCGGATGACGAAAGGCGGGTTTGCCGACCTACCGCTCATCACTCGCGACATATCGGACACAGTTAGCAGGCCACCCTTTTTGCTACGTCTCCTAGATCGTGACGTACCTCTAAAGGAAAATGCCCAATATTCCTTATCGATATATCTGAGAAGCCCAAATCCTGCTGACACCTTGGTAATGATAGCCATTAAGACCGGCAAAGATCTGGAATGCGAGGCTACGATCGTACATCAATCCGTGTAACGCCTATTGCATCAAGGCACTGCATAAGGCGACGCCGTGCCCTTCGTCCGCGATCACGTCGCCAACCTCACCACGATCCATGCGGACGAAGAACGGGCTGGGATACTCTCCACGCCGGTGGGAAACCTACCGCGCCAATCGCTCGGCCTAGTTCACGGACAATAGCGCCCGCACCAATCAAGCTTAGGGCTTCTTCAGGCGCCGGCATAGAAGTCGGCACGCACCACCACATCGCCGATGAGTGCCCTCTCCCCCTACTCGCAGGAAGCCTCGTGACGCGACGGATAACGCCGTATAACCAACGGCTCGAAGGCCATGCTGGTGGCGGAAACGCAATGCTGTCGCCAGTATCGCGGACGTGGAAGGGATATTGGCAGCGCGAGCAATCCACAGAGTTATCCACAAATACCTGACTAAGCTTCCTTGCAGACCTGATAACAACCTCTTATCAGACTCCCGTGCCCGCATGGCGGAACGGTAGACGCGACGGTCTTTAAAACCGAAATCCTTGGCGGGATGTGTGGGTTCAAGTCCCACTGCGGGCACCAAAAGGTCACTTCCGAGGACAAATGGTATGGCAAACGCAAGAGAGCAACAGATCATGATAGAGGCGAAGCTAGCGGCTATCAGAGGCCAGATCGCTACGCTCCAGGCGCAGGAAAAGGTACTCGCAGACCTTTTGGCAGAAATGAAGGGTGAGACTCCGGCGCCGAAGTCACAACGAACCCGCTCCCCCAGCGTCAAACCGCTAGTTATCGACATCATGCGGGACGTTGGTGAGATGGGCGCTACGAGCCGAGAGGTTGACGAGATGGTGCGTCGTCACATTCCCACAGTGGCAAACGATACTGTGGGATCGGTCCTGTCGCGACTGAAGGGCGACGGTGCGCTGGTTTATGATGGTGACCGCTATTACGAGAAGCGCTTCGCCCCAGCTCCACGCCCTTTTGATGGCGGATTACGCGCAGTGATTTAATGTGAAAACGCCGGGAGTTTTTAGGCTCCCGGCGTCCATGCTTTGTGGCCCTCGTAGCTCAACTGGAAAGAGCGGGTCCCTGCTACGGTCACGGTGCTGGTTCGAGTCCAGCCGAGGGCACACAGAGCGGAATGGCGATACCTTGGCGGGATGTTCGTCACTTCCAACATCAATATGGTGGTGAACGTAAAAAAAGTCCCGTCAAATCTGTTGATAGCCGTTCAAATTGATTCGTTATCAATTTCGTTTTGATTTTTTGCGCCGAAATTTTCGGCGAAAATCCCGATAAAATCGCCTCGAAATTGCGATCATAAATTGGGTTGGCGCAGGCGCTTTCGGATGAAAACGTTAGCAACCTACCGCACATCTCCCATTGCAATCAAAGTCCGATTTTCTCGATAGAGTGCACTGTGCCATGCTCACGCTTTTCGCGTAGGCAGTGCAACTTGCCACGTCATCACGTTCAGCGTGGCTTGCTCGGGCCTATGCCCCGTTTGCCGCATGACGGTTTCCGCGATCTCCCGCGTCGTAATGAGCCCAAGCGCAGGATATTCAGCACCGCGCGGCTCATTTCACCCCGCTTGAACCAATTGGAGGAAGGTAGGAACACCTCGCGCCTCGCGAGCCTTCTCGAGTCCGCATTCAGGATGTGGCGTATGCTTCCAACCTACGGGGAATCGGATTTCTCCTTCAGCTCTCATACTTGATCCGCCCCCCCAAATTACAGCGTGAGCGTCAAGGATGCTTCTCAGGCAAAATTGAAGCAACACCCCTCCCCTTCCCCTCCCCCCTCCCGCGTGCTAGCGGCACCCGCGAATCTTCGCATTCGCAGCACTCCGGTGCGCCCGCGCGGCCCTATAAAGGAGCCACGTCCCCCGAGCGCCCGGCCGGACAAAAGAAAGGACCCCGCGCCTCATGACCGCGATCGGCAACGATACCCTCGGCACCCGCGACACGCTCACCGTCGGCACCGCCAGCTATGACTATTTCTCGCTGCCCAAGGCGGCGAAGAAGCTCGGCGACATCAGCCGCCTGCCCTTCTCGATGAAGGTGCTGCTCGAGAACATGCTGCGCTTCGAGGACGGCGTCACCGTCACCAGGGACGATGCCCAGGCGATCGTCGACTGGCAGAAGGACGCGCGCTCGAACCGCGAGATCCAGTATCGCCCGGCCCGCGTGCTGATGCAGGACTTCACCGGCGTTCCCTGCGTGGTCGACCTTGCCGCGATGCGCGATGCGATCACCAAGCTCGGCGGCGACGCGCAGAAGATCAACCCGCAGGTCCCCGTCCACCTCGTCATCGATCACTCGGTGATGGTCGACGAGTTCGGCACGCCCAAGGCGTTCGAGGACAATGTCGCGCTCGAGTACGAGCGCAATGCCGAGCGCTACGAGTTCCTGAAGTGGGGCTCCAAGGCGCTGAACAATTTCTCGGTGGTGCCCCCGGGCACCGGCATCTGCCACCAGGTGAACCTCGAGTACATCTCGCAGTCGATCTGGTCGTCGGTCACCGGCGACGGCGCGAACATCGCCTATCCGGACACGCTGGTCGGCACCGACAGCCACACCACGATGGTCAACGGCCTGGGCGTGCTCGGCTGGGGCGTCGGCGGCATCGAGGCCGAGGCCGCGATGCTCGGCCAGCCGGTGTCGATGCTCATCCCCGAGGTGGTCGGCTTCAAGCTCACCGGCAAGCTCGGCGAGGGTATCACGGCGACCGACCTGGTGCTGACCGTCACCCAGATGCTGCGCGCCAAGGGCGTCGTTGGCCGCTTCGTCGAGTTCTACGGCCCCGGCCTGCACGCGATGACGCTGGCGGACCGCGCGACGATCGCCAACATGGCGCCCGAGTACGGCGCGACCTGCGGCTTCTTCCCGATCGACGACAAGACGCTCGATTACATGCGCCTCACCGGCCGTCCGGACGAGACCGTCGCGCTGGTCGAGGCCTATGCCAAGGCGCAGGGCATGTGGCACGACGTCACGGCCGAGGAGCCGATCTTCACGGACACGCTGGAGCTCGACATGAGCAGCGTCCGCCCGAGCCTCGCCGGCCCGAAGCGCCCGCAGGACCGCGTCAGCCTCGACAGCGTCGACGAAGTGTTCAACGGCGACCTGACCAAGGTCTACAAGAAGGACCATGCGGTCCGTGTGGACGTCGAAGGTCGCGACCACGACATCGGCGACGGTGACGTGGTGATCGCGGCGATCACTTCGTGCACCAACACCTCGAACCCCTCGGTGCTGATCGCGGCCGGCCTCGTCGCCCGCAAGGCGCGCGAGAAGGGCCTGACCCGCAAGCCGTGGGTGAAGACCTCGCTCGCGCCGGGCTCGCAGGTGGTAACCGACTATCTCAACAAGACCGGCCTGTCCGAGGATCTCGACGCGATCGGGTTCAACCTGGTCGGCTATGGCTGCACCACCTGCATCGGCAATTCGGGTCCGCTCGCCGAGCCGATCTCGGCGGCGATCAACGGCAACGACATCGTCGCCGCCTCGGTGCTGTCGGGCAACCGCAACTTCGAGGGCCGCGTCTCGCCGGACGTCCGCGCCAACTTCCTCGCCTCGCCGCCGCTGGTGGTTGCCTACGCGCTCAAGGGCACGGTGACCGAGGACATGTACGAGACGCCGATCGGCGAGGGCACCGATGGTCCGGTGTTCCTCAAGGACATCTGGCCGACCAACGAGGAAGTCGCCGGGCTGATCACCGCTAACATCGACGACAAGATGTTCCGCTCGCGCTACGCGAACGTGTACGCCGGCGATGCGCACTGGCAGAAGATCGACGTCACCGGCTCGGACACCTATTCGTGGCCGACCAGTTCGACCTACATCCACAATCCGCCCTATTTCGAGGGCCTTACGATGACCCCGGCGCCGGTCACCGACATCATCGAAGCCAAGCCCCTCGCCATCCTCGGCGACTCGATCACCACCGACCACATCTCGCCGGCCGGTTCGATCAAGGCCGACAGCCCCGCAGGCACCTTCCTGCAGGAGCATCAGGTCTCGAAGAAGGACTTCAACAGCTACGGCGCACGCCGCGGCAACGACGAAGTCATGGTCCGGGGCACGTTCGCCAACATCCGCATCAAGAACGAGATGGTCCCGGGCATCGAGGGCGGCATGACCCGCTACGGTGGTCAGGTAATGCCGATCTACGACGCCGCAATGCGTCACAAGGCTGATGGCACCTCGCTGGTCATCGTCGCGGGCAAGGAATATGGTACCGGCTCGTCGCGTGACTGGGCGGCCAAGGGCACCAACCTGCTCGGCGTCCGCGCCGTCATCACCGAGAGCTTCGAGCGCATCCACCGTTCGAACCTGGTCGGCATGGGCATCCTGCCGCTGCAGTTCGCCGAGGGCGTGACCCGCGAGACGCTGAAGCTCAAGGGCAGCGACACCTTCACGATCAAGAACGTCGCGGGCCTCCGCCCGCGCCAGGACGTGGAAGTCGAGCTCACCCGCGAGGACGGCACCAAGGAAACCTTCCTCACCCGTTGCCGGATCGATACCGTCAACGAGCTGGAATATTTCCTCAACGGCGGCATCCTCCAGTACGTGCTGCGCAAGCTCGCCGCCTGATCTGCACAACAGGAACAACGAGGGGAGGGCAGCAACGCCCTCCCCTTTTTTGTGCCTTGCGCAGGCGGCCGGGAGGTCGGCGACCGGCGCCCGCAAGGCCGGACGGTGCCCGGATACAGCGGGGCCCGCGCGCCGCCTCGCATGTGTTGCTTTTCAGAAACACACAATCGAGAAACAGAAGAGCAACAATCGGAGGCGCTTTACACAAATCAGACACTCTCACATCCTCACCGCAGCTTCGCCATCAAGCCCCAGGGGATGGGGGCGACGAAGATCGGGAAAATTCCACCGACTGCCTTGGGCAGATCCATGGAGAGTGAGGAACTAATGAAGAAGACTCAGATCGCACGCCTGCGCACCGGAGCGGCCCTGTCCGCGTTCGTGCTCGCCGGCTCGATGTTTGCCACGCCTGCCTTCGCGCAGGACACGCCGGCCACCACCACCGCCACCGCGCCGCAGACCGAGGCTCCCGCCAGCGACGGCGAGATCGTCGTAACCGGCACCATCTTCCGCCAGTCGGACACCCACACCGCATTGCCGGTGACGGTCATCACCGCCGAGAATCTGGAGCGGGCCGGCATCACCAACGTGACCGACGCGATCCGCTCGGCCTCGGCAGACGGCGCCGGCTCGATCGGCAACGGCTTCACCAGCGGCTTCTCCGCCGGCGGCGCCGCCGTTTCGCTGCGCAACCTCGGCGTGTCGTCCACGCTGGTCCTGGTCGACGGTCTGCGTTCGACCAACTTCCCGCTGAGCGACGACGGTCACAATTCCTATGTCGACCTCAACAGCATCCCGATGGCCAACGTCCAGCAGGTGCAGGTCCTCAAGGACGGTGCATCGTCGCTGTACGGCGCGGACGCGATCGGCGGCGTCGTCAACATCATCACCCGCAAGACGATGACCGGGTTCGAGGGCAGCATCGAAGGCGGCGCCACCGAGAAGGGCGACGGCGCGAAGTACCGCGCGAAGCTGCTCTTCGGCTATGGCGACTATGACACGCAGGGCTTCAACATCTATGTCGGCGGCGACTA
>Ga0102592_1001527_pt1 | contig 25433 bp, 21 predicted proteins | sample AraplaCol_mMF_r2_FD_76861 | JGI IMG/M metagenome (GOLD analysis project Ga0102592, IMG submission 76861) | Arabidopsis root microbial communities from North Carolina, USA - plate scrape MF_Col_mMF_r2 (SPADES assembly) (version 2) | ecosystem: Host-associated > Plants > Roots > Endosphere...
GCGCGGGCGGGGTGTTCAACCTGCCAGCCGTGGTCCAGGCAGGCGCCGACCAGGACCACGGCTGGCAGGTTGAACACCCCGCCCGCGCCGGGCGCCTTGGCGATGGCGTCGGGCATGCGCCAGCCGATCAGGTCGGAGAACATCTCGTTCAGGTACTGCCCCCAGCCCACGGCGATGGCCGAGGCCGAGACGGCGTACTCCAGCAGCAGGCACGCCCCGACAAGAAAGGCGGTGAACTCGCCCAGGGTGGCGTAGGCGTAGCTGTAGGACGAGCCGGAGACGGGGATCGTCGAGGCCAGCTCGGCGTAGCACAGGGCCGTCAGGGCCGCGGTGATCCCGGCGATCACGAACGAGACGATCACGGCGGGACCGGCGGCCGGCACGGCCGTGGTCAGGGCCACGAAGATGCCGGTGCCGATGGTGGCCCCGACGCCGAGCATGGTCAGCTGGAACAGGCCGATCGAGCGGTCCAGGCTCTCCTCGGGCAGATGCTCGCCGCCTTCGGCGATGACCCGGCCCACGGGCTTGCGGCGAAGAAGGTCGGCCGCGCGAAACTGGCCCATGGAGTCCCTCGAAGTCTTTGGGGGGGTCTGGAAAACGGCGGCAAACTAGCCTCGCCGGGCCCGCGACATCAACTTGCCTTCGCGGGATTCGCCGCCGAAGCTGGGCCGAAGGCGGAGGAAGCCATGTCCATCACCATGACGCCGATCGGCGTGGTCCGCGGCGGTCGCGACGTTCCCGAGGACGACGACTGGGGCCAGAGCCGGGCGCGCATCGACCTGGACCCGGCCCGCTTCGACGCCGAGGCCCTGGCCGGGCTGGACGCCTTCAGTCACGTCGAGGTGGTCTATGTGTTCGACCGCGTGACCGACGACCAGATCGTCACCGGCGCCCGCCATCCGCGCGGCAACACCGCCTGGCCCAAGGTCGGCATCTTCGCCCAGCGCGGCAAGAACCGGCCCAACCGCATCGGGGTGACGGTCTGCGACATCGTTTCGGTGGACGGCCTGTCGCTGGAGGTGCGGGGCCTGGACGCCATCGACGGCACGCCGGTCCTGGACCTCAAGCCAGTGATGGCCGGCTTCGCCCCGCGCGGCGAGCACCGCGAGCCCGATTGGGCACGGGAGATCATGAAGGACTACTGGTAGGCCAGCTTCATTCGTACACGAGGTTTTGGGCGAAGAACGGCAGCATGTCGGTATAGACCCGCCCCGTCGGGCCCCAGGTGCGATCGCCCCAGCCGCCGACATACTCCTCGGCCTCGTGCGGCACGCCGAACTCGACCAGGGCCCGCGAGAAGGCCTGGTTGGAGACCACGTGGTCGGGATTGGGGTCGTTGCGGCCCCAATCGAACTTGAAGCCGCGCAGGGTCTTCAGGTTGTCGGCGTAGCGCGACAGGTTCTGGCCCAGCAGGAAGCTGTTTTGAAGCTTGGCGGTCAGGGCCATGTCGACCGCGATGCGCCCGTCCGGACCCTTGCGCGCCGGCAGGTCGGCATAGAGCGGCGGCTTGTCGGGATTGGGCAGGTGGGCCTGGTAGATCGCCACGAACAGCTGCGAGAAGCCGTCGGCCTTCAGATCGTCCAGCGACCTGGCGTTCTGGATCAGGTCCCAGTTGGGCCGCGAGGACATGGTCTGCAGGCCCAGGCCCGTGCCCACCGGGTGGAGGGCGTAAACCGAACCGAACACGTCGGCGTGGCGCATGCCGAAGGCGATCGCGCCGTAGCCGCCCATGCGGTCGCCGGCCAGGCCGCGCGAATCCCGGGTCGCCAGGGTCCTGAACTGCTTGTCCGTCCACGGAACAAGGTCACGGACCATGAAGTCGTCCCAGCGGCCGGTCACCGGCGAGCTGGTGTAGATCGAGCTGCCCAGCGAGGTGCTGAAGTCGGCGGCGACCACGATCACCGGCGGGATCGCCCTGGCGGCGATCGCCTTGTCGAGCAGGGCGGCGAAGCCGTCGCGGTCGAAGGCCGCGCGCTCGTCCTCGAACAGGTTGTGCAGGTAGTAGACGACCGGATAGCGCCGACCCGAGGCGTCGTAGCCGTCGGGCAGATAGACCCGCACCCGCCGCTGCGGACTGACGCCGATCTTGTTGCCGTCGAAGGCCTTGGACGCGACGACGAAGTCGCGCACCTGGCTCTGGGCCAGGGCCGGCGGTGCCGCCAGCAGGGTCATGAAGGCCGCCAGCAGCAGGCCGAGCCGGATCATCGGGACTCTCCGTGTCACACCCAGGGAGAACGCCACTCAACTGAAGGTCATCAGCGCCTCGCAATCAGGCGCATTTGCGGCGCCGCTAGCGCCGCTCGCCCTCGAACATGTAGTCGCGGGTGATCGGCAGCGCCCCGACCTTCTTGGCCACCTGGATCTGGAAGACCATGTGGCCGCCGTAGCGGAAGCCCAGCTCGGCCCCGCACAGGTAGAATTCCCACATCCGCCGGAACCGCTCGTCGAACATCGTCGGGATGTCCGGATCGGCCAGGAACCGCATCCGCCAGTGCTTGCAGGTCTCGGCGTAGTGCAGGCGCAGGATCTCGATGTCGGTGATCCACAGGCCCGCCGCCTCGACGGCTTTGACGATCTCCGACAGGCCCGGGATGTAGCCGCCGGGGAAGATGTACTTGGCCGTGAAGGCGTTGGTCGCGCCGGGACCGGACATGCGGCCGATGGCGTGGATCACCGCGCTGCCGTCGTCGGCCAGCAGGCGTTTCACGGTCTCGAAATAGGTCTGGAAGTTGGGCGCGCCGACGTGCTCCAGCATGCCCACCGAGACGATGCGGTCGAAGGTCTCATTGAGGTCGCGGTAGTCGGTCAGGCGGAACTCGACCTGGTCGGACAGGCCGGCCTTCTCGGCCCGCTCACGGGCCAGGGCCAGTTGCTCGGTCGACAGGGTGACCCCGGTCATCCGGGCCCCATGGTCGGCCGCCAGGGTCAGGGACATGCCGCCCCAGCCCGAGCCGATGTCCAGCACCTTCATGCCCGGGGTGATGTTCAGCTTGGCGCCGATATGGGCCTTCTTGGCGGCCTGGGCCTCCTCCAGGGTCATGTCGGGCCGGGCGAAATAGGCGCAGCTGTACTGCATGTCCGCGTCGAGGAAGCGTTTGTAGAGCTCGTTTCCGACGTCGTAGTGATGGGCGACGTTGCGGCGCGCGGCGATGCGATCGTTGAGCGACTGCATCGTGCGCTTGACCGCCTTCCTGGCCCGGGTGATGGGCGTGCCGCGCTTGGGCGTGCGCCCGCCGCTCCGGCCGACGATCTCCAGCAGGTCCCACAGGGTCCCCTGCTCGATCTTCAGGTCGCCCTCCATATAGGCCTCGCCCAGGCCCAGGCTGGGATTGGCCACCAGGCGGCGCAGGCCGCGGGCGTTGACCCGCATGGTCACCGGCGGACCCGAGCCGTCGCCGGCCTTCTTCACCGAGCCGTTGGGAAGATGGACGGTCAGGTCGCCGACCTTGACCATCCTGTTCAGCAGCGCTTCGATCATGACCGCGACCCTAGCGCGAGCGCGGCCGGAGAAAAGGCGGAAATTTTCGTCCGCCTCCCCTTGCAAACCGGCGGCCGCGAACCGGTCAGCGCTCGCTGTCGAGATGCGCCATCTGGGCCTCGGCGTAGCGCGCGCCGGCGGCGGCGTCCCTGGGCACGGCCCGTTCGATCGCCGCCAGGTCGTCGGCCGACAGCGCCACGTCCAGCGCGCCGAGCGACTCCGACAGCCGCGCGCGGGTGCGCGCCCCGACCAGGGGCACGATGTCCTGGCCCTGCGCCGCCACCCAGGCGATGGCGATCTGGGCGACGCTGACGCCCTTTTCCTGCGCGATCCTGCGCAGCGCCTCGACCAGGGCCAGGTTCTTGTCGACATTGTCGCCCTGGAAGCGCGGGGAATAGGCGCGGAAGTCGCCCTTGGCCTTGCCTTGGTCCTTGTCCCAGTGGCCGCTGATCAGGCCGCGCGACAGCACGCCGTAGGCGGTCATGCCGACGCCCAGCTCGCGCAGCACCGGCAGGATCTTGTCTTCGACCCCGCGGGTGATCAGCGCGTATTCGATCTGCAGGTCGACGATCGGATGGACGGCGTGGGCCCTGCGGATCGTCTCGACGCCCACCTCCGACAGGCCGATGTGGCGCACGAAACCGGCCTGGACCATCTCGGCGATGGCGCCGACCGTGTCCTCGATCGGCACGTCGGGGTCCAGGCGGGCGGGACGGTAGATGTCGATATGGTCGACGCCCAGCCGCTGCAGCGTATAGGCCAGCGAGGTCTTCACCGCCGCCGGGCGGCCGTCGAAGCCGATCCAGCCGGCCCCGGGGTCGCGTTGGGCCCCGAACTTGACGCTGAGCACGGCCTTGTCGCGCCTATTTCCTTTAAGGAGGCCGCCCCTGAGCGCCTCGCCGATCAGCATCTCGTTGTGGCCCATGCCGTAGAAGTCGCCGGTGTCGATCAGGGTGATCCCGGCCTCAAGGGCGGCGTCGATCGTCGCCAGGCTCTCGGCCCGGTCGGACGGGCCGTACATGCCCGACATGCCCATGGCGCCCAGGCCCAGGGCCGAGACGACCGGACCGGTCTTGCCGAGTTGACGCGTTTGCATGGGAAGTCTCCGTGAAAGGCGCCGGGGAGGGCGTCCGTGTTCGATGGCGGCACTATGCAGCCCCGCCTCGCGTGCGATAATCCGGCCATCACCGCACGAGCTGTTCGGAAATTCGCACAATGGCCCAGCCCGATCTCGCCGATCTCGACGCCTTCACCGCCGTGGCGCGGGCCCGCGGCTTCCGTGGCGCGGCGGCCCAGCGCGGGGTTTCGGCCTCGTCGTTGTCCGAAGCCCTGCGTCGGCTGGAGGCGGCCCTGGGCGTGCGCCTGCTCAACCGCACCACCCGCAGCGTCACCCCCACCGAGGCCGGCGAGCGGCTGCTGGCCCGCCTGACCCCGGCCCTCGCCGACGTCGGCCTGGCCCTGGACGAGGTCAACGCCTTCCGCGACAGCCCGACCGGCGTGCTGAAGCTGAACGTGCCCGGCGCGGTGGCCCGCATCGTCTTTCCCGACCTGATCCCCCGCTTCCTGGCCGCCCATCCCGGCATCCGCGTCGAGATCAGCGTCGAGGACGCCTTCGTCGACGTGCTGGCCGCCGGCTTCGACGCCGGGGCCCGCTACGACGAGCGCCTGGAGAAGGACATGATCGCCGTGCCCCTGGCCGGGCCGCAGCGCTTCGTGGTGGTCGGCTCGCCGGCCTATTTCGAGCGGCGCGGCCGGCCGAGCCATCCGCGCGAGGTGCTCAACCATCCCTGCATCCGCCACCGCTTCGCCAGCGGCGTCAGCCACGCCTGGGAGTTCGAGAAGGACGGCGAGGTGATCCGCGTTCAGCCCGAAGGCCCGCTGATCACCTCCAGCGGCGAGCTGGAACTGGCCGCCGCCGAGGCCGGCCTGGGCCTGCTGGCCACCTTCGAGGGCTTTTGCGCCGATCGCATCGCGGCGGGCCGGCTGGAAACCGTCCTCGACGACTGGCTGCCGCCGTTCAGCGGACCCTATCTCTACTATCCCAGCCGCCGGCACATGCCCGCGCCCCTGCGGGCGTTCGTGGATTTCGTGAAGGCGGAGCGGCGGTAGGCGCCGCTGGACGCCCCCTCCGCCGTGCAGAACCCATCCAACCCAGGTGAAATCTGCCCCAACACCCCCGCCCTAAGCGTCGCATTAGAAAGGCTGTTCTTGCTTATGCGCCTTGCGGGGCGTAACGGGTCCGCTCCCGCCGCCGATGGCGGGGCTTACAAGACGAATTGGAGGCTGCGATGGGTTACCGGGTCGCCGTGGTCGGCGCCACGGGCAATGTGGGCCGTGAGATGTTCAACATCCTCGAGGAAGTGAAATTCCCCGTGGACAAGATGCATGCCATCGCCTCGCGCAAATCCATCGGCGTGGAAGTCTCGTTCGGCAGCCAGATCCTTCGCTGCGAGGACCTGGAGACCTTCGACTTCTCGACCGTCGACATCGTGCTGATGAGCGCGGGCGGCGCCATCTCCAAGGCCTGGGGCGAGAAGATCGGCGCCGCGGGCGCGATCGTCATCGACAATTCCAGCCACTTCCGGATGGACCCGGACGTGCCGCTGGTGGTGCCGGAAGTGAACCCGGACGCCGTCGACAAGCTGCCCAAGAACATCATCGCCAACCCCAACTGCTCCACGGCCCAGCTGGTGGTGGTGCTCAAGCCCCTGCACGACGAGGCCAGGATCAAGCGGGTGGTCGTCTCGACCTACCAGTCGGTCTCGGGCGCCGGCAAGGAAGGCATGGACGAGCTGTGGGAGCAGACCAAGGGCGTCTTCGTCCTGGGCGCGCCCGAGCCGAAGAAGTTCACCAAGCAGATCGCCTTCAACGTCATCCCCCACATCGACGTCTTCATGGAAGACGGCTTCACCAAGGAAGAGTGGAAGATGATGGCGGAGACCAAGAAGATCCTGGATCCGTCGATCAAGCTGACCGCCACCTGCGTGCGGGTGCCGGTCATGGTCGGTCACGCCGAGTCGGTGAACATCGAGTTCGAGACCCCGCTGGACGAGGACGACGTCCGCGAGATCCTGCGCGACGCCGACGGCGTGCAGGTGGTCGATAAGCGCGAGGACGGCGGCTACATGACGCCGAAGGAAAGCGCCGGCGAGTTCCCGGTCTATGTCTCGCGCATCCGCACCGACCCGACCGTGGAGAACGGCATCGCGCTCTGGTGCGTGGCCGACAACCTGCGCAAGGGCGCGGCGCTGAACGCCGTGCAGATCGCGCAGCTGCTGCATGAGAAGGGTCTCATCAAGCAGAAGCTCCCGGCCTAAGCCGCCCCTCCGCAACAAGCGGGTGGACGATTTCAGGGCTCCCGGGACATCAGGTCCCGGGAGCCTTTTTCATTTGCGACCTTGAGGAACGACGCGATGTCGGCCGATTTGACCAAGAGCCCGGAAGAAGCCCGGACAGCTTTGATCGCCGGTGTGGGCTGCTACCTGCTGTGGGGCGTCCTGCCGCTCTATTTCCACCTGCTGTCCCTGCTGGGCGTCGGCGCGTGGGAGATGGTCGCCCACCGCACCCTGTGGGCCGCCCCCTGGGCCTTCCTCGCCGTGCTGATGGCCCGCCAGGGCGGGCAGGTGGCGGCCGTGCTGCGCCAGCCCCGGACCTTGGGGATCCTGGCCCTGAGCACGGCGGCGATCTTCATCAACTGGTCGATCTACGTGTTCGCGGTCACCGCCGGCCACGTGATCGAGGCCAGCCTGGGCTATTACATCAACCCGCTGATGAACATGGCGGCCGGCGCCCTGCTGTTCCGCGAGCGGATCAGCCGCGAAGGGGCCATCGCCATCGGCCTGGCCGTGATCGGGGTGGCGATCCAGACGGCGGCCCTGGGCCACCTGCCGATCATCTCGCTGGGGGTGGCGCTGAGCTTCTGCCTCTACGCCATCCTGCGCAAGCAGGTGAAGGCAGACGCCCAGACCGGCCTGTTCATCGAATGCGTCTACCTGGCCGTGCCGGGGCTGGTCTACGTGCTGCACCTGCAGGCCGCCGGCGCCGGCCACTTCGCCACGGGCGCGGGCGTCACCACCCTGCTGCTGCTGGCCGGGCCGGCCACGGTGGTGCCCCTGGCGCTGTTCGCCTGGTCGGCGCGGCGCATGCCGCTCAGCGCCATGGGCTTCCTGCAGTTCATCGCGCCCACCCTCCAGTTCCTGATCGGCGTCGTTCTGGGCGAGGCGTTCACCCCAATGCGGGCCCTGTCGTTCGTGTTCATCTGGCTGGGCGTGGCGGTGTTCGCCTATGGGGCCTGGAAGCGGACGCGGGCGGTGGCGATCGCCTGATCCCACGGCGTCATCCCTGACCTGTGAGGGGATGACGCCGGATTCGAACACCAGCTAGGTTGGCCCTCTCACGAGAGCCGCCCCATGCCGACCCGACGCTCCCTGCTCGCCGCCGCCGGCGCCCTGGCCATGACCGGCGCGGCGCGCGACCCGCTCGACGACCTGCTGGCCGGCGCGGGCGACCCGCAGGCCGCCGTCCCGGCTCTGGCGGGAACCGCCTTCCGCGGCGCGCCCAAGCCTCTTGCGGCGACCGTGGCGCGCGGCCTGGCCGACGTCGCGAGCGGCCGGGCCATGACCGAGAGCTCCCCGGCCCGCATCGCCTCGATCTCCAAGCTGGTCACGGCGCTCGGCTTCATGACCCTGGTCGAGGCCGGCAAGGTCGGGCTAGACGACGACGTCTCCGACATCCTGGGCTGGTCCCTGCGCCATCCGCGTTTCCCCCAGGCGGCGATCACCCCGCGCCGGCTGATGTCGCACACCAGCGGCCTGCGGAACGGCCCCAGCTACCCGGTCGCGTTCGGCCGGCCGCTGAGCGCAGCCCTGACGCCCGGCGGCGTCCAGTGGGACGGCGGCGCGTGGTTCGGACCAGCCGAGGAGGCGCCGGGCGACTGGTTCGCCTATGCCGACGTCAACTACGCCGTGGTGGCCCAGTTGATCGAGCGGCTGTCGGGCCAGCGCTTCGACCATTTCATGGCCGGGCGGGTGCTGGGGCCGCTGGGCCTGGAGGGCGGCTTCAACTGGAGCGGGGTCTCGCAGGCGGTCCGTGACCAGCGCGCCGTGCTCTATCGCAAGGCTCCGTCCGACGACGGACCCTGGGACGCGGCCGGTCCCTGGGTCGCCCAGCTGGACCAGGCCCTGCCGCCCGCGCCCCAGGCCGCCGTCCGGGTCGCGCCCGAGGCGGCGGGACGCTCGCTGGACAGCTACGTCCCCGGCGAGAACGGCTTCGTGTTCGCGCCGCAGGGCGGCCTGCGAGCCTCGATCAACGACCTGAACACGATCGGCCGGCTGCTGGTCCGACGCGGCGCCCCGATCCTGAAGCCCGAAACCTTCCAGGCCATGACCAGCCCGGCCTGGCGGTTCGACCCGGCCCGCCCCAACGGCGAGGGCTATGGCGGCCTGATCCGCGCCTACGGTCTGGGCGTCCAGACCCTGACCGGGACCCAAGGCTACGACAATCCGTTCGACGGTTGCGAAGGCTGGATCGGCCATGCCGGCGACGCCTACGGCCTGACCTCCGGCCTTTGGGTCGCCCCCAACACGCGCCGCGGCCTGGCCTACCTGCTGACCGGTCAGGCCGGGCCGCTAAAGCGCAACAAGGGCCGCTCGAAGCTGACCCGCCAGGAAGAAGCCCTGGCCGCGTGGCTGGCGCGAGCCTGACAGCAACCGTCGGGCGAGGCATGGCGCGGCGCGAGGCCTTGGGCCATGCTCGCACCCCATGACCGGTCCGCAACATCCGCCCTGCGACGAAGGCGTCGTCCGGGCCCATCCCTGTCCCGAAGGCGAGACCTCCGCGTCCCGCAAGCGCCTGGCCCTGGCCGCCACGGTGCTGGGCTCGAGCATGGCCTTCATCGACGGCTCGGTGGTCAATGTCGCCCTGCCGGCCATGCGGACCGCGCTGAAGGCCGACGCCGCCCAGGTGCAGTGGATCGTCAACGCCTACCTGCTGCTGCTGGGCGCCCTGGTGCTGATCGGCGGCTCGGCCGGCGACCGCTATGGGCGGCGGCGGATCTTCGTGATCGGCGTGAGCCTGTTCGCGGCCGCCTCGCTGGGCTGCGCCCTGGCTCCGGACGCCGGCTGGCTGATCGCCGCCCGCGCCGTCCAGGGCGTCGCCGCGGCCATGCTGGTCCCGGCCAGCCTGGCGATCCTGGGCTCGACCTTCAGCGACCAGGAGCGCGGTGCGGCGATCGGGGCCTGGGCCGGGTTCGGGGCGGTGACCACGGCCGTCGGCCCGGTGCTGGGCGGCTGGCTGGTCGACCACGTCTCGTGGCGGGCCATCTTCCTGATCAACCTGCCGCTGGCCGCCGCCACCGTCTGGCTGGCCCTGGCGGCCGTGCGCGAGAGCCGTGACCCGGAGGTCGAGCGTCTGGACTGGCGCGGCGCGGTCCTGGCCGCCGCCGGCCTGGGGGCTTTGACCTGGGGCCTGACCGCCGCCGGCCACCGCGGCTGGACCAGCCTGCCGGTCTGGACCGCCCTGGCCCTCGGCGCGGCCCTGCTGGCGGGCTTCATCGTCAGCCAGGCCCGCGAGAAGCATCCGATGATGCCGCTGGCGCTCTATCGCTCCCGAACCTTCAGCGGCGCCAACCTGCTGACCCTGGCGCTGTATTTCGGCCTGACCGGCGCCCTGTTCTTCCTGCCGTTCGAGCTGATCGCCCGCCACGGCTATTCGGCGGCCGGAGCCGGTGCGACCCTTCTGCCGTTCTCGGTGATCATGGGCGGCCTGTCGGGCCTGGCGGGCCGGCTGGCCGACCGGTTCGGCGCCCGGCCGATGCTGACGGCCGGCCCGATCCTGGCCGGGATCGGGTTCGGCCTGTTGGGCGCGCCGTGGATCGGCTCGGGCTACTGGACCGGCGTGCTGCCCGGCCTGCTGGTGGTGGCCCTGGGCATGACCGTCGCGGTCGCGCCCCTGACCAACACGGTGATGAGCGCGGTGTCCGCCAGCCACGCCGGCGTCGCCTCGGGGGTCAACAACGCCGTCGCCCGGGTGGCCGGCCTGCTGGCGGTGGCGGTGCTGGGCCTGATCTATTTCGCGCCGGGACCCCAGGGCTATCCGTGGGTGATGGGGATCAGCGCCGTGGCGGCGATCGTCGCGGGAATCGTCGGGGCGCTGATGATCGAGAAAAAGCCCCGCGCGAAGGCCTAGAACCGCTTGGCCACGCCCACCGCCAGCTGGAGGTCGGGCGTATCGCGGTTCAGGCCGACATAGGCCGAGGCGTCCAGCTGCAGGTCCTTGACCGAGGCCGGCGTCCAGGCCGCCGTCAGGTCGAAACTGGCCGAGGTGACATGGCCGGACGGATCCTCGTCGCGGTCGGCCCACAGCTCGACGCCCAGGGCCACCGGCCCGAACGAACGCCCGACCCCGACCGCCCCGCCGAAGCCCGCGTGGCGGCCCGCGCCGTCGGCGTCCGGACGCGCGTCCAGCTCCGGCGACAGGGCCAGCGACCAGTCGCCGTTCAGCGGCAGCGAGATCGGAACGATCACCCCGCCCTGCCAGGCGTCGCCGCCGATCCCCTCGGCCCCGACCGGCGCGACGAGGAAGGGTTGCAGGGCCACCGAGACGCCGTCGCCCGCCGGATTCCGCAGCGACCAGCGCAGGGCGAAGGTGACATCGCCGGTCCCGTCGACGGTCGAGACCGCGCCCGAGGCCCGGTCCTTCTGGCGGACCCGTTCGTGGGCCGTCCAGCTGATCTGGCCCTCGACGGTCGGGGTCAGGCCCAGGCGCAGTTCGACGGCCCCGAAGGCCAGGTCGTCGGTCGAGACACCGCCGCCCCGGCTCCAGGCCCCGTCGGCCACGCCCAGCTCGGCCTGGAAGCGCCCGGCGTCGAGCACGCAGGGCGGCGAGCCCTTGCCCGGCCGGTCGGCGCAGAAGTCGCGCGCCCCATCCTGGGCGTGGGCCGCGGAACCCCACGCCAGGGCGGCCAGGCCGACGACGCCCGCGATCCTGATCTTGGCCCCGACCTTGCCCATGTCCGCCTCCGAAGGTTCGCTAGAGCATTTTCGAGCGAAGTGGATACCGGTTCGCGTGAAGAAAATGCGCCAAAACAAAGATCTAGAGCGCGCCGTACGCCGCCTGGACCAGCCGCACGGCGCGGGGGTCGCCGATCAGCTCGGTCCCCTGCTTGTTCATCACATAGGCCCCCGAAACGCCGCGCGACGGGTCGGCGAAGGCGCACGAGCCGCCCCAGCCGCTGTGGCCGAAGGCCTCGGCGGTCGGGCCGTAGAAGAAGTTGGGCGTGTTGCGCATGAAGCCCGCGCCCCAGCTGATCACATAGGGCAGGACCAGGTCCTGGCCGGCGATCCGCTCGGCGCTGGCCTGGGCGATCACGGCCGGCGACAGCACCGGGACGCCGTCCAGCTCGCCGCCCGAGGCCAGGGCGCCCATCAGCCGCGCCAGGGCCGGGGCGGTGGCGTGGCCGTTGGCCGACGGGATCTCGGCCCGCCGCCAGTCGGCCGTGCCGCGTCCCCCCGGCGCCGCCCACTTGGTCATGAAGGCGGCCTTCACGGCGTCGTTCATCGCCCCGAACTTGGGCAGGGCGGTCGGCCGCATCAGCTCGGCGCAGCGGGCGTGCTCGCTGTCGGGCAGGCCGATCCACAGGTCCAGGTCCAGCGGCTGCGCCAGGTCCTCGCGCAGGGCGGTCCCCATGGTCCGGCCGTCGACCCGGCGGAAGATCTCGCCGGCCGTGAAGCCGAAGGTCACCGGGTGATAGCCGCTAGCCGAGCCGATCGGCCACAGCGGCGCCATGGCCGCCAGCTTGGCGGTCGTGGCCGCCCAGTCGAACCAGATGGCCGGGTCGGTCTCGTCGGGAAAGCCCGACAGGCCGTCCTGGTGCGACATCACCTGGCCGACCGTGACGTCCTGCTTGCCGGCTTGCGCGAACTCCGGCCAGACCGAGGCGACGGTTTGATCGTAGGTCAGCCGTCCCTGGTCGACCAGCCGGGCGATCAGCAGGGACGCCACCGCCTTGGTGGTCGAGAACAGCGGCGTCAGGGTGTCGGGACCGAACGCCACCTCGCGCTTGCGGTCGGCGAAGCCGCCCATCAGGTCGACGACCACCTCGCCATGGATCGCCAGCGCGAACCGCGCGCCCAGCTCGCCGCCGTCCTCGAAGTTGGCGGCGAACGCGTCGCGGACGGCGGAGAAGCGGTCGGGGCAGAAGCCGGTGATGTCGACGGTCATGGGCAAGGGTCTAGCCCAGGCCGCTTCCTGTTGTCATCCATCGACAGATCCTCCCCCTCTGGGGGAGGTGGCCCGGAGGGCCGGAGGGGGAGCGCCGCGCAAGCTCCCTCAGTCGCTTCGCGACAGCTCCCCCAGCAGGGGAGCATCTAGGCCCTAGGCCAGCCGCTCGATCCGCACGGTCGGCGAGGTCTGCTTGATCCGCGCGGCCATGGCCACGATCGGCAGCTCCGGCGCGTTCCAGATGTTGGCGGCGGTCACGGTTTCGGCCACGCCGCCGACGGCGCGGGCCAGGCCGTAGGAAAGGGTCTGGCCTTCCAGGATCGAGGCGGCGAACAGGGCGGTCAGCAGGTCGCCGGTGCCGCTGGGCGAGCGCGCGGCCTTGGCGTGGGCCGCCAGCCAGGCCTCCTTGCGGTCGACATAGACCACGCCGATCTCATTTCCTCTTTGTACGAACGACACCAGGGTCGGCTTGTTCAGCAGCCGGCCGGCGCGCACCGCGGCCTGGGGGTCGCGCGAGTCCATGCCGGTCAGGCGCTGAAGCTCCCAGGCGTTGCAGGCCACCACGTCGGCGCGCGGGATCAGGTCGCCGGCGATCGCCTCGGCCACCTCGACCGGCACGTAGAGGCCCTTGCCGGCGTCGCCCATGGTCGGGTCGATGATCACGGTCGGCTTGCGCGCGAAGGCGCCCTTGGGTCCGCCTTCGCGCGGCGCGGCGCGCACGGCGTCGATGGTGCGGGCGGCGGCGCGCACCTGGGCGGCGCTGGCGAAATAGCCGGTGATAACCATGTCGGTCAGGCTCAGCAGGCCGTTGGCCTCGATGCCGTCGAGCATGCCCTCCATCACCTCGATGGGCGCGGCCGCCCCGCCCGGGATGCCCCAGCCGGGATGACGGCCGTAGAGCACGGTCGGCACGACCATCGAATCGATGCGGAACTGCACCAGGGCGGCGGCCTGGGCCGTGCCGCCCACCTGGCTGCCCGCGACATGGCTGGAAATGATCAGAGCTAGCGGCATGACCAGCGGCTTAGCCGAGCATGGGGGACTTGAATAGGGCAAGCGCCACTATGACGCAGCGCAGGTCGACGAACAATGTTATCTGATTGGCGAGCATCTCGACATCCGCCTCGGCGCCCAACAAAAAGGCCCGCCGCGTTTCCGCGGCGGGCCCTTCGGTTCGCTCGGGGCGAAGCCTAGTAGCGGTAGTGGTCCGGCTTGAACGGACCCTTTTCCGGCACGCCGATGTAGTCGGCCTGGTCCTTGCGCAGGGTCGACAGCTTGGCGCCCAGCTTCTCCAGGTGGAGGAAGGCGACCTTTTCGTCGAGGTGCTTGGGCAGGGTGTAGACCTCGTTCTTGTACGCGGCCTTGTTGGTCCACAGCTCGATCTGGGCCAGGGTCTGGTTGGTGAAGCTGGCCGACATCACGAAGCTGGGGTGGCCCGTGGCGTTGCCCAGGTTCACCAGGCGGCCTTCCGACAGCACGATGATCTTCTTGCCGTCCGGGAACTCGACGTGGTGGACCTGCGGCTTGATCTCGTCCCACTTGAAGTTGCGCAGGCCGGCGATCTGGATCTCGGAATCGAAGTGGCCGATGTTGCAGACGATGGCGTTGTTCTTCATCCGGCGCATGTCGTCGACGGTGATGACGTCCTTGTTGCCGGTGGCGGTGACGAAGATGTCGGCCTTGTCGGCCACGTCCTGCAGGGTCTGGACCTCATAGCCTTCCATCGCCGCCTGCAGGGCGCAGATCGGGTCGATCTCGGTGACGATCACCCGGGCGCCGCCCTGGCGCAGCGAGGCGGCCGAGCCCTTGCCCACGTCGCCATAGCCGCAGACCACCGCCACCTTGCCCGACAGCATCACGTCGGTGCCGCGGCGGATGGCGTCGACCAGCGATTCCCGGCAGCCGTACAGGTTGTCGAACTTGCTCTTGGTGACGCTGTCGTTGACGTTGATGGCCGGGAACGGCAGCTCGCCCTTCTGGGCCATCTGGTACAGGCGGTGGACGCCCGTGGTGGTCTCTTCCGACACCCCGCCGATGGCGTCGCGGATGGCGGTGTAGAAGCCCGGCTTTTCGGCCAGGTAGCGCTTCATCACGGTGTAGAGCGCTTCTTCTTCCTCGTTCTGCGGATTGTTGAGGATCGAGGGATCCTTCTCGGCCTTCGGACCCAGCACGCACAGCAGGGTGGCGTCGCCGCCGTCGTCGAGGATCAGGTTCGGATAGCCGCCGTCGGCCCATTCGAAGATCTTGTGGGCGTATTCCCAGTACTCGACCAGGTTCTCGCCCTTGAAGGCGAACACCGGCACGCCCGAGGCGGCGATGGCCGCGGCGGCGTGGTCCTGGGTCGAGAAGATGTTGCACGAGGCCCAGCGCACTTCGGCGCCCAGGGCGGTCAGGGTCTCGATCAGCACGGCGGTCTGGATGGTCATGTGCAGGCTGCCGGCGATGCGGGCGCCCTTCAGGACCTGGGCCGGGCCGTATTCGGCGCGGGTGGCCATCAGACCGGGCATTTCGGTCTCGGCGATGGCGATTTCCTTGCGGCCGAAATCGGCGAGCGAAATGTCCTTGACGATGTAGTCGGCCACGGTCGGCTCCTGCGGTCGGGGGATGGTCTTGCGCGGTCTATACCGCGCCCGGCCCCTTCTCGCAATTAAGGCATAAGGATTTCTTTATATGCTGGGACCGAACGCGGCGGCGACACAGCCGTCCATGTCGAGTTGCACCACTCCGTTCCGTGGCGGGTCGGCGGTGGGAAGCCAGTCGCAGATCCTGGCGATCGCTTCGGGAACCTGGGCTGGCTCGCCCCGTGTAACATAGCGCTCGATGTCCGCCGACAGGTCCAGGCCCGACACCTCGGCATAAACCTTTGGAAACAGGGCGTCGGCGGTCTGGCTTCCGCCCGCCGCGGCGTGTTTGGCCTGAGCCAGCAACACGTCGCGCAGCGCGCCCTTGCCGCTGCCCCGCAGGCGCTCGTCCCACCGCAGCGCCAAGTTGAAGCCCTGGAAATAGGGCCAGTTGAACAGCTCTGGATCACGCCAGTAGTCGGTCGTCATGCGCTCGGCGCTGACCGGGCCGGGCCACGCGTGGCCGCTTAACGCCGTACCGAAGTCGGCGGGCGAAAACACGCCCGACTTCACCAGGCTTCGATAGCCCAGATAGTCGGCGAAGCCCTCCGAGAACCAGTAGCCTTTGGGCTCGTCGGTGCCCGCCGGCAGGCCGCCCAGGGCGCGCGCCAGCCATGCATGGGTGATCTCATGGGCCAACACCTCAGTGAACTTACTTAGCCACACGGCCTTGGACGCATAGAGCGCAGCGCTGTCCGCGCCACGCCCCTGGCCGCCCCAGATCATCACGTCCGGGACGGGGACCTGGTCGATGGTGATCAGGAAGGATCCGGGCGGCGCCCTCCAGTATTGACGCTGGTAGGCGACGAGCCGGGCGGCGTTGTTGGCCACAGCGTCGTCGCCAAAGTCGAAGTCGCCGCGTAGGGCCACGCGCAGCCGCGAGCCGTCGGGCAGGCGTCGCTCGACGATCCGCACCGTCGGACCCGCCAGCAGATAGCTTTCCCGCGCCTCGCGGAGAGTAGTGTCGCTCGCCGCTTCCAGATCGGACGCCAGGGTCCAACCCGCCGGCATCGCGCCCAGCCGCACCGTCGCCGGCACATCGAGCCTCCCTTCGAGATAGGCGATCACCGTCTCGCCCAGGAAGCTGACGCCCTGAGCGCCCTCGGCGGGTCCGGCCTCGACGCCCAGGCCGCGCCGGCCTCGCACGCCGGTCTTAACCCGATAGCGCAAGTGAAGGGTCGCCGAGGGCGCGTGGTCCAGGATCAGCGTCTTGGCGTCACCAGGCGTGATCCGGCCGCCGTCGACCGAGACTTCGGTCACGTTGAGCCAGAGATCCGTGGCGTAACCGAAGCGATCGGGCAGGCGCACCACCGTGCGTCCGTCAGCGTCGCCCTGGAAGGTCATGTCGACCCACACAGCGCGTCGTTCGGGACCTTCGCGCAGGGTGATCTCGACCGCGATGGGCGGTTGTGCCGACGGTGCGTGAGTTTGGGAACGGGCGTGGGTCGCACCCGCCGACAGCAAGGCAACTAGAATCAGAACAGAAAAGCGCATTCGGCCCCCGAGCCCACTTCGGGTCACCTAAGCCGTCGGACGCGGGTCGCGCAACCCTGGCGGATCACCAGAAACGCTTGGCCTCGGCGAAGGTGACGTAGGCGCCCTGGGCGTCGGCCAGCAGTTCGGCTTCGCGCTCGGCGCCGTTCGCGGTCAGGCGGCCGGCGGCGAAGGCGGCCTCGGGGTCCTCGCAGGCCGTCGCCACCTCGCGGGCCAGGGCCTCGCGCCCGGCCTGGTCGTTGAGCAGCCCCAGGGCGTCCTGCAGGTCCCGGGTCGCCGCGACGAAGCGGCCCAGGCGCTTGGGATGATCGGGAAACAGCCCGCCCAGGTCCTCGAGGGCGTAGCGCAGCTTCTTGCCGCGAATGCGCAGGTGGTGACGATCCTCGGGGCTCAGGCCGGCCAGGTCGCGGCCGTCCTTGCGGATGCGGCGCCGGCGCTTGTCCAGCGCCTTCCTGGCGAAGTCGGCGGCGGACTTGGCGCGGATCTTTTCCAGGCGCTTGTCGGTGGTCCAGGCGCCGGCCTCCAGCCAGGCGGCGGCGTCGATGGCCAGGGCGCGGAAGCGGGCGCTGTCCACGGCCTCGCCGGCCTGGGCGTAGGCCTTGGTCTGAGCGGCCAGCAGGGCCTTGCCGAACGCCGCCAGGGCGCGGGCCTCGTCCTGGACGGCGGCGCCGGGCTCGGCGTCGGCCGGGTCCGGCGCCGGACGCCCCTCGACAGCCGGCCGCCAAACGTCGGCGACGAACACGTCCAGGTTCCGCGCCGCGCCCAGGGCGTCGGCCAGCCATTTCAGCTCGGCCTTGACGTGGCGGGCGGCCGGATCGGCGGCCAGGGCCTTGAAGGTCGACAGCAGGGCCCGGAAGCGCCGCGCCGCCACCCGCAGCTTGTGCACCCGCTCGGGACCCGGACGGGTCCGCAGGCCCTCGGCGGCGGCGCACAGCCGGTCCAGGGCGGCGCGCCCCAAGGCCTGCAGCGCCTCGCCGACGGTCGCGTCGGGCGCCAGGACCGCCTCGGCCCGCGGCCCCTCCGCCTCGCCCAGGGCCAGGACGTAGCCGCGCTCGGCCTTGCTGACCAGGGACAGGCGCAGCGGCGCGTGGGCGGCCAGGTCGCGCGCCAGGTCGAACAGCACGCGTGGCGCGCCGGCCTTCAGCTCCAGCTCCAGCTCGCTGATCCCTGCCCGCCGATCGTCGGCCAGCAGTTCGCCCTGGTCCAGGGCCGCCTCGATGGTCGCGCCGTCACGCTCGATCAGCCGGGTCACGCGCGTGACGTTGGCGGCGAACACCGGGGTCAGGGCGTCGCCGTTGATGATCTTGGCGGCCGGGGTGCGGGCCAGCAGGTCGCGGTCGGGTTCAGGCCCTTCGACCGGGTTCTCCCACTCGCCGCGGGCGAAGACGCCGCCGGAGGAGGCCGATTTGAGGGTCTGCTTGCGGCCGTTCTCGCCGTCGCGGACGCGCAGGCCGAAACCCGCCTTGCGCAGGGCGTGGTCGGCCGTGTCGAAATAGGTCGCGTCGAGCTGTCGAACCGCCTCCCGCCCTTCGAGCCGGGCCAGGATCTCGCTCGAAGCCTCCGGGGCGATCAGGAACTTCAGCTCGATTTCGTGATCCATGCGACCTTATAACCTGACGCGCCGGCTTTGGCTCCATGAGCCGTTGCTCGCCTTCGCGCGCGGGACCCGGCGGGGCTCGCACGCTGGACGTGCTTGCCAATCAAACTGGCGGAGTCCAAACCTGCGCGCCATGAGCCAGATCAACCTCGCCCACCCTCGCCACGACTGGACCCTCGACCAGGTCGAGGCCCTGTTCGACCTGCCGTTCATGGAGCTGGTCTTCCAGGCCGCGACCGTGCACCGGGCCTGGTTCGATCCGTCGGAGGTGCAGCTGTCGCAGTTGCTGTCGGTTAAGACCGGCGGCTGCGCCGAGAACTGCGGCTATTGCAGCCAGAGCGCCCACTTCAAGACCGGCCTGAAGGCCGAGAAGCTGATGGACGCCGAGGTGGTGATCGCCAAGGCCCGCGAGGCCCGCGACGGCGGGGCCCAGCGTTTCTGCATGGGCGCGGCCTGGCGCGAGCTGAAGGACCGCGACCTGCCCAGGCTGGCGGCGATGATCGGCGGGGTGAAGGCCCTGGGCCTGGAGACCTGCGCGACCCTGGGCATGCTGACGCCGGACCAGGCCAGGCAGCTGAAGGACGCCGGCCTCGACTACTATAATCACAACCTCGATACCGGCCCGGAATATTACGGCGACGTGGTCTCGACCCGCACCTACCAGGAACGGCTGGACACCCTGGCCTACGTCCGTGACGCGGGCATGAGCACCTGCTGCGGCGGCATCGTCGGCATGGGCGAGCAGCGTCGCGACCGCGCCAGCCTGCTGCACCAGCTGGCCACCCTGCCGGCCCACCCCGACAGCCTGCCGATCAACGGCCTGGTGCCGGTCAGCGGCACGCCGCTGGGCGACAAGGTGCTGAAGGAAGGCCAGATCGACTCGATCGAGTTCGTCCGCACCATCGCCGTGGCCCGGATCGTCTGCCCCAAGGCCATGGTCCGCCTGTCGGCCGGCCGCGACGAGATGAGCCGCGAGCTGCAGGCCCTGTGCTTCCTGGCCGGCGCCAACTCGATCTTCGTCGGCGGCAAGCTCTTGACCACCCCCCTGCCCGGCCAGGACGAGGACAGCGCCCTGTTCCAGGACCTGGACCTGCGGCCGATGGGCGTGAAGACGGCGGCGCCGGAAACGGTGGCGGCGGAGTAGCGGCGGCGCCGTCGCTCCAAAGCTGAGCCTTGCCCAATTGGCGTCACAACCTAAGGTGAAGATCGTGTCGATCACGATTCATCGCCTGGGGGACGCCTCGTGAAACTATTCATTTCGGCCGCAGCCGCGGCCCTGCTCGTCGCATCACCGGCGCTGGCCGCGCCGACGGCCAAGGCCGCGACAACCGTCGCCGCGCGGCCGGCGCTGCCGGATCCGGACGTCCCCTACACCAAGTTCGTCCTGAAGAACGGCCTGACGCTGCTGGTCCACGAGGACCACAAGGCGCCGATCGTGGCGATCAACATCTGGTACCACGTCGGCGCCAAGGACGAGCCCCGCGGCCGTTCGGGCTTCGCCCACCTGTTCGAGCACCTGATGTTCAACGGCAGCGAGAATCACAACGACGACTTCTTCAAGGTCACCGAGCGCATCGGCGCGACCGACATGAACGGCACCACCAACAACGACCGCACCAACTACTTCCAGAACGTCCCCAAAAGCGCGCTGGACACCATTCTGTGGCTGGAGAGCGACCGCATGGGCCACCTGCTGGGCGCCCTGGACCAGCCCCGGCTCGACGAGCAGCGCGGCGTCGTCCAGAACGAGAAGCGCCAGGGCGAGAACCGTCCCTACGGCCAGGCCTGGAACCTGATCACCAAGGCCACCTACCCCGAAGAGCACCCCTACGGCCACACCGTCATCGGCTCGATGGACGACCTGAACGCCGCCAAGCTGGATGACGTGAAGGAGTGGTTCCGCACCTATTACGGTCCGACCAACGCCACCATCGTGCTGGCCGGGGACATCACGCCGGCCGAGGCCAAGACCAAGGTCGAGACCTATTTCGGCGACATCCCGCCCGGCCCGCCCGTCGCCCATCCCAAGGTCTGGATCGCCAAGCGTTCCGGCGCCCAGCGCGAGGTGGCCTATGACCATGTCGCCCAGCCGCGCCTCTACAAGGTGTGGAACATCCCCCAGGACGGCGACGCCGACGCCCGCCTGCTCGACCTGGCCTCCGACCTGCTGGTCTCGGACAAGGGCTCGCGCCTCTACAAGCGGCTGGTGTTCGACGAGCAGATCGCCACCGACGTCACCGCCTACGCCTGGACGCGCGAGATCGCCGGCCAGTTCGTGATCGAGGTCACGGCGAAACAGGGCCAGGACCTGGCGCGCATCGAGCGCGAGGTCGACGAGGAGGTGTCCAAGCTGATCGCCGCGGGCCCGACGGCGGCGGAGCTGGACCGCGTGCGCACCCGCCGCGCCGCCAATATCCTGCAGGGCCTGGAGCGGATCGGCGGGTTCGGCGGCAAGTCCGACCTGCTGGCCCAGAGCCAGACCTTCCACGACTCGCCCGACGCCTGGAAGGAAGACCTGGCGGTCCTGAAGACCGTGACGCCGCGCCAGATCCAGGGCGCGACCCAGCGCTGGCTGTCCGACGGGTCCTATACCCTGTCCATCCTGCCGGTTCCGGACTTCGCGGCCAGCGGGCCGGGGGCCGACCGCAAGACCATGCCCACGCCGGCCCAGACCGCCAGCCCGGTGTTTCCGACGGCCAAGCGCCTGACCCTGTCCAACGGCCTGAAGGTGATCGTCGTCGAGCGCCACGCCGCCCCGACCGTCGAGCTGAGCCTGATGGTCAACACCGGATACGCCCCGGACTTCGCCGGCGAGAAGACCGGCACGGGCTCGCTGGCGATGTCGCTGATGGACGACGGCACGACGACGCGCGACGCCATCGGCATAAGCGAGGAGCTCAGCGGCCTGGGAGCCAGCCTCTCGACACGTGGCGGCGGCGAGGCCTCCTATGTCAGCATGAGCACCCTGGCGGCGACCTTGACGCCGTCGCTGGCCCTGTTCGCCGACGTGATCGAGAATCCCGCCTTTCGTCCGGCCGACGTCGAGCGCGAGCGCGCCCTGGCCATCGCCGGCGTCCAGCAGCAGAAGCGCAACCCTTCCAACATGGCGTTCCGGGTGATCGGACCGGCGATCTACGGGCGCGACCACCCTTACGGTCGCATCTCGACCGAGAAGAGCCTAAGCGCCCTGCGTCGAGACGAGCTGGCCGCCTTCCATGCCCGCTGGTTCCACCCCAACAACGCCGTCCTGGTGGTGGTCGGCGACGTCGAGGCCGGCAAGCTGACGCCGGCCCTGGAGACGGCGTTCGCCGGCTGGCAGCCCGCCGCCGTGCCGCCGATCGCCGTGCCGCCCGCCGCCGGCGGCAACAAACCCCTGGTCTATCTGGTCGACAAGCCCGACGCCCAGCAGTCGATGATCCTGGCCGGCAACATCGCGCCGCCGCGCAACGACCAGGACGAGATCGCCATCGACACCTTCAATACGGTGCTGGGCGGCGCCTTCGTCTCGCGCCTGAACATGAACCTGCGCGAGGACAAGCACTGGTCCTATGGCGCCTCCAGCTTCGTGGGCGGCGGCCGTGGGCCCTGGCGTTTCAACGCCTACGCCTCGGTGCAGACCGACAAGACCGCGGAATCGGCGGCCGAGCTGCGCAAGGAGCTGACCGGCGTCGTCGGGCCCAGACCCGTGACCGCCGAGGAATTGGCCATGGCCCAGAACAACATGACCCTGTCGCTGCCGGGAGCGTGGGAGACCAACAACGCGGTCGCCGGCTATCTGACGGACATGGCCTATCGCGGCCGCGCCGACGACTATTACGACGGCTACGCCGACAAGGTGCGGGCGGTGACCCTCGCCGAAACCGGCGAGGCGGCCCGCAAGGTGGTGCGTGACGGGGCCCTGGTCTGGGTGATCGTCGGCGACCGCAAGAAGATCGAGCCGGGCCTGGCGGCGCTCAAGCTCGGCGAGATCCGCCACGTCGATGCGGACGGCGACCCCGTCCCCTGAGCGCGGTCCGACCCGGTTCGGCGAGCGGCTTCAGCGCTCCTCGTCGAACCGGTTCGACACCAGTTCGATCAGGGCCTCGACCGCCGCGTCGGCCTCGGGGCCCTCGGCGGCGATGTCGATGGTCGAGCCGATGCCGGCGGCCAGCATCATCAGACCCATGATCGAGCGAGCGTCGACGCTGGTCCCGTCGCGGGCGACCGTGACCTCGGCGTCGAAGCCCGAGGCCAGCTTGACGAACTTGGCCGAGGCGCGGGCGTGCAACCCCCGCTCGTTGACGATCTCGACCGTGCGCGCCGCCATGCGACTCATTTTTCCCCTGCCAGCACGTAGGAGGCCACGGAGATATATTTGCGTCCAGCCTCCTGGGCGTGGGCGACGCAGGCCTGCAGGTTCTCGCGCTGGCGCACGCTGGCCAGCTTGATCAGCATCGGCAGGTTCAGGCCGGCGATCACCTCGGCCTTGGTCTGCTCCATCACCGAGATGGCCAGGTTCGACGGCGTGCCGCCGAACATGTCGGTCAGCAGAATCACGCCGTCGCCGTCCTGGTCGACCGCGGCGCACGCCTTCAGAATGTCCGACCGGCGACGTTCCATGTCGTCCTCCGGGCCGATGCAAATGGCCTTCACCGCGCCCTGCGGTCCGACCACATGTTCCATGGCGGAGACGAACTCCTCCGCCAGCCGCCCGTGCGTGACTATCACGAGCCCGATCATGCCTGATCTCTCAAACGGATCCCCATAACCCGTGGCGGCAGGGAGGCGGCCGCGCGGGCCGCCTTGATACGCTTGTTAGTCGGTGACTCCAAGATGCTCAAACACCCGCCTGATTTTCCCCGGCGCGCCGGGTTCCAGAGGCCACAGGTCCAGCACCGGCGTGGAAACGCCTTCGATGACCTGGAACGTGGGATCGGGCAACCGCTCGACCGCCCGCGGCCCATCCACGCAGCGTACCAGAAGATCGATCCGGCAAAACGTTCGATGCGGCTGGGGCAGCACGCCCAGGCCGCGGGCCTCGATCAACCCGGCCAGGGCGTCCGGCGCGCGGCCATGCAGCCTGCCGCCGGACACGAACACCAGGGTGCGGTCGTCGGCGACCAGGACGAAGCCCTGGTCGAGGGCCCGCAGCATCAGGTCGCTCTTGCCGACGCCCGACGGGCCTTCGATCAGCGCGCCGCGCCAGGTTCCGGCGACCCGCCGGGCGATCAGGCCCGCATGGCGGATCATTCGCGCGCGCCCCCATCGCGTTGGCCGCCGTGATGATGGTGACCGTTGTGGGCGCCGGCCTCGGGCAGGTCGACCACGAACCGCGCCCCGATCACCTTGCCCTTGGCGTCCTTGCGGTTCTCGGCTCGCATGGTCCCGCCATGCGCCTCGACGATCTGGCGGGCGATCGACAGGCCCAGGCCCGAATTGCCGCCGAACGCCTTGCCCTTGGGCCGCGAGGTGTAGAACCGCTCGAAGATCGTCTCCAGATTGTCGGGCGGGATCCCGGGGCCGTCGTCGTCGACCGTGACGATCAGGCGATTGTGATGATCGCGCAGGCCCGGATCGCGCTTGAGCGTGACCCGCACCTCGCCGTCGGCGGCGCTGAACGAGCGGGCGTTGTCGATCAGGTTGCGGAACACCTGGCCCACCGGGGTCTCGCGCGCCACGATCCGGGCGTGCTGCGGCGCGCCCTTGGCGTCGAAGGTCACCCGCACGCTGCCCGGGGCCTCGCCCGGACGCAGCTGGGCCTCGTACAAATGGATGACCTCGGCCAGCAGGCCGTTCAGCTCGAAGGCCCGCGGCGCCTCGCGCGACAGCTCCGCGTCCAGCCTGGAAGCATTGGAAATGTCGGTGACCAGCCGGTCCAGGCGGGTGACGTCCTGCTGCAGGATGCCCAGCAGCCGGGCCCGGGCGGCGGGATCGGTCACCAGGTCCAGGGTCTCGATCGCCGAGCGGATCGAGGTCAGGGGGTTCTTGATCTCGTGGGCGACGTCGGCGGCGAAGCGCTCGATGGCGTCCATCCGCTCGGACATCGAATCGGTCATCTCCTCCAGGGCCCGCGACAGGTCGCCCAACTCGTCCTTGCGGTCGGAAATGTCGGGCAGGGAGATGGCCCGCGCGCCGTCCAGCCGCACGCGATCGGCGGCGCTGGCCATGCGCAGCACCGGCTGGGCGATCAGGCGGTTGAGCAGGAACGACGAGATCAGGGTGGTGGCGATGGCGATCAGGGCGAACGGCAGCAGGGCCTTGCGCTCGGCGGCGATGATCTGGTCGACGTCGCCGGCCTCCAGGGTCAGGACGCCCAGGACCGCGCGCACGTGCTGGATGGGGATCGACACCGACACCACACGCTCGCCCATCTCGTCGATGCGGGTTCCGGCCACGGGCTCGCCCAGCTTGGCCTGGGCGATCTCGGCCGCCAGGGCCTCGCGCGCCGCCTCGGCGACCCGGGGCTTGGTGTCGGGACTGTGGGTCGGCAGGCCGAAGGCCGGCTGGCCGGGCTTGCGGGCCGGCGGCAGCGCCTTGGACTCCACGCGGTCGGCGACGACGTAGCTGTCGGCCAGCTGGTTGCCCTCGGCGTCGAACAGCCGGGCGCGCTGCGAGCGCGGGATGAACAGGCTCTGCAGGATGTCGCTGGCCTGGTCGGGGACCAGGCGCGGCTCGGGGTCGCCGACCGTGGCGGCCAGATCGATCACGTTGGCGATCAGCTCGCCTTGGGTGGTCAGGCTGTCGATGCGCGTGTTGATCAGGCCGCTGCGCAGCTCGTTCAGCACCAGCGCCCCGCCCAGCAGCACGGCCAGGGCCAGCAGGTTCAGGCCGATGATCAGCCGGCCCAGGCGCGAACCCCTGGGCCAGCCGAACTTGGGCCAGCCGAGCCTGGGCCAGGTCAAACGCTGTTTCGGCTCGGCCTCCGGCCCGGGCTCCCCGGCCATCTTGCGATCAGGATTCGCGATATCGGTAGCCGACGCCATACAGGGTTTCGATGGAATCGAACTCCGGATCGACCTGGCGGAACTTCTTGCGCATGCGCTTG
>Ga0102592_1001529_pt1 | contig 25390 bp, 14 predicted proteins | sample AraplaCol_mMF_r2_FD_76861 | JGI IMG/M metagenome (GOLD analysis project Ga0102592, IMG submission 76861) | Arabidopsis root microbial communities from North Carolina, USA - plate scrape MF_Col_mMF_r2 (SPADES assembly) (version 2) | ecosystem: Host-associated > Plants > Roots > Endosphere...
AGGCCGCGCTTCGCGTCTCGCACGAGCTCGCCAATACGGACGAGATCGACCGAATCGTCATTCGCGCGTCGGAGGCCGCCGTGCGCTATCCCGGCTGTGATTCCATGGGGCCCTATCGCAATGCGCTCCAGGCCAAGATGAGCATTCCCTTCAGCGTCGCGGCGACGCTGGCACGGGGCGAGATCGAGGAAGAGAACTATTCCGAGCTCGGCGATACCGACATCGTCCGCCTCGTTGCGGTCACCGAGCTCGAAGCCGGTGCCGGCTTCACCGCCGCCTTCCCCGGCAGGCAGGGCGCGGAGGTGACCGTGCATCTGCGCGGCGGGCGGAGCATCCGGCACGCCTTGCCCGACGTCATCGCGGCAACACCGTCAGATATTCGCGCACGCTTTCGCAGCTCGGCAGCCACAGTCCTCGGCGAGGACCGCGCGCACCGGCTCGAAGAACTCATCGACGACTGCGAGCAGCTCGGCAACGCCGGCGACATCGCCGCGCAATGCCGCCTGAACGCACCGGAACGGGCTTTACGATCGGCATCATAAGAAGTGCCGGAGAATGCGGGGAAACATGGTCGATCCAAAGATCAACCTGAAATCGTCAGCTGCGTGGAGACAAGGCTGATGGAAGGATTCTTTCAAGCGCTCGCCGCGGGCCTGCTGATCGGCGCCGTCTACGGCCTGATGTGCGTCGGGCTCGGCCTGATCTTCGGCGTCATGCGCGTCATCAACTTCGCCCATGGCGATTTCATGATGCTCGGCATGTACACTGCCTTCTATCTGTTCACCGCCGCCGGCGTGCAGACGCTGTTCGGCAATACGGTCGGGCCGTTCGTCGCCATCCTGCTGGCCGGGCCCGTGCTCGCTTTGTTCGGCTATTTCGTGCATCGTACGCTGATCTCGCACGTGTCGGGGACGCGCACGGCATCGCTGGAAGGCGAAGGCCATTACGCCCAGCTCATCCTAACGCTCGGCATCGCGCTGATCCTGCAGAATGGCGGCCTGATCGTGTTCGGCTCGGTGCTCGCCTCGATCCGGACGCCGCTGTCGAGTTCGGCCTGGGAGCTCGGGCCCTTCTTCGACATGAGCATCTTCCTGAACAAGGCCCGCAGCATCGACATGATCGTGTCGCTGGCGATCATGACCCTGCTCTCGCTGCTGATCACGCGCACCCGGATCGGCAAGTCGCTCCGCGCCGCCGCGGACAATCCGACCGCCGCGACCTATATGGGCATCGACGTCGACCGCGCGCACCGCACCGCCTTCGCGCTCGGCTGCGGCATCACCGCCATCGCCGGCGGCCTGCTCGCCACCAACTACCCGTTTCACCCCTTCGTCGGTCTCGAATACGTCATCGTCATGTATGCCGGCGTCGTGCTCGGCGGCATGGGCAGCATCATCGGGGCGTTCTGGGGCGGCATGACGATCGGCCTCGTGCAGCAGATGTCGACGCTGATCCTGCCGACCCAATTGCAGAACGCCGCGATCTTCGCCGTCTTCCTCCTCATCATCTTCTTCCGTCCGCAAGGCTTCTTCGGGCGCATGGTCGAGAGGACGTGACCATGCTCCGGATGCGCTCCTTTCTGCCTCCCCTGCTCTTCACGCTCGCTTATGCAGTCGTGTCGCTCGGCGTCACCAACTCCTACTATCAGCTGATCCTGACGCTGGTGCCGGTGTGGGCGGTGTTCGGGCTGTCGTGGAATTTGCTCAGCGGCTACACCGGCCTGATCTCGTTCGGTCACGCCGCCTTCTTCGGTATCGGCGCCTATGCGACCGCGCTCGGCCAGATCTATTTCGACATCTCGCCCTGGCTGCTGATCCCCATCGCCGCCGTGCTCGGCGGCATCGCAGGGCTCCTGATCGGCTTTCCGACCTTTCGCCTGCAGGGCCACTACTTCGCGCTGGCGATGCTCGCCTATCCGCTCGCCATTCTCTACGTGTTCGAGTGGCTCGGCTTCCAGGAGGTGACGCTGCCGATCAAGCGCGATGCGCCGATCGCCTATATGCAGTTCGCCGATCCCCACCTGTACACGCTGCTCGGGCTGGCGCTCATGCTCGCCACCATCGTGCTGACGCAAATCATCGAGCGATCCCGCTTCGGCATGGCGCTGCTCGCGATCAAGCAGAACGAAGCCGCCGCTGAAGCGGCCGGTATCAACACGCTGGCCTGGAAGCTGCGGGCGATCACGCTCAGCGGGGCGATCGCCGCGGCCATCGGCGGGTTCTACGCGCAGGTGCTGCTGGTCGTGACTCCGGCATCGGTGTTCGGCATGCTGGTGTCGGCGCAGGCCCTCACGGTCGCGATGTTCGGCGGCGTCGGCACGGTCTGGGGCCCGGTGATCGGCTCGGTGATCCTGATCCCGCTCGCGGAGATCCTGCACGCCGAGGCCGGCGCGCGCATTCCCGGCATTCAGGGCGTCATCTTCGGCATTGCCATCGTCTGCGTCATCCTGCTCGCGCCGGAAGGCCTGTTCTGGAAGCTGCGCGATCTCCTGCGCAAGCGCACGGCATCCAAGGCGATCACTGCGACCACGCAGAGTGCGGTTGCCAACGTGACGGCCCTGAAGCCGGCTGCGCGGCAGCGTGCCGCCACCGGCGAGGTGGTGCTCGAAGTCAAGAACCTCTCGCGCTCCTTCGGAGGCCTCAAGGCCGTGCAGGACGTCAGCTTCAAGCTGCACAAGAACGAGATCCTCGGCATCATCGGACCCAACGGTGCCGGCAAGACCACGCTGTTCAATTTGCTCAACGGCTTCCTGAAGCCGAGCCAGGGCGAGGTGCTGATCGACGGCCGCAACATGTCGGGCCAGCGGCCGCACGTGATCTGCGAGGCCGGTATCGGCCGCACCTTCCAGGTAATGCGGCCATTCCTGCGCATGTCGATCCTCGACAACGTCGTGGTCGGCGCCTATGTACGCGCACGCACCGACGACCAGGCGCGCCAGTTCGCGGCCGACGCAGTTGCCCGGGTCGGGCTGTCCGCGGTAGCCAATCGTGTCGCCGGCGAGCTCTCGACCAAGGAGCTACGGCTGATGGAGCTGGCCCGCGCGATCGCCGGCCAGCCGCGTATCCTGCTACTCGACGAGACGCTCGCGGGCCTCGGCCACGGCGAGGCCGACGAGGTCGTGGCGGTGATCCAGCAGCTCGCGCGCGACGGCATGACCATCGCCATCATCGAGCACACCATGCAGGCGATGGTGCGCCTCGTCGATCGTTTCCTCGTGCTCGACCACGGCGCCGTCATAACCGAAGGGCTGCCCGAGGTGGTGACGCGCGACAGCCGGGTCGTCGAGGCCTATCTCGGCAAGAAGTGGGCGGGCCATGCTGCGAATTAAAGGATTGAGCGCGGGTTACTCCGCAAAACCCGTCCTGAACGACGTCTCGATCGAAGTCGGCGCCGGCCAGTTCGTTGCGATTGTCGGCCCCAATGGCGCCGGCAAGACCACGCTGTTCAAGACGATCTCCGGCATCGTCAAGCCGAGCGGCGGCGCGATCACGTTCGACGGCGTCGATTTGCTTGCGGTGCCGCCGCCGCAGCGCGCCCATCTCGGCATCGCCCACGTCCCGGAGGGACGCCAGGTCTTCCCGTCACTGACGGTGATGGAAAACCTGGAAATGGGCGCGATGACCGAAAGCGGCCGCCGCGACTGGCAGGCCAATATCGAGCGCATCTTCGAATGGCTGCCGGTGCTCAAGGAGCGTCGCGACCAGTTCGCGGGCACGATGTCCGGCGGACAGCAACAGATGCTCGCAATCGGCCGCGGCCTCGCCTCCTCGCCGAAGCTGTTGATGCTGGACGAGCCCTCGATGGGACTCGCGCCTTCGACCGCCGACTTCATCTTCGAACGGCTGATCGACATCCGGCGTCAGTCCGGGCTGACCATGCTGCTGGTCGAGCAGCGCGTCGCTGAGGCGCTGGAATCCGCCGACCACGGCTATGTCCTCGAAGCCGGACACGTCGTGCTCCAGGGCAACAACACCACGCTGCGCGCCGACGACCGCGTGCGCAAGGCCTATCTCGGCATGTGACGGACATAAAAACAAAGACCAGGGAGAAACAAAATGAACAAGACTTCAAAAGGACTGACGCGCCGCACGGTGCTGTCCGGCGCCGCCGCCGTGGGCCTCGCCGGCGTCGCACGGGCGCAGACGCCGGCCGAGATCAAGGTCGGCCTGATCGTGCCGCTGTCGGGCATCTACACCCGCCCCGGCCAGGTGATGAAGATGGGCGCCGAGATGGGCATCGAGCACATCAACGCGCAAGGCGGCATCAAGGCGCTCGGCGGCGCCAAGCTGAAGCTCGTCGTGATCGACTGCGGCGACACCACGGAAAAGGCCAAGAATGCGGCGCAGCGCATGGTGGCGCAAGAGCCCGATCTGGTCGCCGCCACCGGCTCCTATCTCTCTTCCTTCACGCTCGCGGTCACCGAGGTGACCGAGCGCGCCGAGCTGCCGGTGCTCACACTGTCTTATTCGGACCTTTTGACCGACCGCGGGTTCAAATACATCTTCCAGACCGCCGCTACTGCGAGCCGCCAGTCCGAGCTCGGCCTGCCGACGCTGATGAAGCTCGCCGAGAATGCATCGGGCAAGAAGCCGAAGACCGTGGCGATGTTGATGGACAACACCGCGACGTCAGTCGCAACGGCCAAGGCTCTGAAGGAGAAATTGTTCGCGCAGGAGGGCCTCCAGCTCGTCGTTGAGGAGGCCTGGACCCCGCCGCTGTCGGACGCGACGCCGCTGATCCAGAAAGTCCGCTCGGCCAAGCCCGATTTGCTGCTGTTCATGCCGAACGCGGTATCCGACGCCAAGCTCGGTCTGGAGAAGATCAGCGAATTCGGCCTCGGCCAGGGCAAGATCCCGACCGTGTCCTTCAGCATCACCATCGCGGAGCCCGACATGCTGCAGAGCGTGAGCCCGGAGACGGTGCAAGGCATCATGACCATCGTCGCCAATTGGGGCTCGAAGGGCCATGAGGCGCTGATTGCCGAGCTCAAGGCCAAGTACAAGGAGCCTTGGATGACGCAGAACGTCATCTCGACCTATGGCGACATGTGGCTGATGAAGGAAGCGCTGGAGAAGGCCGGCAAGGCAGACCGCAATGCGGTCGCCCAGGCCTTCCGCACCATGGATGCCGGCCCGTCGAAATACTATCCGGGCGGCCAGCTGAAATTCGACGAGAAGGGCCGCCGCGTCGGCGCCGGCGTCGTCATCGTGCAATGGCAATCGGGCGTGCCTGTCACCGTCTATCCGCCCGAACTCGCGCAGGCGCAGCCGTTCTGGCCGAAAAAATCCTAAGCGTCACGCAATCCTGGGGAGGAGACTGTCATGACTGCCAAGAGCAAGATCACGATATCGCGGCGAACCCTGCTGGCCGGCGCCTCCGGCACGCTGATCGCATCGCGCGCCTGGGCGCAGCAGCCGGCGGAGGTCAAGGTCGGCCTGCTGGTGCCGATCTCCGGGCTCTACGCCCGTCCGGGGACGGTGATGCGCGAAGGCGCCGAGATGGCGATCGACCACATCAACGCGCAAGGCGGCGTCAGGGCGCTCGGCGGCGCCAAGCTGAAGCTCGTCGTGCTCGATTCCGGCGACACCACCGAGAAGGCCAAGAACGCGGCCCAGCGCATGGTGGCGCAGGAGACCGATCTGGTTGCGGCCAGCGGCGCCTACCTGTCCTCGTTCACGCTCGCAGTGACCGAGGTGACCGAGCGCGCCAACCTGCCCATGCTCACCCTCTCCTACTCCGATCTCATCACCGAGCGCGGCTTCAAATACGTATTCCAAACCGCGGCCACCGCAGGATCGCAGGCCAAACAGGCGTTGCCCCAGCTCATCAAGCTGGCGGAGACGGCCTCCGGCAAGCGCCCGAAGACGGTCGCGATCCTCACCGACAACACGGGCGCCTCGATCGCCTCCGCCAAGGCGATGCGCGAGGGTCTGCTGGCCGAGAACCAGCTGCAGTTGATCGTCGACGAGACCTTCACCCCGCCGCTGGCTGACGCAACCTCGCTGGTGCAGAAGATCCGTTCGGCGAAGCCCGACCTGCTGTTCTTCCTGCCGACGGTGATCTCAGACGCAAAGCTGCTGCTCGAGAAGATGAACGAGTTCGGCCTCGGCCAGGGCAAGGTGCCGACGATCTCGTTCGGCATCGCGATCGCCGAACCTGACATGCTGCAGACCGTCAGTCCCGAGTTGCTGCAGGGCGTATTGACCTGCGTCGCCAGCTGGGGCGCCAAGGGGCACGAGGCGCTGATCGCCGAGTTGAAGACCCGCTACAAGGAGCCGTGGATGACGCAGAACGCCATCTCCACCTATGGCGACATGTGGGTGATCAAGGACGCGCTGGAGAAGGCCGGCAAGGCCGATCGCGTCGCCGTCGGCGAAGCGCTGCGCACCATGGACGGCGGTCCCTCCAAATATTACCCGCTGGGCGAGATCAAGTTCGACGAGAAAGGCCGCCGCGTCGGAGCCGGCATGACCATCGTGCAGTGGCAGACGGGCGTTCCGGTCACCGTGTTCCCGCCGGAGCTCGCGCTGGCAAAACCGTTCTGGCCAAAGAGCTGAGACCCGACCTGACAAGAAACGGAGACCACAATGGACAAGGCGACCTACGACCGCGGCCTCGAAATCCGCAAGAGCGTGCTCGGCAACGAGTTCGTCGATAAGGCGATCGCATCCGCGGACGAGTTCAACCGCCCGATGCAGGACCTTACCACGGAATATTGCTGGGGTTACGTCTGGGGCCGCGAGGGCCTGACGCGCAAGACCCGCAGCTTCCTCAACCTGGCGATGCTTTGCGCGCTCAACCGGCCGCACGAGCTGAAGACGCATGTCCGCGGCGCGCTCGCCAATGGCGCGACCAAGGAGGAGATCCGCGAGGTCTTCATGCAGGTCGCGATCTATTGCGGCGTGCCGGCCGGCGTCGATGCGTTCCGCAACGCAAAGGAAGTCTTCGCCGAGCTCGACAAGAAGTAGCGGAGCGTGGCTGCGATGAAGGACAAATGGGCACTCGTGACCGGCGCGACGGCGGGCCTCGGCTTCGCCATCGCGGAAGGCGTTGCCGGAGCGGGCGCCAACGTCGTCCTTCACGATCTCGTCGCGCCGAAGCAGGCCGCGGATGATCTCCGCGCCCGCTTCGGCGTGGAGGTTATCGCGGCCGGTGCCGATCTATCCCAACGCGAGGCAATCGAGGCCATGATGGCCGACCTGCTCGATCGCTGCGGCGCCATCGATATTCTGGTCAACAACGCCGTTGTCAGGCATTTCTCCGCCATCGAGCAGTTTCCGCCCGAGAGGTGGGAGCAAGCGCTGGCCGTCAACCTGTCGGCGCCATTTCACTTGATCCGCCTGGCGCTGCCGGCGATGAAGCAGCGTGGCTTTGGGCGGATCATCAATCTGGGCTCGATCTATTCGAGCCGCGCGGTCGAGGACCGCATCGACTACGTCACCACCAAGACGGCGATCCTGGGCATGACCCGCGCCGTCGCCATTGAGACGGCACGCAGCGGTGTCACCTGCAACACGCTCTGCCCAGGTACGCTGCCGACCCCTGCGATCCTGAACAAGATCGCCGGCATTGCCGCAAATAACGGCCGTCCCGTCGAGGACGTGACGCGCGACTATCTCGGCGAGCGCCAGCCGACGCAGCGCTTTATCGAAATGGACGCCGTCGCCGCCATGGTCGTCTTCCTCTGCGGCCCCGCCGCAAACGACATCACCGGCGCCAGCCTGCCGATCGATGGCGGCTGGTCGGTCGCATGAAACTGGAATGGGAGTGTTGCGATGACTGAACCATCAGGCCAGACCGTCGTGCTGACGGGCGCCGCCGGCGGCATGGGACGCGCCATCACCAAGGCGCTGCTGGACAGCGGCCGCCGCGTGGTGCTGGTCGATCGCGACGCCAAGGCGCTTCAGGAGCTGGCGGCGACGGCGGGCGACAAGGTGTTTCCGATCGAGCTCGACATCAGCGACGCAAAGGCCGTCGATCGCCTGCCCGATGCCGTTCCCAGTCATTTCGGGCCGGTCGACGTCCTCATCAACAATGCCGGCCACGATATCGGCGGCCGGACGCGCTTCGATATCGGCTCGGCGGACGACTGGTCCAACATTATCCAGACCAATCTGATCGGCCTGATGCGCGTCACCCGCGCGATCCTCCCCGGCATGGTCCAGCGTAACGCCGGCCACATCGTCAACATCAGCTCGATCAACGCGGTGCGAATCGTGCCTGACATGGCCGCCTACAGCACCAGCAAGGCGGGCGTGCACATGTTCACCGAGACCCTCCGGGGCGAACTGGCGGAGACCGCCATCCGGGTCACCGAACTGCAGCCCGGCCTGACCCGGACCAACATCATCCTGACCCGCTACCGCGGCGATACGCAGAAGGAAAAGGACTATTTCGACCAGTTCAGGATGGCGCTCGATCCGGCCGATATCGCCCGTTCGATCGTGTTCGCCCTCGACCAGCCTGCCCACGTCCAAATTGCCGAAATGATGATTCTGCCTGTAAACCGGTACTAACTTTTCCCAACCAAGGCCCGGACATGGAAAGACGCCGCGAATTGCAGTCGACACTCCGTATCGAGGATGTCCCGACCGTCCGGGCGATGGTCGCGCAGAAGCTGCGCGAGGCGATCATGTCGGGCACGCTGAAGCCGGGCCAACGCCTGGTCGAGCGCGAGCTCTGCGAGATGATGGGCGTCAGCCGCCCCTCGATCCGGGAAGCGCTACGTGCGCTCGAGGCCGACGGGCTGGTCAGGATGGTGCCGCACCGCGGCCCCGTGGTGTCCACGATCAGCCTCGAAGAGGCGCGACAGCTCTACGCGGCACGCGCGGTGCTCGAAGGATTCGCCGGCCGCGAATGCGCCAGGCTTCACGACCCTGACGTCGCGCGCCGGATCGGGGACGCCCTGACGCGGCTGAAGGCGGCGGCGGCCAAGCAAGACCTCGTCGGATGCCTTGAAGCCAAGACCGATTTCTACGCGGCGCTGATCGGCGGCTGCCGCAATGCCTTCATCGAGCGCATGCTCAAGCCGCTGCACGATCGCATCCAGTTGCTGCGGATCACGTCGATGTCGCAGCCGAAGCGGATCAACAAGAGCCTGCGCGAGGTCACCGCGATCTGGCGTGCGATCCAGAGCGGCGATGCGGACCTCGCCGAGCGCTGCTGCGTCGACCACATCAATGCGGCCGCCGTGGCCGCGCTCGACATGATCGAAAAATCGTCGGCGGCCAAGGAGGCGGCGCCTTCCGACGACTAGAACAATGCCGCCAGGGAGTGTTCGATGACGTATCTCGTACGATCGCTGATCCTGTTTTTCCTGCTCTACCCCTGTGGCGCCGCGATCGCGGATGACTATCCCAATCGCCCGGTCACGATGATCGTGCCCTTCTCCGCCGGCGGCCCCGGCGACGTCATCGCACGCATCCTCGGCAGCGCCATGAGCGCGACGCTGAAGCAGTCCATCGTCATCGAGAATGTCGTCGGCGCCGGCGGCACCCTCGGCACCAACCGCGTCGCCAAGACGACCGCGGACGGTTACACGCTGCTGCTGATGCATGTCGGCCAGGCCACCGCCCCTGCCCTCTACGCCAAGCTGCCGTTCGACCCGGTCGGAGACTTCGCTCCGATCGGACTCGTCACCGACGTCCCGATGATCCTGGTGGCGCGGCCGGATTTTCCGGCCAAGGATTTGAGCGAGATGATCGCCCGGATCCGCAGTGACGGTGACAAGATGACTTTCGGGAGTGTCGGTCTCGGCTCGGCCTCACAGCTCTGCGGCCTGATGTTCATGAGCGCCACCGACACGAAACTCTCGCAGATCTACTACAAGGGCGGCGGACCGGCGCTGAACGACGTCATCGCCGGCCATATCGACGTCTATTGCGATCCCGCGACAGGACCGACGCCCTACATCCAGTCGAAGACGATCAAGGGCTACGCGATCACCAGCAAGGCACGTGTCGCAACGCTGCCTGACGTGCCGACCTCGGCGGAGGCCGGCGTTCCCGAGTTCAACGTCACGACCTGGTACGGCCTCTACGCGCCGCGCGGCACGCCCAAGCCCGTGGTCGATCATCTCGTTGGCGCGCTGCAGACGGCACTGAAGGATCCGGCCCTGATCAGCCGCTTTGCCGAGCTCAGCATGGCGCCGGTCGAGCCCGCGCGCGCAACGCCGGAAGCGCTCGAAGCTTTCTTGAGGTCGGAGATTGGCAAGTGGGCACGGATCATCAAAGCGGCCGGAATCGAGCCGCAATAGACGCCGCCGTCAGGGACTCAATCATGCCACCGGTCCGCCCTGCTCCCGGCCGCGTCTTGCGGAGCGGTTCGACCGTCGGGCCCTTCTGCGACGGACCTCGATGTCGCAACCATCCCCTATCGCTCCCGCAGGCTCTCCTGCTTGTACCTTAACAGCGGCGACATCACGTACTCGATGATCCGCCGCTGCCCGGTCTTGATCTCCACCGTTACCGCCATGCCGGGCGCAAGGTTCACCATCTTGTCGTCGACCTGCATCTTCGTGCCGTCGAGCGACACGCGCGCGGCGTAGAGCAGTTCCTGGCCGGCGGGCTCGCTCGATTCGGCGAGTGCGCCGCCCTGCTTGGCGGCGCCATTCCGCTCCGGCGGCTTGTCCTTGATGATCGCATCGCGCGACACGCCGATGACCTTGCCGTGCAGGAGGCCGTAACGGGTAAAATTGAACGTGTCGATCTTGATCTCGGCGTCCTGGCCGTGTTCGACGAAGCCGATGTCGCGGTTGGAGATCATCGCCTCGACCTCGATGCTGGAACCGCGCGGCACGATCATCATCAGCTGCTGCGCCGGCGAGACCACGCCGCCGACGGTGTGGATCGCGAGCTGCTGCACCGTCCCGTCGATCGGCGCGCGCAGGAGCTGCTCATCGGTCTTCCGCTGGGCCTTGATGGCGTCCTGCCGGAACTCGTCGGCCTTCTTCTGGGCGTCGGAGAGATCGCTTAGGACCTGCCGCTCGAAGCCGGATCTGGTCTGGGCGAACTGCTGCTCCAGCGCACGGCGGGCGGCCTCGATCTCGACCAGCTTGCGCTCCTGCACGATGCGTTCGTTCTGCTGGTCGATCAGGCGGGTCTGGGCGTCGATCCAGGCGATGCGGTTACCATACTGGATGTCCATCGCCTTCTTGCGGATGGTGAGGGTCTCCTCCAGCAACGGCAGCGTTGCGTCGATCTTGGCAATCGCCGCGGTGACGGACTGCGCCTCGGCGCGCTTCTGGTCGATCTGCTGAACCACCGAGGCGAGCTTGGCCTGCTGCTCGGCGGCCTGCGCCAGCATGGCGGAGCGTGCCCGTGCGATCTCGACCTCCGATGCGCCGGCCGGCTCTTCGATATCGTGGGGGTCGGCGAGGTCGCCAAAGCTGCCGCGTAGCGCCGACAGGCGCGCGACGTCGAGCAAGCTTGCGATGAGGTCCTGCCCCACCCGCTTGCGCTCGGCCTGGGTTACGGTGCGATCGAGCTCGACCAGCACCTGGCCGGCGGTGACCTTGTCGCCGTCATGGACGTGGATCGCCGATACGATTCCGGTCTCCAACGGCTGGATCGTCTTGGTGCGGCCGGTCGGCACCACCTTGCCCGTGGCGGTCGCGATGATGTCGACATGCCCGAAGGTCGCCCAGCCGATCGCGAGCGCAAAGAACAGGATGATGGTGAGGCCGACTGCCCGTCCCACGGGCGAAGCCGGCGTGTCCAGGATCTCCAGCGCCGCCGGCAGGAACTCGCGCGCGTCGCGCTGGCGGCGCCAGAAATTGCGGCTCTTGCGCTCGATCACATCAGCCGACGACATGGAGCCCCGACTGGATCTGATGCAGCATCGCGTAGCGTCCGGCCTTCTTGATCAGTTCGTCATGGCTGCCGTCCTCGACCAGACGGCCAGCCTCGATGGTGATGATACGATCGGCGTGGCGCACGGCCGACAGCCGGTGGGCGATGATGAAGACGGTGCGGCCGGCGCAGATCTTGCGCATGTTGCGCTGGATGATGTTCTCGCTCTCATAGTCGAGCGCGCTGGTGGCCTCGTCGAAGATGAGGACGCGGGGGTTGGTGACCAGCGCCCGCGCGATCGCGATGCGCTGGCGCTGGCCGCCGGACAGGCTGGCGCCGCGTTCGCCGACCACGGTGTTGTAGCCGTCCGGCAATGCCAGGATGAACTCATGGGCGCCAGCAAGCTCGGCCGCCGCGATCACCCGCTCCATCGCCATGCCGGGATCGGCGAGCGCAATGTTCTCGCGAATGGTGCGGTTGAACAGCACGTTCTCCTGCAGCACGGTGCCGATCTGCCGCCGCAGCCAGGCAACGTCCACGACCGTCAAATCGATGCCGTCGATCAGGATGCGCCCGGCCTCTGGCACGTAGAGGCGCTGGATCAGTTTTGTCAGCGTCGATTTGCCGGAGCCGGAGGGACCGACGATGCCGATCACCTGCCCTGGCAGCACCTTCAGCGAGACGTCCTGCAGCGCCAGCGACATGTCCGGCCGGTAGCGAAAGTTGACATGGTCGAAGATCACCTCGCCCTTGATCGGCGGCAGGGTCGCGCGCGAGGGATCGAACATCGGCTCGGGCGAGGCGTTCAGGATATCGCCGAGCCGGGCGATCGAGACCCGCGCTTGGTGGAAATCCTGCCACAGCTGGGCCAGCCGCAGCACCGGCTGCGCCACCCGCCCGGCTAGCATGTTGAAGGCGATGAGCTCGCCGACCGAGAGATTGCCTTCGATGACGAGGTGCGCGCCGAAATAGAGCGTCAGCGCGGTGACGAGCTTGCTGATGAACTGCACCGACTGGCTGGCCCAGTTCCCAAGCGAGAGCACGTCAAAGCTGGCGCTGACATAGCCGGCGAGCTGCTCCTCCCAGCGCCGCTGCATCTGCGGCTCGATCGCCATCGCCTTCAGGGTCTGGATTGCGCTGACGCTCTCGACCAGGAAGGCCTGGTTCTCTGCGCCGCGGTCGAACTTCTTGTCCAGCCGTTCGCGGAAGATCGGGGCGACGGCGGCTGAGATCGCGATATAGAACGGGAACGAGCCCACCACGATCCAGGTCAGGAACGGCGAGTAGTAGAACATCACCGCGAGGAACACGAAGGTGAAACCGAGATCGATCACCAGCGTCAGCGCAGAGCTGGTGAGGAAGTTCCTGATATTCTCGAGTTCGCGCACCCGCGCAACGGAGTCACCTGCCCGCCGCGCCTCGAAATAGGCAATCGGCAGCGCGATCAAGTGACGGAACAGCCTCGCGCCGAGCTCGACGTCGATCCTGTTGGTGGTGTGGGAGAAGACATAGGTCCGGAGCGCGCCGAGGACGGTCTCGAAGATCGAGACGACGATCAGGCCGAACACCAGCACGTCGAGCGTGGTGTAGCCTCGGTGCGCCAGCACCTTGTCGGTCACGACCTGGAAGAACAGCGGCATGACCAATGCAAAAAGTTGCAGGAAAAATGATGCAACCAGCACTTCACCGAGCAGCCGGCGATATTTGTGCATGGCCTGGAGGAACCAGGTGATGTCGAAGCGTCGCGCCAGATCGGACAGTGACGCGCGTCGCGTCATCAGCACGATGCGGCCGGTCCAGCCCTGTTCGAACTCGGCGCGCTTGACCACCTGCGGACGATTGACCACGGGATCGTGAATGAGAACGTCTTCGGCGCCGACCTTGCCCAGGATGGCGAAGCTGCCGTCATGGCGCTCGATGATTGCGGGCAATGAGAGCTTACGAAGGCCCGACCAGCTTTCGCGGATTGCTCGCGCTTTGAGCTTGAGCTGCTTGGCGCAGCGAAGCATTTCCTGAACGCCAACGCTAGAGCCGGCGAACTGATGCGCGATCTGAGCGGGATCGACTGCGATCTGATGAAATCGCAACAGCAGCGCAAGGCACTGCAGCCCCGTATCTTGCCTTATGGCTTCCACACTCACGTCTGCCCCTGCTACTACCTTAGATCGCACGTCCAACCACGACACGTTCTCCCGGACTCGCAAGGTCTGCGACGTACTCTGTCGACATGGAACTTTCGTAAAGTCTTATCGAACCGTCGCCTCGCCTTGCGTTATTCTGCCGCCGACATCGTCGCGGATTCCAGCGGATCACGAGCGAGCTCAAGCGCCTGCGCGATCTCTGCGACGACGCTGCCCCAAGCTCCCGGCCGCGACTGGCGGAACTGCCGCAACGTCGGATACCACGGGCAATCATTGCGATCGAGCAGCCAGCGCCAGCAACCATTGAAGCGGTTGAGGAGCCACACGGGACGCCCCAGCGCGCCAGCGACGTGGACTACCGCAGTGTCGACGCTGATCGTCAGGTCAAGATTGGCGATCAAGGCCGCGGTATCGGCAAAATCGTTCAGGTTGTCCGTGAAGTCGTGCAGCATCAAGCCGGACGGCGCGGTGATCGCCTGCCCTGGAGCACTCTTCTGCAAAGAGACGAATGACACGCCTGGTATTCCCGCAAGCTCCGCGAAAAGGTCCGGCGCAATCGACCGGCGGCGATCGTCCGCCATCGTCGGACTACCTGCCCAAGCGAGGCCGACGCGAAAGCCCCCAACGGGACGAAGCCGCTTCTGCCAGATCTCCATCCGCGCGGCATCCGGAACGAGATATGGAACCCGACCAGGCACGTCCGTCAGCGATAGCCCGAGTAAACGCGCAAGACCAAGGAGCGGGCAATGAACATCGAAATGCGGAAGGGGATCGCCGCGCGGAACGATGATATCGACGCCAGGAAGATCTTTCAGCAAGGGCGCAAGCGCGCGTTGCACCTCGAGGACCACGCGCGCGCCACTCCGCAACAGTGAAACGAGCCGACAGAACTGAATCGTATCGCCAAACCCCTGCTCGGCATGGATCAGAAGCGTCTGGCCGCCAATATCCTCACCGTTCCAGACCGGCTGCGTAAAGTCGTCGAGCCGGCCCGGCCGCTTCTTCAGCTTCCATCGCCACTCGTATTCCCTCCACCCCTCCACATGATCGCCGGTCAGTAAGCGCGCGATCGCACGGTTGCTGTGGGCTTCGGGGTGATCAGGCTGCATGCGCAGGGTCTGGTCGAACAGGGGCCAAGCCTCGTCGAGCCTGCGCAGATCGATAAGCAGCTTGGCGAGATCGTTATACCAGTCTGCGCAACCCGGTTTTAGCGCGATCGCCTTGCGATACTCCCGCTCCGCCTCTTCGTAGCACTCGCGCCCCTCGAGCACCTGAGCGAGAACGAAATGTCCTTCGGCGAGGTTCGCGTCGCGCGCAAGCGCGAGACGACAATGCCGTTCGGCTCCGTCGAGCGCGCCACGGCTGCGCAGAACGCTGCCTAGGTTGGCATGCGCGGGGGCAAAATCGGGATTGATCTGCAAGGCTTCGCGAAACTTCGCCTCGGCGTCCTCAAGCACGTCCCTGCGACACAGCAGGATGCCGAAATTGTTGCATGTCATCTCGGACGACGGCCTGAGGTGGTAGGCTTGCCGAAGATGCGGCTCCGCGGCATCGAGCCGCCCTGTTTCCAGGAGCAGCATGCCGAGCGCGCCGTGCGCGTCCACATGATTCTCGTCAAGGCCGATCGCAGCGCGATACTGGGCCTCGGCTTCCGCACGCCGCCCCAGAGCACCAAGGGCGTTGGCGAAATTGTGCCGGAAATTGCTGTCCTTTGGCTCCAGTTCGATCGCCCGGCCGATAAGATCGACGGCGCGCGCGGGCTCGCGCCGCTGAAAATGGATGACGCCGAGCAAGTGCAGGCTTCCGGCGTGATCAGGATGCTTGTTCAGCAGGCGCCGATAGATGATCTCGGCGCGCTCGATACGGCCGGCCAAGTGATGTCTCAGCGCCTCATCAAAGGCGCCCGGCCGCGTCGTATCCGCTGCCCGCACCGCAAGTGCCGCCCTGACTTCCCCGACCACGGCGTCCCAGTTACCGGGCGCGGGCTGCTTGAACTGCCGTAGCGTCGCGTACCAGGGACTACGGGTGGGATCGAACAGCCAGCGCCAGCAACTGTTGAACCTGTTGAGCAGCCAGACCGGCCGGCCAAGCGCCCCCGTCAGATGTACGATCGAGGTGTCGACGGTAATCACGAGGTCGAGCGTTGAAATCAACGCTGCAGTGTCGGCGAAATCGGCGAGCTCAGCGGTCCAGTCGTGCACGACGAGGCCGGGCGGCGGCGACGCGGCCTGTCTCGAAGTCTCCCCCTTCTGCAACGACACGAACGAGACACCCGCTATATCCCCGAGCCGAGCGAGCGTTTCAAGCGTAGTAGATCGACGCCTGTCGTTCGCCAAGGCCGGGTTTCCCGCCCAGGCAAGGCCCACACGCAGCCCCGGCAAAGCCTCGACACGGCTGCGCCATTTGGCGATGCGACTGCGATCGGCAGCGAGATAAGGTGCTTCACCCCGAATCCGGTCGAAGGTAACGCCGAGCCAGCGCGGCAGACTCATCAGCGCACAGCGGACGTCGTAATGCGGCAGCTTGTCGCCACGCGCGACAATCTGGTCGACGCCGGGCAATTGCGCAAGGAGCCCGAGCAGCGGCCGCGGCACCTCGAAGACGATGCGCCCTCGCCCCGCAGCGAGCGGCACGAACCGGCAGAATTGAAGCACGTCACCGAATCCCTGCTCGGCGTAGACCAGCAGCGTGCGCCCATCGAGATCGTCACCGATCCATGGCGCGCCGGTAAGATCGTCGCGCCGCTCGACCTTGCGGTGGTCATCGTAAGCCGGCCATCCTTCCTCGAATTTTCCGGCGCCGAGCAGCGTCATCCCTAGATTGGACAACGCCTCGGAATAGTTGGGACGCATCTGGATAGCGCGGCGATAGCAGTCCTCGGCTTTGTCGAGTTCGGCAAAGTCGCCGAACAGCGAGCCGAGATTGTTGTAGACTTCGGCATAGTCCGGCTTCAGGCGGATCGCTTCGCGGTAATGGAATTCCGCGGCGTCGTAGATGCCGCGCTCCTTGAGCGCGTTGCCAAGGTTGTTGTGCGCGATCGGATAATCGGGCCGCAGCCGCAGCGCCTCGCGGCAGTAGGTCTCCGCCTCCTCCGGACGACCGAGTTCGCGCAGGAGATTGCCGAGATTGTTGCAGGTCTCCGGAAACTCCGGCCGGCAGGACAACGCCTGCCGAAAATACGTCTCGGCCTCCTCCAGGCGCCCCCGCGCCTGGCAGAGATTGCCGAGATTGTTGAGCACTTCAGGAAACGCCGGCCTGATGCGGCAAGCCTCCTGGTAATGCAGCTCCGCATCATCGATGCGTCCGAGTTCCTGCAGCAGGTTGGCGTGGATACCGCGCACGTCCGCATCCTCCGGTCGCAGCCGCACCACTTCGGAGAGACAGCTGGAGGCTTCATCGAGCCGCCCTGCGGCCCGCAGCAGATGAGCGAGGCCAAGCCGACCATCGATCTCGTCTGAACCAAGGCGGATAGCGTCGCGAAAGTGCCGCTCCGCCTCGTCCAGCGCACCGAGCGACTGCAGCACCTTCCCGAGGTTCACGCGATAGCTGGCGTTCTCAGGGGCAAGCGCGACGGCTCGTTCGAGACGCTCACGTGCTGGAGCGGCCTGTCCGCGCAACAGCGCGGCGATCCCCAGCACATTCATGCAGCCATGATGGCAGGGATCCGCCTGGATAATCGCGTTGCATGCGGACGCGGCTTCTTCAAGCCGACCCGCACGCAGGGCGTCGACCGCCTCATCGAAGCTTGCAGCGCCCGCGCCAATGTCCCCAGTTAGTGCCATGCCGAAGCAATCGCCGTCTGGAGACTTGGATCGTTCGGCATCTGCGTCGCGGTCGAGGGCGTGAAACCGGGGTTGGCACTCGCGTAGGAAGCCATCGCCTGAACGAGCTGCGAAACCGAGCTGTCGAGATGCAGGCCGTCGCCGGCCGCGATCTCCGCCAGTGCCGAGCTCGGGTTCGACCCGAACCAGTCACTGATCGTGAACTGGTCCTGCGTGCCGAGGATGTCGATGATGAGATCGTCTCCGCTCTGGACGAACCAGAGATCCTGGCTCGCCACGTCGGACGCGAAATCAAGCTCACCTTGTGCAGCAGCTCCCGATGCGGTTGCATTGTCGATGGTCACCTGGCCGGTGCCACGATCGGCAAGATACAGTTCGTTCGTCCCGCTGGCGATGATGGTACCGTTGATGCCGCCGATCGTGACGGTATCGCCGCTGCCCGTCAGCGTGACCTGATCGCCGGTCCCTGTGATAGCCACGGAATGACCGTCGCCCCCAAGGGTCAACGAACTGCCTGTGCCGGCGAGCGTCACCGCTGCTGCGCTGGTTGCGATCACGGTGTCGTTGCTGCCACTGACGACAAGCGCGTTACCGGCGCCGCTGATATCGATGACCTCGTTATCGCCGGTCACCGTCACCACGTCGCTGGTGCCCGTGATCGCAACGGTGTCGCCATCGCCGCCAATGGTCGCCGAGCTGCCGGTTCCCGTTACGGTCACGGTTGCCGCGCTGGCAGTGGTCACCGACGCATTGCTGCCACTGATGACCAGGGTGTCGCCGACGCCACTGATGCTGACGGCCTCGTTATTACCGGTCACCGTGACCAGGTCGCCGTCGCCGGTGATCGCGATGGTGTCGTCGTCGCCACTGATCGCCGCCGAGCTGCCGGCCCCCGTTACCGTCACAGCTGCAGCACTGGTTGTACTCACTGAGGCATTGCTGCCGCTGATCACCAGGATATCGCCGGTGCCGCCGATGTCGACAGTCTCGTTGTCACCGCTCACGGACACCAGATTGCTAGTGCCCGCGATGGCAATGGCATTGCCGTTGCCGTTGACCGTCGCCGAAGTGCCAGTGCCCGCCACGGTCACCGAGGCTGCACTTGCCGTGGTCACTGTCGTGCCGGTACCCGTAACTGTCACGGCATCGCTCGTTCCAGTGAGGGTCACGGCGTCGCTGGTGCCGCTGATGGTCACCACGTGGCCATCCCCGCCGATCGTCGCCGAACTCGCCATCCCCGTGACGGTGACCGTAAGTGCGCCGGTCGCATCGATCACAGCGTCGGTGCCGCTGATGGTCACGTTGCCACCCGAACCGGTCAGTGTCACGCTATCGCCCGCCCCCGTAACGGCAACGACGTTTCCGTCGCCGAGGATCACGGCCGAGCTACCTGCGCCGGCGACCGTAATCGCCGCGCCGCTGCTCGTCGTGACCGTGTCATTGCTGCCGGCGATCACGAGAGTGTCGTTGCTGCCCGTGACAGTCACGGTCGCGCTGTTGCCGGTCACGGCCACCTGCTCGCCGGCACCCGTGATCGCGACCATGTTGCCGTCGCCGGTCACCGATGCGGAACTGCCGATCCCTGCAATCGTGATCGACGCCGCGCTGGTCGTGGTCACCGACGCGCTGCCGTTGAGGGCGAGCGTGGCGCTCGCGCCAGTGATGCTGACGCTGTCGCTGGTGCCGGTCAAAGTCACCTGGTCGCTGCTTCCTGTGATCGACACCATGTTTCCGTTGCCGGTTACCGAAGCCGAGGTGCCGGCGCCGGCGACCGTGATCGCCGCCGCATGGGTCGTCGTCACGGACTCGTTGCTCCCGCTGACGGCAAGCGTAGCGCCCGTCCCTGTGACGTTCACCGAGGCGTTGTTGCCGGCAAGCGCTACCTGGTCGTTGGTACCGGCAATCGTCACCGCATGGCCGTCGCCGCTGATGCTGGCTGAGCTTGTGGTCCCGTTCACCGTGATCGTCGCCGCATGGGTCGCGCTCACGGAGGCATTGCTGCCGCTGATCGTGAGGATATCGCTGGTTCCACTGATCGCCACGGTGACGTTGCTGCCGGTCACAGTCGCCTGGTCGCCGGCTCCGGTGATGGACACCGAATTGCCATTGCCGCTCACGGTTGCCGCACTGCCGGTCCCGTTGACGGTGACCGACGCGGCGCTGGTCGTGGTAACGGAAGCACTACCGCTGATGGCAAGCGAAGCGTTGGCCCCGCTCACCGTCACGCTGTCACCAGTGCCGCTCAGCGTAATCTGGTCGCTGGCTCCCGTAACCGAGACCTTGTTGCCATTGCCACTGATCGTTGCCGAGCTGCCGGTCCCGTTGACCGTGATCGTCGCCGCGCTGGTGGTCGTGACGGACGCATTGCTCCCGCTGAGCACGAGTGTGTCGCTGACGCCACCGATGGAGACGACTGCATTGTTGCCTGACAGCGTCGCACGTTCGCTGTTGCCGGTGAGCGTAACCGTGTTGCCGCTGCCATTGACCGTTGCCGAGCTGCCGGTGCCCGTCAGAGTCACTGACGTCGCGCTGCTGGTGGTCACGGTTGCGGCCGTGCCGCTGACCACGACGCTATCCGCGGTGCCCGTCAATGTCACGGCATCGCTGCTGCCGGTGATCGCCACGGCATGGCCATTGCCGCCGATCGTCGCCGAACTCCTGAGTCCGGTCATCGTGACGGTCAGTGCGGCGGAGGCGCCGATCGTCGCGGCGCTGCCGCTGATGGTCAGGCTGTCCCCCGTACCGCTCAGCGTCACGATATCGCTGGTGCCCGCGACGGTGACGGCATTGCCGTCTCCCGTGACCGTTGCCGAGCTGCCGGTGCCCGTGATCGTCACCACCGCGGCGCTGCTGGTCGTGATCGTCTCGCCGGTGCCACTGATGACGAGGCTATTGCCGGCCCCGCCGATGCTGACGGTCTCGCCGTTGCCGGTGACCGTTGCCCGATCGCTGGTGCCCGTGATCGAGATGACGTTTCCGGCGCCGTTGACGGTCGCCGTGCTGCCGATGCCGGTCAGCGTGATGGCCGCCGCGCTCGTCGTCGTGATCGTCTCATTGCTTCCGCTGATCACGAGCGTGTCGCTGACGCCGCTGATCGTGACCGCCGTCCCATTTCCGGTCAGCGTCACCTGGTCGCTGGCGCCCGTGATTGACAAGGCGTTGCCATCGCCGGTCACGGTGGCCGAGCTTGCAGCCCCCGTGATCGTGATCGCGGCCGCGCTGGTCGTGGTCACGGAGGCATTGCCGCCGCTGATCGCAAGCGAATCGCCGGTTCCGCTGATCGTCACGACCTCGTTGTTGCCGGCAATCGTGACCTGGTCGCCGGCCCCCGAGATCGAGACCGAGTCGCCGTCGCCGGTGATCGTGGCCGAGCTGGCCGTCCCCGTGACCGTGATCGCCGCCGCACTGGCCGTGCTGATGCTGACATTACTGCCGCTAACGGCGAGGACGTCACTGACGCCGCTGACCGTCACACTTGCATTGTTGCCCGACAACGAGACCTGCTCGCTGTTGCCGGAGACCGACACACTATTTCCGGTGCCATTGATGCTGGCCGAACTGCCGCTTGCAGTCACGCCAACCGATGCGCTGGCGGCGTTCAGGGTCACCGCAGCGCCGCTGATAGTGACGCTCGCGCCGGTTCCGGTCAGCGTGACGGCATCGCTCGTCCCCGTGATCGCCAGGATATCACCATTGCCGCCGATCGTGGCCGAGCTTCCCGTCCCGGTCACGGTTGCCGTCACCGCATTGGCTGTATTGATGACAGCATTGCTACCGCTGACCGTGACGATGTCGGACGTCCCGACCAGCGTCGCAGTGTCGTTCGTTCCCGCGACCGAGACGGCGTTGCCATTGCCGCTGATGGTCACCGCGCTGCCGGTGCCTGTGACCGTCACCGCCGTCGCATTGGCGGTCACCGTGTCATTGCTTCCGTTGACGATCACGGTATCGCTTGTGCCTGTCACCGTGATCGGGTCGTTGCTACCGTTGACGGTCACGGTCGCGTTGTTGGCCGGCATCTGGATCAGCACGTTGCTCGCGTTGATCGTGCTGGTGCTGCCATCGACGTTGACGTCGTAGCCAGCATGGGCACCGAGATATGCCATGTTCCAGGCCGTGCCGCTGGCGAACAGCACCTGCCGCAAGCCGTTGGCGCTGTTACCGAAGCCGCCGCTGACCGTGACCTGGTCGCCCGTGGACGGAATCTGGATGATGAGATCACCGAACCCGACGCCGCCGCGCGAGATCAGCACGTCGCTGGTCAGCACGGAGGAGTCAAACGACAGCGTTCCCAGCGAATTGTTATTGCTCGCCGAGTAGTTGTTGATCGTGAGCTGGCCATAGCCCTTGTGGAAGACATAGGCATCATCGCCGCCTGCGCCCACCACGCTGTCGATGCCGCCCTTGGCGTCGAGGATGTCGTTACCCGATGTCCCCGTCATGGTATCATTGCCGGTGGTGCCCGCGAGAGCAGCGGTCACGGAGGCGACGCCGACCAACGTGATCGTTCCCGTCCCGTTGGCGAGGGTCACCGTGTTGGTGTTATTGCCGAAGACAATGGTTTCGATGTCGTTGACGTTGACCGATCCCGTCGTCGCCGAGATCCGCAGCGTCGTCCCCAAGCTCGCCTGGACGATCCCGCTCACGCCCCCGAGGGTGACCCACGACGTCCCCGTTCCGCCGCCGCTGTTAATCGTGACATCGTCATAGGCGCCGGTCGCGGTGACTGTCACGGCCTTGCTGGAAATGATGTTTTCATAGCTACCGGTCAGGGTGACGACGTCATCGTTACCGCTGACGACCACCGTATCGCTGTTGCCGGACGAGGTCACAACGTTGTTGCTTCCGCCCAGGGCGACGTATTCATTGCTGCCGTTCAGCGTCACGGTGTCCTGAGTATGGATGACCGAAACCGAGTTGCCGTTGCCGTTGACGATCAGGTTGTTGGAGTAGGCGCCGACCGTCACATTACTGCCGCTGGTGTTGAGCGTTTCCCCACTCCAGCCATTGGTGAGCGTGAAGTTTGCAGCATTGGTCGTCGTGACGGTGGCATACGTTCCAGTCCCGCTCAATGTCACCACGTCGCCGGTCCCGCTCAGCGACACGACCTCGGCCGCGCCGGTGAGCGTCAGCGTCGCATTGTTGCCGTTGACCGTCACGGTGTCGTAACTGTTGTTCACCGTCACCGTGCTGTTGTCGCCGGTGATCGTCACACGGTCGCTTGTCCCGCTGACCGTCACGACGTCGTTGTTGCCCGTCACCATCACCAAGTTCTGGTTGCCGGCGATCGTTATCGTGTCGCTATTGCCCAGCACCGTCGCCGTGCCGTTGGCGACCATAGAGATCCCGACGGTCGAGCCAGAAGCGCTCACCGTGTTCTGATTGCCGTTGACGCTCACGCTGGCGCCGCTGCCCGTCAGTGTCGCACTGTCGCTTGTGCCGGCCAGCGACAAGATCAGGCCGTTGCCGCCGAGCGTCACCGCATCGCCGGTCCCGCTCAGCGTCACGTTGCTGGCAGCCGACGTGTTCACCGTGATGTAGTTGCCGCTCAGCGTCAGTCGATCACCGGTGCCGATCAGCGTCACCGTCTCGCTCGCACCCGCAAGCGTCACGCCATAGCCGTTGCCGATCACCGTAGCCGAGCTACCGGTCCCCGACAAAACGACCGCCGCGGCCAATGCTGAAACAGCCCCGGAGACCGTGCTTCCTGTCCCGTTGAGGTTGATCAGGGCAGAGTACGCACTGGCGCCAAGACTCACGGTCTCGTTGCTGCCGTTCAGCGTCACGGTGTCCAGGGTATTATTGACCGACACCGAGTTGCCGTTGCCGTTGATCGTCAAGGCGTTGGAGTAGGCATTCACCGCCACATTGCTGCCGCTGGTGTTGAGCGTCTCTCCGCTCCAGCCGTTGGTGAGCGTGAAGCTCGCCGCGTTCGTCGTCGTGATCGTGCCCCACGCGCCGGTGCCGCTCACCGTCACCACGTCGCCGGTGCCGCTCAGCGACAGCGTGCCGTTCGTCCCGGTCAGCGCAATCGTCTCGTTGTTGCCATTCACCGTCACCCTGTTGGTTGAGCCGCTCACCGTCACCTGGTGGCTGTCGCCAGTCAGCGTCACCGTATTGTTCCAGCCATTGACCGTCACCACGTCGCTGTTGCCCGTCGACGTAACCGCGTCGAAGCTGCTGTTCACCGTCAGCGTCTCGTTGCTGCCGGTCAGCGTCAGGATCTCCTGGCTGTTGTTGAGCGCCACCGAATTGCCGTCGCCCACAATCGTCACCGGCGCATTGGCAACTCCAACCGACACGGACGAACCCGACACATTCACCGTGTCGCTCGTCCCGCCGATAGACACGACGGCGCCAGTGCTCAGGATCGTCGCCGTGTCACGAAGCCCGTTCACATTCACCGTCAGCGCAGTGCCGCTCAGCGTCACCGTGTCGCTATAGCCGGTCATCGTCACAGTGCGCGCGGCCGACGTGTTCAGCGTGATGTAATCTCCGCTCAGCGTCACGTAATCGCTCGTGCCCACCAGCGTCACCGACTCGCTCGCACCCGCAAGCGTCACGTAGTCGCTATCGCCGACCACCGTCGCCACGTTGCCTATTCCGGTCAGAACCACCGTCGTCCCGGACTGCCCCGACACCGTGCTACCCGTCCCGTTCAGCGTCACCTTGGCATTGGTCGCTCCGGCCGCTACCGTGACGGTCTCGTTGCTGCCAGTCAGCGTCACCGTGTCCTGGCTCGCACTCAGCGTCACCACGGCCCCGCTACCGTTCATCACGGCCGAACTGCCCGCGCTCGCAATCGACAGCGTATCGTTCGTCCCGTTGACGGTAATCGTTCCACCGGGAGTATTCAGCTCCACCCATCCGGAATTCACCAGCACCGTATCGTTGGTGCCGGTGACGATCAGGCTGCTGCCGTCTGTGAGCGAAATCGTGGTGTTGCTGACGTTTGTCGTATTGGGCATTCCCGCCTCCCCCGAACCGGCAGTTGATCTCAGATCACGCTGACGCAACTCAGACCACGTCTGGGGATCTGGCGTTGGCCGGTTTCGTGGATAACGGTCCCTCAATCACACAGCTTGCCGCCGGTGATGCCCGACTGCCATTGCGGACAGCCTCCCAACAGATCTCCGGACGCAGGCAATCGCCGCCGTCGCCTTGGATCGGCCGGCCGGGCTTCCTGCGAAGCGTCTTCTGTTGATTGAGTGGAGGTGCCGCGATGCGAACTATGGCGAGTCGTGACTACTCAGCCTGGTTCGTGACGGGCGCAAGACAATAAAGGAGCGTCATTCACATTCGCCAGCCAACATTCCCCTATTCCCCATGCACTACCCGTATGTGCAAAGACAGAATGTCGCAACCGATGGAAAAGAGCAAGACGCGATCGGAAATAATTTGGGGAGACTGAAACTCTCTCGCGATCGGCTGGCGATGGCCACAGCGCCTTAAGAATCGGAGCAAAAGCATAAGGCTTGCCAGCCCGGAATCGGGAATTTCATTCGAGGCTGACATTCCCAACGCAACCAGCAATAAATGCCAAAATTGTATAAGCCATCAGACGCAATCCACATGGAACTATCATGGCATCATATCGAACAGTACATCAGTGCGGTCATCCTGTGATTTGATCTGGTGCGGCCGATGATAACCCGATGACGCGCTGCGTTCGCGCATG
>Ga0102592_1001534_pt1 | contig 25372 bp, 29 predicted proteins | sample AraplaCol_mMF_r2_FD_76861 | JGI IMG/M metagenome (GOLD analysis project Ga0102592, IMG submission 76861) | Arabidopsis root microbial communities from North Carolina, USA - plate scrape MF_Col_mMF_r2 (SPADES assembly) (version 2) | ecosystem: Host-associated > Plants > Roots > Endosphere...
AAGATTGCGCGCCGAGCTCATATGGTTTTGAACGTAATGCGAGATGACGCCAGCCCCCCGCTTGGCTGCGAAGATGGGTTGCGAACGCACTCATTTGAGGATGAGACGGGCCGTTTCATTGTGTCCGACAAGCACGGACGGCATCTCCTGCGATATTGGCGAGCGGTGTAAAGCTGTGCACTTCGTCGTGAGTAGCGCAATCTCCTGTGAAAACATTGCCGTAGAGAGCAAAGTGATAGAGGCCTCCCGTTAATAGGGCCGCCTTGATCCCGGTCTGGCCTTCATTTCTGTTGAAACGAAGAGTGCCCACTGATGGCCAATCGGAGGGATCGCCTCCGTAGGCAGAAATATATGCGACAACCCAGTTGCTTTGCACGCTTTACCTGGTCAACGAGCGCTTTTTACGCTGACTGCCTGGCGCCAGCCCTATCCAACTGTAAGTGTTTGGCATGGTTCGCATCACGATCGCCGGCGTTTGCCGCAATGACGGTCATGTTGGAGGCATCCGGGGCCTGGTCTGAGCGCCGGCCCGCTAACAGAAGGGCGTTGAATGGACGCAGGCAATAAATAGAGGTTACAATCGCGGCGGCCAGCTGTACGCCAGTGCGCAGGATGCGACATTTCGACAACGGCCCTTCGGACCGTCGTGAAACCTGCCTTTGAGCACGCCACTCAGGACCGCCTATCCTTCGTTTCCATCGCTGATGAAGTTCGTATCACTACCGTCGGGTGCCGGATTTGCAATGTCTGTGACAGAGACGGGAACTTCTTGCCGCCGCTTTTGCCGACGGACCTCCGCCGTTGAAGATACAGGGTCGGTTATAGAAGGTTGCGCCTGAACTTGGTCCGGTAGTTCCGTGGCATTGCTATCGGTGCGGATCATAATTTCCTCCTAGTTTTGTTTAAACCCGCACGAGTGCTTCCAGTTCCCAAGCGCCACCGGCCTAAGATGCGGAGTAGAACTAAAAACTAATTGCACATCAAAACGCCCGGGCTGCTTCGGCCAAGGGAAGCTGTTGAGCGCCGGGGGGAAAATGATCAGGCACTGCTGGATCAACGTCGGCCTGGACGTCATACCTGCGACCTACTCCTGCAAGATGATGCCCATCTCGTTCGTATTATCAGCCGATACGATAGGAAGGGTTTGAATCTTATACCGGTCCGAGCCGGTGCGCGGTAAACCGATCAGGCCACCGTCACGAAATCGTGGCTCAGCTTTTGGATCAGGTCCAGGGGGCTCGTATAAGATAGAATTTCAACGTGGTTCAGGTTTGTCGCAGTTTCAAAATTGGAAAGACCGGGTCGGTATATGAGGCTCACCGGGTTGTCGTCCGAACCTCGACACGCACTGTCGGACGAGAAACTTGCTAGTGTTCTGCCGGCTTAGCTCACGGTGAGCGCAATGACCTTAATATTTCGTCTGAGGCGAGAAGATTGTCGGATATCTGAGCGAAGCGTCGGTAAGGGCGCGCGGCTGGACGCTAGCTGATGCGAGAAGAGGGCTCACGCTGCGATCCGCCCAGCAAAGGATGCCTGAGGCGGAGGACGGATAACGGAAACTCGTGCATAAAACCGAGCCTAATTCCCTGGCCGCTGGGCGAGCTCGACATCTTGTGCTGCAGCAACGCTGATTACGACTAGTCCTTCTAATTTCACCGTGCGCCGGAACTTGGGACCATGCGCTGCGTTCGGCGCGTGAGGAGAGCAAACATGTCTGTTCCAAACGAACCTATCGTCCCGCCACAATCGCCATCACCGATCGACAGACCTCCGCAGGATCCTGATCGTGTTCCCGCAGACGAACCCGTCCGCGATCCGGATCCCGACGAGCCAGCCAGCCCGTTCAGTCACACCACATCGCATTGCCCGACTTGGGGCCTGATCTGCAGGGGCGTTCGCCTGCAGCCGGAAGATTTCCGGCAAACGGCTTGAGTTGCAGAGCCAAATCTGGCGTTGGATTGAACGGCCGCGCGGTGGTCTGGCCAGTGTGAATTGTCTGGGCTGTGAAGCGGTGCGGCAGTGACGCCGCCACACCAGCCGCGGGGGTGGGCGTTCCGCCGCACGTTTGTCCTGACAGATACACCCATAGAGGGTGCTGCCTCGAAGCTGCAGATCTTTTAATGTCGTTTAGACACCGCATGCGCCCGAACCCGAAAAGAGTGCGATTGCGATTGACAGGCACGATGCCATGCTTCGGACAGCTCGGTCGTTAAAGCCGATGACCGCGACAGGGGCGACCTCGGATGCCCCTAAGCGCGTGCGGAAACTCCAGAGATATGTTGTTCGGCCAAAGCCCAAGCAGCTTCAACCTGATCAGGGACCGTAGCCCCTGCTGTTAAACCAGTAGGATCCAGTCTTCAGCTGGCGACTTTTTGGTCCGGCGGTGCATTCGAGTGGCTTCATCTCGGACCAAGGTCGGGGGTAGGGAACAGCTAATCGCCTCGCTCGTTCTTTGGCAGCGGTCAGATCAGACCGCGTCCAAGGAGAGGTAAAAATGCTCACGAAAATCTCGATAGCCGCCACCCTGTCCGCAGCGCTCCTGTCAGGCACAGCATTCGCTCAGTCGTCGACCGTCAATGGAGCCGCTGGCGGAGCGGTCACCGGCGCGATCGTCGGCGGCCCGGTCGGCGCAGCCGTGGGTGGCGTTGCAGGCGCCGTGGTCGGCACGGTCATCGATCCGCCGCCGCAGAAGGTGGTGACCTATGTCCAGGAAGCTCCGGCTCCGACCACGCGGGTCGTCGTAAAGGAGAAGGTCGTGGTAGGTCAGCCGCTTCCTGAAACAGTCGTCGTCACGCCCGTGCCGGACAATCCGACCTATTCCTACGCGATCGTTAACGACGAACGGGTCATCGTCGAACCATCTTCGCGAAAAGTTGTCCAGATCATCAATTGACGTTCGGCGGGCGCGGGTCTGCCGCGCCCGCCATTTATGTCCCATCAGGAAAACTGCACTATGAAAGCAGTCGCTTCATTGGTCTTTGGCATCGTTTGCGCAGTCGGCGCCGGTATTGTGGGAATTTCAGCAGCTTCTGCTGTGATGTCCAATCCGGAAGGCCAGCATTTAACGACACTCTCCGAGCCTGATCTCTGGACCTCTGAGCCTGTGCGGATAGACGTTGCAAAACAACAATATGAGCGGGTCGAGCCCGTCTATTCGAGCTACGTCACCGATCACGCTGGTGCCAGGATTGCGACGAAGACCCCGGTCGAACGCAGCTTGGAGGCGGATAGTGTACAGGAAAAGGTGGCCACAGCTGCAGCTCATCGCGACTGGTGCGTGCAACGATATCGCTCATACGATGAGGCCGAAAATACATATCGAAGCTTCAGCGGCGAAATACGGACCTGCGTATCGCCCTTCGCACCGCCATCTGCGGTCGCTCAGAGTGCAGACGAGGATCGGGCCACAGCAGACGTAGCCTGGTGCGCTGCACGCTACCGCTCTTATCGCGCCAAGGATAACACTTATCAGCCCTTCGACGGGCCGCGTCGCGCCTGCGTGCCATCAGCGCGTCAGGAAATGGCAGCAAACTAATGAGATGTTTCAGAGCAAGGAGATCACTATGCGGCTTTTGATCGTTGAAGATGAAGTCGACGTGGCTCTCACGATCGAGGATGTGGCCCTAGGCTTAGGGTTTGAAGTGGTTGGAATCGCGACCAACATGCAGGAAGCTCTGGAGATAGCTCCAGAAACGGAGATTGCGCTGGTCGACTTGCGGCTTGCCGATGGCATCACAGGTCCCGCAATCGCCCGCGCGCTTGTCGCCGGCTGGAATATCGGCGTGGTTTTTGTGACCGGCAGTCCTGAACTGAACGAGGAGGTCGATGGTCTGCTGACGATCGAAAAGCCGGCCACTCCGGACGTTGTCAAAGCCGCGCTTCAGGCAGCGGCGAAGTGGAGACGATCTCACGCCCACGCCTGACGCGCGGAGGCCGGCGAAAGGAGGTGGCTTTTCCGGAACTTTGGCGGTGAATCAAAAAGACGTGACACCATTTGCCGTACTGAAGTCGTCCTGCCGCATGAGGAATCCGGGCTGCGGCTCGAACTGGAAGGCCAACGCGTCAGCGACCATTACCAGCCTGTCACACAATCGCTGGATGCGCTGCTTTGAAGATTGATCGGCTTGGAGTCAGCGGCTTTATGTTTCAGGTGGCGCGGGCGAATGCGGTCACGGAGTGGCCACTGCGAGAACTTTTGTCCAACCGTCCAGCTGTTACGCCAATTTTGTCGAAGACGGTTGTCCCGACCGAAATCGATGCCCCGTCCTTCAACCGTTGCAGATGGCGCAGTGCTTCAATCCCTCTACTGATATATCGGAAGGTTCAGGGCGATGACGCCTTCCGGTTCATAAAAACCCTCGATCTCAGCAAGCAACTGTCCCTGTGGCGAACGACTGGCGCTTTACTGCGGAACTTACCGCGGAAACCTTCTCGAAACCCTTGCCTTGAGCGATCCGGCTTCCCAGGGAGGCAGGCAACCGCTTAAGCGTCATTCCAAACGTGATCGGCCCCCGTTGCCTCGAACGGCTCAATTCCCAACGCAGCGGTCTCAGGTTAGTCAATTCTCCGGTCTGGACATGCAGCGAGGTGATAAGCGTAGAGGCGACGCAGTCGGGCCCCAATGTTAACCGAGAGCCGGTGCCGGGGTCGCCGGCGGCAGAGCCGAAGTCATTCAGCCGTGCGGCGATCATCGCCACCGATACGCATCACCGATGCCCGGTTGACCAGGGCGCAATCGGCTTTTCTAACCTGTTGTTTCCCCCCCCTAGCAGATGATAGCGATGCGATAGCCCAGCCTCCCATCGTCCGATGCGGAAGGTCGACGCTCGTTAGCTGCGGTCTTATCTGCCGACAAATCTCGCTGTCGTCGTAGCCGACGAGCGAGATATCGTCAGGGACCTTCAGACCCATGTCCAGCAGCGCATTGAGGCAGCCGAGTGCCATCTGATCGTTCTGACAGAAAATTGCCGTTGGCGGCGTCTTCAGGGACATCAGCTGGCGCGTCGCGTCATAGCCTGAGGAGGGCGTCCAGTTTCCGCGCACAACATAATCAGGAACCTCGTCCAAGCGTCGCTCTGAAAGCGCCAGCCGGTAGCCGGCAAGACGAAGACCCGCCGCTTCCATAAACATCTCCCCAGTTATCGTCGCGATCCGCTGGTGGCCACGGTCAAGTAGGGTAGCAGTGGCGCGCCGACCGCCAGCGAGCTCGTCGGGAATGATTGAGGGATACTCGCCCCCCGATGTGTAGCAGTTCAGAAGGACCGCGGGCACTGGGAGCCTGCGCATGGCCGGGCTCAATTCAACCGGCCGGGTGAAGACTGACATGAAGACTATTCCGCCCACACCGGCCGCAAGCAGACGCTCGATAGCCAGTTCTTCATGCCTTTCACGGTCGAGGCTTTGGGCAACGAGTATCGTCACGTCCTGATCCCACGATACGATCCGCGCCCCTTCGATTGCATTGATTGCTTCAGGCGTCGTTGCAAGCTGATCGACGATGAAGCCGACGGAACTCCCGCGAAGGCTTTCGAGACCCGATCGTCTGACAGGACCTGACACCCCGTAGCCGAGGTCGCGAGCCGCAAGGATAACGCGAGCCTTGAGGTCGGCGGAGATCTGCACCTCGGTGACGTCGTTTAGGACCAGGGATACCGTTGCCTGCGAGCAGCCCGCCGCCTTAGCCACATCTGCCATGGTCACTCGCCGGGAAGGCTTGTCTCGTGATCGTCCGTTCAAAAGCGCACCTAATATTTATTAGCTTGACTGAAACTTATTAGTACCGCTACCGTACCTGCAGTTCAAGGAGGATAACACGATGAACGACAGTGCCAAAATTCTCAACGATGCACAGACCCTGCGGACGGATGGCATCGTCGGTTTGAAGGGAGCATTTGCGCCAGAATGGGCTGATCGTATGCGCGAAGACATGATGACCGCTTTTTGGGAAGCGATCCAGCGTCCAGGCGGCGCTGTGGGTCGAGGTCCACGGCGGTGGTATGTCGAGCTACATCCGCAGGCCTTCGGCGGATTTGTCGATCTTATCACCCATCCATGGGTCGTAGCCCTTTGCACCGAAGTTCTAGGCCCCGATTATCAGATAGTCGAAATTGGGCTCGACGTACCGTTTCAAGGAGCGAAGTTCCAGCCGTGGCATCGTGATTTTCCATCCCCACGGGACACGTATGAAGAAAAGAGGATCACGTCGCTCGCTTTCAACCTGACAGGGGTCGACGTGACCGAGGACATGGGGCCATTCGAAGTTGCTCCAGGCACACAGTATGACGACGGCAGGGAATGGAAGCATGAGATGTTTCCGGATAAATCGCTGTGGGGGCGCTTCAACGAGCGAGCCGTTCGGAAATATCCACGACGCGGTGACATTTCTTGCCGATCGGCACTGACGGTCCATCGCGGCACCGAACACGGCTCACCCATTGCCCGTCCGGTCATGGTGCTGGGGGTCGACGCACCAGGGGCGGGTCATGCCGAGATGCATGACATGATGGTGACACGCGATTGGTACGAGGCACTGCCCGACGTTGCGCGAGATCATCTTGTCTGCCGGGTTGTCGATGAGCTCGTCCCAATCACTCAGAAGCACGATATCGAAGGCCTTGTCATGGGGGCCGATCCAACTTGATCGTGATGAAGAAGACCGGGTGTGCTTTACCGCTTGACCGCGCCTCGCATCCGGGGATCCGGCTGCAGCGCTGGATCCCACTGTCGCGACTATCGCGGTCGCTCGGTCTTGATCATCCTAGATCCGTCCGCGTAATCTTCCGTCAACTGGCGTCAGCATCAACGCAGCGAACTCGGCGCAGGGAAGGGGGCGGGAATAGAGGTAACCTTGGAGATCGGTGCAGCCTGCGGCAATCAGAAAGTCTCGTTGTCCGACAGTTTCGACGCCTTCTGCGGTTGCCGCCTTCCCCAGTTTCCGGCTCAAAGCAATGACGGACGAGACGATGGTGGCTCCCTCCGCCTTGCTTCCGAGCAGCGTCACGAAAGAGCGGTCGATCTTGATCCTGTCGATGTTGATCTGGAGCAGGTGGCTAAGGGACGAGAAGCCGGTTCCGAAATCGTCGAGCGCAATTCGCACACCCTGAGAGCGAAGATTTCCCAAGGTTGACTGGACGGCGGCATCAACCTCGAACAGCGCAGCCTCTGTTAACTCAAGTTCAAGACGCGCCGGATCGAAGCCGGTTTCCTCGATGATGGACAGGACCTTGGAATCGAACCCGCGACGACGGAGTTGGGAGGGGGAAACATTGACCGCCACCGTCATCGTCTCGGGCCATGCTCTAGCCTCTTCTGCCGCCCTGCGCAGAACCCATTCGCCAAGCTGGTCTATCAGCCCAGCTTCTTCGGCAAGCGGGATGAACCTGTCGGGAGCAAGAAGCCCAAGCCGGGGATGACGCCACCGGACCAACGCTTCCGCCCCCGATATAGGCTCGCCGCGTGTTGCGCGGTGTACGGACTGGAAGAACAGCTCGAGCTTGCCAGCATCATCTTCCGGCCTCAGATCATTGCAGGCCGAACTTGGCATTTCGGTAAGAACCTTGCGGAGTTCCCTTGTGAGGTTTTCCCTCTCGCTGCCGCGGCTATCCATTGACACGTCATAGGTAACATATTTTCCGCGGCCGCTCGACTTTGCTTCATAGAGAGCGACGTCGGCTCGGCGTAAGGTCTCTCCTCTCTCAGCCGTCCCTTCGACGATACCGACGGCACCAATCGAGCAGCCGATCCGCACGATGACGCCGCCGCCTGCCCGAAGTTCAAAGGGCGCGCTAAGCGTTTTTATGATCTGAAGCAGCAGTTCATTATCGCGTCCGGCGCTAACACCGGGCACAAGCAGTGCGAATTCGTCACCGCCCACTCTTGCAAGCGTATCTGCGTTCCCCAGAAGCTCCTGCATGCGCGCGACTGCCTTGATCAGCAATTCGTCGCCTGCCGGATGCCCGTAGGTGTCGTTGACCTCCTTGAACCTGTCGAGGTCGATGAGGGCGAGAAGGGCTTGGTTGCCATGGTGGCGGAGACCGTCGAGGCAGTGTTTAAAGCGTTCGGAAAATAGCGCTCTGTTTGGCAAGCCGGTGAGCACATCGTGGAGAGACAAGTGGCGTGCATGGTCCTCGCTCTGAGCAAGTTCCAAGAGGCTTTTCCTGAGCCGAACCATGAGGGCAAAGAAAAGGCCGCCGATCAGCACGCCTGCGAACGTCAGAAGCGGGGTCAGCCGCGCCACGACCCGGGATCCAGGCAGGTCAGGCGTCCAGATAATGAAGCCGATCGGTTCATGTGTCGCCGTGGCCTCGATTTGGAAAGCAACTTCGTTCGCCTCTGCATCAGCGGTTCGCGCATATCGAGCACCCGCCAGGCCTTGCTCCCGGCTCAAGGTATCAAGGGTGGGCCCATCCAAGAACCGGAACGCGGCAAGAAGCAACGGCTGGGACGTCCGGGATGCTGCGTCAATGGATGCTATGCCTGCTATCGACGGACGGCCTTCCAGGCGCATCAGATCGACGCGGATCGGTGCGTTTGCAGCGGCTGCTTCTTTTCCATGCAAGACGGTCCTGACCATTGGCAGGAGGAGCGGGCGGATCCATTTGTAACGTCGGGTCGTTTCCGGGTCCGAAGCGAAGGCCAGGTCCCCTGTGGGTGTTATCAAAAACGTCCCGTTGTAGCCGAACACGGTCTTGGACATGGTCGCAAACGCTTGTGCCGTGCCTGCATCGTCCTCATTGCTCATCGAGGCACTGGCTGAAATAAGTGAGGAGTATCCGGCCGCCATCAGCCTGAGGTCGTTCGAAACACGGTCGACCTGATCCTGCAAGCGGCTGTCGACCAGCTTTCGCTGACGGTCGAGCGCTGCGGCATCGCTTTCTTTTCCTGCCCAGAGGGCTGCAACAAAAACCAGCCCCAGGATCGCCAGCCCACTGATTGCGAGCAAGGCCAGTGTCGCACTTGACGATCGTGTTGCTCTTTTGGCCAGACGTTGTGGAAAATCATATGCGGACAAAGGTACCTCTCCCAGATTTTTCAATTCTGGAGGGCATAGATTACGAAAGGCTTTTCAAGCGACTGCAAATTTAGCCGGTCAGCATGATGAGCTTCTTAAAGGTTTCGTGTTCGACTGTCCGAGTTCTGATGCTCAACCAGATGGATTACACGATGACCAGATCGAACACGTCTTTCCGCTTCAAACTGCTGGCTGTGGCATCGAGCCTGATGCTGAGTGTCGGTGCCGCCCATTCTTCCTCGGCTGCCGAACAGGAAATGGTGCGAGTTGCCGTCGAGGGGGGATTTCCTCCGTTCAATTATCTGGACTCGGAAAACAATCTTCAGGGCTTCGATGTCGATATCGCAAAGGCGTTATGCGAGGCAGCCGCGCTGAAATGCCAGTTCATCGTGCAGGAATGGACAGGTATGATCCCGAACCTCTTGGCAAAGAAATATGACGCCATCATTTCCTCAATGTCCATGAGCGCGGAGCGGCGTCAACAGGTTGCGTTCACCAGCAAATATTACGATAGTCCGTCCGTATTCATCGTGCGCAAAGGCGCCGATATCACCGGCACTTCGCCCGATGATCTGAAAGATTTGAGACTTGGGGTGACGGCGGCCACATCGCAGGAGTCCTACGCGCGGAAATTCTACCCCGGCGTAGAAACAAGTGTGGTCCATGCGTCACCTGATCTCTACAAGAACCTGGCCGAGGGAAACGTGGATATCATCTTCGAGGACAAGTTGGCGGTGTACGACTGGTTGGCAAATACGAAGGCCGGCAGTTGCTGTGAATTCAAAGGTGAGGACGTCAAAAACGCCGAATATTTCGGCGACGGCGCGGGCATCGCCGTTCGCCCCGACGATGTCACGCTTCTTGCGAAGCTCAATGCCGCGCTGGACAAGATCCAGGCCAATGACGTGTACGATACGATCAACGCAAAATACTTCCCGTTCTCGATCCGATGACCTTGTGCCGGATCCGCATCGCTGGCGACCTCGAAAAAAGGAAAGAGCGTCCAGGTGCCGGCCTCAATAGCAGGGAGGTCGACGTTGGCATCGCGTTGTGCACAAAAAAACCCTGGCAGGCGCCAGGGTTGAAGTCAGGATAACGACTGCGGGAGGGATGTCGCAGTCTGTCAAAAACGCCGGGCATCACCATTAGTTCCTTCTGAAGAGGTAAGATCGGACGGTTTGCCGGCGACCTCTTCCCCGTCGCCCTGGTTCAAGCTCTCGAAGGGGCGTTGCAGCGCAGCCGTACCTCGCGCGCCCGTTTGGCGAAAATCTCCATTGGCGGGCTCGCTCGTGCTCTCCAATACCGGAAAGACGCTTTCGCGATCATTGGTGGTCGGCAGCAAGGTGCCGTATCGGTGGTCATCCAAGTTGGTCTCCGCTGGTTGTCTAGCAGAAAAAGCCGAGGCAGCGTCGGCAAGGTTGCCGTCCCAGCCGTCCAATCGCCATTGGCCAGCGCGCTCTTCAAGGTCGACAGCACCCTCAACGTCCAGTATGTCCTGCGCCGTCTCATAGTGCGCGTCGTCGACCTCTGCTGACACGAGAAAACCGCCACGTCGCAGACCCTCTGCATACGTGACCCGCTCGTCCTCGGAGATCTTCCAGCCGTCAAGCTTTCGCCAGAAGCTGTTGTCGCCGGTCACTGCGTCATCGACCCTGTCTGCCTCGAAGCCAGGCACGAAGCGGATTGCCTCCATCATCAGGCCGGCCTTCTTCAGGCGCTCTACCGCCTGTTCTGCGTCCTCGCGGGTGTCGAAGAAACCGACGAGCGTGTCTTTTGACTTGTCGGTCGACAGTGCGGGGGTTCTTTCGGTCGATAGGTTCGTCATCTCAACTCTCCTGTAGTAAGCTTTATTTGCCATCGCGATCGGTCGCATGTCGGTGCAACTTTCATGCCGTCCCATTGTTCCATGCAGCGCCGATCGGTCCCGACGGGGCGCAGCGCGATAATGTGAACGTGTTGCGGCGTGGGCCATCTTCGCTGGCGTGGGGCCGACCGCTGACGCTGGCTGCAGCGGTTCGATTTGCCTCCTTCAGCTCTCAAGACTGCCGGGCCAGAAGGAAGAAAGCAGTTGTCGCATGGTGCCCATGACGATCCCAGCCTCCCGGCTATCACCCTTTGCGAGTGTTTCAGTGATCTTCTTCATTTGCTCGAAGGTTAAATGTGGGGGCAGCGGTGGGACCTCCGGGTCCGTCTTGACCTCGAGCAGCACCGGCCGGTCAGACGACAGCGCCTCATCCCAGGCCGGCCCGACATTTTCTGGGCGGTCGACATAGATCCCCTTTAGTCCAATCATTTCCGCAAAGCGATGATACGGGACGTTTGGAATGCTTTGGGACGCTTCGAATTTAGGGTCACCCTCCATGACCCTCTGCTCCCACGTCACCTGATTGAGGTCTTCGTTGTTGAAAACGCAAATCACACACCGAGGGTCGTCCCAGCTCGACCAATATTTCGCAATGGTGATGAGTTCGGACATGTTGTTCATCTGCATCGCGCCGTCCCCCACCAGCCCGATAACGGGCCGGTCGGGATGTGCAAATTTCGCAGCGAGGGCATATGGCACAGCTGCTCCCATCGATGCGAGCCCTCCCGACAAAGAGGCCATCATGCCGCGGCGAATCTTCAAATCCCGCGCATACCAATTGGCACACGATCCGGAGTCGCTGGTGATGATGGCGCCATCAGGCAACCGGGGTGAAAGTTCCCAGGTGACACGCTGAGGGTTGACCGGGTTGGCATCTGCATGTGCCCGCTCCTCAAGCGTCTTCCACCATTTCGCGACCTTCGCCTCAATACTCTTGCGCCACTCTCCCTCCTTCTGTCTGAGATGTGGTAGAAGTGCTTTGAGGGTTTGCGCAGCGTCCCCCTGCAGATTGGTGTCCATCGGGTAGCGCAATGACAGCATGCTGGGGGTGATATCGATCTGTACCGCTTTCACGCTGCCCTCCTCGGGCAAGAACTCTGAGTAGGGAAAGCCGGAGCCGATCATCAAAAGCGTGTCGCAGTCACGCATCAAATCCCAGGAGGGCTCCGTCCCCAATAGGCCAATGGATCCGGTGACCCGGCAAATTGTCTGGCAATGCAGCCTTACCTAGCAGGGCCTTTGCTACACCGGCGTTCAGTCGGTCGGCAACGGCGATAACCTCGTCTGTCGCCGCCAGGGCGCCCGCTCCCACGAGAATGGCTACACGCTCTTGGTTGAGGATATCGGCGGCTTCCTGCAGGTCTTCCAAATGTGGTACGGTGCGAGCAGCCCTGAAACCGACACCGGAGTGGACCGTGCCGTGCTTGCGAGGGGGCTCTTCATAGGGAAGGTCCTGGAGGTCGTTGGGAAGGATAACTGCCGTGACAGTTCTGTTGGCCTTGGCGATGCGGACTGCCCTATCGATGAGATGTCGCACTTGTGCTGGTGTAGCGGCTTGATGAACAAAATCGCCGGCAACGTCCTTGAAGAGTGAGGCGAGGTCGACTTCTTGTTGATAGTGGCCACCAATTGCAGCGCGGGATTGCTGCCCGACGATGGCCAAAACCGGCTGATGATCAAGCCGGGCATCATACAGGCCGGTGAGGAGGTGGGTTGCACCAGGTCCTGATGTCGCTATACAAACTCCGATATCGCCAGTGAATTTTGCATGGGCCGACGCCATGAAAGCGGCCATCTCCTCGTGCCTGGTTTGGATGAACTCCATTTTGCCTTCGCGCGAGCAAGAGCACCGAAGACGCCGTTGATACCGTCCCCCGGATATCCGAACAAGCGACGAACGCCCCATTGGTGCAGCCGTTCCACGATGAAGTCGCCGACAGTCATTGTCATTTTTCCAATCTCCAGGACGTATTTCCTTCTGCCAAACCGGGGAAAGAGCGCGATGTTCCATCGCGCGAGGAGGTAACCTGGCGCAGCTGCAACCGTTCGGCCGCGGTAAACTGCTGTCCAAAGTCCGGCAAACGCAGGGTGGACGACCACTTCTATTATCGGAGCGTTTCGGGGAACCGACTGGTTGGTCCGGCCTTTATGTTGCACAGGGTCGAGGCCTAGAGGTGGCCATCGGTCAATTTCCCAATCGCGAGGATATCCTATGCCAATGAAAGCAGTTGCCTTCAACAGCACCCTAAAACCGTCTTCCTCTTTCGAACAGTCGTCGACCGGAAGGCTTCTTGAGCTGATCTCTTCGCAGTTTGAGACGCACGATGTCGAAACCGAGATAATCCACTTGGCCGATTACGACATCAAACCAGGCGTAACCTCTAACGAGGGGGATGGGGACGCCTGGCCGGATATCAGGGCCAAGGTGCTCGCGGCCGATATCCTTATCATCGGCACACCGATATGGCTCGGTCAGCCTTCCAGCATTTGTAAACGCACACTGGAGAGGATGGACGCCTTCCTCGAAGAAACAGACGCTCACGGCCGGATGGTCTCCTACGGAAAGGTCGCCGCAGTCGCCGTTGTCGGAAACGAAGACGGCGCCCATCATGTTTCGGCAGAACTCTTCCAGGCTCTAAACGATGTCGGCTTTACCATCCCGGCCAATGCGTTAGCCTATTGGGTTGGCGAGGCGATGGGCTCGACTAACTTTGTCGACCTCGAGGAGATCCCCGGCGCAGTCAACACGATGATTTCTGCTCTGGCCCGAAATACCGCTCATTTGTCGCGCCTGCTAAAGCCAAATCAATATCCAAGCGATAAAAAATAACCGCCGCTGGCTGCAGCATGTGGGCGATCTCACCTGTCGGCAGCGGACGTACAAACATCGCAGTCGTCGGGCTCTTCCGGAGACAGATTGCTGCGAGCGTGGCGACCGTTGCGAAAAGCCGCATCCCTCGGGACTTGTTATCGTCTTGTGGAGTGCCCCCCATTTCGCCGGACAGATCAGCTATTGAGACAATGCTTTGATGAACTCCCTTGGGGAGGCCATTTTCAGCGCTGAGTGTGGATGGATTTCATTATAGTCTTCGATCCATCCGTCGATCTTCCGGAGAGCTGTATCGGCGTCCGGAATGGGTGAGATGCGTATATAGTCCCGCTTCAAGGTTTTGACGAAGGCTTCAGACATGCCGTTCGATTGTGGGCTGGCAACGGGCGTGAAGCATGGGATCAGGTTGAGGGCTTGGGCAAACAGCCTGGTCTCGCGCGCGGTGTATGCACTGCCGTTATCAGATAGATGTTCTATTGCATGGGGGGCGCTGGTTGCGCCGAAGCGCTTTTCGACGGCCTCCAACATCATGTCTCGAATGTCGGAACCTGATATCCCGGCATTAGCGACGGCTGCCCATGAGATAATTTCCCGGTCAAACGCATCGATGATGAACGCGAGGCGGACCACCTCGCCATTCCAGCAGGTGAACTCAAGGCCATCCGAGCACCAGCGCAGGTTGGACCGCATCACCATGACCTTGCCGTCGTGGACACGGCCTATTCGCGCCGCCGTGTGTTTCTCAAGGATCATAGCGTGATTGGCCATGATGCGATGAACTCGCTTGCGATTGACGACGGGCAGATCGGCGGCTCGCCGCTGCCTGTTGAGAAGGGCAGCGATCCGCCGATAGCCATAGGTCGGCCGAGCATCCACGAGTTTACGAATGGCGGGCAGCAGCTTGTCATCGTCCGCTTTGAGGTATGATCCACGCGGCTTGCACTTGCCTTTAAGGCGCTCCGCCAGATTGGACCGCGATACGCCAAGGACGTCAGCCACGGTCTTCATCGGGAACCGTCCTTCGGCAACAAGATCGGCCGCGATATCGGTTTTTTTGAGTGGGCTTTGGAAAGAGCTTCGCGGAGAATCTCGTTCTCCAACGTCTTGCGCCCGAGGATACGCTCAAGCTCGCGCACTCGATCTTCCAGCTTCTTCACCTCGGAATTGCCGATCACTGGCTCGTCAGAATCCACGGCCACCGCACCTCCCTCGCTCAGGAGCCTGCGCCAGCGATACAGAAGATTTGGCGCAACTCCATGCCGCCGCGCCGCGGAGGAAACGGTCTCCCCGGCGGCATAGCTTTCCTCGATGATCTGCAGTTTGCGTTCGGTTGTCCAGCGTCGCCGCCGGACGTCACCGATCATCAGATCAACCTGTCGAAACTCGTTAGACATAAGCCTATCCTCAAGCCTGTGCTTGAGCCTTCCTGCTTATGCTGAGTGTCCGGTCGAAAGTGGGGGCAGTTCATCTTGCCAGGAAGCGTGATAGGGTTGAGCCAAAGCGATGCCGCCAGAGATAAGGAGCTCAAAAAACCGGTTTGTGCGAACCTGGAGGTCCCTCAAACGGAACTTCCTGATCCAGCCCGCGTTAGTGATATGGATCGTTAACCCTCAACAACGTATCCAGTTGTGCTTTCCGCAACTTTGAAAAAGCCTCACACTCCAGCGTGAGGCTTTTTCTTCTTCGAACGGCGGGGCGATTTCCGCACCGTTCCATTCGCTATTGCAACGGACGTCGCGGGGTGTCCCTGCCTTTGCTCACGCTAGGCAGCCCAACGTCAGCTTGCGGCCGGTGGCAGGACTGGGCAATTCGACCTAGCGCACCAGCGTGGGCGCGAAAAAATGCCGGCAACTCGCCAAACCGGTTTCGCCCTCTCTCTTTTCGAAAAACCTCCGCCGTTGATCAGCTTAAGGCCTCTGGGAACCATTCGCTGATAAAGGTTCATAGATCGCTCTTCGATCATCACCGCAGGGCCTCGCCTGATAACCTCAGACTAAGCGCCGTTGGAAGAAGCGGCGCTCTTTTCCGCAATCCCGATAGACATGCAAAGGCAACGGCCACAACGGCTAGCCGTCGCAACGCCCTGAACGCGCTCGACCCGAGGAAAAAACCCGCTGCCTTCCTGGGGGACAAGCAGCGGGCACAGTCCAGAGAAGAGGATTGCGACAAGCAATCCAGACTCACCAGCCCGTTGAGCTTACAGAATCGGACTGCCGTGAAAAGGCTCCGTCTGAAATCGGACAGTTGAGTTGAAGCCTGCCTGTTGCCAGGATCGGCACCAGATTCAATCTGGACGGCGAGCGAACTTTCCCGGTGACTGGAACATTCGCGACAGCCATTACGTTGACAGCCAAAGGGAGATCGGGATGTCAGACGAAAACACCAAGACCGTCGTCGCAACTTTTCAGACGCGGGAAGCCGCCGACCTTGCCGTTCAGCACATGGTTCAAAAAGCAGGCTTGGACCGAGCCGCCATTTTCCTCGAGGCCGTCGGCCGGTCCAACAGTGCCGGTAAGATCCAGAGCGGTGGTGACACTGCATCGGCAAACCACGAGACGAGGATGGATGCCGCCCTTCGTGGTGAGATCGCCGTCTCGGTCGATCCGAGAAGCGATCAGGCGGCAGTGCTTCACCGCATCTTCGGCGACGCTGGTGCCATCCACGCTGCCGCTCGCTAAAGCAACTCGCTTGGCCATGGCATCCACACCGGACGTCGGGCGAGCTCGTGTTGAAGAAGAGAGATCGAAATCGGAGGTCTCGACGAAAAGAGCCTGCGGGAGAAAAACGCGTGATCAATGATCTGTGGTACAAGAACGCCGTTGTCTATTGTCTGTCGGTCGAGACTTTCATGGATTCAAACGGTGACGGCGTCGGCGACTTTGAGGGCCTGCAGCGCCGGCTCGACTACCTCGCCGGACTGGGCGTCACCGCGATCTGGCTGATGCCATTCCAGACGTCGCCCGGGCGCGACGATGGCTATGATGTCTCCGATTATTATAACGTCGATCCACGCTACGGCACGCTCGGAGATTTCGTCGAATTCACGCATGGCGCAAAACAGCGCGGCATTCGCGTTCTCATTGATCTTGTTGTCAATCACACCTCGGACGAGCATCCCTGGTTCAAGGAGGCGAGAGCCGATAAGAAGTCGCGATACCGCGATTGGTATGTATGGTCGAAGACGAAACCTGCGGCCGCGGACGAGGGGATGGTGTTTCCCGGAGTGCAGACGTCAACGTGGACACGGGACAAGCATTCCGGCGAGTATTATTTCCATCGCTTTTACGAGTTCCAGCCGGATCTCAACACTGCGAACCCTCTTGTCCAGGCAGAGATTTTGAAGATCATGGGCTTCTGGATCCAGCTCGGTGTTTCTGGTTTTCGCATGGACGCGGTGCCCTTTGTTATCTCCGAGAAGGGCGCCGAGATTGCCCAGCCCAAGGAGCAGTTCGACATGCTTCGAACGTTCCGCGAGTTTCTTCAATGGCGAAAGGGAGACAGCGTGATTCTCGCCGAGGCCAATGTTTTGCCGAAGGAAAACATCGAATATTTCGGCGATGACGGCGAGCGAATGCAGATGATGTTCAATTTCCATGTCAACCAGGCACTCTTCTACGCGATGGCAAGCGCAGATACCCGTCCGCTTGTAAAGGCGCTGAAGGATACGGAGAAGCTGCCCAAGACTGGCCAGTGGGGCATCTTCCTACGCAACCACGACGAACTCGATCTCGGGCGACTGACCCAAAGCCAGCGGCAAACCGTGTTCAATGCGTTCGGACCGGACAAGGGCATGCAACTCTACGATCGCGGCATCCGCCGCAGGTTGGCTCCAATGCTGGGTGGAGACATTCGTCGTCTGAAACTCGCTTACAGCCTCATGTACTCGCTGCCAGGGACGCCTGTGCTGCGTTACGGTGATGAGATTGGTATGGGAGACGATCTGACGCTTCCAGAACGGAATTGCGCGCGCACCCCCATGCAATGGTCAAACGAGCCACAAGGCGGTTTCACAAAGAGTGACAAACCGGTTCTTCCTGTTATCAGCGAGGGGCCTTACGGCTATGGACATGTCAACGTTGCCTTTCAGCGTCGTGACGCCGAATCCATGCTGAACTGGACGGAGCGTATGGTCCGCATGCGCAAAGAAGCGCCTGAAATCGGGTGGGGCACCTGTAGTGCGGTCGACTGCGGCGATCCGGGCGTGCTAATTCTTCGGTACGCATGGAGAGATAACGTTGTTATAGTCATACACAGCTTCCACGACAGGCCGGTCGAAATTGCTTTCCGCCTTCCGCAGGACAATAACGACGGCCCTCTCATCGACATACTGGATGGGCACGGCAGCCGTGCTAACCACGACCGACGCCATCATATGGTTCTCGAACCCTATGGCTTCCGCTGGTACCGCGCCGGCGGCCTGGATTACCTTCTCAAGCGCCGGCGAGCGTAATTTAGCTTCCAAGGACGATTGCCCGGGGCGGCGTGTGATCCCAGTTGGTCAGGCAAGTCTACCGTCGAACGGCGCCTGCGGTAAAGAATGTGATCGATCAGCAACAGCGCTTATGTGCGACAGGTGGGGTTATTTGTCTGGTTGCCTTCCGCGTTAGACGCACTGCCAGTCAAGATGCGTTGCGCGTCAAACACTTGGACGCTCATGATGTTCATAGGCTCCAAGAAGGCTTTTCCCGGGCCGCTTTGCCAAGCGCTGCTCTCACTTCGGACCGGGGAAAGCGCCGAAATCCCAAGGTTGTATTCCACTGTGTGGTATCACTGCCGGCCCGTTCATACGCTGAAAGATAGAACACCGGTCATTGGCTTCACTTTAGCAAGCCACTTGCAGGCAATCCGTCCAACCCGACTGGCCACACAAGACATTCCCGTCCAGGCGACACTTGTTTGAGGGAAGGTTCGCCTTCGGCATACCGTGGCGGACGTGTCGAGCGGCCGCTATCGGCCGCTCGACGGATGTTTCAACCTTCAGCCGCGGCGGTAACGCTGGCGCTCCGCCTCGATCTGCTCGATCGTATAAGGTTCGGCACTTTCGTCGAAGCGGCTCCAACCTTGCTGCTGATAGCTCGTACGACGGGATCCATAATCAACCGGACGGGATGCCGACAGGATCGACTGCGCAACTTCGGCTTTGCTGCCCTCGACCTTTGCCGTCACAACGGAGCCGCCACGGCGGATACCTTCAGCATAGAAGTTGGCTTCATCCTCGGGGACACCTTCGCTGATCATCGCGCCGACAATGCCGCCGACCGCGCCGCCGGCCACCGCGCCGGCAACCGCGCCGGCAGCCGTTGCTGCGAGCCATCCCGCAGCAACGACGGGGCCAACACCTGGAATGGCAAGCATGCCGAGGCCGGTAAGCAGGCCACCGGCGCCGCCGGCCACAGCGCCGACGCCGGCACCGGCACCCGCACCTTCGCCTGCGTAAGAACCCTGACCCTCAACATCAATACCATTCGCCTTGTTCGTCACAATACTGATGTGATCGGAAGGGACCCCCGCTTCTTCCAGGGCCGTGACGGCAGACCGGGCATCATCGTAGCTGTCATACAGTCCGGTAACAGTTCTCATTTGATCATCTCCTTCAACGGTCTATTACTTAGCGAGTGTCACGTTGCCCTGAAAATCTAGCGAGACAGCTGCATCAGCGCCGTCTTTTTTGGCTGTTGCGCGCCAGACACCCTGATCATCGAGCTTCAGTCCCATAACATCCGAATAGCCGGCTTCCTCGATACGTGACTTCGCCTGACTTTCCGTGAAACTGTTCTTACCAGCCACAGGCGCGCCGGGATTGTGCTCGGTATTCACGGCCGGGGTCGTCTGAGAGGTCGACGGTGTCTCGCTCTGGGCAAAGGCGACCGTCGCCGACAGCAGCATGGCGGCGGTAAACGTCGTAATCTTTTGCATGGAAAGCTCCTGTTGTTGCCAGGACGAAACTTCGAAAAAAGCAACTTGTTCCGACGCTTAAATCAAGCTGGGACAACAGTCGCGTAAATGCCCGAGGCGCGAGGCGCTTGCGCAATCACTGCGATGTCAGACAATATCGGGAAACGCCTAGAACTCGTGAGCAGATCGACCGGCAGTGTTCCTACCTGCGTCCCCCGAGGGTCAAACAGGCGCTACCTCAGCCCCAGCGTCGTCGCCGCGATCGATGTCGCGCGATAGCGTCCAGGGTACGCGAACCGACATCTTTGAGCACGTGTTCAAGGCCTCGCCAGAGTTGAACGGTAGTGACTGCGTTCTTGGCATCTGAACCCGACCTCGGAGAGATCAAGCCAATGTGCGGTGGCTCCGCCGCTGCTCCGCAGTCTCAGCGAGGAACCTGAATTTGCTGTCTCGAAAAGACGCTGCAGCAAACGAGACAGCTATATCTCGAAGGGGACGTGCGCGACAATCGCGCCTGTCGGGTCTCTGATTTCGAACACCAATCCGTCTAAACCACGGCAACGGCAACCGAGAGCGTCGAGTATCTTGCGACCATCGACCAACGCAGCCGTAATAGCGGCGCCGACATCCGGAAACATGCACCCCACTTCATCGCGGACACGTCGCGACGCCATGTTGACGTCGAAAAAGAACCGGGTGGCGATAGACGTTTCTCCGTTGTTAAATGAGCCCCGCGAGGCGGAGCCGGCGGCGCAGGTGTTCTCAACGCATGCTTCTGGCAGCGTCAGGGAAAATTTTGGAACTGCTAATGGATCACGTCCGCGATAGCCCGACATGTTGACTATCCTTTCCGGTCACCTGATAGATGGGCAGCTTCGGCAGCACCTTCAACCGTGAGACATTGCGCGTCCGATTGCGTACAGACGCGCCCCTTAAGTTTTCCCGGGCTTCCACCGTTCTGAATGTCCTTCGCGACTGTCTCGACCATCCCTCGGGAGGGTCGAGACTGTTGATCCGGCCTGTATGATGAGCGGCCTGAAAGAGGAGCGCTCGCGAAAACTTCCTTGGAAATGTGGGTGGAGCCTGATGGGCAAAATCAGTCGGTTGATTGAAACCTGACGCAGCAAACGACCGACGAGCGAGCGGGGACCGTCGGCAATCTGGAGAACTGCGCGCTGCGAAGACAACGGCCGTCCGAGTAACCCTAGCCTTGGGTAGACCGCTTCAGCGCAAGGGCACCCGCATTAGCGGCTGTCTCCGCAAGACGGGTGGGAGGCTGTAGCAAATCATTACTTCGCAATGATAATGCGGTCGTTGATTAAGCAAGATTTGACGCGAGAAGTGATGCACAGGTTTCTGACATATCTCAGCTTTGGCTTTCTGATCTGCGTCGCAATATCGATCTTTCTCATCGTCGTGGTGAGCGAGCACTATCCGGGGCCTCTTGTCGCAGGGGTAGACATGGGCGTCCGCGAAATTGGCATTGGACTTCTATGCGTCGGTGCACTGGGCGCAGCAATCATTGCCGTCCGACTCGTCCATGCCTTAATTTCCCTCTACTCCAATTCCTGATGTCAAGCCCTTGTGGGCCGATGGAAAGGCGGCTTTCCACCGGGAGCGATAACTTTTTCGCTCCGGCTGCGACTGCGCGTCGTTAATGGCGTGGCGGCTAGACCTCGGGCGAGTTTTGGGTAGGGTCGCGACAATCGACTTGTCGCGTATCTGATTGGGTGCGAAAGCTGTGAGAAGACTGGACACGCGACACAAGATTGCAGCCGTTCATCCCTTCGCGAGCGATAGGTTCGGTCTCGCCCAGCCGGCCTTCGGTGTAGTCAAATGGATCGATCGAGGCGCCGCTCGCTTTGACTTCGCAATAACTCTATTTCTGATTCAACTGTCATCGAAGTAGCCCTTGGCCTCCATCGACCCAGATCGGAGAACCGGTGATATGTCGCGACCTGTCAGATGCCAAAAACGCGATGACCTCGGCAACGTCTTCACTTCGACCGGGCTTGCCGCCAGTCAGCGGTACCTGTCCTTCAGGCCAGATGACGGGTATGGCTGTATCATCCTTCTGCCGAAGGTTTGTGTTGGAACCAATGTTGGTTTCGATTTCGCCCGGGCAGACGGCATTGATCCTGATGTGGTGACGGGCGAGCTCCAATGATAGCTGCTGAACCATAGCGACCTGTCCCGCTTTCGTGGTCGTGTATGCTGTCGCTCCGGGGGTGGTGAAGGTCCGGGTTCCATTGATCGACGACACAACGATGATCGCGCCACCACCCGATTTCTTCAAAAATGGCACCGTCTGCCTAATCGTTAGAAATGTGCCAGTGAGATTGACAGATATCGTCCTGTTCCATTCGTCGAGCGTAAGACTATCAATCGGCGCCCAGGCACCATTTATTCCCGCGTTGGCAACAACGGCATCAAGCCTGCCATACATGTCTACAAGAGAGGAAACCGCGGTCTCCATCTGCCTCTCGTCAGAAATATCGGCATCGAGCGCAATCGCATTGCCTCCCAGAGCCGCGATATCGTCAACGACGGCAGCGAGTTCGCGGTGAGAGTGACCCAAGGCGCCAATAGAGTAGCCGTCGCGTGCCAAGGTCAAGGAAGCCGCCCGACCTATTCCCGATCCGGCTCCGGTGATCATTGCTACCCGGTTGGTCATGTCTTTTCTCCGCTGACTGTTCCTAAAAACGCGCGAAAGATAAAAACGATGCCGTACGGTTGCGAACAACCATCCTTGTTGCTGATGTCTGAGCTAAGCCGGGGCCGCCGGGCCAAGGATCCTAGTTCCTTAGGAGGCGCGAAGATGAAACAACCCTCTGTTTTCATGGATTTAGATGGGAGAGCCGAGACGAGGGCAGCATTCGCGGACATAATCCCGGCATGACGGAACCCGCTGAGAGTAAGATTCGCTTTTGGAGAAAGGCTGCTGCGGCAAAGCACGCGAGCCAGAGAGGGACGGCGAGACACATAAGACTGGATGAACAGAATCGCTTAAGACGCGCTAAAAGACCGCTCCTTTGGGTCAGTTGTAGGGCAACTTCAAGGGAGCGGTCTGATGCAGCGTTTTTCGACGGCAGCACAGTCACACTACCACGCTCGGGCCGGAGGGCAAGGATTGGTCCGCTACCGTACCGGTCGTCTTCCCCTGCTGTAACATACTGATCGATCGAACTCCATTACAGGTCGCTGGAGTGTCCTGCGTCAGTTGGATTTACGAGGTTTGACGGCCCTGCTGATGGGCTGCCCGCTCGCCGCACAGAGGTCAAACGTAGTCCGGCGGGAGCGACCATAAGAATTGCCTCAGCCGATGTAGTTTTTGCTTCTGCTGCAGACCAAGATCGGCGCTACGCAAATGGGGAGAGGTACCCTGGCACTCGCTCTCTACGAAAGTTCCAAATGGAAAGGGCGCTTCTCGACATCATGTCGGAGCGCCCTTGATCGGGATGGCGACGTTGCGGCGGAAGCCATCGGCCGAGGACTTCATCTGAGCGGATTCGGATGTCCCATGCAAGATCCATGCCTCGCCCCTTAACGTCGGGAGGCGGCGTTACACACAGTTCCTCCACACGTTCTCCACAACCTGTCCACAGCGCAAGCCTCTGGAAAGGCTACGGCAAAGGGCTTCTCCGAGATTCTGTGCGTAGAGCTATATGATAGGGACGACGACGCCGCGAAAAAGCTGCGAAAATGAGTTTCCGTTCTGAGCCAAATAGCTTTATGTTCGCCGCGCTTTCCTGAGCGCAGGCGGCGGACCTCGGAGAGTCGCGGCGGCGAGCATTCGATGCTCCCGCCGCATCACGCGCTAGCAGTCGTCGCGACGCCGGTTCACGTCGCCTATCGCGATCCGAAGCCTGGTGCCTGCAGCATGCGGACAATCGCGTCATATGTGTAGGGCTTGGGAATAAATGACACGCCGCTCGCAAGGTCATAAGCACCAAGTCTAACATGGCCAGAAGTGACTATGACGCGAGTCTGCGGCGAGCGGGCTCGCACCAGGGAGGTGAGCCCCAGTCCATCCGTCGTTCCCGGCATATTCACGTCGGTGAATACAGCGTCAAAATCATTCCGTTGAAGAAGGACGAGAGCCTCGTCAGCGTTGCCCGCCTCAAGGACCTCGAAGCCGGCGTCTTCCAGGGCCTCGACGGTAGCAAACCGTATCAGCGGCTCGTCGTCGACCACCAGAACGCGCCTCACGTGCTCCCGCAGCGCCTCGTAGGAGACCTCCAGCCGCCTTTCGCGGTGTTCCCATTCTTCGGCCGCTTTGGCCCAATGCTCGCGATCTTTCCCATTTGGACAACCTTCAGATTGCCATATCTCGTGAGCTCTGATGCTGATCCAGTTATATTGGCTATGTTCCATCATGTCCTCCGATGCTAAAAAACGTGGCCTCGCGCTCGCGGTTCCGGACGGCTACAAGTATTCAACGAAACTCGCCCGTGATTAATTCTCATCAGCTTGCCGGATGATAGCGGGGTCAAATCGACCGAGGACGAGGCTGATCGTGGTTCTCCGGATATTTGAGAGAGTGGGGGAGCAGTACACGACGGCAGTCGTTCTCAATCCTGATGAAAGTTATTGCAATGGATCAAGTCGTAGCAATCTCTGAAGAAACCGGCCTTGGACAGGCGCTTCTGCGCGAGGCCGATCGTCTTGGGATCGGATACGGAGTTGTCCGAGAGGCATGGCAGCGGCTCTGGGATGAGGACGAATTGCCGACCTGCGGCCTCCAAGAGTTGCCCACTGTTCTTTTGACAGCGGCCCGCGAGAGAAACTTGCGGAGTTCGTCAATCGCTGGCGCGAACGCGCATAAAGAAGGGAAGGCAGGCCTGTAGCTCAATGGTGAGTGCCGTCGGCTCATAACCGATTGATTGCAGGTTCGAGCCCTGCCGGGGGACCCATCGCTCAAGGTCGAATTTAGCTCCATGCTAATCAAATGCGGCCAAACGCTGGCAGACAATTGCCCGCATCTGCGCCGCCCGTTCAGCGCCGACTGAACCGTCTGTCAGCGGGTCCGGCAGAGCAAGCTCATCTCACGCCGCGCGCAAGGGTCGCCGCCAGTTCATCCATGGCCGTGTCCGCCGCCGCCACCGGAATACCCGCCGTCGCTGCAAACCGCCGGAAATCCGCTCTTTTCAGCCGTTCGTCCTTGCCGCTGATTTTCAGCGCCATATGGTCATTCTGAAGGTTCGGAAACACCCCCTTGTTACAGCGTCATAGAGCGGCGCCATACGGACCGAGCTAAAATCTCCTCTGCCTGGTTCCGCAATTTTCAGGACGGCCATGTTCTTCAGGTGCTATCGCCGTCCGCGATCAACCACGCAAATAGGGTCCGATGCAAGGCCAGCAGCAAATCGGTGACGGCGTCGGTGGAAAGGGGACGCACTGCTGCCCCAATCCGCTCCATGGTGCCTGTGGCTTTGTCTTCCGCCCGCACGCCCAGAACGGATGTCATGTCCTCGAGCGCAATACGGCGCTTTTCGTTAGGAACGCACTATGTAACTTTGGCGTATTTCAGATACGGAAAAGTTACACCATTTCGCCTGGAGATCAAAGATTGCTGTCAATCGCGTATCTACAATACGCGATAGTGACGCCCCTCAACATTTCAAACTGATATTACCACCGATTGGAGCGGTGGGCCCGACGATCATCGCTGTCATGATGCAGATCTTTGGCGCGATGATGCCGCTGACCCGCCTTTGCATGCGTCAGCATGACGATGATCGTCAGCTTGCACTGGACCGTTGCAAAGCGCCGA
>Ga0102592_1001543_pt1 | contig 25259 bp, 21 predicted proteins | sample AraplaCol_mMF_r2_FD_76861 | JGI IMG/M metagenome (GOLD analysis project Ga0102592, IMG submission 76861) | Arabidopsis root microbial communities from North Carolina, USA - plate scrape MF_Col_mMF_r2 (SPADES assembly) (version 2) | ecosystem: Host-associated > Plants > Roots > Endosphere...
TGAGGTTCCATCCGAGCACACGGGCCACGTCGGCCAGGTCCGCGTGTACCGCGCCGATGTAGCGCGCCAACGCGATCTCGCGCTTCAGGCCGCGGAGTCCGCCTTCGTTCGTTGCTATCTTGACGACGCGTTCGTCCCCGTCGTCGGAGCGCGCGAGGAACGTACCCCCTGCGCTGCCTTCGCCAAGCCGGCGCACAAGTCGCCAACCGGAACGCTGCGGTAGCGCATCGCCCTCCTGCAGTTCCGGGCCTGCGTGTGAGCGTACGGTCGCGCGATCGTCCGCCATCGGCTGGAAAGTGACAGGCGAGGCAAGCCGGTAACCGTAACCGTGCACGGCGCGAATGCTGGTGCCCTGTGAGCCGAGCGCCTGGCGCAGGCGGCCGATGGCCTTGGCGAGCGAGTTTTCCGACACGACCCGTCCGGGCCAGCCGGCTTCGAGCAGTTCCTCTTTCGTCACCACTTCGCCTGCATGCCGGAGCAGCGCGAGCAGCACGTCGTAGCCGCTGCGGTCGAGTTCGATCTCGCTCCCGGCGAGCTTCAACGCGGCCAATTGTTCGTCCAGCACGGCGTCGCCGAACCGCCATACGCCCGGCAACGCCCCGGCCGGCGGTGTCGCCGAAGAATCCTGATGTCCCACGCATTTCCCCCTGACTGCGGGGAAAGCATCGCGCAGCCGGCGCGGAGAACACAAGCAAGATGCGTCGCGGCTTACCTGAACAGGCCTGGCGCGCCATGGCGCCTGCGCGGCCACGGCGCGAACGATTGAGCGAACGGGCTCGCGGTTGGTCGCGATCGGCACTGCTGGCGAGCTATGTCTTCTCGATCGTCGCGTCCATACAAAGTACTGGTCATCGCACGCGAACAGCGAAACAAGAATCAGGATTGCTGGATGATCCGGGCCACATCGAGATAAAGCGGCTTTCTCGTACGTTGCCTTGTTCGGGCGTTCGCAATCGGCTCTCTTATCGATCGACTGCTCAATCGCTGGTTGTCTGAGCGGCATCCAGTGCCGGCGGTTCCCGACGTGATCGAAACCAAAGGCAACCTGAAGGGAATCTGGTTTAGCGAAGTGCGTCTCAGACCTGCGGGCCGCGTAGGCCGCTGAATGTGCGCTCCTGACCGAAAGCGGACATCCCGCGGGGCAGGGCATCTTCACAATGCATCTACGTATTCCGAAGCAAGCTGAGGCTGTTCATCGTTCCAGCAAGATGGCTGCGGTATCCCTGACGAAGGAGGATTGGAATGTTCCCGACCAAGCAAAATCTGGCGCTCGTCGTGGCGATCGTCGCCGCCCTGGGCCTTGGTGGCTGCGCCACCTACAAGGAAGAGTTTGCAACGATCAATTCACGCCTGGATTCGCTCGACGCCAAGGTGCAGAGCGCAGCCCAGAGCGCCGAATCCGCCAATCAGTCGGCGCAGCAGGCGAACCAACGCCTGGATCAGTTGGAAGGCCGCGTCCAGCAGCTGGAAACGGCGCCGCGCCGCGTACCGCGCGGCTGATCGCTCCCGCACAGGTTGTGACGAACGTTTGACCTCGGGATCCGGTGGCCAGCTGGCCACCGGTCTCTTTTGCTTTCTTTACGCAGTCTTTGTTCCAAGGAATCGTCCCATCAATACGCGCTCGTACCCCGTGATTCGTGCCCTCGGTGGCGCTCTGGCTCTGGCAGTGGCGTTTGCAAGCCCCGGCGTGGCCATTGCCCAGGATACCGCTGAGCAACCGGTGGCCGCCGTCGACCAGCTTCCGGAAGGCCAGGAAGTGTCCGACACGGTGACCGAGCTGGCGGGGTGGGTTGTGGCGACCCGGGACAGCGAGGGTTATCCGTTCGCGGTCATCGACAAGGCCGCCGCGCAGATCCTCGTGTTCGGCGGCGACGGGCGGCTTCGCGGCGCGGCGTCTGGGCTCTTTGGTTCGGCGATCGGCGATCATGCGGCCCCCGGTATCGCCGGCCTCGCGCTTCGCGAAATTCCAGGCCGGGATCGCACGACGCCCGCCGGTCGCTTCGTGGGCGGATTCGGCCCATCGACCGACGCCGGGCGCGTCCTGTGGGTGGACTACGATTCCTCGGTCTCCATGCATCCGACGGCAACAGGCGTTCCAGCCGAGAAGCGCCCCGAGCGCCTGGCGTCGCCGTCGCCGGACGACAACCGCATCACGCATGGCTGCATCAACGTCTCGCCCGAGTTTTACGAGCAGATCATCCGCCCGACGTTCGAACGAGGCGGCGTGTTCTACATCCTGCCGGACAAGGCGTCGCTGGCGGAGACGTTCCCGGAGTTCGCCCAGAGCCGCGCCACGGCGCAGCACGACGGCGGCAACGCAGGACAGAGCTCCGGGGGGCATTGAGAGCTCTGGGGGGCATCGGGTTCCCTATCCATTACTTCGCATAATGCATATTATGTCAACTCGCCGAAGGGGCTGGCGCGGGTGGCTCTCTGACTGTCGGCGTTCCTAATTCGTGTCGTTTTGTCCTAGATCGCGCCACTCATTGATTTCCAAGGACTTTCAAAGACTCTGCGACACGATCTAAGCTCAAACAGCCCGGCATTGCGCCGCGCTGTAGCGTCTAGAACGTGCCGAACTCAGACTTCGTGTTTCCGCGCACGCACTCTTGCGAGCGCCCTAATAACCGGAGCGTCGATCCCTTCCGGGATCACAGGGCTATCGTCTGCCTTCAGAACGATTACGTCCGGATCGTTCTCACCGATCTGCCAGGCCTCCCTAATCTCGACCGTTCGAATCAGAAGCCCGCGCTCACCGAGAATCTCCGGCTGAATGCCGGTCGTCCTAGCCGGAGCAAGCACACAGCATCCGGTAGCTTTGTAATCTCTAACAAACCGTCCCAAGTTGTCGCTGGTCTCGGGCGTCATCTTGTTCAATCTAGAAGCTGTGAGAATTGGTGTTCCGATCGCTCGTGCTTGATCCAGATTCGGGCCGACAGTCACCCAGTAGTGGCAGGGATTGCCAGAATCGATTCCGCGGACGATAGACACGCGAAGCGTATCCTCAGTGTCTACGTCCCCGAGTTGTGCACGCCAACCATCGAATATCGCTTCAGCTGCTATCGAGTCTTCGAATAAGAGACCGAGTCCCGGAAGGCCGTTGGAGTAGAGTGCGAACACAACTCCCCTCCATCGCGCGCGATCCCAAAGCTTTGAAACGATCGGCGAAAGAAACTGTCGGTCAGTATGACGTAACTGGCTAAAATCAAAGAGATCTGCTGGCGGCTCTCCTGCCCCCCAATTTGCGCTCCCGCCCGTCCGAGTAGACTTCTTTACGGGAGCGGCCTCGCCACGTAGGCACTCATAACGGACGTCCTCGTGGTCCACCCAATCGTTCAAGAAGATCTTACGGTGGCTACCGAACACGGTTCGCGCCAAACCCCATGCATCTCCCAAGAGCAATGCACGGGAGAACGCGCGTTCTTCGCCCCCCTTTTTCTCCATCCACTCGTTCGCATCACGAATAGAGAACAGTCCGCCTAGAAGAAGTACAAGGCTGGTCTCCAGCCATTCGCGGTAGACCTCAATCGAGCGTGCATCGCTTGCGGAGAACTCAGGATGATGCCTCACGATATAGTCGACCGACAGGTCGTCCGTTGCCTCAATGCAGAGCTCGACCTCGTCCGAAACTACGAACTTAACTCGAGTGCGCTCTGCGGTTGGAATGACGTCGGCTTCGTCGCTCGTTGCGACCAGGGCTTCAAATGCACCGAACAGGCTTTCTACAAGACCAATGGAGGTCCGGTTGCATCCCGTAACCGCGACCAGACGTGATCCGAGCACTGTCGACGTGAACTCGCAAATCGGGCCATCCATTACCGAGGCACTCGGCAGCGACTCAGCGATGGGCTGAGATAGCCACTGATCGCGCATCACGACGGGATCAAACCCCTCATCGCTTGCTTCTTCGCGCACGTACGCATCCTGCCGTAGTGCGAGCAGTAGGCCTAGGCTTGCGGTCAAGAGCCCCATGCCCTCCAAGCGCGATACCAAGTAACCAGCCCGCTGCAACTCCGAATTCGGTAGGCGTTCGAAGAGAATTCCGAGCGCCGCCTCCTGCCTGAAGACATCATCGTCGTACGACGGCTTGTGGTCAGGCGGGATGACTAGGGTCGTTGAGAGTAGCGACGCAAGTTGCATCGCTTCTAGCGCGCACGTAATCCGGCCAACCTGCAGTTCAATCCAGGTCAGTCTATTGACGGCGATCAATGATGAAACTGAGATGACGCCTTCATCCTGAAGATCGACAAAGGACCGCTCTGCGGCAACGATCAGTTTACTCCTAGCGGCCCAAAGGAGCCCGGACATCTCAAAGGCTCGTGCACTATTGAGCAATACTTCCACCAGATCGCTTCTGTACTCCTCCTTGACTAGAAGCTCCTCCGCACGGCCAAACCAACGAATAGCTTCGTACGGCTTCTTCTGCTCGAGCTTCTGACGAGCCCGGGTTGCATATGACCGACCTGCTTCACCTTCGCTTCGTCGTTTGGCAACCGCCGCCGCTGTCTTCTCATACAGTGCATCGAAGACGACGCTATCGACCGCCGAGCCAACCGCCTCCAAGCATTCTGCGAGCCGCTCAACGGGGTATCCCCACAAACCTTCAGACCGATCTAGAACCCTAGACAATCTGTTCCAAACCGCATCAGCTCCCCCTGCCCCACCGTCCTTCTTGAGGGTACCCCAAAGTGCGATGAACGCCAGGCTAGTTTCCGCCTGCAATGCGTTGTTCAACCGAAGCGGATCAGTTGCGAGAGGTTGCAGCCATTCGACCAGTCTTAGTCGGCGCTCCTCGCTCTTCGCCATGGCCGAAGCCATTGCACCAGATTCCTCTACCGGCCGGATCAGCTGCCAGAGTGTCACAAGGCGCTCAATCTCAGGCGCGTGAAGCGACCCGCCGACTAAGGCCTCCAACTCATCGTAGTGGGCGGAGAACTTGGGAAAGTCTTCCATCCACCAGTACGCGGTCCATGCCCTGTTGTATGCGACGCGGGCCACCTGTTGGGCATACCCGAGTTCTTTCGCTAGTTCAGCGGCCCGTGAAAATCGAGCGTCGACCTCCTCGAAGGAGCGCTCGATCCCTCGAGCTAGAAGCGCGCTCCTCAGGACATCCTCAACCAACTGGTACTTGGCAGTTCCTTCGGTGCTTGCCTGATGAATTCGCCGATCGACCTCCTCGAGCTCAAGTAGGCGCGCGGTATCGCGAGGTCCGCGGTGCACTACATCGGATGTCTCGTGCTGATCGATTCCGAGAGCTGACATCGCCAAGTCGAGATGGCCGTGATCGTAAACTTTGGCAACGATCCAAGCACGATCGTACACGTGGACTGGTATGCCAACCTCCTCCGTCAGCTGGTCTTCGATCTTTGCCCGCTGCCGGTCACTTACGAACTGATTTGTGAAGAAGTGAATTCGACGGTACTTCCTGCCGGTGGAAATAATGTTGCTGACGTCGGATTCGAGCTTTGCCTTCCACTTTTTATTTGCACTAAATGCGAACGCCCATAGCTCAGATGCGGCTTCTTGACCGATCCACCAGCGGCTGGCGATGTCGACAGATACGGGAAAGGTTTCGGAGTCAACCTTACTGTCGCCGCCCCCGGTTGGCCCGGTCTGTACGCGGAGGTTCGGACATATCTCCTCTTCCGCAAGCCGACGGCAGAAGTCTTCGAACTCGTACTCCTGCTTTCGGCTTGTAAGCGTCTCGAGGTGGTACTCGAAGACCGGCTTAGCCAAACGTCGGGACCTAACTGCGTGCGAATCTGAGAATAGATCCGGGTGGCGCTCCCGCATCACTTCGGCAGGTCGGTGAATCGCATTGGGTTGTTCCGTAGCCATACGTTCCCCTGCGGATTGCCGCTACTTAGCGGACGGTAGCACTCTTCGTTCTCGCATCATTGCAAATCCGTCCGGTACCGGCTTGAAGGGATCTGAGGGAGATCGATGACTCGACTGAAATCCTCTAAGGGAATCAACATCGATCTCTCCGATCACGCAATAGTCGGCAATTCCGCCCTTCACCCGAAGCACATCTCTCTGCCAACTATTCTTTCCAGATGCTCTGATGCGGCTGTCCCCATACTGTCGATCGTTGCATTGAATAATGAACGAATGGATATCCAGGGCGGCTGATTCGACGAGGGCGTTGAACGTCTCTGTGTCCGGGTTCCACTCAGGTACAAAGAGCGCATCGACGGCTCCTCGAAGAGCCGCTCGATAAGCAATATTCGTAAGCTCACTACAGACGAGCATAGCGAAGAAGAATTCGCCGTGCTGAATGATCGGTGGCCGTCGCCAGGTCTTCTCCGGCTTCAGTTGCAACCCGCCTACGCGCCGCAGTTCTTGTTCTTCGTGATACGCAGGGCGCTGTTTATCCTGGCGATAGATCATCGTTGAGGGGAAGCCTAGCCCGTCGTGGGAAAGTGCGGCCCATACTTGGTGCCTCACGCGATTTCGGCCAGCGTGGAGGTACTCGATCCCTGATATCAGTGATATGCCCCTGCCCTGCAACTTCATCGCGAATCGCATGAACCAGTGAGCTGGGAGCGCTAGCTCAGGAAGGATGAAGTATCGTGCGCCCTTCGGCTGGGAAATGAGAGCGCTGACCAATCGGGTGAGGCGATCATATCGATCAAAGCTATGCGGGTCTGGCATTCTTGAAACGGACGCAACCCAGCTCTCGATATTGGTGAGCCAGCTAGAAACCGCGATTCCGACCTTAGCAGCCGACCGGTCGTGTGGCACTGAGAGGATCTCCTCATTCGGGTTGAACGTAGGCATGTTCATCCCGAGCGCAAAGCCACGGAGGCCTAGGACAACGGCTCGCATGCTGTCCCTCGTAGCTTGCGAGAAGGGATCCTTTGCGACCACGAATAGCTCCGCCAGATTGAATGGGCGAGTGGCGAACGCAAGGCCATAGGGAAGCGGCGAATCGCCCATTCCGATCCAGGATGCTAGCGTCGCGAGGCCTCCTGTGATCGAGGCAGGAAGTGGCGGCGGCGACTGTCCGAGAAGTGCAGTCTTCTTAGCGGGCACTCCGCGCTGAGACACCATCTCGGAAGGCAGGCCAATGAAGCGGAACGGCATATGCGCAAGATCGAACGAGAACAAGCGAGCATGTGCCGTTTTGATGGCGTTAACCGGCATGCCCCCTGGCGCAAAGCCATGCTTGACCACGTGCTCATTCCAAGACAAACGGCCTTGCTTGCTGAGGTTTGGTGGGAAGGCGGACACGATGCTTTCGCGAACGGACTCATCCAGCTGCTGCTTCCACCGCTCCATGACGAGTGCAACGGTCGGTTGATAATCGTCATGGCAAGCTTTGATTGCGACTGAGCAAGCACCTATCTCGCCCTCAAGTGCAGATAGCCTCGCCAAAACTCTGCCAAGTAGCTCGAAGTCCTCACACGACGTCGCAAGTCGAATGACGCGTGGCAGATAGATTGATAGAGCAAAGAAGTGCGGAAGCACCAAGACATGCTTGATGAATGCCTGTAGGAAGGCGTGCCTGTGCTCCTTCCAAGCGTCGGGTGCCAGATCACGCTCATACGCCTCGAAGTCTCGAAGTTTGATTGCGAATCCAGCCCGGCGCATCGTGAGTGCGTCGGCTTTTCGAAGATTGTCGGCCACCTCTCCGTCGTTCTGGGTTGCGGCCACAAGATCAGTCGCAACGTGCGCGGAGTTTCGCGGCAACTGTGGCAACGCACGCCACTCGCTTGCTCTTTCATGAATCTGCCGAGCCAAGGAATCGATGAGCGTGAACCCAGTCTCTCCCGAAAGGATGAAGACCTTGTTCTTGTCGTTCGCGAAGGTGATATCGCTGTTCGCCAGGTACTTCGGGCTGAACGTTATCTCCTTCTTTGCCCCCTCACTCTTCCATCGGAGCAGCTTTTCCGACCTGGCGAATATCCACTCCCAGAGATCGACTTCGGACTGGAAGCTCGCCCCGTTTTCCATGACAAGCAAGACGTCGTCGACGTAGCGGCCGTAGTAGATCGGGGCAATCTGTTGCTCGATCAGTTGGTCAAGTTCGAGTAGCGCGGCATTGGCCACTACAGCGGAGGCAGGCAAGCCAACAGGCAGCCCCTTCTTTAGGGGCGTGTTCGCAGCCCAAGCCTCGAGTGCGCAAATGAACAATTCGTGCAATCGGGACTGTGATGGATCGAGTGTAACGTTGGCCTTCGCATTGAATTCAGCATTTAGCATGAACCCGGGATTCAGTTTGTGGTAGAAGCTGCTAACGTCGGCAGTCAGCGCGACGACCTCTTTCTTGGCTGAAAGCGCATCGCGCATGGCGCGAATGCCGCCGTCACGCCATTCGCGGAATGGTTTTAGATAGGGCTTGAATGAGCCCAATGAAAGTGGGTTGACGGAATCATCATGACTTCTGCGCAGCCTGTTTCCATATGCGCAATCGGTTAAGGCTGCGTCGTAAATATGACCCACCTTTAACATCCACAGTGCCGAAAGCACATGGAAATCTAAGCTCGGCTTGGCCATGATTCGGAACTCCGCCCGCGGCTTGGTTCCGTCACTCGCTTGCTTGCACTGATGCGCCCATTCGTCTCGAGGTGAAGAGAACTTCAGTCCATTAGACTTCGAAGCGCTCTTCGGGGGCTCAATAGACTTCGGCGCGAGCACCCAGTCGCCAAGAAAACTTGGATCACTAATCCACGTCTTGTCGTCAGTAGCTAACTTGGCCTGGAGGTTTGCAAGATTGGTCGTTAGATTCGACTCATAGTCGGCAATCGCACTCAAGCATGCATGCGAAGAGTAGTAGAGATCGACCTTTGCCTTCCGATAGGCCAATCCAAGATCTTCCAAGCTGATGTTCATCTGATCCTTTTACTCTGTGCAGCGCAAGACCCTCCCCTCGACAAATTCGGGGGAATGGGGCGTAGATGGTGTTGGTTTTGGAACTCAGTGGTCACAAAGGTGGCCATGTGTCAGAGCGACCGATGACTGCCGGACACGTGCTAACCCACGGCCCAAAGGCAGCGAGTCGTTCCTTGATTGATTGAACAATCTCAATCTCGCAGCCCCCTAGCCTGCTGATCAGATCGTGCGATAGGGAGGCAGCGGTTGCAAGCTGGCCGGCCGCCACTAATGCATGGATGAGGAGGTGCGGCTAGCCCCCCCTCTTACTGGCTCGCGGATTCGTGGATTGCCTCGCCCGGCCTTTGCGAGCTGGCTCCCGCGCTTCGACAAGCGTGGCGTGCAAAGCCGCATGCCATTCGGAGAGCTGTACGAGTTGTTGCTCCAGCGCATCTGCACGCCCTTGCTGACTAGCCGCGGCGCGCCGTGCGTCGACGATTGCTTCCCGAGTTTCTGCCGCCCGCTGCTTCATAGCTTGGTCGTGGGCTGCGTGTTCCTTTTGCAACGCGTCGATCTGTTGTAGTAGCGCCTTCGTTTCCTGGCGTGCGCGGTCGACTTCCGCATGGGCCCGATCCTCCAGGCTGCGCGCGTGCTGCAGCTGTGCCTCGCGCTCGGCGCGCGCGGTCGCTTCTTGCTTTTGGATGCGTTCGGCGAGCACCACCCGCTCTGTTTCGAGCGCCTCTATGCGTCCGTTCATTGCATGGCGCTGAGCAGTGAGGTCGGCCCGTTGCGCCGCCTGCTGCTCGATCAAACGCTCGGCGTCGGCCAAGCGGGTGTCCGCGGCCGCCCTCCCCTGCTCCGCCGTTGCAGCGGCCTCCTGATGGGCCGCAACGTCGCGGCGGGCCTGCGCGAGCGCTTGTTCCATGGCGGTGCGCTCGGCGGACAGGACGGCCCGGTTCTCCGCCAGTGAGGCGTCGGCTTCCGTGCGCGCGGCGACCAGTGCCTGTTCCCACAGCTCGGTTGCCAGGGTGGCAATCGCCGCGGGCGGATCGGGCAGTGCCCGTCGGCTGCGATCATGGGCAAGACGCGCGCCCAGCCCCTGCCACCACGTGTCGAGCCAGCGGATCACTGTATTCGGCGAACCGGTTCCCAAATGCGCGCGGATGCGTTCGACCGTGGGCCGGTCGCCGGCGGCCACTAATGCATCGGCCGCCTGGTGGACTTCGGTTTCGGTGATGCCCTTGGCCATGGATCGCCCTCCTACGAGCGAATCGGCGTACGCTCTGTCTTACCTGCGATAAGAGAAAGTTATCGCGGGTAGAGCAATCGAAACGTTATTTTTAGTACATATTACATATGAAAACAAACGATCTGGTGCCGCGGGTCGGCACGCCGAGCATCCACCCGGACGCGTTGGCGGCGGCGGCGACCGCGGCCATTCGTGAGGTTCTGGCGCAGGGGACGGCGGCGAACACCGCGCGCAGCTACGCCACCGCGCTGCGCTATTGGGGCGGATGGTTCCAGCTGCGTTACGGCCAGCGATTGCCCTGGCCGGTGCCGGAGGCCACGGTGCTCCAGTTCGTGGTCGACCACCTCGCTCGCCGCGGCACCGACGGTCCGGTTTGGGAGTTGCCGGCGACGCTGGACGCCACGTTGGTGGCGGCACGGCTCAAGCAACGCCCAGGCCCTTTTGCTCTGGCGACCCTGACCCATCGCATCGCCGTACTGTCCAAGGCGCATACGCTGCGCGGCGCCCCGAATCCCTGCGCCGCACCCGCCGTGCGCGAGCTGTTGTCGCGTGCGCGCCGGGCGGCGGTGCAGCGTGGCGAACGGCCACGCAAAAAGACGGCCATCACGCGAGTGGAGCTGGAGGCGGTGCTGGCGGCCTGCGACGACTCGCTGGAGGGAATTCGCGACCGCGCCCTGCTCTGCTTCGCCTTCGCCAGTGGCGGCCGTCGTCGCAGTGAAGTGGCCGCCGCCGACGTCGCCGACCTGCACCGCGTCAAGGAAGGCACGTTCGTCTACCGGTTGGTGCACAGCAAATCCCAGCAGGCAGGCGCCAGCACCGCGGCTGAGAAGCCGATCGTCGGGCGTGCGGCCGAGGCGATGGCGGCGTGGCTGGAGGCGAGCGGCGTGCGGGAAGGGCCGGTGTTCCGCCGCCTCTGGAAGCAACGCATCGGCGCCGGACTGTCTCCGGCGGCGATTGGTGCAATCGTGCAGCGGCGCGCACGCGCGGCGGGACTGGAGGGCGATTTTGGCGGCCACAGCCTGCGCGCCGGTTTCGTCACCGAGGGCGCGCGCCAAGGTATCGCCCTGCCCGCGCTGATGGCGATGACCGAGCATCGCTCGGTCGCCAGCATCATGGGCTACTTCCACGCCGGCGGAGCCGCGGCCAATCCCGCCGCCCGGCTACTCGATCGCCCCATCGAACCGGACCCTCCCCTGCCCTAGTGGAGCTTGCTGCTGGGTTTGCGTCTCGGGGCGAGTCGCTGCCCCGTATCGGTGCACTGCGCTGCGAGCTCCTCAAGACGGGGACGATCAGACCGACAAACGCGCCACCACCAGCGCCGCAAAAACCATTCCCAAGCCGCGGGCGGCAGCCGAACCGACGTCTCGCTTTGGGAGATGCCGCGAAATAAAGTCCAGCATCGATACATCATCAGCAGCGCCCCCACGCGTTCTGCCGGAGGCAGCACGCCTAGCCGCGATGGCTCGCCGGGTGTGAACATCGGTGAACGCTGCGGGTAATCCCAACCCCACAGGTGCAATTCCCACGCGATGAGCGCCGCGGCGGAATGCTCGTTGTGCTGATGCCAGTTCCGCACGGCCAGGTGCACCAGATCGCGTCGAAACAGCGATTCCCGCTGCCATTCCCGACGCGTTCCGTCCCAACGACACCAGCCGCGCAACCAGCAGATCATTCCCTGAATTTCAGGGTGCGCCATGCAGCGCGCATAGCCCGGATCCAGTCCGAATTCGGGTGACTGGTGCACAAGCAACTCTGCGTGTTGCTCGCAGGTCAGGCGTCTGGCATCCAGCCATCCGGCACGCACGACCCAGCGCCGCGCACCGCCGCCGTCGTCGACATGGCATTGCGGGCAAAACAACGTGCGTTGGCGCGGGTGCAGGCGCCAGATGGGTAGCACCGAACGGGCATCGCCGAGCTCAGATGGCAAGTTAATCCACGCCGCACCCCGCTGCGGTCGTTCGGGCTCGTCCGCTGACGGCTGCACCCATGCCAGCCAGTCATGGTCCCGCATCGGCTGCAGGCGTCCAGTGGCGGCCAGCCATGAGGCCCGTGATTCGCCGGTAGCCGGTTTCGCCCAGCGTGGCAGCGTGGCGAAGTCCATCACGCCACCCGCTGCGGGGGCGGCGGCAGCGGATCCAACATGGCCTCCTCCAGGGTGGCGAGTGTGAGCACGTCTTCGCCCCGCGCGCGTGCGCGTCGGGTCGCTTCACGCACCAGGTTCTCAACCGCCCCAGTCGTGCTACAGCCGTTGGCGAGAAGCCAGCGAACGAATTTCTGACTGTCGAGATGCGATCGTCTGGCGAGGCCCTGCTGGTCGTCGATGCCCACGAGGAGTGCACGAAACTCCTCTGATTCGTTCCAGCGTGGCAACTGCAGCTGCCGGAAGCGGGAGTGCAGTTGTTCGTCGGCGGCCAGCACGTTGCGCATGTTCTCGGTGGTCGCAATGCAGAGCGTCAGCCCCAAGTTCGTAAAGTGCTTCAGCACGGCGAGGGTCTGTTGCTGGCGCACGCGGCCGGCATGCAGCAGATTCCCTGCCTCGTCGATCAGAATCTGTCGCACGCCCGAATGCATCAGGACTTCGGCGCAACGCTCGACGTAACGAAACGGGCGGGGTGGCTCGAAGTCGGGCCAGCATTCACGAATCAGGGATTCGCACAGCCTGCGGCAGTCGCCATCTTCCGGTGCCTCGATCTTGATCACATGGAGCGGATGAAAGCCGGAGTCGTCACGCAGGCGCCCGCGATGCAGCGCGTAGTAGTGATTCAGGATTCGCGACTTGCCCATGCCGGAATCCCCCATCACGTGCAGGCTGAGCGGCCGGCTTCGCCCGAATTCATGGCAGTACAAGTGCCGCAACCATTTCACGGCCCGCACGTGACTGCCGATCGGGATGAAGCGAAGTTCTTCGCCGACCCCGTCGACTTGGGGTGCCGTCGGTTGGGCACGATGTTTGTAAGTCATAGCGTGTCCTCCCAGGCAGCATCCAAGGGTTTGACCGGTGTTGAGAAATCAACCGGCCCCGCCGATGGACGGGGCGTAGGTGCACGCATCGACTGTTTGCGTCGTGCCTTTTTACTGGTGCTGACCGCCGCATCTTCGAGCTGCCGCTGCCGCTGCAACGCGGCGAACAGCGCCTTGTCGTCGCGTGTTCGCACGCCCTCTTCACGCAGAACGCGCCGCGCTTCCCGCAACTCGTCGATCGAGAACGGCGGCTGAGTGCGGTCCAGCAAGGGGACATCGACATAGTGGCCATTGAGGTGCAGATACACCTTTGACAAGTCGCCTTGGTGGTAATGCACGCGATATGACTGCTTGTCGTTGATCAACGGGACCAGCGCCGGATCCCAATAGCGCAGCCCCAGCACGTGAAGGCCTTCCCGCCCTACCCTGCGCTGCACCGTTGGAAGAAATCCCAGCACGAACTCGCGTGCATCGGAGATCAGTGGCGGGAGTAAGCATTCTCCGTCCCCGGCGAGCCACGCCTTGGTCCAGGCCTGCTTCGGCGTCAGCCCCGCGAGGCCACGGTGTGGGGTGTTGTGGTAGACCCCGGCAATTTCCTGTGCGACCCAGTGCGCAAATTCGGGCAGCGTCATCACTGCGTGGCGCTCGGAAGCGTAGTCTGCCCGCGCCTTGCTGTTGGAGAAGGTTGTGCCCGGCAGCACATGCACCTTGCCCATGAACGTGCCGATGTATCGCTCGATGTAGGCGCCGTAGTGTGGTTGGCGAACCGGGCGCGTACGCACGGTGATGCCATACCGTTCGCATTGCGCCTGCACCCCCTTCGCCTGGAACGTTTTCGCGTTGTCCCACGCCACGCTTTCCATGCGTCCGCACATTGGGTAGTCCACATCAACGCCGAGCCGACGGAGCCAGGGCCCTTTAGGCAGGCAAGCGTGTTCCAGGCACAGTCCGACCGCGGTCTGATTGGGGACTTCGAACCCGAGGTGGTAACCGACCACGCAACGCGTGAACACGTCTATCGCGAGCGTTATCCACGGCCGACCGATCGGTTGCCGATCGCCCGGGGTCACCAGGATGAGGTCGACAAGCGCGTGATCGATCTGCACGACCTCCAGTGCGCGCGAGGTCGCCAATCCTCGTACTGAGGGAGCCTGGCGCGCCGCCCCTTCATGCGGACCGAGACGCCGCTTGGCAGCTCTCAGCCGATCGCAGGAAAGGATGCGGGACCGCACTGCCTTGTAGCTCGGTACGGGGACGCCGGCTGTTTTGCAGTCCTGCGTGACGCGCCGCGACACGGCGGTCATTGGCGGATGCTCGCGGAGCATGAACTCGCGTTCGATCGCGTGCTCAATGATCGCTTCCTGGGCCGGGCGCAACAGACGAGAGCCCGGTGCCGGACCGGGAATGCCATCCAGTTGGGCGCCCGGAAGCGGAGCCGCGAGGTGTCGCGCAAGGCGCCGCTGTATGCTGCGGCGGCTGACGTTCATTTGCACGGCCAGTTGTTTCACCGTCAGTTCGTGGTCAACGACGCGCCTAAGCTGCGTATGCCACTCCACTGCGCGCTCATCGCACACGGGGTCTGCCGGGGCGCGAATGAAAGTTTGCGCGTCCGGTTCGACGGGTGCGCCCAAGTCCTCTACGCGCACCCATGCCCTCTGGCGGGTGCCGCTGACGTGGATCAGAACTTCTGATGCGCTGACGATGGCCTCGATGCGTGCGAGGCGTTGCTCCCAGATAACCTCCGCCCCTTTGCGCGGGACGAATGGGCGCGCCGGTCTCTGTGTGCGAATTGCCGATTTCATGACAGCCTCCTGTATCAGCAGGCCGCACGCCACCCTCCTCTTGACCACGAGGCTTGCAAGGAGCAGGCTGGGGATAACTGGCGAGCAACCGGTTACCAATGAGAGCCCGGGCGATAGCACGCTCGGGCTTTCTTTTTCCCAGTCAGATAAGTGAATTGCGGACTGGCATTTAGACGCTAAGAACTCTCGGATCGACTAAGAATCCCGAGTAATACGCCTTTTCGCGCCTCAGAGCTAGATATACAAAATCCAGCTAAGTCCGTGACTTACAAGGGATTGATATAAATATATCGGACTCTCTGGCGCGCGCCGCGCATCTGCACTAGCGGGCGACAGAGACATCGACGACGTGCGCTAGCGTTCGCGCAACAGTTTGTCCGGCGGCATCTGGCCTCGAAAGATCGTCGTCTTCCGCAGGCTCTTATCCAGCACCTCAATTTGCCTGAGGTTTTTGTTGGCGGCTAATGCGGCGCACAGCTGACGAAGTTCCGCCTCTGACAGATCGGCGCCGTTGAGAATCGTCGGCCCGCGTTCGCGCACCGGGTCCAACCCTTTCAGCAGATGCAATTTGCTGGGGTCGTAGCCGTCACCAGGAGTCTCGTCACTCATGCGAGGGTCACCCTACGGTCGGCTTGTGCTCTGTCTCGGCTGACTTAAGCAGCTTCTTGCGTTCGCTTGGCGTCATGTCGGCCCAGAGCAACAGCAGTTTCGCCAGCTGTTCGTCCTCGGCAAACAAAAACGCAGTGGGGACGCGCAATACTTCGGCCAAGCGCTTCGCGGTCGCGAGGTGCGGGACATGCTGCCCCTTCTCGTACTGATTGATTCTGGGGCTCGCCACTGAGGGATCCAGTCCGGCCTGGCGACCGAGCTCGATTTGGGAAAGGCCCACCCGTTCCCGGGCCTCGCGCAAGCGCAGCGCGAAGGTGGGGCGCTCTTTGGCAGGTCCAGCCACTTCCATCCCCCAGAGGTACAGCCTCATAGGGTGTGGAAGTTCGCGCCCATCCGATACTAAGTTATTCTTAGAGGCGGTACAACACACGGCGTAGCTCCCGTGGTGCCGAGTTCCCTGGCAACGCTTGACGACCTGACGGCGCACGGACGCCTTTACCTCGCTGCACTCTTGTCGGCGCAGCAGAGGCGGATGCGCGTAGCACCCACCGTACGTTCGTCGTTGATGGCCATGGCCACGCTGAGTGACTTAGGGGTAATAGCAGTTCCGTGGCCCGAGCTCTCCTGGCCAATGCCAGCAGGTGCCGAGCGCACGCCAATCGAAGGGCTCGAGTGGCGCTACTGCTGGGGTGCGTACCCACGGGGCGAAATTTTGCTCAACCTAGAGCAGCATCTGTCCGCGTTGCCACCACGATCGCACGTCGACCTTCGTCTTGAGCTCTGGCGAGAACTGTCGCTAGCGGAAGCAGAGGCCTTCTTCCAACATGAGCTTCGTCGGCATCGATTCAATCCGGCATGGTCCGAGGATCTCGCATATGTGTATCGCGATGAGCGACCTGCCCTTTCAATTTCTCAATGGCGCTATTGCTGCTGGGCAGCCGTTCGGCACGCAGCCTCCGTCGCGCAGCGGCAAAGCTACCCGGATTTGCAGGCCGTCCGTGACGCCGCGTATCTTGAGCTTCGTCGTCGCGCCATGCGCATGGCAGCGGGGATTTGGTCGACGTGTGCGCTGCCACCGTATGACCTGAGGCCTGACAGTGCCTTGGCCCGAGTCACCGCCAATCTACTGCCTTCGTTGGGCGTGTACTGGAACACACCGCCCGCCATGGAAGTACTCAAACAACATGGCTAGTTGGAGACGAAGTGACCCATACCTACCTGTTCCTTGACACTGAGTGGGCTGACCTGGAAGGCAACGCACTTGTCAGCCTCGCGCTCATCGGTGCAGATGACAAAATTCGCTTCTACGTTGAACGAGACCCGTTGCCTCTTGAACCCACGGAGTTCGTCCGTGAGCACGTCTATCCGCTATTGGAGCGCGGCCCGGTCGCCATGGCGGACGTGGCATTGGTTCATGCACTGCGGAGCTTTCTGGCGTCGGTGCCAAACCCCTTGGTGCTGTTCGACTACGCGAACGATCTTGCCCTGCTCCGTCGTACCGTTGCAGGCCTGGGCTTGCTTCCCTCCGAACTCTCCGAATGCGCGGCTCCGCCGAGGAGCCTCGAAGCCCTTCTTGTTCAGGATCCAGCAGTGGCCGTCCTGCTCGAGGATCACTTCGCGGCGCATCCCGACGATGCCAAGCGGCGCCACCATGCGCTCGTTGACGCGAATGCATTTCGCATCGCGTGCCTCAGGGCGCGCAGCGCGTTGGATACCCCGGCCTCATTCTCAATCCTCTAGTTCCTGCCCTGAATCTACTTCTGCTTTCGACCCAAGCCGCCCTTCATGGTCCACGCCTGAACTGCGCACGGAGGAATCTGCGCAGTCGCGCCGGAGCCAGTCGCTTGCTGAAAACGAGCATATGAGTCTGTTCCGCCCAACTACCTAAACGACGGCCAGCAGGTCTCTCAGCGCAGTTCGACCTGGTCGATCAGCGCCCCGTAGCCGGCAGCTTCCATTTCCTCCAATGGAACGAAGCGCAAGGAGGCAGAGTTGATGCAGTAGCGCAGGCCACCCTGATCGCGGGGGCCGTCGTTGAACACGTGGCCCAGGTGGCTATCGGCGTGCGCAGAGCGCACCTCCGTACGCGACATGCCGTGCGACGTATCGTCGACTTCGCGGATCGTGTCGGACTGGATGGGTTTGGTGAAGCTGGGCCAGCCGCAGCCTGACTCATACTTCGCCGACGAAGCGAACAACGGTTCGCCAGACACGATGTCGACGTAGATTCCCGGTCGCTTCTCCTGCAGCAACGCCCCCGTGCCGGGACGCTCCGTAGCGCCTTCCTGGGTCACGAGGTACTGCTCTCGGGTCAGCTTATCAACGGCTTCAGGGGTCTTGCGATACTCGGCCATGGTGGGCTCCAGTCTGGCGACGTGGAGCAGAAATGAGGACGGAGGAGCAAGAGATCAATATGTGGAGCCTCGGAATCCGGACGAAGTCGCCGCCCTGAATGCCGCGCCCGGCGTGGTGCATCTCGTGTTCATCGACGAGTTGCCTTTCAACATCATCCAACCGGAGCAATGTCCGCTATCGGCCAGAAGCGGACACGCCACTTCACTCGCGTTTAACGCAGAGGCGCGAGACTTTCGTTCCGCCTTTGGCGGGATCCTTCCTTCCACGTATGACTCGCGATCGTCGGGAACAAGGTAGCGGAACACGCGATCGCTCAAGGAGCTGACGATGGCGACTCAAGGCAAGCAGCCGAACTTTCTGGTCATCATGGGCGATGACATCGGCTGGATGAATCCCAGTTGTTACCACCGCGGGATGATGGGGTACTGGACGCCCAACATTGATCGCATCGCCAACGAAGGCGCACTGTTCACCGACTGGTACGGTCAGCAGAGCTGCACGGCAGGCCGCGCCGCTTTCATCACCGGCCAGTGCCCCATCCGGCCCGGCCTTACCAAAGTCGGATTGCCCGGGGCGGACCTTGGCATACAACCCGAGGATCCGACCATCGCCGAGATCCTCAAGCCGCTGGGCTACGTGTCCGGGCAATTCGGCAAGAACCATCTGGGCGACAAGAACAAGTTCCTGCCCACCGTGCATGGCTTCGACGAGTTCTTCGGCAACCTGTACCACCTCAATGCGGAAGAGGAACCGGAAGACCCGAAGTATCCGAAGGATCCGCGCTTCAAGGAGATGTTTGGCCCGCGTGGCGTGCTCAAGGCCTGGGCCACGGACAAGGAGGACACCACCGACGAGAAACGCTGGGGCGTGGTCGGCAAGCAGAAGGTCGAGGACACCGGCCCACTGACGAAGAAGCGCATGGAAACAGTGGACGAGGAGTTCGTGGGCGCCGCGCTTGATTTTATGGAGCGCCAGGCGAAGGCCGGACAACCGTTCTTGTGCTACGTGAACACCACGCGCATGCACGTGTGGACGCATCTCAAACCCGCCTCGCAGGGTGTGACTGGCAAGGGGCTGTATCCCGACGGAATGGTCGAACTGGACGGCTACGTTGGCCAGTTACTCGACAAGATCGACGCCCTGGGTATCGCCGACAACACCGTAGTGGTGTTCACCACGGACAACGGTGCTGAGGTGCTGAGCTATCCCGACGGCGGGCAGACACCGTTCCGCGGCGAGAAGGCAACCAACTGGGAAGGCGCGTTCCGCGTGCCCACCGTGATCCGCTGGCCCGGAGTCATCGAGCCCGGCTCGGTCGTAAACGACATCTGTGCGCACGAGGACCTGATGGTGACCTTCGCGGCCGCCGCGGGAGATCCGGATGTGAAGGAGAAGTGCCTTAAAGGCACGCAAACCTGCGGCGAGAAGACCTTCCATGTGCATCTGGATGGCTACAATCTGCTGGACGCGCTCAAGTCGCACCAGAACGGTCCCCGTCCACCGCAGGGAAACGCACCGCCGGGGAAGAGCGAGTTCGACTCCTGGCCGCGCCAGGAATTCGTGTACTGGAATGACGATGGCCAGTTGTGTGGCATCCGCTTGAAGGACATCAAGCTCAACTTCCTGCAGCAGATGAACAAGGGCATGGATGTATGGACGTCGGAGTTCACCAATTACCGAATTCCACGCGTCTACAACATGCGCAGCGATCCGTTTGAGCGCGCCGATGAGTCCGGAATGCCCTTCGAAACGTCGAATCAGCTTTACTACATCGTGCCCGCGCAGGCAGTGGTGGCAAAGTGGCTTTCTTCCTTCAAGGAATTCCCACCGCGTCAGAAGTCGGCCAGCTTCAACGTGGATGCCGTTGTCGAGAAAATCATGGACGCCGCCGCCAAGGGTCCCGGCCGTTGATAGATGCGAGGGGCGCTTCGACGGCGCCCCTCCACGTCCGATTTAGGTCGAAAGCGGACATCAGCACCTCGCGCGCTTCTCCATTCATCCGCGCCTGAAACCGCACTGGGGGGTGAGCTTCGCTGTGACACGACACGTTCACCGAGTTGGGGGTATGGTGCCGATGTGATCGCACCGGGCGCGGTTCCCGCGTCTCGACCTTGGGCCTCCGTGCAGCTCGGCGACTCCTAGCCAGTCTCCCTGAGTTTCTGGCTCGAGTCGCACTAAAGGCCCGCCACCATGATTACCGAAGAAGGCGCGGCGCTAGAGTCGCGTGCATTCGCGACAGCGCTTGGCAGAAGCGCCCGACATGCTCTTCCGCATCTAGACTGGGACGAGCTTGCGCCGCACATTGAAATCGCGTGGCAAAGCAGCTCCGCGTCGTTGGGGATGCCGTGGGTTCTCGCCCAAGAAGCAGCCCACGTAGGCTGGCTCCAAAGCGCCGAATGCGACGAACAGCGAGAGACTGGCGAGTCGTAATGCGCGTCTATGTCCGCTTTGGGTCGGAAGCGGACATTAGCACTGCTAGTTCCGTCGGTCCTCGCCCAACGTCCGCTATCGGCCAGATGCGGGCATTTCACGGGGCGGCAACACCCACTCCCTCATACGGGAGCTCTCTTCGGCAAGGAGGCCAGCCGCCATGGCTTCGGACCGCGCCACCAGCCCCAACGTGGTGTACTTCCACGTCGACAATCTCGGGTACGGCGAACTGGGTTGTTACGGTGGCGGAATCCTGCGCGGCGCCGCCACGCCGCGAATCGACGCGTTCGCGACCGAGGGTTTCCGACTCGCAAACTACGCGCCGGAGGCTCAATGCACGCCCTCGCGCACCGCGCTTATGACCGGGCGTTACGCGATACGCACCGGCAATCACACCGTGGCGCTTGCGGGAGCCGAGTCGGGCATCGTGGCGTGGGAACGCACGCTGGGAGACCTGTTCTCGGCCGCCGGTTACACCACGATGTGCATGGGAAAGTGGCACATCGGCGACAGCGCGGGCCGCTGGCCGACCGATCACGGTTTCGACGAGTGGTACGGCCCCCCGCACTCGTACGACGAGGCCATGTGGGAGCGCGACCCGTGGTACGACCCTGAGCGCGATCCGGTCTCGTACCTGCTTGAAGGGCGCAAGGGGGAGTCCGTCAGGCAGGCGGAACGCCTAACGTGGGACGTCAAACGAAACGTCGATGTCGAGTATAAGAAGCGTGCCTTTCGATTCATGGAATGCGCATCGCAACAGTCGCGTCCTTTCCTGCTCTACTTCAACCACTCGTTGATGCATATGCCAGTTGTCCCGCGCGACGATTACCGGGGCCGCAGCGGCAATGGCGATTGGGCCGACAGCCTGATGCAGCTCGATGGAGACTTCGGCGAGCTGTTGGACCATATCGATGCGTTGGGCCTTCGGGACGACACCATCGTGGTGTTCGCCGGCGATAACGGCAACGAGGAAATGCTGCTGAACCGTGGCACGGCCGGATACTTCGAAGGCTCTTATTTCACCGGCCGCGAAGGCTCGCTGCGCACTCCGTGCATTGCGCGCTGGCCGGGGCGCATAGCCGCGAATCGTACGAGCAACGAGATCGTGCACATCACCGACTGGTTCACCACTCTTCTCAGCCTGGCGGGCATCGCACTGCCGCAGGACCGCGAGATTGACGGGAAGGACCAGTCGGATTTCCTGAGCGGAGCCCGGGAACGGTCCAACCGCGATGGCTTCATCTTCTGGAATGGTCCACAGATGTACGGCGTGAAGTGGGAGAACTTCAAGCTCGTGCTCGTGGATCAGAAATATTCGACCGACCCGGCATTGCCGCTGGCGTCAGCGCACATCATTAACCTATTGACCGACCCCAAAGAACGCGAGCCGTTCAACCCGGTCTACCTGCACTCGTGGACGATGGCGCATTTCGGCCGGCTCATGCGGGAGTTCGACGAGAGTGTGAAGCGCGAGCCGCTGATTCCTGCGGGATCGCCTCTGGCTCATGTGCCCAAGCGCGAGGATACGTAATGTCCGCTTTGGGTCGAAAGCGGACACTAACACCGTGTGCGCGAGATCGCTGGCCGAACGTCCGCAAACGGCCACAAGCGGAAGTCGCCGACATCTGAAACTAAGCCGAGCCATGAATCGACTCGGGCGTTGGTGAACTGGGGGCGGCGCGCCGTGACCTGAAAGCAATCACGAGAAGCAGAACGATTGTAGGTGGCAAAGAGCACGTCACGAACACCCAGATGGCTTGAGCGGCCGGATTTGGGCCATCCAGGCGCCAGAGGACTGACTGAACAATGACGCCGCAGGTCGGGCCGACGAACGCAAGGGAGAGCAGGCGAGCTGCCGCCGACTTGAACCGGGCGTTGCCCGGCAGCGCCAACGAGAACGGCGGAAGCATCAGCAGCCAAGAGGCAACCCAAGGGTCGGGGAAGAATCGCACCCAAGTGGGGAGGTAAACGACTTTGGAAAACAGAAACAGGTCCGGCCATGCCAGCACAAACGCCGACGCGAGCAGAATCGATAGCAACCACAGCATCCACAGTCGCGATGACTTACCCACGTGATCACCACCAATAAATAATCGGACGCTAGTTGCGGATTCGTCCTCGGCCACGGGTCAGGCCCCATGTCCGCTTTGGGTCGAAAGCGGACATTAGCACCAGCGTCTCAACGAGGCCGTAAGGTCATGCCGCCAATCATTGCCAGAATTCCAGCCTGGCTCCAACATCCGACGACAGCTACGGCTGGGCCATGCACTGGTCGATGCGAATGAACTCCGCAGTGCATGTCTGGGGCCAGTGGAGCCCAACGATCCGCCTTGACACAGCTGAGCCCTGGCTGCGAGCTGACCTGTTGGAGGTCCCAGTACATGTCAAAGGACCTCGTGCACCATGTAACGCGGTCCGGCCGGCAGGCGCTCGCCGACTCCTACCGCGACAGTACGATTCAGCCACTCGTAACGCGGATCCGAAGTTCTGAAGGCCGGCGTGATGCGGAAATAGTAGCTGCCGCTGTCCACGTACTCGCCGCGCGAGAGCTTCTCCATCACTTCGGGGGGGCCGTGCCGGATGCCTATGTAGGTCATGGCGATCAGCGCGTCATCGTGCGTCTTCAGGACCAGCCGCGCATCCAGCAACACTGCACCGTCGCCGCGAAGCGTTTGCCAATCGGTTCCGTCGGCGAGCACTGCTCCGCGCAAGCGCTCGCCATTGAAGCTACCGCCAGGAACATCGGCGATTCGCAAACCGCCGCCCTCCGGCCCAGCAACCATCCGGAATGCGCTGACCGCGAGTTCCATCGTGAACAGCGGACGCGAACGTAACGGCAATATGCCGGTCATTTGAGTGCCTCCTCGAGTTCCCGCGCCAGCGTTCCCACCAGTTCGGCAGCGGGCATCGATCGTGCGAGAGGCGCACCCTGCCCCGCCCATTGCGCGCCGAATCCGTGGATACCGCGCGCCTTGGCTGCGGCGTTGAGCGCCTTGCCTAGGTCGTACGCGACCGGGTAGTCGGGCACCGTCTCGTCGGGAATCCTGGAACCGATCGCCGTGAATCGATTGACAAGGCACCGCGCAGGCCGGCCCGAAATGACGCGCGTCATCACCGTGCTGGCGGCAGCAGCGAGCGCTTCCCGATGGCCCTGATCCGCAAGGCTCTCATCACAACCAATGAAAGCGGTTCCGAGCTGTGCGGCGTCGGCTCCCAGCTTGAGGGCCGCTGCGATGCCAGCACCGTCCATGATGCCGCCCGCCGCGATCACCGGCAGGCGGGTCTTCTGGACGATCAACCGTGTGAGCGCCAGCGTGCCGAGTGCTTCATCGGGGCCCTCAGGATCGAAGCAGCCACGGTGACCGCCCGCTTCCCATCCTTGGGCGACGATGGCATCCAACCCGGCGGCCTCGATTGCGCGCGCTTCGACAACGTTCGTCGCCGTCGCGATCAGTGTGACTCCTGCTTGCTGCAGCGCCCGAATGGCCGCGCTTTCCGGTAAGCCGAAATGGAAACTGACGACGGGCGGCCGCGCCTCGATCAGCATCGCGAGCATCTGGTCGTCGACGACGAAGCTGCGGTAGATCTCGCTCAGCTGCCCCGGCGCTGCCGCTCCCAACGCCGAAAATTCGGGCGTCAGTCGATCGATCCAGGCGCGCTCCACGCCTGGTCGCCGTTGCGCCGGTGCATGGCAGAAAAGGTTGACGTTGAATGGGGCGGACGTCGCCGCGCGCACGGCATCGATCATGGTGCGCGCCGCCGGCACGTCGAGCGCGCCGATGCCAATGGATCCCAGTGCACCCGCATTGCTCGCCGCCGCAGCCATCGAGGACGAGGAGACGCCGGCCATCGGCGCCTGCACGATCGGGAGCTTGATACCGAGTGCGTCGGTCAACATCGAGGACCACATGATCGTATCGTCCAGTCGCCCTGGAATATGCTTTACTCAAGCTTCGCGCGCATTCCTGAGCGCATGCGTCCACCACAGCAGCTCATCCAGCATGGTCGCCGCGTTCTGTGCAATGTAGGGAATTTCGGCGAGCGGCTTGTTCTCCTGAAGCGCATCGAAGAAGTCGCGCCCCTGGATGTGCACCCCACTCCGCGTCGGCGCCATCTGCAGTTCAATGCAGCTCAGTCGCAACTGCTCTATCGCGCGGGCGCCACCGACGCTGCCATAGCCGACGCACGCACAAGGCTTCCGGTTCCATTCGGGATACGCATAGTCGAGCGCATTCTTGAGCACGGCCGGAAGACCGCGGTTGTACTCGGCGGTGACGAAAATGTACCCATCGAAGCTGGCTACCCTGCTCTGCCAACGTCGCGCCACTTCGCTGCCGGATGGCACCCAGGCGTTGGACGCCGGCTCGTCGAAGAATGGCATCGGGTACTCGCGCAAGTCGATCAGCTCGATGTCCATGTCGCCGCGAGCGCTGGCCAGGTCGGATATCCAGGCGGCGGGAGTATCGGCAAACCGCGCTGCGCGCGTCGTGCCCATGATGACGGCGATCTTCGGCAAGGACATGGCTCGTGCTCCTTCGGCGTTGTGCCCATCATTGAGCCGGAACTCGCATCCGTCGATTGGACCTAGGTATTCAAAACGCCGTTGTTCAAAGGTGTCTTTCCAGGAACGACAGCATCAGCAGCGCGACCTCGTCCACTTTCTCGTCGAGCACGAAGTGACCCGCGTCGAGCAGGTGAACCTCGCTGTCTGGCAGGTCGTGCCGGTACGCTTGTGCACCCTGGGTAATGAACGAGGGGTCGTTCTTGCCCCATATCACCAGGGCAGGTGGTAGCCGCCCGCGTAGCCAAGCCTGCCAGGCTGGGTACGAAGCAACATTCGTCCGGTAATCGTAAAGAAGCAGGCCCTGGATCTCCCGCTGACCCGGCTTCGACAGATGCGCGAATTCTTCCGTCCACGTGTCCGGGTTGTAGCGTTCCGGATGCGAGGTGCCGAGTGTGTGACGCTGCTCGGTGCTCTCACGGGAAAGGAACTCGTCCACCACGCCCGGATGCTCCGCAGGGGCATTCCAGAACTCGCG
>Ga0102592_1001545_pt1 | contig 25242 bp, 12 predicted proteins | sample AraplaCol_mMF_r2_FD_76861 | JGI IMG/M metagenome (GOLD analysis project Ga0102592, IMG submission 76861) | Arabidopsis root microbial communities from North Carolina, USA - plate scrape MF_Col_mMF_r2 (SPADES assembly) (version 2) | ecosystem: Host-associated > Plants > Roots > Endosphere...
GGCTCGAGCACCGCAGGTTGCCCCGGAGCGAAGCGCAGGGGACCCAGACTGCGGGTCGCCTTTCTTTTGGTGACTTTTCTTTGGCGAAGCAAAGAAAAGTTACTGGCCGCCGGGCCACTCCCGGCCAGCAGTCCTAAGAAGAGGGCGGAGAAGGAACAGAAGTAGAGGGGGAGAGCGCGCCCGCCGGAGCAAGACCCGGCTAAGACAACTTCAGCTCAAACCCAAAGCCATACCTCTCCTATGCCCCTGCATAAACGCCTCTTCGAACACAGAATACCCTGATAGATCGCTGTGCGCAAAATGCAGCCGTTGCCAGGGCGCCGGCAAAGTTCCCTGCAAGGCCCGCAGCGCCGAACTGCTCCGAACCCCAGGCACAGGCGCACTCATCGCATGCCCATACCGCATCACCTCCATCCGCGTGACTTTGCCGGGCAGGTCCGGATGCGGCACCGAGAGTTCGGCCAGCACGTTGTCGCGCCAATGCGTCCAGGGCCGTTCATACAAGGTCTTGCGGCCGGCCGCACCTATGCCGAAGGCGCGGTAGTAGGTCAGCACCGTGGCGCCGGGCACGGCCTGCAGGCTCTGGTGGGTGGCGTCAACATAGCCCAGGCCGGGGTTGTCGCCGTAGATCACATTGTCCCAGCTGGGCGCGGCGCCCGGCCTGTCGTGCAGGGCGGAGTCTATGTGCAGGTTGGCGACCAGCCAGGGTGCGTAACGCAGCTGGGCGGCGGCTTCGCGCAGTGCGGGCGGAGGGCTTTCAACGATGCGCGCGGCGACGAACAGGGGCAGGGCGAGGATGCAGTGCTCGGCCTGCCAGCGTTCCACCGCCTGCGTGGCCGCGTTGAAGGCGTCGACCTCCACGCCGTGACGGCCGGCGGCGACGCGGATCACGATGCGTCCCGTGTGCAGGCGCTCGCCCAGCGGCGCGGCCAGTTGCCGGGTCAGCCAGCCGTTGCCTTCAGGCCAGGTCAGCACGCCGGCATCGCGCTCAGCCGAGGGCGGCTCGCCGGGCGCGTGAAAGCCGTGGCGGCTCGCGAAGTAGTGGATGCCGGCCCAGGCCGAGACGCTGTCCAGGCCCGCGCCGTAATCGTCGCGGCAGCAGTAGTCGAGATACCAGCGCAGGGCTGCGCTCGTGAGCTGCTGCTGGTCCAGCCAGGCTGCAAAGGTCAAGGCATCGAGCGCACGATGGGACGGCGCCGGTGTGCCCGCTGAAAGCGGAATCGGAAAAGGCGCGGTAGCCGAGGCCTGCCGCACCAGTTGCGCAAAGCGCTGGTAGTCCGCCAGCAGGGCGGCATCCGTGTCGGCCTGGGGCAGCAAACCCTCCTGCCATTCACCGCGAATGAAAAGACGTTCCTGCGGGCTATGGCACAGGTGGCGCTCGTCATATTCCCAGCGGCCGGCCACGCGCCGGCGCAGCGAGAACTCTTCGAGCAAGTCCTGCACGTCGCGCGCGCCGTCGCCGGGCACCGGCAAGTAGTGCGCACCCAGCGGGCAGGGCAGGCCGCCGACCACGCCGCCACGGCTGTTGCCGCCGGCGCTGCCCTCCAGCTCCAGCATTGCGAAGTCGTTCATGCCGCGCAGCCGCAGCGCGCGTGCCGCCGCCAGGCCGGCGACGCCGCCGCCGGCGATCAGCACGCGGGTGCGCCGCGTGGCTGATGGTGCGGGCCAGGTGGGGTCCTTGCCGGGCTCCCCTGGACGCAATAGGTGGCCGCGTTCGTGGTTGACGCCAACAAAACCGCCTTCGATATGCCTTGTTTCTTTACAACCCAGCAGCGGGAACGGCAGCGCGGAGGCCACTAAAAAAACTCGCCGCTTCATGGATTTTCTCCTTCCCCCCCTGGGGGAAGGCAGGGATGGGGGCCAACGACGAGGGTGGCGCCGTTGGCCCTCACCCCTGCCCTCTCCCAGAGGGAGAGGGAGATGAAGTCCAGGCACCGTTTCACCGCAGCACCTTGCCCCATTCCTGCTCGTAGCTGTGCACCAGCTCCTGGTTGGAGAGCCGGTTGACGGGCGCCGGCACACGCGCCATGTCGACCGGAAAATCAAACAGCAGCGGCAGGATTTGCGGATCCAGAAAGCGCAGGCCGGCCGGCAAGGTGCCCACCTGCGTCGCGGGGCTGAAGGGCCGGCGGCTGGCGACCACAAAGCCCCATTCGCCGAAGCTGGGCACATTGGCGTGATAGGGCGCGGTCTTCAGGCCCACGGACTCCAGCGTGGCCACCACCGTCCAGAAGCTGCGGCGCGCCACCAGCGGCGAGGTGGTCTGGATCACGGCATAACCGCTGGCTGAAAGATGGCGATCCAGCAGCGCGTAAAACGAGTTGGTGTAGAGCTTGCCGATCGAGAAATTGGTGGGGTCGGGAAAGTCGACAATGATGATGTCGAACATGTCTGCGCTTTTGTCCAGCCACTGGAAGGCGTCGGCGTTCACGACCTGCACCTTGGGCGACAGCAGCGCCTCGCCGTTGAGGCGCTTCAAGGCCGGTTGCTGGCTGAAGAGATTCGTCATGGCCGGGTCCAGCTCAACCAGCGTGACGCTTTGCACGCTGGGGTACTTGAGGATCTCACGCACCGCCATGCCGTCACCGCCGCCCAGTACGGCGACTTTTTGGGGCGCGCCGTGCGCGCTCATCACCGGGTGCACCAGCGCCTCGTGGTAGCGGTATTCGTCGCGCTCGGCGAACTGCAGGTTGCCGTTGAGAAACAGCCTGTGGCCGCCGCGGCCGTTGGTCACCACAATCCGCTGGTAAGGTGTGGTGGCGGTGAAGACCACGCGGTCCTGGTAAAAATGGTCTTCCGCCAGCGTGGTGATCTGGTTGGCGCCCGCAAAACCGGCGCACAACGCACCCAGCACCGCGAGGCAGGCCACCGCATGCGCCCTGACGTGCCGCAGCTCGCCGCGAAACAGCCACAACGCCCACAGCGCGACGGCCGCATTCATGAGGCCGAACAGCAGGCCGGTGCGTATCAGGCCCAGTTGCGGCACCAGCACCAGCGGAAAGGCCAGCGACACCGCCAGCGCGCCCAGGTAGTCGAAGGTCAGCACCTGCGAGACCAGCTCCTTGAGCGCCACGTTGCGCCGCAGTATGCGCATGACCAGCGGAATCTCCAGCCCCACCAGCGTGCCCACCAGCAGCACCATGGCATACAGCAGAAAGCGGAAAGCACCGGGGACATAGGCATTCGCCAGAAACAGCAGCGCCGGCAAGGCGCCACCCACCAGCGCCACCATCAACTCGATGCGCAAAAAATGCGCAGGCAGCTGCCGCTCGAAAAACCGCGACAGCCAAGAGCCAATGCCCATGGCAAACAGGTAGCTGCCGATGATGGTCGAGAACTGCAGCACCGAATCACCGAGCAGGTAAGAAGCCAAGGCTCCCGCCGCCAGCTCATACACCAGCCCGCAGGCCGCCACGACGAAGACGCTGGCCAGCAGCGCGACCTCGAGGGGGCGCGGCGTGGGGGAGGGGGAAGATTCGGTGTTCAAAACAAAAGAGGCGATGGATTGCAGAAAACGCGATGCGAAGCGAGCCGTATCAACGACGGCGCGTAGGGCGTAGCGAGCGGGCCGCGGGCAAGGCGGACGGAGCGGACGAACCGGAACGTACTTGAAGTACGTGAGGATTCGGAGCACCGGACCAACGCCGCCCCCGGTCCGCGCAGTAGCCGGGAAAGATCAGCCGTGGATGGCGGCGGCTACTATTACGCAGATGCCCAATGCCATGGCGGCCACCACCAGCGCCAGCGCCACATTCTGCTTCTCGACAATCTCCAGCCACAGGTCATAGGGCGTCATCTTGTCGATGATGACGAAGCTCAGCCAGAAGATGATCACGCCGATCAGCGCGAACAGGATAGAGCCGAGGAAAGCGGCGGGTTTCAGCCATTCAAGCACCATGATGGTCTCCAGAAAAATACTGCCCGCCAGACGCCAAGGCAGAGGATGAAGCAAAAAGAGGCGGCCTTCATTTGTGGCCACCCCCGCCGGAAAAACCGCCGAACGAGCCGCCCGAACTGCGCGAGCTGCTGGACGAGGAACAATTTTCATACCTCGGGTCGCAGCTGGAGCAGCGGCTGATCACAAACAAGAGCACCAAGATCAGCAGCACAATGATGATGATGGTGCCGCAGCCCATGCCGGCCGAGCTGCTCAGCGGCTTGGCATCCGAACGCTTGAACAGGTCCTTCTTGCCGTCGAGCTTGAAGGCCTTGGCGACCAGGTCGCCGTCCAGCTTGCTGCCGCTGGACCAGGTGACCTCATTCGGTGATTCTTCCTGCGAGAGCAGGGCGCTGCCGTTGGCGAAATCGCGGTTGAATGTCTTCTGCCCGCGCTGGACCTGCCAGTAGAACTCGCCGGCCACATAGCTGGTTTCGGCGGTGTAGCTGCTTTGCAAGCGGTAGCTCGTCTTGAGATAAGTCGCGCTGGCGCCGCCGGCCTTGAAGCTGGGAGCGCCCGTGACCGGCTTGACCAGGCTCCAGCCGTCCTCGGAATCGACCAGAAACGTAAAACCCCGCTTCTGGTTGTAGAGCAGGTATTCGTCCCAGCCGAAATGCTCGTCCGGCTCGTCAGCCTCATAGCCCATGCGGTGCTGGAAGCCCACGACCTGCCACTGCACGCCCTGCAACTGGCCGGTGCTGCCCAGCGCGATCAGCGGGCTGACGGGCTCGTCCTGGATCGCATGCCTGAGCGCCGCGCCGGTGCCCTGCGTGAGGTCGATGATGCTGTTGCAGGAACGGCAGGTGATGCTTTTGCTGCCGGCCAGCGTGACTTCGACGGGTGCACCGCAACTGGGGCAGCTGAACTGCTTGCCGCTTTCGTTCTTGGCGGATTCGTCCTTCAGGCCGGTGAGCTTCAGGTCGTCCAGCAACACGGAGCGGCCCAGCGACAGCGCGGGCGCACCGCCGCCGGCCACCGCGCCGTAATCAACGCTGAGCACGTCGCCATCGGCGCTGCGCAGCTCCACCATCGCAAAGGGCGTACCCAGCGCCGGCAGGCGCGGCAGCTCGCCTTGCGCCGACAGCAATGACACCTGCTCGTTGGAGGCCACGCTGAAAGGCTTGGCATTGATGGCCGTGTTGGCGCCCACGCGAAAATTTTCGGCCGGCGGCACGGCGCGCTGCAAACTGGTGGGCAGGCTGAAAACATAAGCGCCGTTGTCTTCGCTCAGGAAGGCCGCTTTACCGTCGTCCAGCACGGCGTACCACTCGGTCCAGGTGCCCTGCGCGTACTGGTATTGCAGCCGGCCGACCAGCGTGAAGTTGCGGCCCTGCCAGACGCCGGAAGCCTGCAGCTGCAGCGGGCTGAAATCATTGAATAGCTCGGCCATCTTGCCGATGCGCGACAGCGTGTCGCCGTCGCGCACGACGGTGCTCTGGCAATAGCCGCAGACCGCGTGCGTGGACTGCGCGCTGCGAAATTCAACGGGCGCACCGCAGCCGGGACACGGCGCGCGGTAGGCGCGTTGCTGGGGCTCGGATGCCAAGATGGGTCGGTCAGTGAACGATGCGCGGCGACACCGGCATCAGACCAGCTTCTTGAGCAGCTCGGCCTTCTTGGCGTCGAACTCTTCCTGTGTGAGTATGCCCTTGGCCTTGAGTTCGCCAAGCTTTTCGAGCGTGGCCATCACGTCGTCGGGCTTCACGCCGGCAACCGCAGCGGCTGCCGTGGCGGCCTGGGCCGCGTTGCCGCCCTGCAGGCCCTGCTGCAGGTTTTGCGCGAGCACCTGGCCCAGCGCCACGCCGGCGCCCAGGCCCATGGCGTCGCCGGCGACACCGCCGCCCGAGCCCGCGCCTTCGGCGAACTTGGGAATCGCCTGCGCCGTCTGGTACTGCATGAACTTGCCCATGTCGTTGCCGACCATGCCCATGCCGATTTTCTGGTCGAGGATTTTCTGCAGCTCTTCGGGCAGCGAGACGTTCTGCACCGTCATGCCTTCGAGCTTCAGGCCTATCTTGGCGAATTCGGGCGTGAGCTGGGTGACCAGCGCCTGCGCGAAGGCCAGCTGGTTGGCGGCCAGGTCCAGGAAGGCGATTTCGCTGGAAGCGATGGCATTCGAAATATTCTGCAGCACCAGGCCGCGCAGCTGGCCGTCGAGGTCGGCCGTGGTGTAGCGCTCGCGCGTGCCCGAAATTTCGCTGTGGAAAAGCTTGGGATCGGCGATGCGGAAGTTGTAGTTGCCGAAGGCGCGCAGGCGAACGGCGCCGAAGTCCTTGTCGCGTATGGTGATGGGCTGGGGCGTGCCCCACTTCTGGTCTATCTGCTGGCGGGTGCTGAAGAAGTAGACATCGCTCTTGAAGGGCGACTCGAAGAGCTTGTCCCAGTTCTTGAGGTAGGTCAGCACCGGGATGGTCTGCGTGGTCAGCTTGTACATGCCGGGGCCGAAGACGTCGGCGACCTTGCCTTCGTTGACAAACACCGCCATCTGCGACTCGCGCACGGTCAGCGAGGCGCCGTACTGGATCTCCATGTCGGCCATCGGGAATCGCCAGGCCAGGGTACCGTCACCGGCCTCGGTCCACTGGATGATGTCGATGAACTGTTTCTTGATGAAGTCCATTAAGGCCATGGCGCGCTCCCTTTGAAGTGAGTTGTCGGCCACATGATAACCGCCGGAAATGGCGCTCGTGTAGCCATTTTTGTCCGCAAGAACAGACCGGGCGAAGCCGGCGCCGTTGGGCACCGTTCACTGCCCCTGGCTGGCTTCCACCGGGTCAGCCAGGCAGGCCGAGCGGCTGCCCGTGGCCGTGCAATCGGCCTGGGCCGGCCCGCCAGGGCTGCGCGGATCGGGGAAGCCCGCCAGCTGAAAGGCCGGCGTTTGCGCCGTTTCGGCCAGTTCGGCCGCGGGCCGTATGCCGGCCGCGCGGCGGAAAGCCTGCTCGCGCCTGTCGTCGGCCTCCAGCACGGGCAGCGCCGTGCTGTTGGCGATGCGCGCGTCGCCGGTGCGCTCGGCCATGTTCGCCGGCGCCGGCGTGATGCTGGCCGTGGTGGCTGCCGTGTTGTTCAGCAGCACGTAGTTGCCGGCGTCCGTACCCGACAGCGTGATGCCGGTGATGCTGACGGGCTTGCCGCTGCCGACGGCGGGTGTGTCGAAGTTGCCGGTCGCGGCGCCCACCGTGAGCACATCCGCGCCTATGCGGCCTGTAAACACTGCCGCGCCTGTTGCCAGCGTGGCAGCCGTGGTGCCGTCCTGCACCTTGTCGGCGGCGGTGATGCCGCTGACATTCGCGATAGAGGCCGGCGTGATGTTGGCCGTGGTGGCTGCCGTGCTGTTGACGCTGTAGTTGCCGGCATCGGCGCCGGTGATGGCGATGCCGCCGACATTCACCGTTTTGCCGATGCCCGCATTCTTGTCGACGAAGCTGGCGGTGGTGTTGCTGGCACCGAGCACGTCGCCGGCAACGCGGTTGTCGGAGAGCGTGACGATGGCGGCGGTGCCGCCGTCATACACCTTGTTGCTTGCCGTCGCGCTGACCGTGAGGGCGCGCTGGGTGATATTGGCGGTGGTGGCCGCCGTGGTGTTGACGGTGTAGTTGCCGGCGTCGGCACCGGTGATGCCGATACCACCGACGCTGACGGCTTTGCCGGTTCCCACGTTCTTGTCGGCAAATGTGGCCGAGGTATTGCTGGCCGTGAGCACATCACCCGCGACGCGGTTGTCCGACAGGGTCACGCCGGCGGTGACATTGCCGTCGTAGACCTTGTTGGTCCCGGTCGCGCTGACCGTGAGGGCGCGGGCGGTGATGTCGGCCGTGGTCGCAGCCGTGGTGTTAACCGTGTAGTTGCCGGCATCGGTTCCGGTGATGCCTATGCCGCTCACGCTGACAGCCTTGCCGGTTCCCACATTCTTGTCAGCAAATGTGGCCGAGGTATTGCTGGCGGTGAGCACATCACCCGCGACGCGGTTGTCCGCCAGCGTTACGGTGGCGGTGATGCCGCCGTCGTAGACCTTGTTGGTGCCTGTGGCGCTGACCGCGAGGGCGCGCTGGGTGATATTGGCCGTGGTGGCTGTCGTTGTGTTGACGCTGTAGTTGCCGGCATCGGTACCGCTGATGCTGATGCCGCCTACATTGACGGTCTTGCCTGTTCCCACGTTTTTGTCGGTGAAGGAGGCCGAGGTGTTGGTGGCAGTCAGCACGTCGCCGGTAACGCGGTTGTCGGACAGAGTCACGTTGGCGGCGGCGCTACCGTCATAGACTTTGTTGGTTCCCGTGGCACTGACCGTGAGGGCGCGCTGCGTGATGTCGGCCGTGGTGGCGGTCGTCGTATTGACGGTGTAGTTGCCGGCGTCAGTGCCGGTGATGGCGATGCCGCTCACGCTGACGGCCTTGCCGGTTCCCACGTTTTTGTCCGTGAAGGTGGCGCTCGTATTGCTGGCAGTCAGCACATCACCCGCGACGCGGTTGTCCGACAGGGCCACGCCGGCGGTGACGCTGCCGTCGTAGACCTTGTTGCTTCCGGTGGCGCTGACCGTCAGGGCGCGGGCGGTGATGTCGGCCGTGGTGGCTGTCGTTGTGTTGACGCTGTAGTTGCCGGCGTCGGCGCCGGTGATGCCGATACCGCTGACGCTGACCGCCTTGCCGGTTCCCACGTTCTTGTCGGCGAACGTGGCTGACGTATTGCTGGCCGTGAGCACGTCACCGACCAGCCGGTTGTCGGCCAGCGTCACGGCGGCGGTGTTGCCGCCGTCATAGACCTTGTTGGTGCCGGTGGCGCTGACCGTCAATGCCCGCTGCGTGATGGTCAAGGCGCCATTGGCCGTGGCCAGGGTGTAGTTTTCGTTGTTGGTGACACCCACGGTGATCGCCACCGGTCCGGCGGCGACGGCTGTCCTGTCCACCGCGGTGGTGGCATAGCTCACGCCCACACCGGCGGCCGTATCGCCGTCGATCAGGCCACTGACCACACCGGTCAGCAGCGGGTTGCTGTCGCCATAGACCTTGGTCTTGTTGTCGGCGGTGACGGTCAGGGTCGGCGCGATGCGGTAGAGGAAGGTGCTGGCGCTGCCGCCGGGCACATACGAGGCGTCGCTGTTGTAGCGCTTGCTGTAGCCCGCCATGCCTTCCAGCGTGGTGCCCGGGTCGCCGCTGTAAACCAGGTAGCGGCCGGAAGCGGCCGTGATGCCACCCGCGCCGACATTGTTGATGAACTGGCCGCCGGTGCTGACGCCTGCCGCATTCGAACTGCCGGCCTTGAGCACCACGGCATCGCCGGTGGCGGAGGAGCTCACGGCGTTGTTCAGCGTGAGGTTGGAGGCCGCGCCGGTGGTTTCGATCTTCACCGTCCCCGTCGCCGTCACGCCGGTAGTGGCGCCGACGGTTCCCACGGTCAACGCGCCGGCCTGTTTGTAATCCACGCTGCCGGTATTGGCCGCAAGCGTGGTGACAGCGTTGCCCGCATGCGCCAGCGTGTAGGCGCCCGATGCGCCGGTCAGCGCCAGGCCCGCGGCCGCGATGGCGCCAGACTGGCTGACGGCGCCGCCTGCGGACAAGGTGGCGTTGGCCGTCGTGGCGATGCCCGCCACGTTGTATCCGCCGGCGGCGCTGTATTGAATGGCGCCTGCCGCATTGGCCGTGTCCGCGGCATTGCGTGACTGCAGGTTGATGGCGGTGTTCGCATTGCCGGTGTTGTTCAGCGTGATGGCGCCACCCGCGTTGACCAGTGTTTTAACATTCAAGGCGCCGGCCGTGATGTTGCCGGTGCCCGCCGTCTGGGTCACCGCGCCCGCCGCCACCAGGTCCAGCGTGCCGCTGCCCACATTCGAAGCCGTGCCAACCGCGCCGAGGTTGATGGCGCCCGTGCTGCGCACAAAGGCGTTGGCATTGCCGGTGGTGTTGACGCTGAGGTTGGTGGCCGCGACGTCGATGCCGTTGCTGGCGTCCGTGCCGATCTGGCCGTTGGCCTTGAGCGAAACGTTCTGCGCGGTGATCGACTGCACGCCGGTATCGGTGATGCTGCCGGCGTTCAGCGTCAGGGTCTTGCCGGCCAGGCCTACCGCGCCGCCTATGGTCATCACGCCTGTACTGGCCGTATCGCCGATGACGATGGAGCCGGTGGCGCCCGTGGCAATGGCGGTGAGTTCCGCGGCCGAGAGGTCAAAGCCGGCGGCGCCAGCCAGCGACATGGCACGGCTCGCGGTCTTGGCCTTGAGTGTCAGCACACCGCTGGTGGCCAGCGCGTTGTTGCCGGTGTTGGCGGCAATGGCGACCGTGTCGGCCGTGATGGTGATGGGCCCGCTGCCGGCGGCCACGTCGATGTTGGCGTTCTGCGTGTAGGTGCCCGTGCCGGTGTCTATGGAGACCGCGCTGTTGGTGGTGCTGAGGTTGCCCGCCAGCGTCGTGCTGTTGTTGCCGTTGTTCAGCGCAAAGCCGCCCGCCGCCGTGATGGCGTTCAAGGTGGCGATGCTGTTGGCCTGGGTGCCAAAGTTCAGCGAACCCGCACCGGTGCCGGCCACCGCCAGCGAGGCGGCCGTGACGGCACCCGACTGGGTGATGTTGCCGCTGGATTGCAACGCCAGGGTACTCGTGGTGTTGACCGCGGCCACGTCAAAGCCGGTGGCGTCGCGGTAGCTGATGGCGCCGGCCGCATTGGCCGTGTCGGCGGCATTGCGAGCCTGCAGGTTCACCGTGGCGGCTTCGTTGCCGGCGTTGTTCAACGTGATCGCGGCGCCCGCATTGACCAGCGTCTTGGCAGCCAGCGTGGGCGCGGTGATGGCGCCTGTCTGCGTGATGGCGCCGCCGGCCACCACCGTGAGACTGGTGGCGGCCGTGGAGGTGCTCAGCGCGATGGCATTGCTGTCGCGCAGCGAGACGTTGTTGCCGCTGGTCACGGCCACGCTGGAGAAATTATTGGCGGCATTGGCCAGCGTGATGTCGTTGGCCGCACCGGCCGCCAGCGTGGTGGCGCCGGTCACGGTGAGTGCACCGGTCTGCGTGATGGCGCCCGCCGTGTTCACAGCCAGCGTGCCCGATACGGTGGACGCACCCAGCGCCAGCGCGTTGGCATCGGCGAGGCTGACGTTGAGCCCCGACACCACCGTCACCGCGCCGGTGAAGTCATTGCCCGCGTTGTTCAGCGTGATGTTGTTGCCGGCGCCGGCTGTCAGGCTGGCCGTGGTGGCCTTGATGGCGCCGGTCTGCGTGAGGGCGCTGCCCGCGGACAGCGTGAGTGCGTTGACGTTGAGCGCGCCGTTGAGGCTGATGTCGCCGGTGTCGGCGCCCGCGGTGGTGGCCGTCAGCGAGGTGGCGCCGGTGACGCCCGCCGAGGCGCCGCCTATGGCGCCCACGGCGATGTCGTTGGCGGTCACGGTCAGCGCCGACAGGGCCAGGTTGGCGCCGGTGGCGCCCGCAATGCTCACGTCGCCGTTGCCCGATTGCAGCACAAGCGCGCGCGCCGAGGTCTGGCTGTCGACTGCGCCGTCGAGCTGGATGTTGGCGCCGACGCCGGCACCGCCATTGCCGCCGCGCGAGTCCAACGTGATGCTGGCCGCATTAAGCAGGGCGGCGTCCTTGATGCGGATCGCGCCGCCGGCGCCCGAAACACCGCCGCCGACCTGGTTGCCGCCCAGCGCCGTGAGGTTGCCGGCCAGCGTGATGGTGGGCGTGGCGCCCGCCGCGTCGAGCGTGATGCCGCCCGCGTTGCCGCCTGCCGCCACCCCCGTGCCCCCGTTTCCGCCCGTGGTGGTGATCGCGGCGACCGACACATTGCCGCCGGTGGACGCCAGCGACACCGCCGCGCCCTGCCCGCCGGCCTGGCTGGCGCCCGCGCCGTTGCCGCCAATCGCGCTGAGCGCACCGGCGCTGCTGATGGCCGCTGTGGAGTTCACCGTGATGGCGCCGCCGTTGCCGCCCGTACCCGTGGTGCTGCCGTTGCCGCCGTTGGCGGTGATCGCGGCCGTGATGACGCCCGCGCCTGAAATATCCACGGTACCGGCGTTGCGCCCGTTGGCCGTGCCGGTAGCTGCGCCGCCGCTGGTGGTGATGGTGCCGACCGTCGCGGTGCCGCCCGCGGCCGAAACGCTGACATTGCCGCCGTGACCCGAGGTGCCGCCCGTGGTGGTGAGCGTGCCGGTGGTGAGGCTGCCCGCGGCATTGCTCACGCTGATGCTGCCGGCCGTGCCACCCGCGCCGGTGCCTGCCGCATTGCCGCTTTGCGCAGCCAGCGCACCTGTGGTGACATTGCCGGCCACCGTGTTGGCCAGGCTGATGCTGCCGGCATTGCCGCCGTCGCCATTGGTGGTGCCGCCCGCGCCGCCGCTGGCGGTGATGGCCGCCGTCGTGACGATTCCCGTGGTGGTGATGCCGACGGCCGCGCCGCTGCCGCCCTTCTGGTTCGAGGTGGCGGCCGCCGCGCCACCCGATGCCGTGATGGTGCCGGTGCCCATGTTGAGGCCGGCGCCGCTGATCGTGACGGTGCCGGCATCGCGCCCGGCCAGGCCGCTGACCGTGGCGCCGCCGCTGGTGTTGATGTTGTTGTTGAGCACGGACACCTGGCCCAATGCGGACAGGCTCACATTGCCGCCGTTGCCCTTGGTGCCACCCGTAGTGGTGATGGCCGCGGTGGACAGTGTGCCCGCGGCGGCCGTATTGGCTACGCTGACACTGCCAGCCGTACCGCCCGCACCGGTGCCCAGCGCATTGCCGGTTTGCGCAACCAAGGTGCCGGTGCTGATATTGCCGCTGCCGCTGTTGTTGATGGTGATGCTGCCGGCGTTGCCGCCGGCCGCATTGGTGCCGACCGCCGCGCCACCGCTGGCCGCAAGGTTGGTGACGGTGATGCCGTTGTCGCCGGTGATGGAGATGGCCGCGCCGTTGCCGCCGGCCTGGTCGCCCGTCAATGTGCCATTGGTGCCGCTGGCGGTGACGGTAGTGCCAGTGAGCAAACCGCCCGTGGCCTGCAGCGTGACGGCGCCTGCATTGCGCCCGCTGGTGCCGGCATTGGCGCCGCCGCCGCTGGCGATGACGGCGCCTGTCGTGAGCACGCCGGCGGTTGACGTGGCGCTGATGTTGCCGCCGTTGCCGTTGGCGCCGCCCGTCGTGGTCAGCGCACCGACTGTGACTGCCGTACCGCCCAGTGTGATGCTGCCGGCCGCGCCGCCCGCACCCGTTCCGGTCGCGTTGCCCGTGGAAGCCGTGACCGCCACGGTACCCAGCGTGCCGCTGCCTGTGATGCTCACCACGCCGGCATTGCCACCAGCCTGGTTGGTGCCATTGGCCGCACTGCCGCTCGCGGTGATCGCACCGGTGACGGAGCGGTCGACGCCCGTGATCGTGATGTTGCCGGCGTTGCTGCCGGCCCGCGTGCCCGCGGCCAGCGCGGTGCCGCTGCTGCCCAGTGTGCCTGTCACCGTGACGCCGGCCTGCGAAGCCAGTGTGACCGCGCCGCCGTTGCCGCCCGCGCCGCCCGCGGTATTGATGGCCCCGGTGCTGAGGTTTGCGCCGGCTGCGTTGTTGGTGATGCTGATGCTGCCGGCCGCGCCGCCCACACCCGTACCCACTGCGGCGCCGGTTTGCGCCGTCAGCGCGCCGGTGCTGATATTGCCGCTGGTGCTGTTGGCCACCGTGATGCTGCCGGCATCGCCACCGTCCGCATTGGTACCCATGCCCGCACCGCCGCTGGCGGTGATGGCCGCCGTGGTGACCGCGCCGTTGGAAGTGATGCTGACGGCCGCGCCGCTGCCGCCTTTCTGGTTCGATGCGGCGGCCGCCGCGCCACCCGATGCCGTGATGGTGCCGGTGCCCATGTTGAGGCCGGCGCCGCTGATGGTGACGGTGCCGGCATTGCGCCCGGCCAAGCCGCTGACGGTGGCGCCACCGCTGGTAGTGATGTTGTTGTTGAGTACGGATACCTGACCCAAGGCAGACAGGCTGACGTTACCGCCGATGCCTTTGGTGCCGCCCGTGGTGGTGATGGCTGCGGTGGACAGCGTGCCACCGGCGGCCGTGTTGGCCACGCTGATGCTGCCGGCCGTGCCGCCGGCGCCCGTGCCCAGCGCATTGCCGGTCTGCGCGATCAAAGTGCCAGTGGCAATGTTGCCAGCGCCGCTGTTGTTGATGGTGATGCTGCCAGCATTGCCGCCGGCCGCGTTGGTGCCCACACCCGCACCGCCGCTGGCCGCGAGGTTGGTGACGGTGATGCCGTTGTCGCCGGTGATGGAGATGGCCGCGCCGTTACCGCCGGCCTGATCGCCCGTCAAGGTGCCGTTGGTGCCGCTGGCGGTGATGGTGGTGCCGGTCAGCAGGCCGCCCGCGGCCTGCAGCGTCACACTGCCCGCATTGCGCCCGCTGGTGCCCGCATTGGCCGTACCGCCGCTGGCGATGATGGCGCCTGTCGTGAGCACGCCGGCGGTTGACGTGGCGCTGATGTTGCCGCCGTTGCCATTGCCGCCGCCCGTGGTCGTCAGCGCGCCGGCAGTGACCGTTGTGCCGTTCAGTGTGATGCTGCCCGCCGTGCCGCCCGTTCCAGTGCCGGTCGCGCCACCCGTAGAAGCTGTGATAGCAGCAGTGCCCAAGGTACCGCTGCCGGTGATGCTGACCGCGCCGGCATTTCCGCCGGCCTGGTTGGTGCCGTTGGCTGCGCTGCCGCTCGCGGTGATGGCGCCCGTGATGGAACGGTTCACGCCAGTGATCGTGATATTGCCGGCATTGCTGCCGGCGCGCGTGCCTGCGGCCAGCACGGTGCCGCTGGTGCCCAGGGTACCGGTCACGGTGACGCCGGCCTGCGAGGCCAAGGTGACCGCGCCGCCGTTGCCGCCCGCGCCGCCCGCGGTATTGATGGCTCCGGTGCTGAGGTTGCCGCCGGCCGCGTTGTTGGTGAGGCTGATACTGCCGGCCGCGCCAGCCGTGCCTGTGCCCGTGGCCGCGCCGGTTTGCGCCGCCAGTGCGGCCGTCACGATATTGCCGCTTCCGCTGTTGCTGACCGTGATGCCGGCGGCATTGCCGCCCGAGGCATTGGTGCCCACGCCGGCCCCGCCGCTGGCGCTGATGGCCGCGCCGGCGATACCGCCTGTGGCGCTGATGGAAACCGCGGCCGCGTTGCCGCCGTTGCCGGCGGTATTGGCGCCGGTACCGCTGGCCGCCACGGCGCCCAGTGCGGTGATGGCGCCGGCCGCCGTGATGTTGATCGCGCCTGCGTTGCGGCCCGAGGTGTTGGCCTGCGCCGCGCCGCCGCTGCTGGTGACGGTGCCCGCGCTCAATGCGCCGGCGGAGTTGAGCGTGACCGCACCGCCGTCGCCGTTGTTGCCGCCCGTGGTGATGATGTTGCCGGTGCCCAGGCTGGCGCCGGCCGCGCTGTTGGTGACCGAAATGCTGCCGGCCGTGCCGCCGGCGCCCGTGGTCAGGGCATTGCCGGTGCTGGCCGTGAGCGCGCCCACAGCAATGTTGCCGGCGCCGCTGTTGGCCAGGGTGATGCTGCCCGCGTTGCCGCCCACCGAGGGGCCGGTGCCGCCTGCGCCTCCGCTGGCCGTGAGCGTGCCGGTGGCGGAGATGCCGTTGGTGGAGGTGATGGCGATGCTGCCGCCGGCGCCGCCGGTTTGTGCAGCACCCGACCCCGCGGAACCGCTGGCCGTGACGGCCGCGACGGTGACACCCGCGCCCGTGATGCTGACGGCGCCGCCGCTGCGGCCTGGGTTGCCGGCCGTGGCCGCTCCCCCGCTGGCGGTGATGGCGCCGGCCATGTTGATGCTGCCGGTGGCGTTGAGGGTGACGTTGCCGGCATTGGTGTTGCCGGCGCCCGTGGTGGTGATGGTGCCGGCCGCCGTGCTGGTGATGCTGGCCGCCGAGAGGTTCACGCCGCCCGAAGCCGTCAACGCGGCATTGAGGGCGATGGCATTGCCGGCTTCGAAGCGGACCTTGTTGCCGGCCGTCATGGCCAGCGCGCTGGCCAGCGTGATGTTGTTGGTGGCCTGCAGGTAGAGCTCGCTGTAGCCGGTGACGTCTGCGACCTGGATGGTGTAGGTGCCCGCAGCGGGCGGGTCGGCGAAGGCCACGTCGGGGGTGCCGTCGGCATTGTTGGGCGGCGAGGGCTGGGTCGTGGTGTTGATGAGGATGTCCTGCGGGTCCAGCAGCACGCGGCCACCGGCGCCGGCCGGCGCGGCCACGTCAACGCTGCCGCGCAGGTCCAGCTGCTGTTTGCCCGAGACCTCGACAAAGCCGCCGTCACCGCCGTTCGCACCGCCGCGCGCGCTGATGGCGCCGCTGTGGCGCGTGTCGCCGTCGGCCCAGACCACGACCTTGCCGCCGTTGCCGCTGTCGGTCGCGTCGGCGCGTATCGCCGCGCCTGCGGCGACGTAGGTGCGTGAGGCGTTCTGCACGGCCGTATTGCTGCCCTGGTAGTCGCCGCCCACGAGTGCGGTGCCGCCGCCGGCCGCGCCGGAAACGTTGATGGAGGCACCGCTGTCCAGCGCGACCTTGTCGCCCAGCACCTGCACCGTGCCGCCGCTCTGGCCGGCTGCCGCGCCGCTGGCATCCAGCGTGCCCGAGACATGCACCGCACCGTTGCCGCCGCCGCTCAGCACAATCATGCCGTTGCGCTCCACCGCCGAGTTGGCGCGTATCACGCCGGACTGGTTGATGACGGTGGCCATGGCATCGCCCATGGCGCTGGCCAGCACGGCAACCTGGCCGCCGGCGGCGGTGATGCTGCCGCTGTTGTTGATCGCGGCCTGCGCGGCCGCCGCGTCCACCGAGAAGCGCACCAGCCCCGCGCCCGAGGCGTCGACCGACACGCGCGAGCCGGCGAGCAGACCGACAGATCCGGCCTCGGCGCTGATGGCGCCGGTGTTGGTGACCTGCGGCGCTGCGAGCAGCACATAACCGCCGCGCGCGGCGTTGATGCTGCCGTAGTTGCTGACGGCGCCCGTCCCGCTGCCGCTGAAGCTGTAGCGCCCGGCCATGAAGTCGCCGTTGCTGATGTCCAGGCTGGAAGCGACCAGGCCGCCCACATTGACCTGCGCGCCGGGCGCGAACATCACGCCGGAAGGGTTGACCAGGAAGACCTGGCCGTTGGCGCTCAGCGAACCAAAGATGGACGAGGCGCCGTTGCCGATGACGCGGTTGAGCGCAACGGACGAGGCGCCGGGCTGCACGAACTGCATGGACTGGCCGGCACCGATGTTGAAGCTTTGCCAGTTGAGCACGGCCTTGTCACTGGCCTGGTTGACGACCATGGCATTGGCCGAAGGCGTGCTGACGCTGGCCTGGCCGGCCACGACCTGTGCACCTTCGGGCAGGGCTGCGGCCCAGGGCGACACACCCGCCAGCAGCGCGGCGAGCAAATGCGAGAGGCGGCGGCCGCTGCGGATGCGGTAGGTGGCGCGCAGCTTGCGCGAAATGCTGACCACCACGGTGCGCACGGACCAGGGGCGGTAGGCGGCGTGGATGTTGGACGGGGAGTTCATGGTGGTCATTCGGGCAATAGGGAGTACTAAAACCAGGTCTGGGCCGAGAGCCAGGCGCGCGGTGCGCGGTCCGGATCGCCGGTGGAGGGCTGCGCGGGTGTTGTGCGCCAGGCCAGGTAGCTCTTGATGAGGAATTTGCCGGGCCGGCCCAGCGTGGCGCCCACGCCGAAGGAACCCAGGCTCAGGGTGTTGGCGTTGGTGGGCAGGGTGGGACCATTCTGGTTGAAGCGCACGCGGCCGAAGTCGTAAAACGCGAGCAGGGCCAGGGGCTCGCCCCAGGGCGCTTGCGGGAACTGGTAGCGCGACTCCAGGTTCAGCAGAAAGCCCGCGTCACCCACGCCTTCGCCCACCGGGTAGCCGCGCACGCCATTGGGGCCGCCCAGTACCATCTTTTCCGCAGAGCTGAGATTTTTCGAGGCGAGCTGGGCCTGGGCCGAAAGGTGAAAGCTGTAGGGCGCGTCAAAGAACTGCGAGCGCTGGATTTCGAGATTCAGCTTGCTGAAGCCGCCTGCCGTGCGCAGGCCGCCCAGGCCGTCGTCCAGTGCCTGGTCGGCCGCATTGAGCGTGAGCCGGCCGAGGCTGAGGTTGATGGCGTAGTTGTTCAGGCCGCTGCCGCCCATCGCTTCGTCGACGAAGTTACCGGCCAGGCCCAGCCTGATCGCATGGATGTCACGCTCGCTCCTGAGTGCGGGCGTGCGGGTTTCGTCGACCAGCTTTTTCTGTTCCGCGCTGACGAAGCCGTAGACATTGGCAGCACGCCCGCGCAGCAAGGGCTGCGACAGGCTGACGCCGGCGATATCGGCGCTGCCGCTGGCGCCCAGCGCTTCGAACTGTTTGCCCAGCGTGTAATCAAGCCGCGCCAGGCTCAGGCCCAGCCGCGTCCCCTGGGTGCCCACCGGCACGGTGTAGCCGATGCGGTACAGCGTGGAGCCGGCCTGGTCGCTTTGCTGGGCGCTCAGGGCCAGCACGTCGCCGCGGCCGAGCAGGTTGTTGGCATTGACGTTGAGCACGGCGCGGGCCGCGCCAGCGGTCCGCGCGCCATGGTTGTCCAAGCTCACGGAACCATCGAAACGCGGGCCCTTGGCTTGCACGGTGACCAGCACATCGGCCTGGCCCGGTCGCTCGCCGGGCTGGACGGTGGCGGCGGCCTCATAGCCGGCCAGGTCGCGCAGCAGCAGCACGGGTTTGTCGAGTGCGTATTCAGTGACAGCGTCGCCCGGCTTCAGCTGGCCGGCGACCAGTCCTTCAGCAAAAGCCTGCGAAATGCCAGAGCCTTCCACGCGCACTGCAACACGGCCGATGCGCGCTTCCAGGACGGCGACGGTGACGGTGCCGCCCTCAGCGATGAAAGCCTGCTCGGGTAGATAAGCCTGTGTGAGCAGGTAGCCCTTTTGCCGGTAATAGGCACTGATGCTGTTGGCCGCGTCGGTCAGGCCGGCCAGGTCGCTGGGTTTGTTCAGCCGGGAAGCGAGCAGGGCGGCCAGCAACTCACTGGAGAACACCGTGTTGCCGGTAAAGCTGAAGGCCGCCGGCGTGATGCGCGCGGCTCCGGGAGCAGGCGCGGTCGGCTGAGGTTGCCGCAGTTCCATCGGGGGCTCGCCGCGCGGCGGGAGCATGGGCAGCGAGCCCGGCGACTCCAGCAGGGTGCCGGCGTCCGGCCGCACCTGGGCAAGCACAGGCACGGCCACGGTGGCGCAGGCAGCCAGTACAAGCCAAGCCGGAGCCCGGGTCAGCGGAACAAGACGATGGGACAAGAGCAAACCCTTAAGCCAGAATGCAACAAAATGTTGTAGACCGGTTGTAGTCTTTTGGGTTCGCCCTGTCCAATGGTTTCCCTGTTCAGGGCGTATGTTTAGCGCGTATCTGTTTGTTTTTTCACACTTTTTTTACCAAGCCGGATATTTGAGTTCGCCGTTGCCCCGAGTCACCTTGATTTGTAACAAATCTCTTTTGAGCTGCTCGGACCCCACCAACCCTATGCATCGCTTAGGGCAAATCAATTGGGCAAGTGCTTAGGTAATATCTATCATTAGCTAAAAATCGATCGCTGTTGACTAATTTTTAGCCGTTCGAGGAGATGCCCATGACCGAGCTTGTACGCGCCAATTTGCCGACGCTGAAGAAAACCGCCAGCTATTACATAGTGCACGTCACGGTGGCGGCCTTGGTGGCCTATGCGGTGACCGGCAACTTTCTGGTGGCCATCACGCTAAGCCTGCTGGAGCCGACCGTGCAGGCTTTCGCTTTCTTCTTTCATGAGAAAGCCTGGCAGCGCTGGGGCGGCCAGCGCGCGGCCGCGCCGGTGGCAACCGGCGCTTAAGAAGATGCGTCAGGGCGCGGGCGGTTCAGGCAGTGCCCCAAACCTCGCGCGCTGTCTCAACCACCAGCCGCAGCTTGTTGCGCTGCGCCTCGACGGCGATGTTGTTGCCGTGGACCGTGCTGCTGAAGCCGCACTGCGGTGAGAGCGCGAGCTGCTCCAGCGGTGCGTATTTCGCGGCGTCCTCGATGCGGCGCTTGAGGTCGTCCTTGCTTTCCATTTCGCCGAACTTGGTGGTGACCAGGCCCAGCACCACCGTCTTGCCCTTGGGCAGGTAACGCAGCGGCCGGAAGTCGCCGCTGCGGCTGTCGTCATATTCGAGGAAGTAGGCGTCCAGGTCCATTTCCTTGAGCAGCGCTTCGGCCACCGGCTCGTAGTTGCCGGCCGCGGCGTGGGTGCTCTTGAAGTTGCCGCGGCACAGGTGCATAGCCAGGGTCATGCCGGCGGGCTTTTGCGCGACCACCTTGTTGATGAATTTAGCGTAGCGGTGCGGCAGCTCGTTGGGGTCGTCGCCGCGCTGGCGTGCGGCTTCGCGCATTTTTTCGTCGCACAGGTAGGCGAGGTTGGTGTCGTCCATCTGCACATAGGTGCAGCCGGCCGCGGCCAGGCTACGCAGCTCGTCGCCGTAGGCCTTGGCGACGTCGTCGTAGAAATCCGGTTCGAGTTCGGGATAGGCCTCCTTGCTGATGCCGGCGCGGCCGCCTCGAAAGTGCAGCATGGTGGGCGAGGGAATGGTGACCTTGGGCGTGTTGCCCGCGCTGACCTGGCTCTTGAGGTACTGGAAGTCGGCCAGCTGGATGTCCTTGACGTGGCGCACCTTGTCGACCACGCGCATCACCGGCGGCGCCAGTTCCATGGTGCCGTCGGGCCGCTGTATGGTGACCGGGATGTCGGTCTTCACGCCGCCGATCTGCTCGAGGAAGTCGATGTGGAAGTAGGTACGGCGGAATTCGCCGTCGGTGATGCTCTTGAGGCCCACATCCTCCTGGAACTTCACGATCTCGGCGATGGCCTGGTCTTCGACCTTGCGCAGTTGTTCTGGCGTGATCTGGCCCTTGGCGTTCTGCTCGCGCGCCTCCAGCAGGTATTGCGGGCGCAGAAAGCTGCCGACGTGGTCGTAGCGGGCGGGGAGTTTGGCGGTCATGGAAAGTCTCCGTAGTTGGGCGGTTGAGCAAATACAGCCACCATGGTATTCCACTAGCAGATGACCTTATTGAATACACAAATTCCGTATTTACCCTGAAATAGTCCATTTTTCTTGGCTTTTTGGTGATTTCTGTATACATTGCGTATCCATGGAAGCCCAAAAACCCACTTTCCCGCTCAACGCGTGGTATGCCGCCGCCTATGACGTCGAAGTCGGCCGCAAGCTGCTGGCGCGCACCATCTGCAAGCAAAAGCTCGTGATGTTCCGCCGCACCGACGGCCAGGTGGCCGCGCTGGAGGACGCCTGCTGGCACCGGTTGCTGCCGCTGTCCATGGGCAGGCTGGACGGTGACGAGGTGACTTGCGGCTACCACGGCCTGGTCTACAACGCCCAGGGCCGCTGCACCCATATGCCCAGCCAGGAGACCCTGAACCCTTCAGCCTGCGTGCGCGCCTTCCCGGTGGTGGAAAAGCACCGCTTCGTCTGGATCTGGCCCGGCGACCCGGCCAAGGCGGACCCGGCCCTGGTGCCCGATATGCACTGGAACGACGACCCGGCCTGGGCCGGCGACGGCAAGCTGATCACAGTGAAGTGCGACTACCGCCTGGTGGTGGACAACCTCATGGACCTGACCCACGAGACCTTTGTGCACGGCTCCAGCATCGGACAGCGCGCCGTGGCTGAAGCGCCCTTTGTGGCCACGCATGGCGACCGCACCGCCACCGTGACGCGCTGGATGGAAAACATCGACGCGCCGCCCTTCTGGGCCGGGCAGATCGAGCATGCGCGCGGCTACAAGGGCAAAGTGGACCGCTGGCAGATCATCCGGTTTGAAGCCCCCTGCACCGTGAACATCGACGTCGGCGTGGCCGAGGCCGGCTCGGGTGCGCCACCCAGGGACGGCCACCCCGGCGACCGCAGCAAGGGCGTGAACGGCTTTGTGCTGAACACGGTGACACCCGAAACCGACGGCAGCTGCCATTACTTCTGGGCCTTCGCGCGCAACTACTGCCTGGGTGAGCAGTGCCTGACGCACCAGTTGCGCGAGGGCGTAGCCGGCATTTTCCGCGAGGACGAGCATGTGCTGGAGGCGCAGCAGGTCGCCATTGATGAACACCCGGACCACCAGTTCTACAACCTCAACATCGATGCCGGCTCCATGTGGGCCAGGCGGCTGATAGACCGCATGATCGCGAAGGAAACGCCGCCGGCTCCGGTCATCCCCATCCGCCTCGCGGCCTGAGCACCATGGCCAAAGCACTTCCCATGGCCAACGCCGGCAATCCGGCCACCGCCCCCAACAGCCTGGAGAGCGCGCAGGTGAGGGCGCAGCTGCAGCTGCGCGAGATGATCCTGGCGGGCGAGCTGCCCGGCGGCGCGCGCATCGCCGAGCTGTCCATCGTCGAAAAACTGGGTGTCTCACGCACGCCGATACGCGCCGCGCTGATGCGGCTGGAGCAGGAAGGCCTGCTCGAATCACTGCCCAACGGCGGCTTCGCGGTGCGCACGTTTTCCGAACGCGATGTGTCCGAAGCGATTGAGCTGCGCGGAACCATCGAAGGCCTGTCAGCGCGGCTGGCTGCCGAGCGCGGCGCACCCACCGTGGTGCTCGGCGAAGCCCGTGAATGCCTGAACCGCATCGACGCGGTGCTGAGCCAGCCGTCCCTCAACGACGAGGCGTTCTCTGACTATGTGGCGCTCAACGAGCGCTTTCACGCGCTGCTCAGCGAAATGGCGGGCAGCGAGGTGATCGCCAAGGAACTGGACCGCGTGTCCAGCCTGCCGTTTGCATCGGCCTCGGGTTTTGTGGTGGTGCAGGCCAACTCGCCGCGCGCGCGCGACATGCTCATCGTGGCGCAGGACCAGCATCGCCAGGTGCTGGACGCCATCGAGCAGGGCGAGGGTTCACGCGCCGAAGCCATCATGCGCGAGCATTCGCGCCTGGCCCAGCGCAACCTGCGTGCCGCCGTGGCCAGCCACAACCTGGATCAGATGCCCGGCGTACGACTCATACGGAAGAAGTGAATGAAAACCAACGCCAGCTGGACCGACGCGGTCATTGAATCCATCCACGACCTCACGCCCACCGTGCGCGAGTTCCGCATACGCCCCGCAGACGGGCAGGGCGTGCCGCCCCACGAACCCGGCAGCCACCTGCAAGTGCAACTGCTGGTCGGCGGCAGGCCGCAGCAACGTTCTTATTCGCTGGTCGGCGAGCCCGACGGGCAGAGCTGGCGCATCGCGGTGAAACGGCTGGACGACGGCCGCGGCGGCTCACGCGCGATGTGGCAACTGGCCGCGGGCGACCGCCTGCAACTGAGCGGGCCGCACAACCACTTTGCGCTGGACCTCAATGCGCCCGCCTACCTGCTGGTGGCCGGCGGCATAGGCATCACGCCGCTGCTAGGCATGGCGCAAACACTGGCCGGCCGCTGCGCCCAATCGGGCCGGCCGCTGCGCATGTTGTACGGCGTGCGCAGCGAAGCCGAACTGGCTTACGGCGAAACCTTGCAAGCCTGCCTGGGCGAGCGGCTGCATGCGGCCATCGCCTCGCAGCTCGATTTCGCTGCCGAGATCGCCGCACTGCCCGCTGGCGCGCAAATGTATGTGTGCGGCCCGGTGCCCATGCTGGATGCGGCGCGCCATGCCTGGGAGGCCTCGGGCCGGCCGGCAACCGACCTGCGCTATGAGACTTTCGGCAACAGCGGACGTTTGGCGCCGCAGGCCTTTCGCGTGCGGATTCCGCGCCACGCGCTGGACATCACCGTGCCGGCCGACTGCAGCCTGCTGGACGCGCTGGAGCTGGCCGGTGTGGAGGCCGTGTCCGACTGCAAGCGCGGCGAATGCGGCCTGTGCACACTGGATGTGCTGGCGCTGGACGGCGAGATCGACCACCGCGACGTTTTTTTGAGCGAGCATGAGAAACAGGGGAACACGCGGCTGTGCGCCTGTGTCTCACGCGTGGTCGGTTCGGTGACGCTGGATTCCTCGTACAGGCCCGACGCTTGAAAGACGTAGATGCAACTTGTGTGCGATCACCGGGCCATGCGCGCGATGATCGCGCAAACGACGCGGCCTCAGCGCCCTACCAGGAGACGGCAGGCGACAAAATAAAAGCACGAGGTGTTCGCATAAAGAACATTTGTGCTGACAACGCACTCATACTAGACTCGCAGCGGTTTGCCGCCGCTGCCAAGTCCGTATGACCCGTCGATGTAGTGAGTGTTGGCGCGGCGGCAGAAACTGAAAAATTACCTGGAGACAAGCATGAAAAAACGTATCTTCCTCACCGCCGCCGCACTGTCGGTTGCCGCCCTGGCCGCCGTCCCGGCGCTGGCCCAGGACAACACCTTCAAGATCGGCCTGATCCTTCCGATGACGGGCCAGCAGGCCACCACCGGCCGGCAGATCGAGGCCGCCGCGCGGCTTTACATGGCGCAAAACGGCGACACCGTGGCGGGCAAGAAAATCCAGCTGATCGTGAAGGACGACACCTCGCTGCCAGACACCACGCGCCGCCTGGCGCAGGAGCTGGTGGTCAACGACAAGGTCAATGTGCTGGCGGGCTTCGGCATCACCCCGTCGGCCCTGGCGACCGCGCCCATCGCGACGCAATCCAAGACGCCCATGGTGGTGATGGCGGCCGCGACCTCCAGCATCACGCAGGCTTCGCCCTACATCGTGCGCAGCAGCTTCACGCTGCCCCAGGTCTCGGTCGCGCTGGCCGATTGGGCGCCCAAGAACGGCATCAAGAAGGTGGTCACGCTGGTGTCCGATTACGGCCCCGGCATTGACGCCGAAAAATTCTTCAAGGACCGCCTGACCTTCAACGGCGGACAGGTGACCGACGCGCTGCGCGTGCCGCTGCGCAACCCGGACTTCGCGCCCTTCCTGCAGAAAGTGCGGGACAACAAGCCCGATGCGCTCTTCGTGTTCGTGCCCTCGGGGGCGGGCGCCGCGGTGATGAAGCAGTTCCTCGAGCGCGGCCTGGACAAGGCCGGCATACGGCTGATCGCGACCGGCGACGTGACCGACGACGACCAGCTCAACGACATGGGCGACGGCGCGCTGGGCGTGGTGACCTCGCACCACTACTCGGCGGCGCACCCATCGGCCGCGAACAAGAAGTTCGTGGAAGCGTTCTCCAAGGCCAACAAAGGCCTGCGCCCCAACTTCATGGCGGTCGGCGGCTATGACGGCATGCGCGTGATTTACGAAGCGCTTAAAACCAGCAAGGGCCAGGGCGGCGGCGACGCGCTGCTCGAAGCCATGAAGGGCCAGATCTTTGAAAGCCCGCGCGGCAAGATCTTCATCGACGCGCAGACGCGCGACATCGTGCAGGACGTCTACCTGCGCAAGGTCGAGAAGAAGGACGGCCAGCTTTA
>Ga0102592_1001547_pt1 | contig 25223 bp, 23 predicted proteins | sample AraplaCol_mMF_r2_FD_76861 | JGI IMG/M metagenome (GOLD analysis project Ga0102592, IMG submission 76861) | Arabidopsis root microbial communities from North Carolina, USA - plate scrape MF_Col_mMF_r2 (SPADES assembly) (version 2) | ecosystem: Host-associated > Plants > Roots > Endosphere...
CTCGGCGCCTGCGTCCGCATGCGCGTTCTCGTCATTCTGGCGACCGTCGCCCTGTTTGCCGCGTCGCTTTTCGGCTCACAGTATATGCGCCGGCAATTTTTCCCATCGTCAGATCGTCCGGAACTGCTTCTGTCGCTCGTCCTGCCACAAGATGCCTCGCAAGAGGCGACTGCCGCCCAGGTGAAGCGAGTGGAGGAAATCCTCGCCGCCGACGAAGGGGTTGCCAACTGGAGCTTCTACGTCGGCTCCGACCCGATCCGGTTCTATCTCTCGATGGACCTCAATCCGCCGGCCCCCTTCCGCGCGCAGGCAGTCGTCATCAGCAAGAGCGTTTCCCAGCGGGATGCCCTGCAGCAGAGGCTGCAAAAACTCCTCGACGAGCAGTTCCCAGATATCATCGCTCGTGTCTCTCCGTTGGAAATGGGGCCACCAGTCGGCTGGCCCGTTCAATATCGCGTCAGCGGCCCTGATATCGTCGGTGTGCGCGATCTCGCCTGGAAGGTTGCTGACGTTCTCCATACCGTCCCAGGCGCTGTTCAACCGAACCTCGACTGGAACGAACCTATCCGAAAGGTCGTCATCAACGTCGACCAAGACCGCGCCAGGCTGGTCGGGTTGAACTCGTCCGTTATCGCGCAGACGCTGTTTGCGACCTCCGCGGGCCTGCCGATCACGCAGGTGCGTGATTCCATCTATCTGGTCAACGTTGTCGCACGCGCGACGGAGGATCAACGCGTCGACATCAATACGCTGCGTTCGCTGCAGATACCGGTCGGTCCCAATCACACCGTGCCGCTTTCAAGCATCGCGACAGTGGAATACCAGACAACGCAGCCGTTGATCTGGCGGCACGACCGCTCGACTACAATCACCGTGCAGGCCGACGCGGAAAAAGGCGTGCTGGCGACTGACATCGTCGACGCCGCCACGCCGCAGATCGCCGCACTCATTCGCGACAATCCCAATTATCTCATCGAGGTGGGTGGCTCCGTTGAGGGTGCGGAAGACGGGCTCGCAGCAGTCGTAGCCATGCTGCCGGTCATGGCCGTCATCATCCTCATTGTCCTGATGTTTCAGCTGCAGAGCGTGCAGCGCCTCATCCTGGTGGTCAGCGTTGTTCCGCTCGGCCTGATTGGCGTCGTGCTGATCATGCTGATCACACGAGTGCCGGTCGGTTTCATCGCCGTCCTCGGCATGATCGCGCTCATCGGCATGATCACCCGAAACTCAGTGGTGCTCATCGACCAGATCGATAGACGGATGGAGGAGGAAGGCAGGAGTTGGCAGGGCGTCGTGGATGTGACGGCGCAGCGCTTGCGGCCGGTTTTCCTGACCGCCGGTTCGACGATCCTCGGCATGCTGCCGATCATCCGCGACCCGTTCTGGTCGCCGCTCGCCTTCACCGTGGTGGGCGGTCTGGTCGTTGCCGCGGCGCTGACGTTGATCTTCCTTCCGGCGCTTTATGTCCTGTGGTTCCGGATTCCACGTGAATTGGAAGGACGACCCGCTCCGATTGCCGAGGCCGTGGCGCAGCCCGCATCCTAGGATAGATTGGAAGGTCGTAACTGTTTGCCTGGCCATAACGCGGCCCGATTCGACAACCGCCGTCCTAGAGTTGCCAGACGAATTGTTGACTGTGGTGCACGGATATCTGCGACCACGCGCGATGGAACCAAGGGAGTGAAATCGGTGCGGAGGAAGCTACCCGGAATACTAGCCGCACTCTGTTTCGCAGCTACTTCCTCGGGCGCCGGGAGTGTTTTGCCGAACGAATATGGCGGGGTCGATGGCTACGCGCAGCGATTCCTTCGCCATACGCCGGGCGTCGTGCCTACGTATTGCGTGAAGACGCGTGTGAAGTGGCTCTGGTCCGAGAACCCGCTCAGGATACCCACCTCGGCAAGCGATTTATTGCGATCAAGGAGGAGGTCTTTAGCGCGGTCGATACGCCTAAGCTGAAACCACTCATGGGGCGACTGCCCAGTGGACTGCCTGAACGCCCGACAGAAATGGCGTTTTGATAGTCCACATTCCTTCGCAAGGGCTTCGAGTTCCAGAGAACCGTCCAAACGGGATTCGATCAACTCGTAGGCGCGGCGTTTCTGCCAGGGAGCTAAGCCGCCCTTGGCGACGTATCGACCTGGCGAGAGCCCGCCGTATGTGGCGGCTACATGAGAAGCCATGGCGAGCGCGATGTGGTCGACGAAGAGCTGCGGCACCTCGTCCGGAGTTGCGAAGGCAGTCGAAGCCGCGCTCATCAAGTTGATCATCGTTGAATCGTCGTAGCCGAACCCAGGCTTGTACGCGAGTTCGCTGATCTTGGGTGCGCTCGCCTCCTCGGCAACTTTGTCGAGGACATCGGAGGGCAGATAGAAGTGGATTGAGTGGAACGGCTTGTCCATTAACGCCACGGGATCCCGTTTCAGGTCGTACAACAGGGTTTGCCCGGAGCGTAAGTTCTGGATGGGATATTCCTTCCCATCTTCCCAATAGTGATGGTCGGGGTAGTCGCGAAGCTGGATTGCAACCAGATAGGCGTCTTCGCGTGGAATGGATTTGCTTGCGAAAGGCGTCTGGATAACGCCACGGATTTCGGTCAGCGCGAGATTCTCCCGCTTCACGTTACGCGACATGATGGTTGGCACATTGCGCAGTTCGAAACGTGAGCCAAGGTTTTCACCGTACGCACCGATATCTGTCATGGCGAGAGTCCTCAAATGGGACGGATATTACGCCGACGATTAGTTATAGCAATTCCGTTCCACAAACGGAGGGAGCTTTACGTCCTGATCGTCCAATTGCGAGCGGAACTCTTCAAATTTGACTGGAGCAAACCTCGTTCGGTGATTCTAAGTCAGTTGTCCGCTGGCCAGATTGAACTGTCGGAGTCCGCGCCTTGGGGGACCGGGCGGACTCGCCCAGTTCGGGCGGCCGAGGACGCGGGGCGAGGCGGCTGCCTCTGCGCGCCGTGCGGGAGGTAGGGCACGGTTGGTCGCGACATTCTCACTATGCGCTTTTGCCGGCGTCATATCTTGTACGTTCGGGCGTCCATTGAAGAACCGGGCCGCCTAGCCGGCATAACAGTTAGGGGACAACGATACGGGAGGGCGCGCGGGGCAACGCCCCCCACGAACATGGCGGACGAGCTCGCGGCGCGGGCGCACCTCGACGATCCAGGAAAAGCGGCAACAACGCTGCTAATCCACCGTAGCCTAACGGACGTCGTATGGCTTGCCCTCAGGATCGGCGTGAACCTTCCAGAAGCCCTCGGATTTGAAAGACGCAGTAGCGTAGCTCTTCGAGGTACTGCGGGAATGTAGTCTTGCTACCGGCCACCTTGGCTCACAGAAAACGGCGAGCAAGTCGATTTCGAGAGCGCGTTCTAACATTGCTTCTCCGTTCCAAACGCGGCGATGTTTCCACCCCATCAGCAGATTGTTTTGACGATGAACTCCTCGTTGCGGATGTCTTGGGCATGGGCATCGAGAAATCCGTGCGGTCCATGATTACGGCCGGCCCAAGGGAGAACCTTTTCGAGGTCGGGATTCTTATCGTTGATCGAACGGCGGACGGCGTAATCGGCGACAGTTCGCGGACCGTCTCGAGATGGGCGGGCCGGATTATCCAGGAACCGCCTGACTATCTCCACTGGGTCCTTGCTCGTCCTCATGTTCTCGATCTCCATCCCGGGCGGACTCAGTGCTTGTCGGGTGTTGTTGGAACTGCCGCGGAGCTATCGAGAACGAACATCGCAAGTAGTTTCGCGGGCTTCGTCTTGGAGGCGTTCTCGCTGACGCGGTGGTGCGCGCCTGGGATTTCGTACCAGCTCTGTCCCGTCTTGAAGACTTCCACCGGGCCATCGTCGACCTGGCTTCGGATTTGACCTTCCAGAACGTAGGCGAAGATGAACGCGGACTTGTCGTGGGTGTGGGACGGCGATTTGCCCCCCGGCGCGTAGTCTACGACAAAAGAACGCACGCTCTTGCCCGGTATGTTGGGTATCTCCTGGGAAAAGACCGGGTGCACCGTTTCGCCTTCGCCGTCGTGAGCTGCGACCGCCGCGCAAAGAGCCATTACTGCTGCCCATGCCATAAGTGGCTTGAATGCTCGCATTCTCATTCTCCTTTGATGGCTTGGACCGTTAATCAACGGTCATGACGATCTTCCCTTTGCCCCGCGGTTTTCGCCCCTCGAGCATCTCATGAGCTTCAAATGCCTTTGACAGAGGGATAGTGCTCCCGATCTTGGTCTGCAGCTCGCCGCTGTCGATCGCGGCCGCGATGTCGACCAGCTCGGCCGTCGTGACGGCGACGAGGAAGAACATGGCGGTGATCCCGAGTTTCGTTGCCACTTCTTCATTCGGCTTGGATACCGCCGAGACGAGATACCCGCCTCGCTTGAGTACACCGAACGAACGAATCTGGGTCTCACCGCCGACAAGATCGATAACGGCATCGATTCCGCTCAACTCTTCATCGAACTTTTGCTGCCGGTAGTCGATGACGACATCAGCACCGAGGCGCTTCACATAAGCGACGTCCTCCGCGGCGCAGGTGGCGAATACCTTGAGTCTCGCGCGATGGCCGAGCTGAACCGCGAACGCGCCTACACTTCCCGCTGCTCCGTGAATCAGAACGGATTGCCCGACCGTGAGGTGTGCGTGTTGGAGTGCCTGCTTGGCGGTGACGGCAATGACCGGAACCGAAGCAGCCTCTACATCGCCCATCGTAACGGGCTTTAGGGCTCCCATCGATGCCTTGACGATCGCATAGTCCGAGTACGCTCCGGTAAACCGTTCGTTGGTTACACCGTAGACGGCGTCGCCTGGTTTGAAGTCTTTGACGTTTGGGCCAACTTCATCGACGACGCCTGAGTAGTCTGAACCCAAGGTGAGCGGAAGAGGTTGGGGCAGGGCGCTGTTTCCCGAGCGTATCCAGGCATCCCAGGGACCGACACCAACCGCCCTGATACGTACACGCATCTCGTTGCTGCCGGGTTCCTCCAAGGGCAACTGTTCGCGCGTGATGACCTCCGGACCACCGAACTGGTGGACGCGGTAGGAGGTCATCGTGGAATGCTCGCTCGTCGCGCTCATGGGGCTCTCCGTTGTGCCGAGTGGATGGAAATTGAAGTCGTCGGGACCATATCGAGGCGCAAATTCCCTGGCCGTTGTTGCTAATTGGCCGGCAGGTGTTCTGGAGGCGACGTGGAAGTCTCAGTAGAGGACCTGGCCGCGGAGAGTCCGCGGGCAGGCCAATGCAAGCCTCGTCTCCAGAACAGGATGCTAGTCATCTGTTTGATGCGGCCATTCTCCGGGAAAGGCGTCGGACTTGTATTTTGAAACGGTGCCTTGCTTTGTGGAATTGGGACACGTTCCGGTTTCTTCAATGCGGACGAGTCCCGGGTCGGTATCAAGATCGCGTGGGCCGGCCGAGAAGCCGCTGTGGGAAGCCGTTGTTCCATCATGACAAGCGCGCGGCGATTGTGTCCCCTTTAGACAAAACATCGCCACCCGGTTCACGACATCCGAGCTGCGACTGCTAATTTTCCAACAGCACCAACGCGGCCGGAGGATGGGCGATGCCTGAAGTGATCGAAAACATCGAGGTCGGGCCGACCATAGAACCCGCAACACCAACGCTAATCGTCGAGGCCCTCAAGGCCGTAGCGGGCAATCCTCCCAAGGTGCGCGCCAGTTTCGCAAAGGGTCAGTGCGCACGCGGCAAATATGCGCCTTCGGAGCGAGCGGCCGAGGTTACGCGCTCCGTCAATTTCACGAGACCAGGCCGTGTGCTCGCACGGTTTTCGTTGGGTGGCGGTAACCCCAATGTGCCGGATACGAATAATCTCGTCCTGCGCGGTTTCAGCTTTCGCATCGAGACCGACGGGCAGACGTCGGACGTCCTAGTTGAGAGCGCGCCGGTCCACTTCGCTCGCACTCTCGACCAGATGCTTTCCTTCCTCAAGGCCAGGATTCCTGGCCCGGATGGCAAACCGGACCCCGCCAAAGTAACAGCCTTTTCAGACGCCAATCCGGAAACACTCAATCAGGCAAAGTACATTGCCGCCCGCTCGCTTCCAGCGAGCTTTGCCGGAACCACATATTGGGGTGTTCACTCATTCCCGGCTACCAACGCAGCAGGCAAAACGAGGTTCATCAAGTTCAAGATCGTACCGCGTATCGGAGAGATCGTCCTGACCCACGACGAGGCGAAGCTGAAAACCGCAGACTTTCTGCATCGTGACCTTGAGGATCGCATTCGGTCAGGCGGGATTGAATTTGACATCCTGGCATTGCTCGACCGATCAGGCGATCCGATTATGGATGTTACTGCTCGATGGCCCGGAGAGGATGAACGTGAGACCGTGGTGCTCGGCACGATCACCATCGACGCGATCGACGATCACAACGCCTGCGATGTTTCGATATTCGATCCAGGCATGTTGGCGGATGGTGTTGGCTACCCACCAGACGAAATGTTCGCCGCGCGTCTGAAGGCCTATCGAATTTCCCTAGCAAAGCGCCGCTAACGATCTTCCGAACAAGAGAGAACTGCCTGAAGGGAATCTGAGATGTCTGGTCAGGGAGTCTATGGACAAAGCCTCGGAGACCATTTTCACCTGGATGACGCTCCAGTCATTGTGACCAGGACGCTGAAACGATCGGAGGTAGCGGTCACGCATACCAAATGTCGGAAGCCAGCATGACGTCGTCTATCCCGATCGAAGATGCATATTTGGTGGCCTATCGGATCGAAGACTGCATCGAGCACGAGCTTGGATCAACGGCAAAGGCGCCGGCAGGCTTCGTTTCTTCGCTGGCCAGACGTCCTTCTATGTCTGGGCGAGACCCGACCTCCTTAATCCGCGAGACCTCGAATTGCATGATGTACTACCTGCCGGAAAGCGCCATGGATGTGACCGCGGAAGAACCTGGCAAGCGGTTTGGCGAGCTGGACATGCGATCCGACAAGCCCGCTGACGATCCCGTCATCGCCGCCCTCAGCACAACGCTGATGCCCGCCTTCGCCAATCCCGAATACGCGAGCCAGCTGTTCCTTGATCATACGACACTTGCAGTCGCCAACCATATAGCCCAACGCTACGGCGGCCTGAATGCGGTCGCGTCGCCGTCGTTGCCGATTTTCGATATCGCACTCGCTTGCGGCTGTGCAGACCAAAGCCATTTACCGCACCTTCTCCCGCATTGGCGGCATCTCGCCTGGTGCGTGGCGCAGGCGCGCTTAGGAGGATAATATGGTTGAGACGGGCGCTTATGGCGAGCGGTTGAGAAAAACCTTCAAGGTCGCACGCGCGCAATCCCTTGTGGCCAAAACCTTGAAGAACGCGCGGATCGCAATTACCGAAATCCGGTGCGACAAGGAAAACACGGGGTTGAGCGAACCGATTGCCCTCGAGGACGCATTCCTGATGACGGTGCAGTTGCGCGAAGTTCCGGCCCACGACATGTTCCTCGACGGCAAACAAATCAAGACAGCGTTCTTGCCCGTGGGGACAACGAGTTTTTACGATCTGCGCTCCTCTCCCGTCGCCAATAGCATAAGCGCTTTCAACCACATCAGCTTTTATGTGTCCCGAGCGGCATTGACGGCGATCACCGACAAGGAGGGAATTCCGCCGGTCGACGCCTTCAACCAGAACCCCGGCGTTGGCGTGCGAGACCCGGTGATGCACAATCTGGTTCGGGCCATACTTCCTGCGTTCCGTTCGCCCGGACTCGCCAATCAGCTGTTCGTCGACCATCTGACAGTCGCTGCCACCGCTCACGCAGTGCGCTATCACGCATGTGCGGTCCGACAGAAAACGGTCAAACGTAAGTCCCTGTCGCGCGCGGAGGTCTCAAGAGCACAGGAAAAGCTCTCGCAACACCTTGATGGCGACCTGAGGCTCGAGGACCTTTCGGACGAATGCTGCATGCCGCCGTTGGAATTTGCCTCAGCCTTCAGAGAGACTGTCGGCGGTTCTGTTCACGATTGGCGCGAAGACCTCAGGATTGAGCGCGCGAAGCGTCTGTTGGTGCGCGGCTATGAAGTCCAAACAGTGGCCGCGCTCGTTGGTTACGAGAATGTTTTCGACTTCGTTGGGAACTTCATTCGAAAAGTCGGAACCGACCCGCGTCGTCTCCATTGACTACCGCGCCGGCCGTCTCCGATTTATGTAGATTGCTTTCTCAACGCTACGAAGCTGGTCGGCCGCGCCAATAGTCGTTCGCCGCTGCGATGGCTTAAAGTTCACCGCGACGATCTGGCCTGCCATTAGGATTGTTTCGGCGTCGTCTTCGTAGATCGCCAACAGCTCCGCGCGTCGCGAGGGCGCTTCTTATGACTGATACTTCCCGACTGCTTCACATTGCAGTGGAAGACAACATCGCTTGGTGCAGTCGGGTCTGTTCTGCACATGGATCGAACGAAGCAAGGTCTTCGGGGGCCTTGGCGAATTTGGCCGTTTCGCCGCCGTGTTATCCGAACATAATTACCGGCAAAGAGGGCGTTCAAAACGAAGTTGCTGAACTCGCTCACAAAGTTCCTGAAGCCAATCAGTCGCGAAAGTGGGGGATTAAGGACAGCTTCGGAGACCTAACTCTCGCCGAGCAGGGCTTCGAACGCAAACTCACTCGGCATTGGTACGGCGGGACGGTTTCGAGCGGAGAGTCTGTAGGCTGGAAGACCGTAACTTCCCCAGCCGAGTTGCATTTATGGGAAAGAGCTTGGGGTGGTTCTCCTGGCGACACCATTTTTCCCAGCGCCTTACTTCAAAGCCGAGCGCCACCGGTTGCGTCGATCACTTGTCCCGTTGTCCAGCGCGCTTCATCAGAGGCCAGAAAGGCTATGATGTCGGCAACGTCATTGGGCTGCCCGACGCGCGAGTACACCGACAGAGCTTCCGCCTGGGCGCGCGCTTCCGGGATTGTGATCCAGGATGCGTTCATGCCGGTCTCCGTAACGCCAGGCATGACAGCGTTCACCGTGATCCCGCGGCGACCAAATTCAGGCGCGAGCGCCAGGGTCAGGGTTTCGACCGCGCCCTTCGATGCGGCATAGGCTGGATGGGTCGGGGTCGCGACGCGCGTGAATCCCGTCGAAATGTTGATGACGCGGCCGTTGTCCCGAATCCGATTGGCCGCCGCCTGAATGAGAAAGAAGGGTGCTTTCACGTTGACTATGATCTCGTCGAAGACAGGCTCGCCGGTTTCCATCAAAGAGATCGTTGGCGCGATGCCTGCATCATTGACGAGGATATCCAGCGAAGACTCGCCGGTGGCGGCAATTGCGGCTGCCTCGAACTGTTCCCAAAGACTGTCGACCGCGTCCTTGCCATTGGCAAGGTCCGCCTGGATGTGGCGTTGCGGGCCTGGCCTGCAAAGCATACGGATCGCGAGGCTAGACGAAGACGCCTGTGACCAGGTCTGAACGTCTCAGCGAATATCTCCTTCGGGCCGAAAGGAGAGATCACCGAAAGACGGCTGACACCTCCCGGGACCGACTCGATGAAATTTGAAAAGTTCTTCATACCTTCCGCTGAGCCTGACGTTCGGTTGGAGACCTTGCGCAAAACCCAAAGGGGTAAATCTGGAGGCTTACGTGAGGCAAGTGCCATCTGTTGGCGTTCTGATGACCTGATTGGACGGCTTTGGGATCCCGGCATGTGGTCCTGACCACGCGTCAACGCACCAATCCTCGCACCCTCGCATCGGTCAATTCCATTTAAAGCGTTTATTCGGGAGCACCAAACGGTCAGCCGTCGCCGCAGTTGCCAAAAGCACAGACGGGCTCCGTACTGCCTGACTACGGCCTTCCGGTCGAGTTCGATACTCCGGTCGCAGACGACGCCGCACACCAAGGTAATGATTGAGCCGCGATACTTCCGCAAGGTTCTCTCGTCGAGGAATTTTTTCTCATCGCAAGATCTCGTACGCACTTGAATTTCGACCGGCTAGGGCATTGGATTCGTTCGCGGATCATTTTCATGCCACCCCTAGAAAGCCGAGCTGCCCCCATGGTGACCGCGATTAGCCCTATTGACTAGGCTGCCATACATGAACAAATGTAGAACGTAATCGCTTCCAAAGCGAGATGGAACCCATGAATTGACGAAGGCTACAGATGGCGCATGCGAGCGCAAACCGCGTTATTTCCGAGCTTCGCGAGCGTATTTCTCATCTTGAGGGCGGCCTATCGCGACGGAAATGCGCCCTGCCATTTGGTGTGCCGGAGATTGATAGCCATCTGCCTGGTGGGGGGCTGGCATTGGGAGCGATCCACGAGTTCGCGGGCGGTGGTGCGGGGGCCGTGGATGGGGCAGCCGCAGCCCTTTTTGCAGCCGGGGTCGCCGCTCGCACGAAAGGGAAAGTGATTTGGTGCCTTACCCGACCGGACCTCTTCTTTCCTGCCCTTGCGCAGGTCGGCCTTCACCCGAACCGGGTAATATTCGTTGAGGCGGACCGAGAGGAGGATGTTCTCGCGTCGATGGAGGAAGCCCTTTCCTACGGTGCACTAGGAGCCGTCGTTGCTGAATTGGTTCGACTGCCGATGACGGCGTCCCGACGGCTGCAACTAGCGGCGGAAAAGTCCGGCACACTAGGATTGATTATTCGGCGGTGGCGCCGGCAGACCGAGGCAACGGACTTCGGTCAGCCAACGGCCTCGGCCACGCGATGGAGGGTAAGCGTTATGCCATCGGAAGAGCTTCCTGTTCCGGGTGTGGGGAGGGCTCGCTGGATGCTGGAGTTGATGAGAGTGAAAGCTGGCGAGTGTGCCGAGTTCGAAGTCGAAGCTTGTGATTTGTCCGGTCGCATTGCGATCCCAACGTCGGCCGGAACCTGGAGTACCGGAGGAAATCGATCCGCCCATGCCAGTTGAGTTTACCTGGATCACTCATCTAATCCACCTTGCTGGTACGCCGCATGACGCGCATGTTCGCCGAGCAATGACGCCGGGTGACCTTAACAAATCCTGTCCGATGAAACCGAAGACGACAAAGGAAATGTCATGTCTGCGATGAAGCAAGTGCGCGAGGAAATTAGTCCATCAAGCTATAGAGTGGCACGATGGCGATCTGCATGCCACGATTGCCACACTGATCGACGACTGCCGCTTCCTTCGAGACCAGCTCGATACCGCTCGGAAGTGCATGAGCAGCGGTCTAACGCGGGGTTAGAAGCCAAGGTCTGAGCGATGAGCAACTGTCGGAACTGAGCGCAACAAAGCGGCAGAGCCATGCTTGAGCAAGGACCTGCCAGTTGGTGCGCCCGGGAGGTACGGGAGTCCAGCGCAGATTGAGGCACCATTGCTCGCTAGGCAACAACACAACGCTCTTTGATTTAGGGAGGACTGAAATCAAGAGTTGAGCAATCCCGCAAAAAGCCACATCAGAGTGGACCCAGAGAAGTGTTTTCCAAATGGAAACGGCTGTCCTTCAGGGGAAGGATTAACTCCCATGCGACGCTTTTGTTCCGCTCGACTTAAATATTTTCACTCCCCTAGACAAACGAATCACTTGGCATTTTAGTGGACAGAGATATGTCAAGGAGTTTCGCCATGGCCGTCGATTTTCCCGTGTTTATTAAGCCCCTGCAGGTCGAAATCGATGGCATGGGACGATATCGAAAAGCGGAGACCGTCGACCAACTGGCGGCCATGCTGCTCAGCGGCAAATGGCATCATCGCGGCGGCGAGAAATTTCACAGTGCGCTGATGCGATCGGTGGAGGCTTTGGAATTCTATACCGATGCCGATATAGCCAGGGCCGCGTTCGTCGATGCTGCCCACGAGGCAGGCATGCACGTACTTCCCGACGACATTGCCGAGATGAAAAAGGCCGGCTAATGGTGAAGGCTCCTCGTGAACGGCCGTTGCTGGCCGACGACCAGCCAATCCGTTCGCGTCCACGAGAGCCGCGCGACCCCAGGCAGCCTCAGCTGCCATTCGACCCAATGCCCGACCGGATCGAGCCGTGCCTGGCGCTTTTGAAGCCACGCCCGCCGGTCGGCGACGAATGGTTCTATGAAGTAAAATGGGATGGGTATCGGATCGCGGTCCACCTCAACAAGGGTAACGATCGCATCCTGACGCGCGGCGGACACGACTGGACGCATCGCTTCCCACACATTGACCAGGCGGCTAAGGCACTGGGTGTTGGGGCCGCCATCATCGACGGGGAGGCGGTAGTCCTCGATCCCGAAGGTCGCCCGCACTTCGGAATGTTGCAGAACTCGCTCGGGGGACGAGGAGGCAAGCTTCCGTCCGGCCAGGCGATGATGATGGCTTTTGATCTGCTTTATTTCGACGGTCACGATATTCGCAGCTTGGAACTGACGGCGCGACGCTACTTTCTGGAGTCACTCTTGCGAAACGAGGATGGCGCTATCCGCCTGTCCGACACCATTGATGGTGATGGCCGTGCGATTTTTGCCGCTGCATGCCGGCATGGGCTCGAAGGGATAATCGCCAAGCACAAGGACAGCAGTTATCGATCAGGTCGCCTTGGCGATTGGGTCAAGCTCAAATGCGTCCAGAGCGACAGCTTTATCGTGGTCGGATACGAGCCATCGCCTGTGGCGCGGGGAGGGATAGGCAGTCTGCTGCTGGCTGCTCGAAAGGGTGACGCGTGGATTTATGTTGGCAACGTTGGCACGGGTTTCAATGAAAATAGCGCGGCCGCGCTTCGGAAACTGCTGGACCGCATCGTCAGAAGGCGGCCCCCAGTCGTGTACGACGGCCGCCGGAAGGACATTGTCTGGGTGCAGCCGACCCTCATCGCCGAAGTTGAGTATCGAGCATGGACGCATGATGGAAAGCTTCGGCACGCCTCTTACAAGGGGCTGCGAGAGCACCAGGACAATGCGGCGGTGCTCGAAGTCAGCTGTGATTCATGACCTGCAAAGTAGACATTACCAACAAATGCCACTTCCTCATTGGCTGAAAACTGGGCGACAATGCGCAATAGGCGGAGGGGTGCACCGCGTTAGAAGAACGACCCCTGGAGAAGAACCCATCGCTCTCAAAGCGAATGAGATTGCCGCATTTCAGAGAGGCCGACAAAGCGCCGGAAGTGGTTCCGCAAGCCGATGTCCGAGCGGCCCGGAGCTGGCAGGTTACAGCTGCAGGCGAAAGACGAGCCGCATGGGCTCCTACCGCTTCTCCATAGGTGGCGTAACCATAGGCGGCCGGACAATAGGCGGCATCCGGAGAACTTGCCAATGTTCGATCGGTTGCTAAACGTCACGGATCGTGCGCTTTGTTTTAATCTCAATGCCATAGATGCCCATGAGCGCTTAGAATCGGCGCGCGAACCGTCTATATTGGGGGCGCCTGCTTTGCCGTATTGGATGGGCGGCGCATTGATGGAGGCGGAACTAAAGTACGCCGGCAATCAAGTTCTGATGCGCGGGTAATACCTCATTCCCGATTGTGCCTGCAGCCTATACCTATCTTACCGCTGGCGATGGGATCTACCCGAAGCGATTTGCCCTGCGGCCGCGCTTTCCCATGTTAATGGCGAGCAGGGCGCCTTCGAGTGGATTTCCCCTTACCTCTTCGTCCGTCATCGAAAACCGGGCGGAAGTGACGAAAAGAGTGGAAAGGTCATGGCCGCCAAAAGTGCAGCTTGTTGGCTGGGAAACCGGCAGGTCAACGACCCGGTCCACGCGTCCCTTTGGATCTAAGCGGACGATGCAGCCACCACGGGCGACGCGGCAATTCCAGATGAACCCCTCGTCGTCTAGGCACGAGCCATCTGGAAGGCCTCGCTCGAAGCCGGCAAATACTGGAACGCGGTTGCGGAGCATAGAGCCGGCGATCTCATAAGAGTAGATCGTGTTTTGAAGCGTGTCTGCCGTCAGCACGGTACCGTCACCCGGCCAGACCAAGGTGTTGGTGATGCCGAATAGATCGTTCGTCAAGTGTAGCACCCTGCCATCGGGGGTGTAACGGTAGAGCCGACCCTTCTCGCCGTTCATTGCCAATGGCGTGCCGTCAGGAGCGATGTTGTTCTGCATCGTGCCGACCCAAAAGGCGCCATCGGGACCGACGACGCCTTCATTCAATCGATTGCCGGTCGTCCCAGACTCTACTGTCGCAACCGTCCGGAATACGTCTCCGTAATCCCAAAGCGCAATCGTGGTGGCGAGCCCGACAATCGCTCCGCCGTCTTGCCTCAGTCCGATCGAGGTTGGCATGTCAGGCGTCGGCCAGCTTTGGTACTCACCCGTTGCCGGCACCAGGGCATGGATGGCTCTTCCAACAATATCGACCCACAGCAGGCGCTGCCTGTGGTCATCCCATACTGCGCTCTCCCCCACGATGTTGGCCGCCGTCAGAGCCACCTCAACATTTATTCCCACAGAAACCCCCGGTCCTAATATTGACTGTTGACAGACAGGGTAATCATAAAATACGCATAAATCAATAAAAGCTGTCATACAGGTTTTGAACTTTTGAACGGAGTTACCATGGCGACTGTTTCGGAAGTAGTCGGAAACGCGGGGCTGGTCAGCAATGCGATTGGAGCGATCACCGCTCATATCCGCATGAACGAACTGGGCCCGGGCGATCGCCTGCCAAGCGAAGGAGCGTTGTCTAAAGAGCTCAGCGTGTCGCGCACAGTGGTGCGCGAGGCATTCCGGTCGCTTGCAGCAATGAGGCTCATCGACCTGCGTGTCGGCAAGCGAGCGATGGTCGCGCAACTGGATCATGGTGCGATGTCGCTGATGATCGAGCATGGCATTGACACCGCACAAATCAACGTCCAGCAAATCTATGACGTCCGCCGGACCATTGAAGTGCGGACGGCAACGCTCGCGGCGCTGCGCCGCTCCAATGATGAAGCCCGTGCGATTCTTGAGCATGCCGAGGCGATGCGTACGAATTTCGATGCGGCGGAACGGGTCATGGAGAGCGACCTGGCATTTCATCTTGAGATTGCTCGCGCCTCGAAGAACCCGATCTTCGCGATGATTGTCGGTGCATTTCAGGGTGTCTCGAGACAGACATGGCCAATCGGATGGCGCAGTCGATCATCTGACAATGAGCGGCATGCCATGAACGACCTGCATGTCGCGATCGCCGAGGCGATTGTTGCGGGTGACCCCCAGGCTGCAAGCCAATTGATGGCCCAGCATTTTGACGAGAGCGTGAAGGCGTTGCTGGCAGCCGGCGTCGCATAGGGAAGCATCTTATGAAAATCACGAAACTAGAGACCGTGCGTGTCGCGGAACGCCAGAACCTGCTCTGGGTACTGGTCCATACGGATGAAGGAATTACCGGTCTCGGGGAGACTTTCTTCGGTGCAGAGACCGTGGAAGCCTACATTCACGAATACGTAGCGCCACGCGTTATTGGACGCGACCCGCTGCAGATCGATCTCCTGGCCGCAGATCTCGTCGGTTATCTCGGATTTCGGTCGTCAGGGGCTGAGGTGCGGGGCAACTCGGCATTTGACATTGCACTGTGGGACATCTTTGGCAAGGCAACCGGACAGCCGATTGCACAGCTGTTGGGCGGATTCAGCCGGAGCGAAATCCGCACTTACAATACCTGCGCCGGTACGGAATACATCAAGAAGGCAACCGGCCAAACGACGGCTAACTACGATCTGGCGACATCTGCGACCAACGCTTACGACGATCTGAATGGCTTCCTTCTTCACGCCGACGAACTCGCCCACTCCCTGCTTGAAGAAGGGATAACGGCCATGAAGATATGGCCCTTCGATATCGCGGCGGAGAAGACCCGCGGCCAGTACATTTCCTCACCGGATCTCAGGCGGGCGTTGGAGCCGTTCGAGAAAATTCGTTCGGCCGTGGGCGACAGGATGGACATCATGGTCGAGTTCCATTCGATGTGGCAACTGCTGCCTGCCATGCAGATCGCAAAGGCGCTGACGCCCTACCAGACATTCTGGCACGAAGATCCGATCAAGATGGACAGTCTCTCCAGTCTCGGACGCTACGCGGCCGTGTCGCCCGCACCGATTTCGGCATCGGAAACGCTGGGTTCGCGCTGGGCCTTCCGCGATCTGTTGGAGACCGGGGCGGCTGGCGTTGTGATGCTCGACATCAGCTGGTGCGGGGGACTGTCGGAAGCAAGGAAGATAGCTGCGATGGCGGAAGCCTGGCATCTGCCGGTCGCGCCTCATGATTGTACCGGGCCCGTCGTGCTTTGCGCCTCGACGCATCTTTCGCTCAACGCGCCCAATGCGCTTGTCCAGGAGAGTGTGCGGGCCTTCTACAAAACCTGGTATCGCGATCTCGTCACGGCATTGCCCGAGGTGAAAAACGGAATGATCACCGTGCCGCCTGGTGCCGGATTGGGCATGGAACTGCATCCCGATCTCGATAAGGCATTCACGGTGTCTCGCCGCATATCGAACTCCGTAAGCATCTGACTTTGTAACTGAAGCAACACGCAAACCTGGGAGGAAAAAACATGAGAAAGAGCATTATCTGCGGTGCATGGGGGCTTGCCCTTTTAGCCACTACGAGCATCGCACAGGCCGAACCGCTGAACATCGTTTTTGCGCACCATTCGTCGGCATCAAATACCTTCTGGCAGGCGGTCAAGAAGGGCTTCGACGACGCCTGCGAGAAGATCGGCGCGAACTGCCAGATGGTCTTCACGCAAACCGAAGGATCGGTCGAGCAGCAGCTGTCGAACATTGAAGCAGCACTTGCTCGCAAGCCTGACGCGCTCTTGACCTCGATCGTTGACGACAAGGCGCTCGACGACGTGATTGATCGCGCGGTCAAAGACGGCGTTGTTGTGATTGGCGTCAACGTTGATGACAGTAAGGGGGCCGACGGTAACAAACGCGCGGCGTTCGTCGGCCAGGGCTTCCGGCCGGCCGGTCATTCGCTCGGCAAGGCGATCTCCGAGAATTTTCCGAAGGATGGGCCGGTCAAGGTTCTGGTTGGCGTCTCCGCGCCTGGGCAGAACTGGTCGGAGGCGCGCGGGCGGGGTGTCATTGATTTTCTTGAAGAATATAAGGCTGCCAACCCCGCGCGGGATATTTCTTGGGACCGGATCGACAGCGGAACTGACCTTGCTGTGACCGCAGACCGTGTTGGCGCCTACCTCAACGCGCATCCCGAAACCACCGCCTATCTCGACACGGGTTTCTGGCATGCATCGGTCGCACGAGTTCTGAAGGATCGCGGCATTGCGCCCGGCAAGGTTCTGCTCGGCGGTTTCGACCTCGTTCCTGAAGTGGTCCAGCAGATGGAGGCCGGCTATGTGCAGGCCGAGGTCGATCAGCAGCCATACATGCAAGGTTTCATGCCGGTGATGGAAGTTTACCTCGCCAAGAAGCTGGGTCTTGCGCCGTCGAACATCGATACGGGCCAAGGCATCGTGCGCCCGGCGGATGCAGACATGATCATGGATCTGTCCGCTAAGGGCCTGCGCTAAGTCAAGGTAGGAAGGGGATCACTCAAGAGCCCCTTCCACTCTGGAGATTGCCTAATGAAAAGACTTCTGAAGATTTATATGGAGAAGCCAGAGCTTGCCGCTCTCCTTCTGCTGGTCGTTTTGATCTTCCTGTTTCAGAGCCGGTCAGGAGGACTATTCCTTACTGCTGGCAACCTGCGAGGCGTGTTCGGAATCTTGCCCGAGATGGCCTTGGTCGCCATCGGCGTGACCGTCTTGATGATATGTGGCGAGTTCGACCTCTCGGTTGGCGCGGTGTTCGCGTTGATGCCGATGACGGTTGCGGTCCTAATGACCCATGATGTCCCCTTTTCCGTGGCGCTGGCGGCGGGAGTGCTGGTGTGCGTCGCAATCGGCTTCCTCAACGGCTTTCTCACGATCCAGTTCGCCATCCCGAGCTTTATCACGACGCTCGGAATGATGTTTGTGGCGCGCTCGCTAACGGTGGTGGTCTCCGGTGGGTTTCCGCCGTTGCTGTCGGCGGATCTGCCGACCTGGTTATTTGTCAGTTTCGTCGGACCGGGTGAGCTCTTCCGTATGTCCTTTATCTGGTTCGTCGCTGTCGCAATCCTCGTGTCATTGCTGCTGAGCCGCACGAATTTCGGCAATTGGGTGCGAGCGACTGGCGGCTTTCTTCCCGCAGCAAATGCGATGGGCATCCCCACGGCGCGCGTCAAAATTGCCTGCTTCATCCTATGCTCGGTTCTGAGTGGATTTGCTGGGTTGATCCAGGTCTTGCGCCTCGGCTCTCCCTTGCCATCCATCGGGGAAGGCATGGAATTGCAGGCTGTCGCGGCCGCGGTCATTGGCGGAACTGCACTGACAGGCGGCATCGGCGCGGTTCTCGGAGGGATTATCGGTGTGGCGCTAATCCGCGTCATCGACAATGGCCTCATCCTTAGCCAGGTCGACGCCAACTGGTTCAAGTTCGCTATCGGATCGCTGACGATCTTCGCGGTTATTGCAAACTCTTGGCTGCGCAAACGCGCCAAGGCAATCAAGGTGGAGGTGTGAGCCATGAACGAACCCATCGTTTCCGTTAAAAACCTGCACAAATGGTATTCGGGTGTTCATGCCGTCAAAGGTGTTTCGATCGATTTCGCGCGGAACGAAGCTGTCGGGCTGATTGGCGACAACGGTGCTGGAAAGTCCACCCTGATCAACATCTTGTCAGGCGTCCAGCGACAGGACGAAGGCGAGATTTTCGTGGAGGGCCAAAAGGTCGCCATTTCTGGCCCTCGTGACTCGATGCGGCTCGGCATCGAGACCATCTATCAATACAACTCCATGGTCCCGACCATGTCGATCGCGCGCAACCTCTTCATCGGTCGGGAGCCCATGCGGTTTTCGATTGCAGGCGTCGGTTTCATGGACATGGGCAGGATGCGTGAGGAGAGCGTCAAGGCCATCAGCAATGTGGATTTGCATCTGAGATCGCCGGATGCCCTAGTCGGCGAGCTCTCTGGCGGGCAGAGGCAGGGCGTCGCCATTGCGCGTGCCATGCACTTCAAATCGAAGGTGATGATCCTTGATGAGCCGACCAATCACCTTTCGGTCAAGGAAACCAACAAGGTCATCGGTTTCGTTCGTTCCCTGAAAGAGCAGAGCGTAACCGGCATCTTCATCAGTCACAACATGCACCATGTCTTCGAATGCTGTGATCGGGTTGTCGCCATGGCCCGTGGCCAAGTCGTGCTCGACAAGCGGATCGGCGACACGACGATCGAAGAAGTTCAGTCGGTGCTCTGAGGAAACGCCAATGGGAATGCTAGAAGGAAAAACGGCCCTGATAACAGGAGGCCTCGGAACTCTGGGAAGGGCTCAGGTGCTACGGCTTCATGCCGAAGGCGCTTCCGTGATCGTTCTTGATCGGCCAGACATCGAAGACGGCGCGCAGAAGGCGGCAGAACTTGGAGCCGGCGTTCGGTTCCTCGGTTGCGATCTCAACCAGCTGCAGGTCACGGAGGAAATTGTCAGCGAGGAAGCCAAAACCTTAGGTGGCATGGACATCCTTATCAACAACGCCGCCTTGATCATCAACAGGCCGTTCGAGGCGTTTAGCCTGGAGGAATATGAGAATCAGATCCGGGTCAACTCGTCCGCCGCTTTTGCGGTAGTGCGGGCAGTCGCGCCGTTCATGAAACCGAAGCGAAGCGGAAAGATCCTCAATTTCACGTCAATCACCATGAACGGGCAGTGGGACGGCTATGTGCCTTATGTGGCGTCGAAAGGCGCGATGCTCGGTCTGACCAAGGGACTCGCCCGTGAACTCGGTCCGTATGGCATCAACGTCAATGCCGTCTCGCCGGGCGCGGTGGTTTCGGAAGCCGAAGAGCGCGTGTTCGGAGATCGGCTGCAGCAATATAGCGACTGGGTTCTGGACCGTCAGTGCCTGAAGAAGCGCATCGAGCCCGACCATGTCGCGAGCCTCGTTCTCTTTCTGGTGTCGCCGGCGTCCGATATGATCTCGGGCCAGAATTTTGCGATCGACGGAGGCTGGTAATTGCATCCGCAGGAGATCGTTCTGGAGAACGACAAAGCCCGCGTCGCCGTTGTCCCCAGCTTGGGTGGCGGTCTGGCGCGGCTTGATGTTCGCGACGCCGAGGGGAGGTATCGGCCTCTCCTGCGGTCGTGGAGCGGGCGGATCACTGATGGTCCCTTCGCTCTGGGCTGTAATGTTCTGGTTCCCTTCTCCAACCGGATATCGCAGGGAGGCTTTGTATTCGGCGAGCACCACCACCGCATCGATCCCAATCTGGACGGTCAAGAGCTTCCGATTCACGGAGATGCGTTCATGCGGGAGTGGCTGATCGCCGGGCGGGATGCATCGACGACGACGCTGCATTGTCCTCACGGTAGTATCGGCCCGTTCCGCTACGATGCAAAGCAGACACTGCTCTTGTCGCAGGCCCGGCTTGTTCTCCATCTGGAGGTGACATCGGCATCATCGACGGCCTTGCCTTTTGGCATCGGGTTTCATCCCTGGTTTCCGCGAAGCCCACAGACAAGAATTCGCTTTTCAGCGGATAAGGTCTGGCTGGAGAATGAAAAATATCTGCCGATGGCATTGATCGACATCGGTGCGGAAGGTCGCTGGAATTTTTCGGCCATGACCGCCTTGCCGAGCGGGTGGATCAACAATGCGTTCACGGGCTGGCCCGGCTTCTGCGACGTCACGCAAGGCCCTGATGCCGTTTCTTTCCGCTTGAGCGCATCTGACAATCTCGACGTTGCTGTCGTCTATTCGCCCGGGCCGGACGCGGATTTCTTCTGTTTCGAGCCTGTTTCTCATCCGGTGGATGCGCACAATCTTCCCGGTATGCCGGGGCTGGCGGTTCTTCAGCCGGGCGAAACCCTCACAAGTTCGATGACTTTGGACTGGAGTTCCTCATGGCACTGAATTCGTTCGAACGCGGCACGTTTGCTGGCCGGATATTCCGCTCCGAGTTTGGCGGTCCGTCGGTGGTCGTCGTGCGCGACGGAATGGTGTTCGATATCACCTGTGCCGAGGCGCCGACGATGCGCGACCTGCTAGAGAAAGACGATCCGGTCTCGTTCGTTCGCGCGCAGGCCGGCGAAATCGTCGCGTCGCTGGGAGCGATCATGGACCCGGATCTACCCGACCATGCCCCATTTTCGATGCTTGCACCCTGTGACCTGCAGGCGGTGAAGGCGTGCGGTGTCACCTTCGCGAGATCGATGCTCGAGCGGGTGATCGAAGAAAGAGCTGCCGGAAACCCGGACATGGCGCGCTCGATACGCGAACGCGTGACGGCGGTTATCGGGGATAGCTTGCGCGACCTGCGTGCCGGATCGGAGGAAGCAGCAAAGGTCAAGGAGGCATTGATCGAGGTCGGCCTCTGGTCGCAATATCTGGAAGTGGGTATCGGACCAGACGCAGAGGTCTTTACCAAGGCGCAGGTGCTGTCCTCCGTCGGCTGGGGCGCCTCCGTTGGACTTCATCCGGTGTCGAACTGGAACAATCCCGAGCCCGAGATCGTGCTGGCCGTCGACAGCCGGGGGCGCGTGAAGGGGGCGACACTCGGCAACGATGTCAACCTGCGCGATGTCGAGGGTCGTTCGGCGCTTCTTCTCGGCAAGGCAAAGGACAACAACGCCTCTTGCTCCATCGGGCCGTTTATCCGCCTGTTTGACGAGACTTACTCGATCGCAGACGTGCGCAACGCCGAACTGGAACTACGGATCGAGGGCAGGGACGATTTCGTCCTTGATGGCAGCAGTTCGATGAAGGAGATCAGCCGCGATCCGCTCGATCTCGTCGCCCAGACGATTGGTCGCCACCATCAATATCCTGATGGGCTCATGCTGTTCATGGGAACCCTTTTTGCGCCGGTCGAGGATCGCGATACACCCGGCCAGGGCTTTACGCACAAGATCGGCGACAGGGTAGCAATTTCGAACGCTGAGTTGGGCAGCCTGATCAACACGGTGGCCTTGTCGACCGAATGCCCGCCCTGGACCTTCGGGACGGCCGCGCTCATGCGCAACCTTGCCACGCGCGGCCTGCTTGGCAACTAGGGCATGACAATTCATCGGCCAACGCCGATGGTGGCGCCGAGCGCGCAATAGCCCACATAGATAGGCTCCGGCTAGAGGGATTGGCCGGAGCGAAGGTGTCGGATCAAACCGACGCGTCACGAAATTTCGGTGCAATGAGTAACTGCAGGCTCGCCAGTTCCGTGCCACTGGCTACAGAGATGATAGTGCGAGCCAGTTCGTTTCCGGCCGCACGAATATCCTCGTTTATAGGAATAATCTCAGGCCGGATCCACTCGGTGAAACGAGTCGGTTCTTTCGCAACCATGTCAAAATCAACTTTTATGCGGGCGCCGACACTTTCGAGACCGGCAAGGAGAGCGACGCCAGTGCTTGCGCTCCCGGCGACAAAGCCGTCAACCAAACCGCTCTCGAATGGCCAGCGTGTCCCCTCCTTGAAAATATCCTCCAGGGGGCTGTCGAGATCGACGTTGCCAAACGGTACTTCCACGCATCCAAAGTCACGGATGCCTCGGCGGAATCCGTCCGACATGTGCTTGCAGAACATCAGATGCGACGGTGGCGCCAGGAGCGCGATATTTCGCCGCCCGTTGTCCGCAAGCCGTCGAACGCTCTCATAAGCGAAGGTCTCATTGTCGAAATCGACGGAGGCGTGAACACTCCGTAGCTGCGTTCGACCGAAGGTGACGAACGGAAACTCTTCGTTCGTCAAAAAGATAACGCGCTGATCCATCGGTTGGGTACGGGTGATGATCAGTCCATCGGCCATGCCGCTGTCGAGAACCTCTCCGACCGCCTTCAACGGGTCCTCATGCGGGCTATCCGGCACCACCACCATGCCATAGCCTGAACGGGAGAGCACCTCGGCGACGCCGTTTACAAGCGGCCCGGCTATGCCAAGGATTTCATCTTCCATGTTCAGCACCAGGGCAATAACGCGTGACTTGCCGGTTCGAAGTCTGAACCCTGCGCGGTCCGGGCGATAGCCTATCTGGCGTGCAGCGAGCCTCACGCGCTCTTTCGTCGATGAGCTTATGTCGTCGGCATCGTTGAGCGCACGGGAGACGGTCGCAGGGGCCAGCCCAGTCAGCTGCGCGATCGTTTTGAGCGTTGGTTTTGGCTGGCGATCAACGCGACCACGATTGCTCCTCATGGAACTCTCCGAAAACGATATAGAAATTACCCTTAAGTCTCTCGACAAACAGTGTCAAACATATCCGATTTTACAGCACTTGTGGGGTCTGGGTATTTTGTGTATTCGCTTTCCGTAATCGATTTCGGAGATGGGTTTTGGTCGGTTTGGCGAATGATTCAATCGAGCTCTTTCCTCAGGGGGGCTTGGCACTCGGATGCAACTACTGGGCATCCCATGCGGGGACGAACATGTGGCAGGATTGGCAGCCGTCCGTCGTTGATGCCGACATGGCTGCCCTGGTTAAGCATGGGGTCCGTTGGTTGCGGGTCTTCCCATTGTGGCCCGACTTTCAGCCGATCAAGCTGCTTCGAACACATTCCGCCGCCCCCTATGAATATCGGCTACGCGAAGAGCCTCTTGGAACCGATGCCCTTGGCCGGGCCGGACTGTCCTCGACAATGATCGGCCGGTTTCGGGAAATGTGCGCTCTCGCCGAAAAGCACGATCTCAAACTCGTTGTCGGTGTGATTACCGGATGGATGAGCGGCCGCTTGTTTGTTCCGCCGGCGCTGGAGGGTATGGATCCTATCAGTGACGCGAGGAGCATTGCCTGGCAGATACGATTTGTCCGAGAATTCGTGAGTACTCTGAAGGACGAGGGTTCGATCGCGGCATGGGATCTCGGAAACGAATGCAATTGCATGGGCATCGCAGATAATCCGGACGTCGCCTATACATGGACCGCGGCCATTTCTAGTGCCATCAAGCGCGCCGATCCTTCGCGGTCGGTCGTCTCCGGCATGCATACCCTTTCTTCGCGGTTGAAAGGCCATAAGAACCCGTGGCTGATCGAAGATCAGGGTGAGTTGACCGATATCCTGACGACGCATCCGTACCCCTACTGGGTTCGCCACGCCGAACTCGGCCACGTCGATGACTTCCGAACGACATTCCACGCGACCGCAGAAACCAGCTTCTATCGCGATATCAGCGGCAAGCCCTGTATCGTCGAGGAAGTCGGGACAATGGGTCCGATGATTGCCAGCGATGAAGTTTCGGCGAAGTTCGCTCGGGTCAACATGTGGTCCTTGTGGGCGAACGATTGCCGAGCCTTTGGATGGTGGTGTGCCTACGATCAAACCGGTCTCGGTCATGCGCCCTATGATTGGTTCGCCGTCGAAACCGAGCTCGGATTGGTGAAGACCGACCACACGGCGAAACCTGTCTTGGAAGAGTTCGCAAAATTCCAGAAGGTGATGGGGCATGTTCCAAATGGCACGCTACCTGCTGCAGCGATCGATGCTGTCTGCATCCTGTCGGACAATCAGGACGATTGGGCGGCCGCCTATGGATCGTTTGTCCTTGCCAAGCAAGCAAAGCTGCAGCTCGCCTATTGTCACGTTCATCAACAGATCCCCGAAGCTGGAATCTACATCCTGCCTTCGTTGACTGGTCCCAACTGCATACCGAAGCGCGTATGGCTCGAACTGCTGCGGCGGGCCAGGGAAGGGGCGACGCTTTACGTGTCCTTCAAGGACGGCATCGTGCCCCATTTCGTGGAAACGTTTGGAGCCGAGATAGTATCGCGGTCAAAATCACCGATGGCGGCGTCCGCTACGATCCTCGATGGTGGCCATCAGATCGAAATACTCGGAGCTGGCGAGACTCGGGTGAAATTGACGTCAGGCGAAGCCATTGCAACGAGGGACGATACTGGCGATCCCGTCTTCTGGAGCAATCGCCTCGGCAAGGGTAATGTTTACGCTTTGGCTTTTCCAGTTGAGGTCGAATTTGCCGGAGCCTTGTTTAGTGAGGACAATCCCTATTGGCGCCTGTATGCGCAGTTCTCGAAGGCAAACAAGAAATCGCGCCTCATAGGTGTTGTCGATCCAGCCATTGCTGTGACCGAGCACGAGTTTGCACACGAACTTCGGTTCGTCGTCATGATCAATCATAGCCGCGAAGTTCGATCGATTAAGTTCTCGGTACCAGACGAATGGGAAGTCACAGATATCTGCAAGCATGAAGAACGCGTCGACGGTCGGACGGGGATCGAGGTGCCGAGCCTGGATGCTGTCATGCTTCGAGTGCGGCCGAAGCACTGCTTGACCGTTGGCGGGGGTGTAGCT
>Ga0102592_1001548_pt1 | contig 25221 bp, 18 predicted proteins | sample AraplaCol_mMF_r2_FD_76861 | JGI IMG/M metagenome (GOLD analysis project Ga0102592, IMG submission 76861) | Arabidopsis root microbial communities from North Carolina, USA - plate scrape MF_Col_mMF_r2 (SPADES assembly) (version 2) | ecosystem: Host-associated > Plants > Roots > Endosphere...
GACGACAATGATACCGAGATCAATATCACCGGCGTGACCTTCAAACTGAACGGCGTCGCAACGACTGCCGCGGCGCTCGGCATCACCGTCAACCTCACCGGCAATGGCCTGATCCTGGAGAATGTCGGCGAGGGCGTGACGATCGATTTCACCACCGCGGGCGGGGCTGGCGGAACCTTTGACCGCTTTACCATCGCGAATATCGACACCGAGCATGACTTTTTCGATGTCAAGGAAGTGCATTATGGCGGTGAGGTCAGCAACGCTTATAACGAAGAGGTCGGCTCCTTCATCAACTTCGACGACGACGGACCGACGATCACGGCAACCGGCGTCCCCCCGGAGCTGACGGTCGACGAGACCAACCTGGCCGGCAACGACAGCGCCGACTTCTCGACCTTCTTCACCTCCAATGCCGGTGCAGATGGCGACGACATCACCTATGCGCTCGGCATCAACCAGGTCACCAATGTCAGCGGTCTCACCGACACCGAAACCGGCCAGTCCGTCCTGCTCTTCATCGAAGGCGGCAACGTCGTCGGCCGTGCCGGCTCGGCTGCTGGTGCGATCGTCTTCACCGTCAGCGTCAGCGCTGCCGGCGTCGTCACCCTCGACCAGGCCCGGGCGGTCGTTCACGCCGACGCCACCAACCCGGACGATAGCAGGACCTTGGCTGCCGCCGACCTCGTCACTCTGACGGCGACCATCACCGACGGTGATGGCGATCAGGCCACAGCCACCCACAATATCGGCCAGAACTTCAACTTCGAGGATGACGGACCGACGATCACCGTGCCGTTCGATGGCAACCCCGCTATCACGGGCATCCAGCATGAGACCCTGGCGAATGTGCTCAACGCATCGGCCAGCGGAGCCTTCGGCTACAACATCGGCGCGGATGTTCACACGGCCGCATTCTACACCGGCGGCGGTTCCGACTTCGTCGATCAGAATGGCGCGGCCGGCGTCCAGATCGGACTGACCGGCACGATCACCGGCGGCGGCGGAGGCAACCTCCTCACCTCGAATGTGACGCTTGCGTCGGAGAACCTCACCTCCGCGACGTTCAACTTCACCTTCACCTATGACAAGGACCCGGCGGCGGGCGTCCAGACGGGCACCGCAGGAGGCACCCTGGTCTTCGACAAGGTCGCCGACACCTATACCATCAACCTGACCGACCCGCTCGAAGGCTTCACCTTCGACGTTCTCCACACCAGCGAGCTCTTGTCCAAGGAGCCCACGGGCAATACCGGCCATCCGCAGATCGTGGTGGAACGGCTGCAGGCGGACGACCCGAACACGGCTGCCGATGAAGACTTCTACGTGCAGTTCACGGGCAACGCGATCGACAGATCCAACCCGTTCCGCCTGACGAACAATGGCGAAGGCACATCGGCCGACGCCACCTTCACCATCGGTGGCCACGAGATGGTCAGCAACAACAATGAGACGTGGGTGTCTGCGACGCAGAGCACCAACGGTGTCGCCGGCGACACGATCCAGAAAGACGAACTGCTCACATTGCGGTTCTTCAACAGCAATGTCGGCATTGCCAACGAGGCCACCGCCCCGACAGCGACCGCCGGCACCATGGCCATCAAGTTCGACGGCATCGGCAACAGCGAGGACCTGATGCTGATCCTCAACCTGATCGACATGAACGGCGCCGACAACATCGCCGGCACTGCGGACGACAACGCGACGATCACGCGGGCCATGTATGTGTCGAATGCCGACATCTACAGGACGGGTCAGGTGCCGGCCCCGTACAATAGCGAGTTCACGCTCGACAATAATGACGGTCTCGTGATCGTCGAGCAGAACGACTACAACGCCGCCGGCGAAGACTACGTGCTGCAGGGTGTCCAGATCATGCAGTCGGGCAACGGGATCACCGGCAACAATACGGCGATCGACCTGAACAGGACGACCGGCTCTGGCGGCGGCAGCAATGCGACCACCAGTCTGGTGAACTTCGACGCCACCGATAACGACGTGCTGAAGATCACGGATATCGGCTTCACCTCGACGGTGACCGAGACGCCGAATGCCAATCTCGACTTCGCCTTCCAGGTGGCGGACGCGGATGGGGACCAGACAGCGATGCAGCACATCCTTGTCGACGTCGCCTGACACTTGAGCAAACGGGGGCAGCCGAGGCTGCCCCCGTACTGTCTTTGCATGCTGTGTAATCTCGTACACCAGAGACATAGTGATGAAAACAAACCAACAGCCCCCTGCCCTGCAGGTGGTGATGAAAGAAGCCAGACGCGCCATCCGGCCGCTGGTCTGGTTCAGCGCCGGCATCAACGTGCTGATGCTGACCGGGGCGCTTTATATGCTGCAGGTCTACCACCGCGTCTTGTCCAGCCACAGCCTGGAGACCTTGCTGATGCTGTCGCTGATGGCGGCGGCGGCCCTGGCGACAATGGCGGGGCTGGAGGTGGTGCGCGGGCGTCTTCTGGCAACCGTCGGATCGTGGATGAACGCGCGCCTGGCGCCGGTTCTCCTGACCGCATCGGTGGAATATGCCGCCACGGCGCCCGGCCAGGCCAATGCCCGGCCGCTGCGCGACCTCGACCAGGTGCGGAATTTCTTCACCAGCCCGAGCATCTTCCCTATCCTTGACGCACCTTGGGCGCCGCTGTTTTTCGCCGCCATATTCTTCATGCACCCTTGGCTGGGCTGGCTGGCGCTGTGCGGCGGGATCGTCCTGTTTGCGTTGGCGTTGCTCAACGAATACCTCACACGCAAGCCGTTGACCGAGGCTGCAAGCGCGCAGTCGCGGGCATACGTCCAGGCCGAGGCGGCAATCCGAAACGCCGAGGTCGTGCAAGCAATGGGCATGTTGAAGCCACTGCTGGAGGGTTGGAAGGTCCAGCAGGACGAGGCAAACAAAGGACAGGTTCTTGCTGCCAACCGTGGCGGCGTCATCGCAGCCCTCGCCCGTTGCCACCGGCTGGCCCTGCAAATGGCCATACTGGGCCTTGGGGCTTATCTCGTCCTTCGGAACCAGGCTTCACCCGGGATCATGATTTCCGCCTCAATCCTGATGGGCCGCGCATTGTCCCCGGTCGAACAAGCGATCGGAACATGGAAGGCGACGGTCGGAGCGCGCGCCGCTTACAAGCGTCTCACCGCCGTCGCCGGGCAGCACCCGGAGGCCACGCCGGTTCTGCCACTACCGCGACCGAAAGGCAGGTTCGAGGCCGACAATATCGTGCTTGGCCGGCAGGGCGGCGAGCCTATCCTGAAAGGCATCAGCTTCCACCTCGAGCCGGGTGAAGCAATGGCGCTGATCGGCCAGAGCGCGGCCGGCAAGACGAGTCTGGCGCGAATACTGGCCGGTGCCTGGCGCCCATCCGGAGGGCGTGCCTTGCTCGACGGCATGGACGTTGCCCAATGGGCAGCGGAGGACCGTGGTCATTATGTCGGTTATCTGCCGCAGGACATCGAGCTCTTCGCCGGCACCGTCTCCGAAAACATCTGCCGTTTCGCAAAGCTCAGCCCCGTGGTCTTCGACAAGGTGGTCAAAGCCGCGCAGCTGGCGGGCGTTCACGAACTGATCAAAGGACTGCCGAAGGGTTACCTCACCGAGATCGGCGAATCCGGCGCGGTCCTCTCAGGCGGGCAGCGCCAACGCATCGGGTTGGCGCGGGCGCTTTACGACGACCCGGCCCTCATCATCCTGGACGAGCCCAATTCCAACCTCGACCGCGACGGTGAGGAGGCGTTGATCGCAGCCCTCGGCACGGTCAAGGCGGCGGGCACGACCGTTATCCTGATCGCGCACCGACCGAACATCATGGAGACGGTCGACAAAATACTCGTGCTCAACCGAGGCCAACAGGACCTCTTCGGCCCACGCGACTATGTCTTCAATGAACTCGCCGCGCGGGTCCACAAGGTCACCCAGATGCCGACCATCGTGGCGAAATAGGCATGAAAATGAAAACAGACATGAAGGACATGAAGGTCGTCCCCTTACCCGTTTCGCCACCCGCTGCGCCGGTACCGTTGCGTCTTGCGGGCGTGACCTTCGCCGGATTCGCGATCATGTTCCTGTTCTTCGGCGGGGCCCTGGGTTGGGCAGCGCTTGCACCGCTGGACAGCGCCGCAGTGGCGCCTGGCGTCATCAAGGTTGCCGGCGACCGCAAGCTCATCCAGCACCTCGAGGGCGGCATCATCGCGGAGTTGAATGCCGCCAACGGCGATATCGTCGAGACGGGTAAGGTCCTCATCCACCTCGACAGCACACAGGCAAAGGCGAAGCTTGATCTGATCCAGAACCGGATAGCAACGCGCGAGGCGCTGGCAGCTCGCCTCAAGGCCGAGCGTGATGGCAAGGCCGAGATCGAGTATGATCCCGCCTTGCTCGCAAACTCCGCCAAAGCGGCAAAGGATGCGGTGGCCTCACAGCGTGACGTCTTCGCGGCAAAGCACCACAATTTGCAGGACGAGCGGGAAATTCTCAGCCAGCGCCGTCGCCAGACCGCGGAAGAGATCACCGGACTGGAGGAACTTATCATCACCGAGGACAAGCAGATCGAGGCGCTCGAGGGCGAAACCAAAGACCTCGACAGTCTGCTCAAGCGGGGGTTGGTCACGCGCGAACGGAACCTGCTGCTCAAACGGCAACAGCGGGAGATCGAGGGAGAGCGCGCCACCAACGTCGCGGCCATCGCTCGCGCCAAAAGCGCCATGGCCGAGATCGACATGCAAAGCTTGAACCTCGGCACGGTGCGGCTCAACGAGGCCGTCGAGGAGTTGAGCAAGGTCGAGGCGGAGTTGTTCGACCTCAGACAGGAGGAGCGTACCGCCAGGGACGTGCTTGCCCGCACCAATGTGGTCGCACCCGTTGACGGCATCATCATGGACCTGAAGGTCCACACGGCGGGCGGTGTCGTGAAACCCGGCGAGACACTGATGACGGTCGTGCCGCTCGGGCAGCAGCTCGTGGTCGAGGCCATGGTCAGACCGGAGGACGTCGAGACGATCGCCCCCGGACAGGCCGCGCGCGTCAGTTTCCCGGCCTTTGCCCGCTACAACCTCCCGCCACTCGACGGCGTCGTGGAGATCATCTCGGCTGACCGGATGGTGGAGGAGCGCAGCGGCGCGCCCTATTTCGCCGCGACCGTGCTGATCGACAAGAGCGAACTCGCCAAGCTGGAGGGCCGCAAACTGCTGCCCGGCATGTCGAGCGAGGCGATGATCCGGACGGGGGCCCGCACCGTGCTTGCTTATCTGGCTGAGCCGATCACCCAGAACTTCCGTCGGGCGCTGCGGGAAAAATAGCCCCAGGCCGCCAACCGATCACGCCGCCTTTGCGGCGTGATATTCCTTGATGGCGACCATCTTGATCGCCGGATAACGCTCAGACTCATAACGCAGCGAGAAACCGTCCTGGGCGAGGAAGACCGGATCGCCGTCGAGATCGCGAGCGATATCGCCGCGCTTGACGGTGAGGAACTTGTCGAGATCGGCCGGCTGATCGGCCGAGATCCAGCGGCAGACGGAGAAACGCGACATTTCGAAGGAGACGGGCAGGCCGTATTCGGCCATTAGCCGCTCCTTCAGCACGTCGAGCTGCAGGGCGCCGACGACGCCGACGATCGCCGGCGAGCCGTCTTCCGGCGAAAACAGCTGGACGACGCCTTCCTCGGCCATCTGCTGCAGGGCTTCCTTGAGCTTTTTTGCCTTCATCGCGTCTTCCAGGCGCACGCGGCGCAGGATTTCCGGCGAGAAGTTCGGCACGCCCTGGAAGACCAGGGATTCGCCTTCGGTCAGCGTATCGCCGATCCGGAGCGTGCCGTGGTTGGGAATGCCGACGACATCGCCGGCATAGGCGGTGTCGGCGAGCTGGCGCTGCGAGGCGAAGAAGAATTGCGGCGCCGTCAGGCCGAGCTGCTTGCCGGTGCGGGCGAGCCTTGCCTTCATGCCGCGCTCGAGCTTGCCGGAGCAGATGCGGGCAAAGGCGATGCGGTCGCGATGGTTGGGGTCCATGTTGGCCTGGATCTTGAAGACGAAGGCCGTCATCTTGTCGTCGGTTGCATGCACCGTCCTGGTATCGGCGACCTGGTCACGCGGCGGCGGCGCGAAATCGCCGAGCGCGTTGATGAGGTCGCGAACGCCGTAATTGCGCAGCGCCGAACCGAAGAAGACCGGCGTCATATGGCCTTCCAGGAAGGCCTGGCGGTCGAAGGGACGGCAGGCCTCGATCGCGAGCTCCGTCTCCTCGACGAATGCCTGGCGCTCGTTTTCCGGCAACCGGCCGGCAACGCTCTGCGGGCCGTTGACCGGCGTTCCCTCGATTTCGGTATCCGACCCGCGCACCGTGTTGGCGGCAATATTGTAGGAACCGCAGAAGGTCTTCGAGCGGCCGACCGGCCAGGTGATCGGCGCCGTATCCAGCGCCAGCTTCTCTTCCACCTCGTCGAGGATCTCGAAGGGATCGCGGCTTTCGCGGTCCATTTTGTTGATGAAGGTGATGATCGGAATATCACGCATGCGGCAGACTTCGAAGAGCTTCAGCGTGCGCGGCTCGATACCCTTGGCGGCGTCGATGACCATGACGGCGGCATCGACGGCCGTCAGCGTGCGATAGGTGTCGTCGGCGAAATCCTCGTGACCCGGCGTGTCGAGGATGTTGAAGACATTATCGTTATATTCGAAGGTCATCACCGAGGTGACGACCGAGATGCCGCGTTCGCGCTCGATCTTCATCCAGTCGGAGCGCGTCTGCATTCGATCCTTCTTCGCCTTGACTTCACCGGCAAGCTGAATGGCGCCGCCGAACAGCAGCAGCTTTTCGGTGAGCGTCGTCTTACCCGCGTCCGGGTGGGCGATAATAGCGAATGTGCGGCGGCGGGAGACCGCCTCGGCGAGACTTTCGGCCATACTTGTGAATCCTGTGGAATTGCCGCGTATCTAGCGATTAAAGCCCGGCAATGCAATTGACCTTGCCCTTCCACGCGCAAAGTAATGGCCCATGACCATTCATCACGATCTCAGCCCGACGCTGAACCTCATCCGCCTGCCGAATGGCGAAGGCCTCGACCTGCCCGCCTATGAAAGCAAGGGGGCGGCCGGCATGGACCTGCGCGCCGCCATCGACGAGGCGACACCACTGACGCTTCTGCCGGGCAAACGGGCGCTGGTGCCGACCGGCTTCATCTTCGAAATCCCCGAGCATTTCGAGGGACAGGTGCGGCCGCGCTCCGGCCTGGCCTTCAAAAACGGCATCACCTGCCTGAATTCGCCGGGTACCGTCGACAGCGACTATCGCGGCGAGGTGAAAGTGCTGCTCGCCAATCTCGGCGAGGAGCCCTTCGTCATCGAGCGCGGTATGCGCATTGCCCAGATGGTGATCGCACCGGTGACGCAGGTGCGGGTGGCGGAGATTACCGAGGCCAGCGAAACGCTGCGCGGCGCAGGCGGCTTCGGCTCCACCGGCGTGTGATGACCAGGCGCTTCGACAGCGCTGGCCTGACCTTCCGGCAGGATTATTTCGGCGATCCCGCCGGCTGGGCGGCGCTGGTCAACCTGCTTCAGGATATTTTCGGCATCGATATCGGGCCGCTGCAACAGCTCGGCGGACCCGATCCCTCCAGCATGCCTTTCGGCTGGTTTGACGGCAATGGCGAGCTTGCGGCGAATATCTCAGCCTTTGCGCTGCCCTTCGTCATCAATGGCAGGATCGTCCATGCCGCCGGGCTTCAATCAGGCGCCGTGCGGCCACCATGGCGTGGCCGCGGGCTCTATCGCGACGTGACGGTAAAGGCGCTCGACTGGTGCGAGCGGCAGGGCTTTGAAGCCGTCATCCTCTATACCGACAAGCCGTCTCTCTACGAACCCTATGGTTTCCGTGCGATACCGCTGCACCGATACGAGGGAGCGGCACCCGCCCCTTCGGCATCAGCCGCACCCGCCCGGCTGCTTGCGCCGACGCATGCGGATGATCTTGCCCTGCTGCAATCGCTGCTGAAAAGACGAAGCCCGGTTTCGACGTCGCTTGGTGTCACCGTCAATGCGGCGATGTTTCTGATCAATACCCAGCTCGATCCCGATATCCGCCTCAGCTTCCTGGAAGACCGGCAGGCGGCCATCGCCTGGAAGATCGACGAGACGGGCCGCTTCAGTCTTCTCGACGTGGTGGCGGCGGAGATGCCCTCGCTTGCAGCAATCCTCGGCGGGTTGGAGATCGTGCCCGCCACGGTCGAGGTGCTTTTCCGTCCCGACAGGCTCGGCTGGGCAGGCGTCCCGCAACCGTTGGAAAGCGGCACGAGGCTGATGCTGCGCGGGCTTGGCGATACTATCCCGAATTTCCCGGCGATGCTGTCGCCGATGGCGGATTTTTAGAGCAGCTCCAGCAAAGGGACCGGTTCTGTCGACGTTTACTTTTTCCGGGAAAGCGGCGGCAGGCGGCGTTTGACCGGTGAGGCCTTGATCATCGAGGTGTTGGTTTCTGCCCTTTCGGCAACCCGGTCGAGCAGGCCGTCGAGCTCCGCCATCGAGCGGATGACCAGGCGGGCGATGAAGCAATCCTCACCGGTCACCTTGTCGCATTCGACGATTTCGGGAATGTCCTGGATGATGCGCTCGACGATGTGCAGCTGCCCCGGCAACGGACGCACGCGCACGATCGCCTGCAGGGGATAACCGACGGCGGCGGGATCGAGATCGATGGTGAAAGCCTTGATGACGCCGCGCTCCTCCAGCCGGCGCAGGCGCTCGGCGGCACTCGGCGAGGACAGGCCGACCTGCTGCGCCAGCTCCTTCAGCGAGATTCGAGCATTGCCGGCCAGCGCTTCGAGGATGGCCTGATCGACCTCGTCGAGCGATTGCACATCATTAGCCATGGCGATCCACTTTCCTATGATGATTAGGCGATATCGATCATCTTCCTTTTTATCCTTATATAAAATCGCCTCCGGCCGCAATATTATCACGCCATCAAAGGCGGAGGTTATCATGGGTAGCGACATCAGACGGGGCACGGTGGAAATGACGGCAGCGATGCTGATCTCGGGGACGATCGGCTGGTTCGTCGTCATGTCGGGACAGCCCGTCAGCGGCGTGGTCTTCTGGCGCTGCCTGTTCGGCGCGCTCACCTTGCTTGTCATCTGCGGCGCTCTCGGGCTGCTGCGGCCCGGTATCATCACGCTGCGCGCCTTCGGCATCGCCATTTTCGGCGGCGTCGCCATCGTTTTGAATTGGCTGTTGCTGTTTGCCTCCTATTCGCATGCGACGATCTCGATCGCGACGACTGTTTATAACACCCAGCCTTTCATGCTGCTGGTGCTCGGTGCGCTCTTCCTCGGCGAGAAGATCACCGCCACCAAGCTGTTCTGGCTGACGCTCGCCTTCGCCGGCATGATTGCCATCGTCGAGGCAAAACCGGAGGCGGGCGGAGCGATATCGGAGGGCTACGGCCTCGGCATCCTGATGGCGCTCGGCGCCGCCTTCTTCTACGCGCTGGCAGCGCTGGCCGCGAAATGGCTCAAAGGCACGCCGCCGCATCTGATCGCGCTTATCCAGGTCGCCACCGGCATGCTGATGCTGGCGCCGATGACCGACTTTTCAAATCCGCCGCAGGATGTCGGCGGCTGGGCGATCCTCGTCACCGTCGGCGTCGTCCATACCGGGCTGATGTATGTGCTGCTCTACGGCGCGATCCAGAGGCTGCCGACGCATCTCACCGGCGCGCTGTCCTTCATCTATCCGATCGCCGCAATCCTCGTCGACCGGCTGGCTTTCGGCCACGCGCTGCAGCCGATGCAGATCGCCGGTGCGGCGATCATCCTGCTTGCCGCCGCCGGCATGAATCTCGGCTGGACGCCGCGCTGGCTGCGGCCGCGGGCGCTCGAGGGCTGAGAGCCGGGCGTCCCGACAGCGACGGCTGAGACGTCCGGTTGCCGATGTTACCTCTGCGGGCGTGTCGTTTCGAACAGGAACCAGGTGCGGCGCTCGCCCTCGTCGATCCAGTTCTCGATCAGGCTGGCGGTCGCGACGTCATTATGCTCGTCGCAAAGGCCATGCACCTCGCGCAGCAGCGAAACGAGCTGCGCATTGTCCTCGCGCAATTCCGACAACATGTCTTCGGGCGTAACGAAATCGGCGTCATTGTCCGAAAGGCGCTGCTGGCGGGCGATCTGGCCAATGGAGCGCAGCGTCGTGCCGCCGATCTTGCGGGCACGTTCGGCAATGTCGTCGGTCATGGCGAAGATCTGCTCGGCCTGTTCGTCGAGCAGCAGATGATAGTCGCGAAAATGCGGGCCGGACATGTGCCAGTGGAAATTCTTGGTCTTCAGATAAAGCGTGAAGACATCGGCAAGCAGGGCGGTCAGCGCCGCCGAGATATCGGTAATGGCGTTGGTCGACAGGCTGGACGGCGTCTTGAGCGGCGAAAGCCTGCGGGTTTCGGCTGAGCTGGGGGACATTTATTTTCTCCTTGGTGATGAAAATCTCCGCGGCGTTGCGCTCCCTTTCGGGAGGCGCGGAGGACGCTGATCGCGCATTTGCAGAGGGAGAGATAGCAAGGCGGGGTCGCTTTCCAAGTAGATCATGGTTCAGCAGACCTATTCTTTATGGTTATGGACAGATCAGCGCCAAAGCATTGATGCGGCAGCAAGGCTTGCCTATAGAGGGCGGCAGAAGCCCTGTGGGTTAAGAAGATGAGCCTCACCGTCCTGATCACCTATGCCGGAGCGCTGTTCATCGCCGCGGCCATTCCCGGACCTGGGATCACCGCGATCGTCGCACGGGCGCTCGGCTCGAATTTCCGCGAGACCTTCTTCATGGGCCTCGGCCTGGTGCTCGGCGACATGACCTATCTCACCGCGGTCATTCTCGGCCTCGCCTTCGTGGCGCAGAGCTTCACCGAGGTGTTCATCGCCATCAAGATCGCCGGCGCCCTCTATCTCGGCTACATCGCCTGGAAGCTCTGGACGGCGGGATTGCTGCCGCAGGATATCGCGGCGCGCAAATCGAGCAATATCGGCCTGTCCTTCCTCTCCGGCCTGCTGGTGACGCTCGGCAATCCGAAGACGATGCTGTTCTATGTCGCCCTGGTGCCGACGCTGATCGATATCGGCCATATCGGCTTGTCAGACTATGCGCTCCTGCTCACTGTTACCTTCGTGGTGCTGATCGTCGTGCTGGTGCCCTATATGCTGCTTGCCTCGCGAGCCCGGACGATGCTGAGAGAGCCGCGGGCCTTGCAGGCGCTGAACCGGGTTGCGGCCGGTATCCTGGCGGGCACGGCGGCCTTCATCGCCACGCGGGCTGCCTGAAATAAACATTCGGCAAGAAACGGTTTTCAAAGGTTTTTTTCTCCGCGGACCGCATCTCCGGGCCGAACGCGCTCTGGCCTAGACCGGCCTTTGACCCTATTCTCCCCTCGATTCCAGGGGCAGGATTTCAAAGGGAGAGCACCCATGTCGCACAAACCCGGCCGCGGCCGCATCTATTCCTCGATCACCGAAACCATCGGCGATACGCCGCTCGTGCGCTTCGACAAGCTGGCGCGGGAAAAGGGCGTCGTGGCGAACCTGATCGGCAAGCTCGAATTCTTCAACCCGATCGCCTCGGTCAAGGACCGCATCGGCGTCGCGATGATCGAAAGCCTCGAAGCGCAGGGCAAGATTACTCCCGGCAAGACGGTGCTGATCGAGCCGACCTCCGGCAACACAGGCATCGCGCTTGCCTTTGCCGCCGCCGCCAAGGGCTATCGGCTGATCCTCACCATGCCGGAAACGATGTCGGTCGAGCGCCGCAAGATGCTGGCGCTGCTCGGCGCCGAGCTGGTGCTGACCGAGGGCCCGAAGGGCATGAAGGGCGCCATCGCCAAGGCCGAGGAACTGGCGTCGTCGCTGCCCGATGCCGTCATTCCACAGCAGTTCGAAAACCCGGCCAATCCGGAGATCCACCGCAAGACGACGGCCGAGGAAATCTGGAACGATACCGACGGCACGGTCGACATCGTCGTCTCCGGCATCGGCACCGGCGGCACGATCACCGGTGTCGGCCAGGTGCTGAAGAGCCGCAAGCCCGAGATCAAGATCATCGCCGTCGAACCCGCCGATTCGCCGATCCTGTCGGGCGGCAACCCAGGCCCACACAAGATCCAGGGCATCGGCGCCGGCTTTGCGCCGAAGATCCTCGATACCGGCATCTATGACGAGGTCGTCACGGTGACCAATGACGAGGCCTTCGAACAGGCGCGCCTCGTCGCCCGGCTCGAAGGCGTGCCGGTCGGCATCTCCTCGGGCGCGGCACTGACCGCCGCGATCAAGGTCGGCGTCCGTCCCGAGAACGCCGGCAAGAACATCGTCATCATCATTCCGTCCTTCGCCGAACGTTATCTCTCGACGGCGCTGTTCGAGGGTCTCGGGAGCTGAGGCAGGGTTTTGGCCGGGGCTTTCCCGGCTATCATCTTCGCAGAGTATCGGGGCGCTTCGGCGCCCCTATTTTATTGACAAATCTCGTTCTCTCATCGGCGTTAGATGCGCGATATGGTCAAGCTCTCAGAAGAGCCGCGGCCTTCAGCCTGTCCCCCGGTTCCGGGGGGGGGGGCGGGCCAAGGAGAGCGAATGAAAACAATGATATCTTTTCGGATTTGCGAACCGGCAATCCGCTGGTTACGGAGCGTCCCACACATGGGCGCTCGCTGCATCGTAGAACTTGATGGCAAGTGGCCACCGGTCGCCTCGCAATCTAGTTCTCAGCGCAGCTAGGGACTGAGCTTGGCGGATTGCTACACGATTTGCTGGAGTACTTGGGTCTCCATAGAGTCCCACCAGAAGGTTAGAAACACCGCCAGCCGCAATACAGCGCAACACGTGATCATCGTTAGACGCGAGAGAATGTCCGAATACGACCAACGCTCCGGTTCCCGCTTTCATACTGCCTTCGAAGCTCCTGAGTGCCTTATGCAAATACGCATTATGCAAGATGCGTTCCACCTTCATATCAGTGGACCCTTCGGCAACAAACACAGGGAATTTGTCATCCTTCAAGGCATCTCGCACCTGCTCTACGATTGGCATATCTGTTTTTGACCACGTGTACTTTGTGATCTCAGTTCCCCGGTCGAACAAGTGTAGGGCTCCATGCAGGTAAGAGACTGTAGCGCTCGAGCCCTGTTGCCATGAAACATAAGGGGCGTCTTCGTTGTCTACCGGATGCCGGAAGCCATCATCATGATTAAAGACTTCATCCTCCAGATCATCGTGCATTAATGCCCAGTATAAAAGTACATCATAGTTGAGGGTATAGATCGACTTAAATGGTCTTAAAAAGCCTCGGCATGAGCGATATTGATCATCGGAGATTTCATAGGGTCGACTTGGGTGACGGCTTGCAATGACCTCAACCAAAATGTCTTTCACGATCTCCGCGTCCCGGCGCAACCGTGCGGCAAGGTTCTTGAGCTTTGGCCTGTAAACCTCAATGATCTGGGCTGTGTCAGACAGATGTCGAATAATCACCTCGAAGTCGCGCGTTCCTAGCGCATCGAAAATCTTCGGGAGATACGGGGCCGCCGAGAAGTCGGCATTCTCATAGAGTGAGCCATACGTAAAAATATCGGGCTTCAAGGCAATACTGAAACCGTTCCCAAGCAAAAGGTATTTATTTGTTGCGCGAGCAATTGATTGCATAGCGTCCGCGTATGGTATTACTCCGACCAAGATTGCCTCCGATTAAACATTCCGTCTATCATCGGCAATGTTCTGCTCGCTAATCTCCCGCGCTTCGCGTCTTCATGCGACTCGTCATCAATGCCACCATGAGTGGATCAGAAGTAATTTACTCTTGCAAGCAAAGACGTGATTTGGGGATGCGCCAGGCCAGAGGCGTGGAGCGTCGCCTGCAGACGCTCGCGGCTTTCGGTAGCCGCTTTGTCGAGCAGACAATTGTATGAATTATTAGATAGATTCCATGACGATAGCAGATGTCCGGCAACATTGTTCTGTTGCCATATCGACAAGGTCTGAAAATCTTTCAATTAGCTATTTATCGAATCCATGAAACCTATGCAAATCTCTAAATCTCGATCAAAATAACTCGTTCGTTGCCTTTTGTCATATAAAACTGCTTCGAATTCGTGATGTCATTATCAATTATACTATCTTTTACGTTAATTGGAAATAACTCTCCGGAACCATATGCAACTGATGGGTGTACTTAGTTAAAAAAATGTAATATGATGCAGTTTCTGATCAGTTCTGTGGGAGGTAATAATGTGGGGATACAGAATTCCTTTAGCAGTGTCATTGTCGATCTTAGCATTTTCGGGTTCACACAGCTTCGCCCAGCAAATGATTCAGATCCCTGTTGGAACCGCCGAAGGCCAGCTTGGACTCATAGTAGCGCCAAACGAGGAGTGCCGAGGTCCCGTCACAATCACCGCAGCGGCGAGTGGTGGATTGGCGATACTGGACGACGTCAACAACAAGATTTTGATTGTCACCTCTGACAGGGCCATTCAGGAAGTCCGCCTCCCCGAAGACCTGGTCGAGCCTGCTGACTTTTTAGCCACCAGCCGAGGATTTCTGGTGGCAGGATTGCTCGGCCAAGTCATGGTCGTTGGTACTAACGGAGAGGTGATTGCCGGTGCGAACGCGGCTTATGATCCACAAACCGGGGCACCGCGCATCGTCGCTTCCTCTCCGAATGAAATCATGCTTGAGAACTTGCAGGGCACCCGAACGGCCGTCAACTTGAACGCCGACCAAGTCGGCGATTTCGTCGTCCCCGGACTGACCACGGCGACGCGCTATGGACCAGCCTCTATTCAGGAAAACACGGCCGTGCTTTCGGCCGGAACCGTCAATGGTCCGCTTGGAGAGATGCGAGTTGTGTCACAAAACCGGATCGTCAGTGCACGGCCGGTTTGGGTCGATTCGGATGCTGGCGCACTTGTGGCGATCCAGGGCGCTCTGACTCTGCCGGAAGACCGCGCTTTTGTCCGGCTCGTCACATTGAACGCGGCAGCGCAGGAAACCGGAGAAGCCTATGTCCCGTCAGACTCCTATTTCTGCGACATCAGAAAGCCGTTCACGCGGCTGAGTAACGGCGATGTCGTTCGGCTCAGCTTCGCTGAACAGCAGCTGTCCGTGGAAAGGCTGAGCTTCGTGGCGCCCGGAACGGCCGTGCTGGAGCCGATTTCCGTATCGCCCGACCGCAGCTTGATTTCAGATACCGATACCATATTCGCAGAGCTTGAAAGGCTGAACGGCACGTCGAACATCAGTTCTATTGCACTTCCTTCAGTTAGTAGGCAAACGATTCTCCAGCGTGCGCGTGCGGCGCTTGAGATTGAATGGTTCCTCGCGCCTAGAAACTATTCGCGCTCCAGCGTCGAAAACCAATGCGACCCACCAAGCAAGATATGGCATCGCCCGCCTCGCCTAGATGGCCTGATGGATCGGGAGATTGTAGCCATTCCGTATCGGTGGGGCGGGCACTTTCAATCGCTGACGACTTTCCAAAATCACCTCAATGCAGGAAAACTGGCCGGTGACGACTGCACATGCCGGACCGCAAATTGCGTTACATCATACTCCACAGGACTCGATTGTTCCGGCTTCGTCTCCATGGCATGGATGACAGGCGGTTATTTCACGACAGTTGGCCTGCCGGCATCCAATGTCAGCTCTCCAATTCGATGGAGCGACCTGAAACCCGGTGACATAACAAACAAGGCAGGCAGTCACGTGAGGCTTGTGGAGTCTATCTCCTTAGGTCCCGAGGGCCGCGTAATCACCGTGATCGAGTCTGCCTCCAACAGAGCGTGCGGCGGTGTCTGTCGTAGGACTTACGCGCAAACCGATTTGCAGAATCTACGCTATAAGCCGCTGAAGCGAGTAGCAGTCACGGACTAAGGGGGATCGTATGTCGACACGTCTAGTCGCACTTTGTTTCTGCATTCTCAACTGCATCGTGAGCTCAGTTTTCGCACAGGACGCAATGTGCATATTTGCCGCCAACGCCCCAGCCACGGTTTACATTGAATACGCGTACGTGACGGCTGAGGGATCCGGCACGAATAAGGGTAGTGGTTTTGTCGTGACTCCGAAAGGACACGTCATCACGAACGCTCACGTTGTAAGCCCCCCTATTGCCGGGATCGCCGTGCAATCATCTAGCGTCAAATTGCGGGTTGGTAGCATTCTAAATCCAGTCGAGAATGCCGACGTCCTTGTGCGTGACGCTTCTGTCGACCTCGCGTTGCTGAAACTTCCTGAGCATACCGAACAAGGAAAGGAATGGCCGAGCGTTACGGTCAGTTCTTCAACGAACCTGCCTGTGGGCGCTCCGCTGATGGCTTTGGGCTTTGCGGGCGGCGACGTAGCTCTCGTGCCTGGCGGTACGAAAACGGCGAACAATACTTTTGTTGACAACCAGTTGATGCCATGGTGGCAGACCGATTTAGCGCTGAACCATGGCAACAGCGGCGGACCAATTTTCGGAGAACTTGGAACTGTCGTTGGGATCGCCGTCGCAAAGAGCGAAAACAACCAGCTTATAACTCACATTATTCCAGTTCTCCGCGCGCAACATCTATTCGACGCTGCCGGAGTGATGACGCAGCGAACGGGACGATGCGCGCAGTATCCCGAGTGTAGGCACGAAACACATGGCCTTGAAGGCTACGCCATTCAGGAAACTAAGTCGAGATGGGGTGACTGGAGAGGCGGCGGTTACACTCGCCCCGCAGCGTGCAACGACTTTCTCACTGAACTGAAACGTGACTACCCGATGTCAATGTTCGAATTTGTCAGCGATGACGAGCAGACGCGGGACCGAGGGTTCAGGCAGATTCAGTACAGGTACTACTGCGAGTATTTGCGCAAAGAACAGCCTATATACAACAAGAGACGCAGCCCGGCTTGCTTAGAACAGCAATGATGGAAGCCCGGAGCCGCTAGGTCATTCGCGATGGGAAGATTTCGGGCGCGAGTAAAGGATGGCCGCGGTGAGTTCTGAATAACGTCATAATCTTCCGATCGTCGGAAGGTCGCAACAAAACCGGTGCCTCAACCCATCTTGCGCAAGGGAAAGAAACTGACCCAAGACGCCCTATGCAACATTCTTTTCCGTGACATGCGAAACCGCCGTTAACCTACAGTTGGAAATCTTCGACCAGCTTGGCCCTCCAACATTTTAACTATCTCGCAAGAGCAATGGTAAAATATAGGGAACTTGTGTGTTTCTACTTGACTACAAAAGTATCCATGTGCAACCATTACGGTTATATAAATATGAGGAGGTTAGAAGTGAAATCTAAATCATTATTTTTTCTTGCTGCTGTTATAGTCAGTTCTTGTACGCCAACGGAGAAACCAGATACGCCAAGTATGTCTGGAGACGGTCAAGGTATCGTTCCGCGTGCGCAACTGCTTGGAAAGCGCATTTGTAAGTTTCAGCCTACGGCGCAAACGATCCTCGATATTCTCGATCTAGGTATTCCAGGGTTGTCCAAGGCAAATAAAATTGCCGAGGCAATTTGCAAGAAGTTGGAAGAGGGCACAAAGGGCGGAGCAATCCCGAAACTTCACGGGGTCCCGATTCGGGGGAGCTACGTGGAGAGTTGAGATACGCAGTTTTTTTGTTTCTTACCTCATTAGTTCTCCTTGCGCGCAGTTCGGAAGCAGCAAATCTGGCGCTGATCATAGGCGTTGGGGATTATGTGTACCTCGGGGATCTCGGCAGGTCCCCGAATGATGCCGAGGACGTGGCAACGCTGTTTAGCAACAAAGGCTTTCGAACCTTTTTGCTGAAGGACGCGAGAACCAAAAAAGCAATGGAGGAAACGATCGACGCCTTCGTTGCAGAAGCGAAAAAGATAGCAACGACGGAAGACGTAAACATCATCGTTTACTATTCCGGTCACGGATTTGAGGCGGAACGAAATAATTGGCTTGTCGCCGGCGATTTCGATCCCACCGGCGTGAAAAAAAGCCAAATAAAGCGTGTGTTTCAACGGTCCGGCGTCACGTTAACCCAGCTTCTTTCGAAAATTCACTCGGCCAATGGCAAGAACGCTGTTTTAATCCTCGACGCCTGCCGTGAGAAGGAAGTCGAGATTGCACCGTCGGCGGTCATGAGCCCTGGCTTTGACGTGGCGATGTCGGAAATCCCTGACGATTTCTTTGTACTCTATGCATCAAAACGCCAATCAGTCGCCCATATCAGTTTTGATCCATCGATAACCAGAAACAGCGTGTTCACCTATTTTTTCTTAAGAGACGCAGTCGAAAATCTTGAGCTGTCGGCGCTCAGTAACCGCCTCCAAATCGAGGTCTTGAGGGCGACGGCAAATAAGAAACCACGCCAATCGCCGACTTATTATGATGGGATACCTGGCGATTACTATATGTTCCCGCAGCAACCATCGCCACCGTCGGCGGCGGGCCAGGTCGACTCGATTTCATCGAGGCGAGTGTCCCAAGAGGGCCCCCCCATCAGTATTTTCTTTCGTGAAAGCCGTCTGCTCGACGCTCAGGTGCTGGGCAATTTGATGAAGGCCCGCGGTCTATTTTATGGCTTGGTCCCGGACGAACTGAATGATATCAAAGCCAGGCTTCCTAAAGGAAGCTATCGTGTTGTACGATCTAGTGTACTTTCACCACAGGAACGAGCGGCATATGACGAGGTTTTGGGTGTATTAGACACGGTGGCTGGCAAAGATCGGGTTATAGTTTCCGAGTTACAGCCAAACCAGATTATCAATAAACCATTCCAAATTCAGCTCTTTTGATGATCGAAGTAATGAGGATGATTTGGATGACGTGCTGAACGCCAGTCGACATTCGGACATAGAGTAAGCTTTAGACTTCATGCTCGCTCATCTAGAACGAACACTCACCTCATAAAATAACCCACTTCGACATCTGCATTCCGACCTTGCCGGGAGCCACATGATCTGGATGTCGGCCCGGTCGGTCAGTGAGGTGACGTTGATCTCGTTCATGTAATCGCCAGATCACATCGATGCCACAAGCAGGAAGCCGCATTCCCTCAACGCCGAGCCTGTGCGGGCACAGATTTCCTGTTCGCGCGCCCTCAGCTCGGTCGCCTCGGCGCGGCCGCCGACATGCATGTTGGAGCGGCTGTCGTGTTCGGACGAGACACCCTCGGCGCTCCTATCTCTACGCCGCAGCCGTCAACCTCTCCCCGGCGATGCGGTAGGAGATCGCTTCGGCGAGATGAATACGGCCAACCGTTTCCTTGCCGTCGAGATCGGCCAGCGTGCGGGCGACCTTGAGGACGCGGTGGTAGCCGCGGGCGGAGAATTTCATCTTTTCGGCGGCGTCGCGCAGCAGCTGCAGGCCGCCAGCATCGGGCTCGGCCATTTTCTCGATCATCGCGGTGGAGCAGCGCGCATTGGTGCCGATGCCTTTTGCCCCGGCACTTTCGAAGCGCTCCTGCTGGATCTCGCGGGCGCGGGCGACGCGGCGGGCGACGTCGGCGCTGGTTTCAGCGGCCATCGGCCGAATGAGATCGGCAGCGGAGACGGCCGGCACGTCGATGCGGATATCGATGCGGTCCATCAGCGGGCCGGAGATGCGGGCCTGGTAATCGCTCATGCAGCGTGGGCCGCGGGCGCAGCTATGGCCCGGCTCGCCGGCCATGCCGCAGCGGCAGGGGTTCATTGCCGCGATCAGCTGGAATTTCGCCGGATAGGAAACGCGGTGATTGGCACGGGCAATGACGCATTCGCCGCCTTCGAGCGGCTGGCGCAGCGCATCGAGCGCCTGCGGCGTGAACTCGGGAAATTCGTCGAGAAAGAGCACGCCGTGATGGGCGAGCGAGGCTTCGCCGGGACGGGCGCGCAGGCCGCCGCCGACGAGGGCCGCCATGGTGGCGGAATGATGCGGGGTGCGGAAGGGCCGGCGATCGGAAAGTTTTCCGCCGGAGAGCTGGCCGGCGATCGAATGAACCATCGACACTTCCAGCAGCTCGGCGGCCGAAAGCGGCGGCAGGATCGACGGCAGCCTGGCCGCCAGCATCGATTTCCCGGAGCCCGGAGGACCGACCATCAAGAGATTATGGCCGCCGGCGGCTGCCACTTCGAGCGCGCGTTTGGCGCTTTCCTGACCCTTGATCTCGGCAAGATCCGGCAGGTTGGCGGCATTGGCGCGGATCGACGGCTCCGGCCTCGAGAGCACCTGCGTGCCGCGGAAATGATTGGCAAGGGCAATCAGGCTGCGAGGGGCGAGAATATCGACATCGGCGCCCGCCCAGGCGGCTTCGGCGCCGCTTTCGGCCGGGCAGATCAGCCCCTTGCCGAGCGCATTGGCGCCGATTGCGGCCGGCAGCGCACCAGCAATGGCGGCGATCGTGCCATCGAGGTTGAGTTCGCCGACAACGACAAAATCCGACAGCGCATCGGCGGGAATGGCACCGAGGGCGGCCATCAGCGCCAAGGCGATCGGCAGATCGAAATGCGAGCCTTCCTTCGGCAGATCGGCGGGCGCCAGATTGACGGTCACGCGCTTGGCCGGCAGCGCCAGGCCGGAGGCATGGAGGGCCGCCTGCACGCGCTCACGGCTCTCGGCCACCGCCTTGTCGGGCAGGCCGACGATCTGCATGCCGACTTTGCCGGGCGCGACCATGACCTGGACCTCAACCGGCACGCCTTCGATGCCCTGGAATGCCACCGTGCTGACACGCGCGACCATAAACCCATCCCCTTGCCGCAAACTCTTATACCGCCCCCGGCCCTTGAAAGCCAACGGTTGCAATCTGGCATGGAAGCAGGAATAAAACAAGAACAATCAAGGAACATATCTGGATATCCGCGGCGACCGGGTTGTACCCGGCCGCGGGATCAAAACGGGCATGATTTGCCGGTCAGCCGCGTTTGCGTTCGATCGCATCCCAGAGCAGGCTTGATATATCGGCGCCGCCGAACTTCTTGACCTCGCGGATGCCCGTGGGCGAGGTGACGTTGATCTCGGTCATGTAATCGCCGATCACGTCGATGCCGACGAGCAGGAAGCCGCGTTCTCTCAGCGCCGGGCCGATGCGGGCGCAGATTTCCTGCTCGCGCGACGTTAGTTCGGTCGCCTCGGCGCGGCCGCCGACATGCATGTTGGAGCGGCTGTCGTGCTCGGCCGGGACGCGGTTGATGGCGCCGGCAAATTCACCGTCGACCAGGATGATGCGTTTGTCGCCCTTGCGCACATCGGGCAGATATTGCTGGGCGATGAAGGGTTCGCGGAACAGCTGGCCGAACATCTCCAGCAGCGAGGAGAGGTTGCGGTCGTCGCGGGTTGAATGAAAGACGCCGGCGCCGCCATTGCCGTAGAGCGGCTTCAGGATGATATCGCCCATCTCGTCGCGGAAACGGCGGATCTCGGCCGGGTCCTTGGTGATCAGCGTCTTCGGCATCAGGTCGGAAAATTCGGTGACGAAGATCTTCTCCGGCGAATTGCGCACCCAGGCCGGATCGTTGACGACCAGCGTCTTCGGGTGAATGCGCTCGAGCAGATGCGTCGAGGTGATATAGGCCATGTCGAAGGGCGGGTCCTGGCGCAGCAGCACGACATCCATGGTCGCGAGATCGACGCGCTCCGGCGCGCCAAGCTCGAAGTGATCGCCCCTGACGTCGCGCAGCAGCATCGGCTCGACGCTGGCAAAGAGCTTGCCGTCGCGGAAGCTCAGGCGGTCGGGCGTATAATGGAAGAGCCGGTAGCCGCGCGCCTGGGCTTCCAGGCTCATGGCGAAGGTGGAATCGCCTGCGATATTGATGCCGGCGACATGATCCATCTGGACCGCTACATTGGTGATCTTGGCCATTTCCGTCCCTTCCTGACTGCCGGACAGATGTAGGTCGGCCAGATTTCAAACGCAACGGCCAATCAAGGCCTTCCGGCGCTACCTGATCATCGCGTCTCAAGGATGCGCATCAGCCGGCCGCGATAGCTGTCGAGAATGACGGCGAGCACGATGACGGCGCCGATGACGATCGGCTTGATATTGTCGTCGGCGCCGAGCAACTGCAGTCCCGTCGACAGCACCTGCAGAATGCAGGCGCCGACCAGCGTGCCGATGATCGAGCCCTTGCCGCCGGAGAGGCTGGTCCCGCCGATGATGACGGCGGCGATGGCGTTCAACTCATAGCCGATGCCGGCAACCGGGCTGCCGACATTGAGGCGGAGCAGATAGACCATGGCGGCAATGCCGGCGGTCAGCCCGGAGATCGTGAAGACCGCGATCTTGTATCTTTTCGGCTGATGCCCCGACAGCCGCACCGCCTCTTCATTGGTGCCGATCGCAAAGACGAAGCGCCCGAAGACGGTGTAGCGCAGCACGAACCAGCCGATCAGGACGACGACGATCGCAATCAGGAAGATCGACGGAAAGATGCCCCAGAAGATCAGGTTGCCGAAATCGACGAAAGGCTGCGGCAGGCCTGTTATCGTGGAGTTGTCGCTGACCACGCGGGCCAGGCCGCTGGCGACGTTCAGCATGCCGAGGGTGACGATGAAGGACGGAAGCTTCCACTTCTCGCAGATCCAGCCATTGACCGCGCCAAGGATGGCGCCGGTGCCCATCGACGCCAGACAGGCGAGAACGATCGCCTGCCATGGCGAAAACGCCGGATTGATCATGATCGTCGCACCGATGACCGTGCAAAGAGCAAGCAGCGAGCCGACGGAGAGATCGATGCCGCCGACGAGGATGACGAAGGTCATGCCCGCGGCCAGCACGGTGTTGATGGCGATCTGCACGAAGATCTTCAGAAAATTCTCCGGCGTCGCGAAATAGGGCGCCGTCGCCGAGAAAAACGCCAGGATCAGGATGAGGGCGATGGCGACGCCCGCTTCCTTCATCGAGATCCGGATCAGCTTGTCCCAGACGCTCACCTCTTTCGCCCCAGTTTTCGCCTCGGTCTGTTCTTCAATGTTGGCGGACACGGCTGTACTCCTTGTAGGCGAGCGAAAGGATCCTGCTCTCGTCGAATTGGTCCCGGGCTATTTCCCCTGCGATCTTGCCGTCGGAAAAGACGATGATGCGATGGCAGATGCCCATCAGTTCCGGCAGATCGGAAGACACGACCAGGACACCTTTTTGCTCGGCCGCAAACTTCCACAGGAGCTCATAAATCTCGGCCTTGGCACCGACGTCGATCCCGCGGGTCGGCTCATCGAAAATCAGCACCTTGGGACCGCGGAACAGCCATTTGGCAATGACGACCTTTTGCTGATTGCCGCCGGAAAAGGTCCTGACGGCCTGACGGATGGACGGAGTCTTGATCCGCAGCTCACGCACGAGGCGCTGCGCGTGATCCTCCTCGGCCCTTCGCCTGATCAGGCCGTTGCGGGAGATCTTGGCGAGATCGGTGATGGTGGTATTTTCGGCGCAGCTCATATCGAGCATCAAGCCCTGCATCTTGCGATCTTCGGTCGCCAGGCAGAGCCCGGCCGCAACGGCATCCTGCGGCGAGTGGATCTCGACCGGCTCGCCATTCAGGCGAATTTCGCCGGCCGCCTTGGCGTCGGCGCCGAATATGGCGCGAACCGCCTCCGTCCGGCCGCTGCCGACGAGACCGGCAATACCGACAATCTCGCCCTTTGCCACGGAAAATGACAGTTCCGGGCTATGGCGCGTCACCTTCAGGCCGGAGACGCCGAGCGCCTCGCCTGAGACCACGCTGTCGCCGCGGAAGATGCCGTGATCCGAAAGCTTCCGCCCGACCATGAGCTCGACGATGTCGGGAATAGCCAGTCCTGCCAGCGGCCGGGTGATCACGTGCTGGCCGTCGCGCAGCACCGTCACATTGTCACCGACTTCGAAGATCTCCTCCAGCCGGTGCGAGATATAGAGCGTGGTGACGCCACGCTGCTTCAGGCGTTTCAGAATTTCAAAGAGGCGATCGACCTCCTTGGAGGTCAGGGTTGCCGTCGGTTCATCGAGAACGAGAAGCTTGCTTTCGTAACAAAGCGCCTTGGCGATCTCGACCAGCTGAAGCTGCGCGACGCTGAGGCGGCTCGCCAGCGTGGTCGGGGCCACATCGAGGCCGACCTCTTCCAGGAGTTCGGCTGCCCTCTTATTCATTTCCTTGTAGTTCACCAGGCCGTAGCGGCGCGGCAGATGCTCGAAGAGCAGGTTTTCGGCAACCGTCAGGTTGGAAAGCGGATGCAGCTCCTGGTGAATGACCCGGATGCCCGCCTTGAACGCCTCCAACGGCGAGGCAGGATGGTATGGCTTGCCGTCAAACAGGATGTGGCCGTCATCCGGCCTGAAGACGCCGCCGAGCAGATTGATCAGGGTCGACTTTCCAGCCCCGTTCTCGCCCAGGAGAACGTGCCCCTTGCCGCGGCCGATCCGCATGGAGACATCCCTGAGCGCCACAACGCCGGGGAAGCGCTTGCCGATCCCCTCCAGCCTCAGAATGTCGTCATCTGCTGTGTCTGACACGTCGACCTCATGCATGGTCTCTTCAAACCTCGGCTCAACGCGCATCGGAGAGGCTCGAACGAGCCTCACCCGGAGCGATCAACGCGTCAATCGGTTGGTGGAAATGGCGTCGGCCGCAGCCGGCGCCACATTTGCTTTTGGGGCTGGCAATCCGACTATTTCAGATCGGCTGCCGTGACCAGCTTGACGTCGGTCTTGACCCAGCCGGTGAATTTTTCGCCGGCCAGTTCCCGCATGCCATAGTCGATGCCCATGACCGCCATCTGCGCGCCATACTGCTCGACGGTGGCAAGCATCTTGCCGTCCTTGATCAGCGGCTGAACCGGCGGGATGTTGTCGAAGCCGACAACCTTGATCTTGCCGGCCTGGCCGGCCGCATCGAGCGCCTTGACGACGCCGAGGGCCATGGAGTCGTTGGCGGCCATCACGCCTTGAATATCCTTATATTTCGTCAGGAAATTCGTCATGACGGTATTGGCTTCTTCCGTCTCCCAATGGGCGGTCTTGCTGTCGAGAAGCTCGAGCTTGCCCGACTTGACGGAATCCACGAAGCCCTCCTTGCGCTCCTTGGCATTGTCGGCCTCGGGATTGCCCTCGAGGATGACGACCTTGGCGCCCGGCCCCAGATCCTTGGCCAGTGCATCGCCGGCAAGCTTTGCCCCTTCCTGATTGTCGGGGCCGAAGAAAGCGAGATCGATCCCCGCCTTCTTCTTGGCATCGGCATCGAGCGGCACGTCGATATTGATGACCTTGACGCCGGCCTTCACAGCCTTTGCCAGCGGGGTC
>Ga0102592_1001555_pt1 | contig 25126 bp, 29 predicted proteins | sample AraplaCol_mMF_r2_FD_76861 | JGI IMG/M metagenome (GOLD analysis project Ga0102592, IMG submission 76861) | Arabidopsis root microbial communities from North Carolina, USA - plate scrape MF_Col_mMF_r2 (SPADES assembly) (version 2) | ecosystem: Host-associated > Plants > Roots > Endosphere...
TGGCGCTCGCGCGGAAGGCTCCCGCGCCGCAGCTGACCCGCATGCAACGCTCGCGCGCCAAGCTGATCCAATACCTGGCGACGTCCGATGTGGCGGCCTGCGCCGTGATGGCAAAAGGCGGGGACCTGTCCAGTTTCGACCCGACCCGGGATCCCCTGGCCACGGCCTTGTTCTACGAGAACCTCGCGACGTTCGCCGACGCGGCGGGAGCGGGGCGCGACAGGCCGACCTCGCGGACGCCGTTGGACGCCGAGGACGTCGCCAGGCTCAAGGCCTTGATCGTCAGGCAGGGCGGCACAGCGCCAGAGGCCGATGCGATCTTTTCGCCGGACGCCATCGCCGGCGACAACGCCCAGTCCTGTCGTTATGGCGTGATGTTCTACAAGGCGATGGCCGCCGCGCCCGACGAAACGGCGGCCAAGTTCGCCATCAGATAGTTCGCTCGCGTCGAGAAAGCCCCTCTATGTCCAGGTCGCACCGCAACGCCCCCTGTCGCCCCGTCGCGCGGGCGTGCGGCCTTGCCGCCGAAAGGGTGCGATCATGAGCAAGGGCGACAAGGACGCCTGGAACGTCCGGGACCTCGTCCTCCTCCTGCTGTTCGCGCCCCTCTTCGGCTTCATCGCCTACATGCAGTACCGCCAGCTTCAGCCCAAGACGCCCGAAGTTCGCGGTCCCATCGCCGTCCAGGGGATCTTCCCGTACAGCACCACGGGCGCCGACAGGAGGGACCCCTACCTGTTCCAAGGCGAGGACGGCCGTGAGTACCAATTCAATTGCGATCAGGTCCATGGCGGCCGAGGACCGCACTTCAACATCTGCCTGTACCCCGCACGCGGCAATCCGGCCGGCGAGTTGGGCGGGCGGCCGGTGGAGGTGCGCTATCTGGCGCTGCAGTATCCGGCGGGCTGGCTGGGCGCGACCGAGCCGCACCTGGTCATGCTGTCGGTGCGCGAGAACGGCCGGGTGCTGTATCGCAACAATATCTGGGTCAGGACGAAGTCCGCGGCGTGGGAGCGGCGGCTCTGAACGATCGCGGCCCTAGGCGATGATGTCCGGCGTCAGCCGGTCTTCCAGGCGGACGATCTCGTCCTTCAGGGAGAGCTTGCGGCGCTTGAGGCGGGCGATCTGCAGCATGTCGGGCTGGGGGCGCTCTTCGAGGGCCTCGATCGAGTCCGAGAGGTCCTGGTGCTCTTCGCGCAGCGTGGCCAGCCGTCGCTCGATGGCGACGTCGGATTCGTCGGAAGGATCGTCGTCGTTCATGGACGCTCCTCCATGCCTTGCCCCGATCGGCGTCTTAAGGGCGGTGATAGATAGCAAAGCCTGACAGCGGGTAAAGGGCGTTGAAGCGGCTCTAGGAAAGCGTGTCGGAAAGGGCGCGCAGGGCGGCTTGGCGGGGCGGCGGGCCGGCCGCCTGGGCCGCCTCCAGCAGGGCCTCGAACAGGTCCCGCCGCGGGCCCGGATCGCCGCTCAGGGCCTCCAGGCTCTCCATCAGCAGCTTCTCGCCGCGCAGCTCGACGGCCTTGACCGCGCCCCGGAAATCCTCGCGCGCGTCGTCGTCGATCGCGGGCCAGGCCGGCTTGATCGCGCGGCGGACGGCGCGCAGGGGCGAGCCGACCTCGGCGTCCCAGCGCCTGACCAGATCGGCGGCGACCCCGGCGTCGGCGTCGCGTCCTTCGCTGGCCCGCCAGGCGGCCCACAGCAGATAGGGCACGTTCTGGCCGTGCTGGTCCTGCAACGACAGGCACGCCTCTGCGACAGACGGTCGCGCATAGACCTCCAGGGCCCACTGCCAAAGCCGCATCCGCGTTAACCCCTCAGGCCTTTTCAGGCGTCGCCAGTGATGGTCGCCAGGTCTTCGCCCCAGCGTTTGACCGGCCGCCACGAGAGGCCGAACAGGTCGAACGCGCGGCCCACCGATTGGTCCACCATCTCAGCGATCGATTGCGGTTTTGCGTAGAAGGCGGGCAGGGGCGGGGCGATCACGGCGCCCATCTCGGCCAATTTGGTCAGGGTGCGCAGGTGGCCCAGGTGCAGCGGCGTCTCGCGCACCATCAGCACCAGGGGACGGCGCTCCTTCAGGGTCACGTCGGCGGCGCGGGTCAGAAGCGAAGCCGTTACGCCCGTTGCGATTTCGCTCATGGTCCGCACCGAGCAGGGGGCGACGATCATCCCCAGCGTGCGATACGACCCTGACGCGATCGCCGCCCCGACGTCGCCCACGCGATGGACGACATCTGCCTTTTCATTGACCTGGGCGACGGAAAATCCGGTCTCCTGCGACAGGGTCAGGGCGGCCGATTTCGACAGGACCAGGTGGCTTTCCACGCCCAGTTCGCGGCAGGCGTCCAGCGCTCGCAGACCGTAGACAACCCCTGACGCTCCCGAGATTCCAACGACCAGGCGAGGTTTTTCGGGCGAAGTCGGCGAGGTCGACATGGTGAATTTTCGTCCGTCTTGGGAGCAAGCTGCGCCAGGTCAAGCGCCGCCGATTGCAATCATATGTGATCTGACAGCTTCGAACAGCGGGTGTTGACTTCGACGTCCACCAGCAAGGAGCCGACAGCCATGGCCATCGAATCCCGTATCCGCGAGCTTGGATCCCGTCATGAGAGCCTCGACCGCACGATTCAGGAGGAGACCCGTCGTCCCGTCAGTGACACCACCCTGCTCAGGGAGTTGAAGCGGCAGAAGCTCAGGCTCAAGGAGGAAATCGAAGGCCTCAGGGCGCGACTTCACTAGCCCCCTCTAGCCATCGCCGCGTCGGAATGGCGGTGGCCGCCAGAGGAGGCCGAAAACAGAAAGGCCCGCTCCGTGCAGACGGGGCGGGCCTTTTGCTTGAGCGGCGGGGAGCTTAGTCCTCGTCGTCCTCTTCGTCGTCGGCCACGTAGGTCGACTTGCCGAACACGTCCTCGGCCTTGGGCTCGATGCGCGAGGCGCGGATGGCGGCCTCCTCGTCGTCGTGATCCTCGGGCAGGGCGCTGGTCTCGGAGGCCGGACGCAGGGTCGGGTCTTCCGGCAGGATGCCCTTCTTCAGGTCGTCCTTGGCCTTCTTCTCGGCGGCCTTCTTGACCAGGGCGTCCAGCTCCAGCTGGCCGACCAGGCCCAGGGTCACGGGATCGACCGGCTTGATGTTGGCGGCGTTCCAGTGCGTGCGGGCGCGGACCTGCTCGATGGTCGACTTGGTCGTGCCCAGCAGCTTGGAGATCTGCGCGTCGGTCACCTCGGGGTGATGGCGCAGGAACCAGGCGATGGCGTCCGGACGGTCCTGGCGGCGCGACACCGGGGTGTAGCGCGGGGCCTTCTTCTGCGGCTTCAGCAGCTCGGCGTGACGGCTGACCTGGGCCTTCATCCGATAGTCCGGATTGGCCTGGGCGCGGTCCAGTTCCTCGCGGGTCAGCTGGCCGTTGCCGATCGGGTCGGCGCCGCGGATGTCGCGCGCCACTTCGCCGTCGGCGATGCCGCGGACTTCCAGGGGGTGCAGGCCGCAGAAGTCGGCGATCTGTTCAAAGCTAAGCGACGTGTTGTCCACGAGCCAGACGGCCGTCGCCTTGGGCATCAGGATGTCGGACATGCGGTCCTCCAGAAATGACGGCGCCCGACCTTGCGGCCGGGCGGGATGTTCAGCCTGGAGCTATAATGCGGTTCTGCGGGAAAGGGAACGGGGATCAATCGCCGTGTCGCGCCGAGTCCAGATCACGTGACGCGCGCCGATAGGTTTCATCGTCTGCTCGCTCCGCGCTCCACGGAAATGAATGGTAGCGAAGTAGTCCCATGCCAGTGATGAAGAAGCCAAAGAACAAGCCGCCTCCAAGGGCCTGGAGGGGTTCGACTTCGATCCGATAAAGGCTGGCTCCCATCGCGGCGGATGTGAACACGCCCCATACCAACCACTCACGCAAGAAAGACGGCTGGGTCACGATGGACCGCATCCAGACGCCCATGGCGCACAATGCGAAAGTCAGAATGGCCAGGCCGTCGATCCAGGTCATGCTTCAGCTTAGGCCGGTGCGGCCCGCCTGTCGCGATCACTTTGAGAGCGCGATCAGCTTGTCGGCGTCCTGGGGCGCGGCGCTCTTCACGTCGTTGTCGAAGTAGCTGAAGGTCTCCAGGCCGTCGGCGCGCCAGGCCGCGAGCTGCTCGGCCCAGGCCTTCAGCTCGGCGTCGGAATAGCGTCCGTGATAGCGGCCGCCCGGTCCGTGACCGCGCACATAGGCGAAGTCGGCGGTGGCCAGCCAGGGCGAGGGGGCGTCGTGGTGGTCGGAGACGCAGAAGGCGACGCCATGGTCGCGCAGGATCGCGTAGACGGCTTCGTCGTACCAGCTGGCGTGGCGGAACTCGACGACGACATGCTGGCCGTTCGGCAACCAGCCCAGGAAGCGCTTCAGCCGTTCGTCGTCGCGGTGCAACATCGGCGGCAGTTGCACCAGGGCCGGGCCGCGCTTGTCGCCCAACGGCTTCATCCGGCCGAACACCAGGTCGACGCTGTCCTGGCAGTCCTTGAGCTTCTTGTTGTGGGTGATGTAGCGCGAAACCTTCCAGGCGAAACGGAAGCCGTCGGGGACCTGGTCGACCCAGGCGGAGACCGCCTTCTCGGTAGGCAGGCGGTAGAAGCTGCCGTTGATCTCGGTCGTGTCGAAGCGGCTGGCATAGTAGGCCAGCCGGTCCTTCAGCTTCACCGTTTCAGGATAGAACGGCCCTTTCCAGTCGTCATAGGTCCAGCCTGAGCAACCGATGCGTGGGCGATGGGGCATGGGGAAGGAACGCCGGCCGTCCTGGCCGGTTCACGCCGTCCGCCCTGCCACGTACGGCGCCAGCTCTTCCCCCAGTTCGGCGTTGCGGGCCTCGCGCTCGCGCGCCGCGACCTCGTCGTAGAGGAAGGGCAGGAAGGCGAAGCGGCGTCCGGCCAGGATGGGGTCGACCATGTGCAGCAGCGAGCAGGAGAACACCACCGCGCCGCCGGTCGGCGCGCGATAGCGACGCGGGCCGAACTCCGGGAAGGACAGGTCGCCGCCCTCGTAGTCCTCGGCGTTCAGGTTGATGGTCACGGCGAACCGCCGGTGCGCGGTGCCGGCGGTGGTGTTGTCGCGATGGGGCCGGAAGTGGCCGCCCTCGGCCGCGCCGTAGCAGCCGACCAGGTAGCGCTCCATGCGGGTGGCCTTGAACTGGAAAGCCTTGGCCACCTCGGGAATCAGCCGGTCGTGGATGCGGGCGGCCGCGGCGGCGCGCAGGCCCGGATCAACCAGATCGTGATCGCTGCGTCGCTTGTGCGTCGGATCGACGATCAGCCGCGTCTTGCCGTCTACGTCGCGCATGAAGCCAGACGCGTGGCCGCCGGCGGCCTCGTAGACCGCGATCAGCCGGCGGCAGAGCTCGGGCTCGAAGACCCGGGGCAGGATCAGCACGGGCGCGTGCAGAGGGGCGCCGGCGTGGTCAGCGGGGGCGGGCGCGGCGGCGACGAAGTCCAGCACCGCGCCGGTCTCGGCAAGCGGCGCGGTGAACACGCAACGCAGCTGAGGATCCAGGACCAGCCAGAACGGGCGATAGGCCACGCCCTCCGGAGCGACGGGTTCGGCCGCGGCGGCGCCGTAAAGTCGACTGACCGCCAGATCGCCGTCCCAGAACCAGCGCAAACCGGGCAGGCTTTCGGCGACCCGGCCTTGGGCTTCGTCGGCCGGGTCGATGCTGACGCCGAAGAACGAGGCCTTCACGTCGTCGAACAGCGCCCGGCGGGCGGCGACTTCGGCCAGGGCCGCGGCCGCCAGCGGATGCTGGGACGAGCCGACGAAGCCCAGCACGACGTAGCGTCCGGCGGCCGTGTGGAAGGTGAACCGGGGATTGGCGGTCGAGCGCGCCACGAACCATGGGGCGGGTTCGCCCACCCGGAGGCCAGGCGGGCGCGCGGCGATCTTGTCGGCGGCGGTGTCGCTCATGCCAGCAGCACCACCTTGCCCACATGCTCGCCGGCCTCGAGGTGGGCATGGGCGGCCGCGGCCTCTTCCAGGGGGAAGGTGGCGTCGATCACCGGCTTGAGCTTGCCGGCGGCGATCCACGGCCAGACGACGCGCTCGATCTCGGCGGCCAGGCGGGCCTTCTCGTCGGCCGAGCGCGGGCGCAGGGTCGAGCCGGTGATCACGGCGCGCTTCTGCATGATCTTCATCACCGGAACCTCCAGCACCGGCCCGGCCAGGGCGGCGATGTAGACGATGCGGCCGCCGGTGTTCAGGGCGTCGAGATTGCGGTCGAAATAGCTGGCCCCGACCATGTCCAGCACCACGTCGACCCCGCCGGCCGCCTTGGCGACCTCGGCGAAGTCCTCGGCCTTGGCGTCGACGGCGATGTCGGCGCCCAGGGCCAGGGCCTGGGCCTTCTTGTCCGCGCCGCGGCCCGTGGCGATCACCCGCGCGCCATGCGCCTTGGCCATGGCGATCGCCGTTGTCCCGATACCGGACGTGCCGCCATGAATCAGCAGCGTCTCGCCAACCTTGAGCGCGCCATGTTCGAACACGTTGGCGAACACGGTGAAGACCGTCTCGGGCAGGGCGGCGGCGTGGGCGAAGTCGAGTCCTTCGGGGATCGGCAGGGCGTGGCGGGCGTCGACCACGGCGTATTGCACGTAGCCGCCGCCGCCCAGCAGGGCGCAGACCTTGTCGCCGACTTGCCACCTTCCCGACTCGCTCACGACCTCGCCGGCGACCTCCAGGCCCAGGGTGGCCGGGGCGCCGGGCGGCGGCGGGTAGAAACCCAAGCGCTGCAACAGGTCCGGACGGTTCACCCCGGCCGCCCGCACGCGGATCAGGATCTGGCCCGGACCGGGTTGCGGACGCGCCACGGTCTCCGGACGGAGGGCGTCGGCCGCCCCCTTGCCGCCTTCGATGGCGATGGCGGTCATGGTCTCGGACATGGTGGAGCATCCCGTGAGGCTTGCGTCGCGCCCTTGGTAGGCGTCAGATGTCAGATCGAAAAGGGGTCGAGCAAAGGGAGACCGATCCGATGATCGAAGAACCGGTCGAGCCGCGCGCCTTCCGTGGCGATGCGCTCAACGCCACGACGCACGAGGACCTGGACACCTATGGCGTGGCGGAACTGGAAGAGCGGATCGAGGCGCTGGAAGCGGAAATCGCCCGCACCCGCGCGCAACTGAGCAAGAAGAAGGCGGGGCGCGACGCGGCCAATGCGCTGTTTGGTCGCCTGGACTAACGATCGGTTTACGCTACAGGCGGACTCTCGGACCCGCCTGACTCGGATATGAGCTTGAATCGGATCTTGGGGCGGGGCGGTCGCGAAACGGGACGATCCTGTCTGGCACGGGGGTTGCAGTCCTCCTGTCCGGCGGGACCATCCCGCGGCCTTTCGAAGGGGCATTGAGTAGCTATGACCGAGTTGAACGTGGCCGCGGCCCCCTGGCGTGCTGGCGTGATCCAGGACTTCGCTCGCTCCGAGCTCTTCGACCGGACGTTCGAGGAGGGCATGACGCTGGTCGAGGAGACCGCCGCCTATCTCGACGGGGCCGGGCGCCACGACAGCAAGATCCTCTCGCGCAACGCGGCCCTGGCCTACGCCAGCGAAAGCATGCGCTTGACCACGCGCCTGATGCAGGTGGCCTCGTGGCTGCTGGTCCAGCGGGCGGTCAAGGAAGGCGAGATGGCCGCGCAGGACGCCTGCGCCGAGAACTACCGCCTGGGCCTGGAGGCCGGCGAGTCCGCCCCGGTCGAGGACCTGCCCTTCGGCCTCGTCAACCTGCTGCAGCGCTCCGAGCGGCTCTATGACCGCGTCCGCCACCTGGACAAGCGCATGTACCTCGAAGCCGCCGCCGACGAAGAAGCCCCCCGTCCGGTGCAGGCCCAGTTCGACCGCCTGAGCGCGGCGTTCGGGGCGGCTTGATCGCTTTTTGAGACCCTCTCCCGTGGGAGAGGGAAGGACCTGTCCCGTAGCGATGGGAGGGAGAGGGCTTAAGGCGCCGACGGCGTCGCACCTGTCCCGCATCGGAATTCTTACAAGTCGGCGAGGGCGTAAACCCTCTCCCTCCCACGCCTTCGGCGCGGGCCCCGCCCACTCCCGGGGGAGAGGGTTCTGGCATGCGCTCGTGCCATGACCAGAAACGGAAAAGGCCGGCCCGCGACGCGGAACCGGCCTTTCGTCGCCCTTACGGCGAGAAGCGTGGAACGCTTACTTCTTGGCGGTGAAGCCCGCGAACTTGGCGTTGAAGCGCGAGACGCGGCCGCCGCGGTCCATCATCTGGGCGTTGCCGCCGGTCCAGGCCGGGTGCACGCGCGGATCGATGTCCAGCGCCAGGGTCGCGCCTTCTTTCCCGTAGGTCGAACGGGTCTGATAGGACGAACCGTCGGTCAGGGTGACGGTGATGAAGTGATAGTCGGGGTGAATGTCTTGTTTCATCGGGCGATCCAACCGACTTGAGGCGGCGTGTAATGTGGGCGGGCGCCAAACCTTGCGGGTGGCTCTCGGAGACGCGCGGCTATAAAGAAAGCGCGCGAATTTGGCAAGGGACAGTTGATGAGCGACGTGAACGCGGGCGAGATTTCGGCCGAAGGCAGGCCGAGCGCGGGCGCGGAGCTGGTGCAGAGCCTGGCCGAGGCGGCCAATCGCCGTCCCCGCCGCAAGGACGTCCGTCCGCTGGCCCACCTGCTGCCGTTCGTGGCGCGCCACAAGATCTACGCCCTGCTGGCCGGGTTCTTCCTGCTGTTCTCCACGGCCGCGACCCTGGGCCTGACCGCCACCTTCAAGGGCGTGGTCGACAAGGGCTTCGCCAAGGGCGCCGGGCACGTGGTCGACAGCGCCTTCCTGATGATGGGCGCCGTGGCCCTGGTGCTGGCCGCGGCCACGGCCCTGCGCTTCCTGTTCGTCACCCGCCTGGGCGAGCGCGTGGTCGCCGACCTGCGCCGGGCCATCTACGACCACGTCCTGACCCTGGATCCGGCCTTCTTCCTGAAGACCCGCACGGGCGAGGTGCTGTCGCGGATGACCACCGACATCACCATCGTCGAACAGCTGGTCGGGGCCAGCGTCTCGATCGCCCTGCGCAACAGCCTCAGCCTGATCGGCGGCCTCAGCTACATGGCGGTGGTCAGCCCCAAGCTGGCGGGCTTCATCGTCCTGATGGTGCCGGTGGTGCTGGCGCCGATGTTCCTGCTGGGCCGGCGCGTGCGCAAGCTGTCGGTTACCGCCCAGGACAGGTTCGCCGACGCGGTCGGCTATGCCGGCGAGAGCCTGGACGCGCTGGACACCGTCCAGGCCTTCGGGCGGGAGGCCACGGCCGGAACCCGGTTCGGCGGCGCCGTCGAGGCGGCCTACGGGGCCTCGGTCCGCCGGATCAACGCCCGGGCCGGCCTGACGGCGGTGATCATGAGCCTGGCGTTCGGCGGCATCATCCTGCTGTTGTGGGTCGGCGCGCACCTGGTGCTGAAGGGCGAGATGACCGGCGGCACCCTGGCCCAGTTCGCCATGCTGGCGGTGATGGCCGCCGGTTCGGTCGGTTCGCTGGGCGAGGTCTGGGGCGATGTCCAGAAGGCCGCGGGGGCCATGGAGCGGATCTCCGAACTGCTCAATTCCGACCCCAGCATCGCCGCGCCGGAGAAGCCCCGGACGCTGCCCGTCCCGGCTCGGGGCGCCATCGCCTTCGAGGGCGTGACCTTCGCCTATCCCGGCCGCCCGGACCTGCCGGCCCTGAAGGGCTTCGACCTCGTCGTGAAGCCGGGGGAGACCGTGGCCCTGGTGGGGCCGTCGGGGGCGGGCAAGAGCACGGTGTTGCGCCTGCTGCTGCGCTTCTACGACCCGCAGGCTGGCGTGGTGCGGCTGGACGGCGTCGACCTGCGCGAAGCCGACCCGGCCGAGGTGCGCGATCGCATGGCCCTGGTGGCCCAGGACAGCCCGCTGTTCTCGGGCTCGGCCCTGGACAACATCCGCTTCGGCCGCGAGGACGCCAGCGAGGCCCAGGCCCGCGCCGCCGCCGACGCCGCCCAGGCCACGACCTTCATCAACGCCCTGCCGCAGGGCTTCGACACCCCGGTCGGCGAGCGGGCCAAGACCCTGTCGGGCGGCCAGCGCCAACGCCTGGCCATCGCCCGCGCCCTGGTGCGCGAGGCGCCGATCCTGCTGCTGGACGAGGCCACCAGCGCCCTGGACGCCGAGAACGAACGCCTGGTCCAGAAGGCGCTGCACGACGCCATGAGCGACCGCACGACCCTGGTCATCGCCCACCGCCTGGCCACCGTGCTCAAGGCCGACCGCATCGTGGTCATGGAGGACGGCCGGGTCGTGGAGCAGGGCACCCACGCCGAACTGTCGGCCCAGGGCGGGCTCTACGCCAAGCTGGCGCGCCTGCAGTTCGGGGTGGAGGCGGCCTAGGGGCCCGTTGACCGGCCGGCCGCAACTGCCGATGGTGCGGTCAAGCTTGTAACCCTGGGGGCTTTCCAATGACCGACCTGTCGCGCTGGCTCAATCCGGCCGCCGCCATCTCCACCGAGGACGAGGCCCTGGCCTCGGGCCGCGCCGGCGCCGTGGGCGCGTTCGTCACCGCCGCGCACGGCCTGTTCGGCGCGTTGCTGATCGCAGTGAACATCGACGGTTACCTGGCTCAGCTGCGCTCGGTGACGGCGACCATGTACGGCGAGAACAGCCAGGCGGGGCAGGCGGCCATGGCGATGATGGGCCCGGCGATGGTCTACACCACGCTGGCCCTGAGCGTCGGGATCGCGGCGGTGTTCGTGGTGCTGGGCGCCGTACAGTGGCGCAAGCCCAACCCGGTCATCCCGCTGCTGCTGGGGCTGCTGGCGCTGTACAGCCTGCTGATGTTGATCCTGGGCATGGTCAACCCCGCGACCGCGCACGCCCACATGATCCCGGTCTGGCGCCAGGTCCTGGCGGTGGTGGTGGACCTGGTCTGCCTGCTGCTGTTCTACAACGGCCTGCGCGGCGCCAACCGCCTGCGCAAGCTGCGGGGCGCGGCCTAGTCTTTTGCGCCGCGAGGGGAGGAAGGGCGCTATTCGGCGGCGGTGGCTGTGGGCGTCGCCGCCTTCTCCTCCCGTCGGATCACGTCCACATGCTCCAGCTGGAGCTTGAGGTCGGTGATCGCCTTGTGCTCGGGCAGGCCCTGCGCCTCGGCCCAGTCGACGATCACCGACAGCGCCTCGCCGATCCGGCCCAGCTGGCGGCCGTAGCTGCCGACCTCGTCGAGGATCCGCGCCTCGACGTCGGGGGCGGCCGACTTGCCCAGGTTGATGCTGAACAGGCTGACATTGCCGAAGGTCCAGGACCACGGATTGATCGTCTGGGTCAGCTGGTTCGGGGCGAGGGCGAGCTTGAAGTCGGGCATGGCGGGGGCTCCGGAGCGGGGAGCGGCAGTATCAATCATGAGGCGTGTTTTGGCTTGGGACACTTTTGGGAAGATGGCGCCCCCCTCGCGATCCGCCCAACGATTGAGCGTTTCCCTCTCCCCCTGCGGGGGAGGGTGGCCTCCGAAGGAGGTCGGGTGAGGGGTTGAAGGGCCCGTCCGCCATGATCAGCGGAAAGGCCGGTCGCGGCGGTTTCCGTTTGCGCGACCCCTCATCCGTCGGCTCCGCCGACACCTTCTCCCGCAAGGGGAGACGGGAGGGGCAAGCCGCCTCGCGCCCCTCCAGACCGTCCAGCTCGACCCTCAGCCGCTTCCTCAGTTCCTCGCGCCCCGACGCGGTCAGCCGCGCCGCCCGGCTGCCGGCGACGGTCTGGATCCAGCCCAGGGCGACCATGCGGCTCAGGAGGGTCACGCCCAGCGGGCCGGCAAGATGGTGGCGACGTTCGGTCCAGTCCAGGCACTGGCGGGCGGCGCCGCGCTTGGAGCGCAGGGCGTCCAGGTCCAGGCCCAGGTCCTCGAACCAGACGCGGCCGGCGGGCGGGACCTCGTAAAGCTTGCCGTCGATCGGCCGGATCAGGTCATGGGCCACCAGGGCGTCGGTCACCGCTATGCCCAGCCGGCCGGCCAGGTGGCCGTAGCAGCAGCGGCCCTCGCGTAGGGCGCGGGCCAGGGGCGAGCGCGGCTGCTCCAGCGAGCGAACGGGCGCGGCCAGCACGGCCAGGGCCTCCAGCACGTGGGCGACCTCGGCGTTGGCCAGGCGGTAATAGCGGTGGCGGCCCTCGCGTTCGACGCTGACCAGCCCGCCGTCGACCAGCCTGGCCAAGTGGTTGCTGGCGGCCTGGGCGCTCAGGCCGGCCGCCCAGGCCAAGGCGCCGGCCGGATGGGCCCGTCCGTCCTGCAGGGCCTGCAGCATGGCCGCCCGGCCGGGATCGCCGATCAGGGCGGCGGGGGAGGCGATGTTGGCTTCCATGGCGATCCAAACTCCGCTTGTCCCGACTTGCGTCGGGATGAGCGGAATATAGGCGAAGGGCGGACGGGATGCTTCAGTCGTTGCTGTAACATCGCGGGTCAAACCCGGCGAAGATCGACCCATGACCAACGTCCGAGTCGCGTCCTCCGCCCGTCCCGCCGGCCTGCCGCCGATCCTGATCGCCGCCAGCTTCGGCTTCACGATCGTCCAGCTGGACGTGACCATCGTCAATGTGGCCCTGGACGCCATCGGACGCGAGTTCCAGGCGCCGACCGCCAGTCTGCAATGGGTGGTCGACGCCTACACCCTGCTGCTGGCGGCGCTGCTGCTGTCGGCCGGGGCGCTGGGCGACCGGTTCGGACCGCGACGGGCTTTCCTGGCGGGGCTGGTGCTGTTCGCGGCGTCGTCGGCGGCCTGCGGCCTGGCGCAGGACGCGCCGCAGCTGATCCTGGCCCGAGCGGTCCAGGGCGCGGCCGCCGCCCTGTTGGTGCCGCCGTCCCTGGCCCTGATCACCCACGCGGCGGCGGGCGACGACAGGGCGCGGGCCTGGGCCGTGGGCTGGTGGACGGCGGCGGGCGGGGTGTCGATCGCCGCCGGACCGGTGATCGGCGGCCTGCTGATCGGCGCCCTGGGCTGGCGCTGGGTGTTCCTGGTCAACCTGCCGCTCTGCCTGCTGGGCGCGGCCCTGACCCTGGCCGTCGCGCCCGAGGTCCCGCCGCGCGAGAAGCGGCCGCTGGACCTGCCCGGCCAGGCCCTGGCCTTCGTCGCCCTGGCCTGCCTGGTCGGGGCGGTGATCGAGGGCGGCCATCGCGGCTGGGGCGACCCGCTGGCGCCGGGCGCCCTGTTGTTGGGTCTTGTAGCGGCGGCGGCCTTCCTGGCGGTCGAGATGCGCAGCGCGCATCCAGTCGTACCTTTGGAAGCGTTCCAGAACCGCATGGTGTGGTCGGCGGTGGTGATCGGGGTCGGCGTCAACTTCACCTATTACGGTGTGATCTTCGTGCTGGGCCTCTTCCTGCAGCGGTCGGCGGGGTACGGCGTGGTGCAGGCGGGCCTGGCCTTCCTGCCGCTGACGGCGACCTTCATCGTCTCCAACCTGCTGAGCGGGCGGATCGCCCACCGGTTCGGCCCGGCGCGGACCATGGCCGGCGGGGTGCTGGTGGCGGCGATCGGCTACGCCCTGACCAGCCGGCTTTCGCCATCGACGCCATACTGGCTGATGATCCCGGGCTTCCTGCTGATCCCCGCCGGCATGGGCACGGCCGTGCCGGCCATGACCAGCGCCCTGCTGGCCAGCGTCGACCGCCATGTCTCGGGCACGGCCTCGGGCGTGCTGAACGCTTGCCGCCAGGCGGCGGGAGCTGCCGGGGTGGCGGTGATGGGCGCCCTGGCGGCCGGCGGACCCGATCGGATCGCCGCCGGCCTGCGGACCTCCGGCCTGATCGCGGCGGGCGTGTTGCTCGCCGCCGCCTGGGTGGCCTGGCGCAGCGAGGGCCGACCGCGCCCGTCGGTCTGCCAGTCGACCGCAACCGAATGAAATAACGGCCGTTTTTTCGCCATCTGAGGTGGAAGCGGGGGCTTTTTGTCGGCCGAAAGGCCCTGGTTCCCGCGCCGCGGCTTGAAACGTCGCCTGCCATGAGGTCTGCTGCACCTTGGCCGTGATCGCGGTCGGGAAGGAACACGGGCATGGTGAAAACCCGTGACCAGGGGCTCGCCGTCGAGACGTTCGCGCCGGGCGAAATGCGCGAGCGGATCGGCACGTTCAACTGGGCGGCGACGCCGCTCGGGCCGCGGGCGACCTGGTCGCCCTGCCTGAGGTTCGCTGTCGACACGATCGTCGCCAGCCGGTTTCCCAGCGCCCTGCGCTGGGGCCCCGAGCTGGTGCTGATCTACAACGACGCCTATGCGCCCATGCTGGGCGAGCGCCATCCACACGTCCTGGGCACGACCTTCGCCGAGGCGCCGCCGAGTTCGGCCGCCGAGTCCGAGGGGCCCGAGCGGGCGATCCTGGCCGGGGCCAGCGGCGGCACGATCATCGAGGAGCTGCCGCTTTCCACCACCCATCCGGACGGCTCGACCACCGACGGCTACTTCACCATCCGCCTCAGCCCCTTGCCCGACGCCGCAGCGCCGTCGGGCGTGGGCGGGGTGCTGATCGCCCTGACCGACGTTACGCGGAAGGTGCAGGCCGACCAGGCCCTGCGCACCAGCGAGGAGCGCTACCAGCTGGCCCTGCGGGCGGCCAGCGGCGTGGGGACCTGGGACTGGGACATCGTCACCGACAAGGTCTATGCCGACGCCCGCTACGCGATGTTCCACGGCGTTGATCCCGAACGGGCCGCCGCCGGGGCGCCGCTGGCGGAATTCAGCAGGGCCCTGCACCCTGACGACCATGCACGGCTGCTGAAGTCGGGCCGCACACACCTGAAGACCACGGGCGACTTCGACGAGGAGTATCGGCTGATCCAGGCCGACGGTTCGGTCCGGTGGGTGCAGACTCGCGGCCGGGTCGAGCGAGACGCCAACGGCTGGGCCGTCCGCCATCGCGGCGTGATGGTCGACATCACCGACCGCAAGCGCATCGAGCAGGCCCTGGAGGCGGCCGAGGCCGACCTGCGCATCGCCGTCGACGCCGCCGGCCTGGGCCGCTGGGACCACAATCCGCAGACCGGCGAGCGCTTCTGGGACAAGCGTTGCCGCGAGATCTACGGTTGGTCGGAGGGCGTGATCGAAGATCCGCCGGGCGCCTTCGAGCGACTGGTCCATCCCGACGACCTGCCGGGCCTGATGGACGCCGTGCGGAGCGCCATGGACCCGGCCGGCGACCACACGATCAACCGCGAATACCGGATCCGGCGCTGGGGCGACGGCGCGGTGCGCTGGATCGAGACCTTCGGCCGCGCCTTCCTGCACGACAGCCGGTGCGTGCGCTTCGTCGGCGTGGTCTCCGACGTCACCGAGCGCAAGGAGGCCGAGGCCGACCTGATGCTGCGGGAGGCGACCATGGCCCTGGCCCTGGACGCGGGCAATGTCGGCACCTGGGATTTCGACGTCGCCAAGCGCCAGCTGCGGTGGTCCGAGCGCGGCTACGACATGTTCGGCATCACGCCGGGCGCGGATGTCGGCGTGGACGACTTCTACGCCGCCATGCATCCCGAGGACCGCGAGGCCACGCGCCAGGCGTTGCGGGCCGCGATGAATCCGGCGCTGCGCCGCGACATCGACGTCGAGTACCGCACGATCGGCCGCGACGACGGCCGGGAGCGCTGGATCTCGGCCAAGGGGCGCGGCTTCTTCGACGAGGCCGGCAGGCCGACGCGGGTGGTCGGCGCCACCGTCGACATCACCGACCGCAAGCGGGCCGAGCTGCATCTGCGGCTGCTGGTCAACGAGCTGAACCATCGGGTCAAGAACTCGCTGGCTACGATCCAGGCCATCGCCGCCCAGACCTTCCACGCCGCCCGCTCGCTGCCCCAGGCTCAGGAGGCGTTCTCGGCCCGCGTCGTCGCCCTGGCCGAGGCCCACGACCTGCTGACCCGCGAGAACTGGGAGGGGGCCGACCTCCTGGACCTGCTGGTCCGGCTGGAGACCGTGCACGGCGGCCCCGAGCGCTTCGCGCTCATCGGCCGGCCGGTGCGGCTGTCGCCGCGCATGGCCCTGTCGCTGTCGATGGCGCTGCACGAGCTGGCGACCAACGCGGTCAAGTACGGGGCGCTGTCGACGCCGCCGGGCCAGGTGCGGATCGCCTGGAGCGTGGTCCCGGGGTCCGTCCAGTCCCGCCTGGTGCTGACCTGGACCGAGACCGGCGGCCCGCCGGTGGCGCCGCCGACCCGGCGCGGCTTCGGCTCGCGCCTGATCGAACGTGGCCTGGCGGCCGAGCTGTCGGGCGAGGCGCATATCGACTTCAGGCCGGACGGGGTGGTGTGCCGGATCGAGGCGGCGCTGGACGGGTAGGGGCCTTCGGTTCCTCAGGAATCGACGGGCGTCGGCGCCTTGGCGGCCGCGGGTTTCAGGGCGGCGACCACCGTCGCGATCAGGGCCATCAGGGCCACCGGAACCAGGGCCAGCAGCCAGACCAGCACGACCAGGGCCAGTTGCAGCACGCTGGTGGCCACGACCAGGGCCTTGGATTCCTTGCGGTGTCCCCGAGGGGAGCGGAACGTGGCGTGCACGGCGGGCATGGGCGCTCTCAAACTTTTTCCCCACCCGACCCGACATCGACCCTAGCGGCGTCGTCCGGCCGCGAAAATCGGGTAAAACCCTAATCTCGGCTTTACCGTGTTCGCAGGTTGCGGGCGATCTGGGCGTCGCTGCGCCGCAGGCTCAGCAGGGCCGCGCCGGCCAGGCCCAGCGGGATCAGGGCCCAGGGCCAGAAGCCGGCCACGGCGACGCCCGTCGCCCCGGCCAACAGGGCGGAGACCAGCATTTCGGCGATCGTGGCCATCCACGAGGCGCCGCCGCGCCGCTTGAATTCCGACCGCTTGCCCGGCCGTTGGTGCCAGATGTTGATCAGGCCGCTGCTCCAGGCGGCCAGGGCCGCGCCCAGGGCCGTCCAGACGCCGGCGGCCGGGGCGAACCAGGCCAGGGCGGCGATCGGCAGGACCAGGAACAGCGCCACCGGGATCAGGGCGGCGGTGATCTTGGCGCGGCGCAGGGTGCGGATTCGGGCTGGGGACACCGCCAGCAGGTCGGGCGCCTCCTCGGCCGACAGGGTGATCCAGGCCAGGCTCCCGGCCACCTGCCCGGCCAGGAACGCCACCACCCCGGCCCCGCCCGCCAGGGCCGCGGCGGTTCCGTGAGCGGCGTTGCGGCTGAGCACCAGGGCGGTGGGGATCAGGTACAGCACCCGCAGCAGCACCTGCGACAGCAGCGCCGCGTCGCGGCCGATCAGCAGCAGCTCCTTGCGCAAGGTGGCCAGGAACGGCCCGGCGGCGAAGGCGCGGCGGGCCTCGCCCCGGGTCGCCCTGGCGGGGCGGGCCGCGGTCTTGCCCTGGGTGGCGGCGGCGGCGTCCGAGAACCGCCGGCCCAGGGCCAGGGCGGCCAGGGCGAACAGCGCCGCCGAACCGGCCAGCAGGGCCAGCAGCGGCGCGGGCTGGCCCAGCATGGCCCGCAGCGGCAGGCTCAGGATCGGGGCCGGATGCAGCCGGCCTTCCTGGGCCTGGCGGGCGATCTCGGCGAACAGGCTGTTGCTTTTCTGGGCGCCCAGGATGGTGCGGGCCTGGCTGACCAGGAAGAAGGCCGCCCCGACCAGGGCCGCCATGACCTGGGCCACGGTGCGGGTGCGGCGCGGGCCGATCAGGGCGAACAGGGCCATGGCCAGCAGGAGGCCGACGGCGGTGGAAGCCAGAGCCAGGGCGCCCAGCACGCCGAACACCCCGATCCAGCCGGGATGGCCCCAGATCACCGACGGCAACAGCAGCGGCGTGACGGCAAGCAGGAAGATGGTGATCACCCCGCCGGCCACGCCCAGCGAGCGCACGAACAGAACCTTGGCCGGCCCGATCGGCGAGGAGAACAGCAGGTCCAGGTCGCCCCGCTCGTACAGCGCCTCGCTCGAGGCGCTCAGGGTCTGGGACAGCATCAGGGTGAAGATCACCGCGCTGGCCAGGGCCGCGAGGCTGATCGAGATCGGATTGATCGGGACCTCGACCTCGTGCAGACCCAGCGCCGTCGCCACGCCGCCAGCCAGCAACATCGTCGCCACCACGACCAGGCTGACGAGGCCCCGGGCGCCCTTGCCCGCCCGGCCGGCGCGGAAGTTGCGCCAGTACAGCCGCATCTCATGGGCCAGCAGCCAGGGGATCGAGCCGGGCGCGGCCAGGGTCACGCGGCTTTCCCGTTGGCGTCGCCGGCGGTCAGTTGCAGGAAGACGTCCTCCAGGCTGGAGCCGCCTTGGCCTTCGCCCGCCTGGCTGCGCAGGGCGTCCAGCGTGCCCTCCGCCAGCAGGCGGCCGCCGGCGATGATGCCGATGCGGTCGGCCATCCGCTCGGCCACCTCCAGGATGTGGGTGGTCAGGATCACCGTACCGCCGGCGTCGACGCGCTCCTGCAGCATGTCCTTGACCAGCCGGGCGGCGCCGGCGTCCAGGCCGGTCAGCGGCTCGTCCAGGATCAGCAGGCGCGGGTCATGGATCAGGGCCCCGGCCAGGGCCACCTTCTGCTTCATGCCGCGCGAGAAGCCCTCGCAGCGAGTCCGCGCCTCGGCCGCCAGGCCCAGCTTGGAGAGCAGCTCTTCAGCCCGCGTCTTGGCGGCCTTGGGCTCGATGTTCCAGAGGCCGGCGACGAACTCCAGATATTCCAGCGGGGTCAGCCGGTCATAGACCATGGCCTCGTCGGGGGCCCAGGCGGTGATCGCCTTGGCGGCGGCCGGATCGGCCAGGGCGTCGATCCCGAAGATGCTGATCGCGCCCTTGTCGGGCTTGGTCAGGCCCGCGACCATCCGCAGGGTGGTGGTCTTGCCCGCCCCGTTCGGTCCCAGCAGGGCGTAGAGCTCGCCGGCGTGGACCGTAAGATCCAGGTCCATGACCGCCGGCTTGGTGAAGGTCTTGTCGAGGCCGCGGACGATCAAGGCTTCGGTCAACGGCGGGATCCCCGAGGTTTGGCGTCAGGTCATGTGAACGCGATTGGGGCGAGGGTTCAAGCTCCTCACCCCGCGGCTCTTCAGAGATGCAGCCACGCCGCCTGCGCCGCCAGCCGGTAGTCCTCGTTCCACGGCGGGCCTAGCGCCGCGCCCAGGGCGTGCAGGCGGGCCTCCAGGCCGGCGGCGTCGACGCCCAGGGCTTCGGCCAGGGCGGGCGGCAGGTCGCGTTCGGCGATCCGGTGAACCCGCAGCCCCAGGGCCGCGCAGGCCTGGGCGACCGCGTCGCGATAGAAGTCGCCCTCCGCGGCGTGCATGCGGGCATGGACCCGCAGGATGTCCTCCAGCGCCTCCGGAAGCCTCGCGGCGGCGGCCGGGGCGACGGCGACGCGGACGGCGGCGCCGTCGCCCCGCAGGTCGGCGACCAGCCGGCCAATCTCCCGGGCGGCGTTGGCCTCGACGGCCGCGCGCACGCGGCCGATCAGGGCCTGGCCCTCGATCGGGCCCAGGGCCCGCGCCTGATGATAGACGAACCGCTCCCGTCCGGCGGCGAAGTCGATCCGTCGTCGCGCGACGACCCGCAGCGCATCGGGGCGGCCCGTCAGCGCGACGACGGCGGTCCAGTAGGTGTGGGGCCGAAACCCCAGGACGGCGAGGGAGCTTCCGTCGCCCATCACGTCCTCCGCGCGTTCGACCGCGCCAGGCTACGCCCGCCCGGGCCGCGAGGCCACCGAAGGCTGGAGTGGCGCTAGTCCAGCATCACCAGGTCCATCCGGGCGATCCGGGCCTTGTCGGCCACCGCCTCGATGGCCGCCACGCGGTCGCCGGCGACGGAGACCAGCAGGACCAGCAGCAGCTTGCCGTCGACCATGACCGCCGCGCCCAGGCCGCCGTCGACCAGGACCGGCCGAGCCGAGCGGGCGCGGCCCACGAAGGCGGGCGCCACGGCGTCGACGCCGCGCAGTTCCGCGGCCCCGCCCAGCTGCACCGCCGCCGGGTCGGCGCGGCACACCACGTCGGGCGCGAGGACGTCCAGCAGGGCGCCCAGGTCGCCACCGCGCGAGGCGGCCAGGAAGGCCTCGACCACCTTGCGCTGGCGCTCCAAGTCGGTCCTGGCCGGCGTCGTGGCGCCGCGCACCCGCCGCCGCGCCCGGCTGGCCAGCTGGCGCGTGGCGTCGGAGGTGCGGCCGACGATCGGCGCGATCTCGTCGAACGGCAGGTCGAACAGGTCATGCAACACGAAGGCCGCCCGCTCGGCCGGGGGCAGGGCTTCCAGCACCACCAGCAGGGCCAGGCCGACCGAGTCGGCCAGCAGCATCTCGCGGCCGGGAAACAGGCTGTCGTCCTCGTCCATCGCCAGGTCGGGAGCCTCGGGCCCCAGCAGATCCTCGCGCCGCGACCGGCGGGCGCGCAGCAGGTCCAGGCAGACCCGCGAGACCACCGTCGTCAGCCAGCCGCCGAGGTTGGACACCTGGGCGACGTCGGATCGGCTGAGCCGGATCCAGGCCTCCTGCACGGCGTCCTCGGCCTCCACGTACGAGCCCAGCATGCGATAGGCCACCCGACCCAGATGGGCGCGATGGGCTTCGAACTGGTCGCTGAGAAAATTCTGCTGGCTCACGGTCACATTCCTTCGAGATCGTCCGTCAAGGAGGTGACGGTCGAAGAGCGGCCGATGTGACCAGCCCAGGAGAGAAAAGCCATGTCCGCGACCCAAACCCTGCAAGCCCGCCAAACTCCGCAAGCTCGCATGACCCATCCTGTCTTCGTCCTGCCCGACGCCAGGAAGGCCCTGATGGCCCTCGACGCCGCGATCAAGGCTACCGGCGTGTCGGAGCGCACCCTGGAACTGATGCATCTGCGGGCCAGCCAGATCAACGGCTGCGGCGTCTGCGCCGACATGCACCCCAAGATCGCCCGCAAGCTGGGCGAGACCGACGAGCGGTTGTTCGCGGTCGCCGCCTGGCGCGACACGCCTTACTTCACCGAGGCCGAGCGGGCCGCCCTGGCCCTGGCCGAGGCCGTCACCCGCCTGGCCGACCGCGCCGACCCGGTGCCCGACGACGTCTGGAACGCCGCCGTCCAGCACTATGACGAGGCCCAGCTGGCCTCGCTGGTGCTGTCGATCGCCAAGATCAACGTCTGGAACCGCCTGAACGTGGCGATCCGCCAGATGGCGGGGGGGAGCTGGGGCTAATTCGGCCGCCCGTCGGGCTCCAGCTCGAACGCCGCGTCGAGGGTGATCTCGTCCACGACGGTTCCCTTCAGCGCGGCGTCCAGCACCTCGCCCAGCGAACCCCAGACGAAGGCCAGCTGTTCCAGCACGGCGGGCAGGCGCTCGGGCTCGAAGCCGGGATAGAGGTCGGCGACCAGCCACAGGCCGGTCAGCTCGTCGAAACCGAACCGGCAGCCGATCATGCGGAACTGGGCGCGGGCGACGGTCTCGAACAGGGCGGTCAGGTCGCGGGCCCGCTCCAGGTCGGCCTCGTCGAACACTTGGCAGCGCGCCTGCAGCCACTCGCCCTCGCGGAACAGGTAGAAGGCCCCGCCGTCGTCGGATCCCGAGACTTCCAGGCCGCGATCGATCTCGGCGACGACATAGCCGGCCTCGCGGCAGACGTCGGCGATTTCATTCAAATCGGGAGGAAGGGTTTCGTCCGCCATGGTCGGATCCAATCGCGCTATGAAGACGCCAAATAGCGCGCGAGACGCTTCTTCGCCATCGGCGCCGTTCAGGGGACGTACACCAGCAGGATTTCGAAGGCGTAGCGCGCTCCGTTTTCCTGGACGCGCGCGGACAGCACGAGATCGGCCGCACCTTCTTCTTCGGTGAAGAGATCGACCAGCACCTCCCAGTAGCCGATCTGCCACTGGCAGACCGACGTGGCCCAGGTTTCCTCCGGCAGCCTGGCCAGTCTGCCGCCATAGGCCTTGAGATTTTCCGCAATATGGTCGGCGAGGCCGGCGTTGATCGGAGCCACCTGCTCGATTCCGGCGCTCAGTCTCAGGTCGCCGAAACGGAACGCCTCTACGACGGACCGGAACGTCTCGCGCCATTCGGAGGGAATAGGCCGCTGACGATGCTCGTCCTTGACGACAGGAACCGTCGCCACGGCCTAGCTCCGGTAATCCCCGTTGATCGCCACGTACTGCTTGGTCAGATCGCAGGTCCAGACCGTGGCCGAGCCCTTGCCGACGCCGACGTCGACGCTGACCTCGAACTCCGCGCGCTTGACGTACCGGCTCATCGCCGCCTCGTCGTATTCGGCCGAGACCAGGCCGTCGCGGGCGGCGTAGAGGTCGCCGAACCGGACGCTGATCTTCTCGCGGTTGACCGGCTCGTCGGCGCGGCCCACGGCCATGACGATGCGGCCCCAGTTGGCGTCCTCGCCGGCGAAGGCGGTCTTGACCAGCGGGCTCTCGGCGATGGTGCGGGCGATCTTGCGGGCCGACAGCGGGCTCTCGGCGCCGTTGACGGTGATCTTGACGAACTTGGTCGCGCCCTCGCCGTCGCGGACCAGCTGCAGGGCCAGGTCCAGCAGCACGGCCTCCAGCTTCTCGCGGAAGTCGGCCAGGCGGCGGTCGCCGGCCCGGTGGATCTTCGGCGCGCCCGACTGGCCGGTGGCGAACAGCAACAGGGTGTCGTTGGTCGAGCGGTCGCCGTCCACCGTCACGCAGTTGAAGGTGGTGCGGGTGTAGAGGCTGACCAGGGTCTGCAGGGCGGCCGGGGCGATGGCCGCGTCGGTGGCCACGAAGGCCAGCATGGTGGCCATGTCGGGAGCGATCATGCCCGAGCCCTTGGCGATGCCGGCGATCCGCACCTCGTGGCCGTCGATCAGGGCGGTGGCGTAGGCCCCCTTGGGGAAGGTGTCGGTGGTCATGATCGCCGAGGCCGCGCCGGCCCAGGCGTCCTCGGTGAAGCGGGTCTCCACCTCGCGCAGGTTCGAGATGATCTTGCTGTCGTCCAGGATCACCCCGATCACCCCGGTCGAGGCCATCATCACGTCGCGCTGGCGGCAGTCGAAGCGCTTGCCCACGGCCGTGGCCACCCGGCGCACCGCGTCGGCGCCCGGCTTGCCGGTGAAGCTGTTGGCGCAGCCGGCGTTGACCACCAGGGCCCGGACGTCCTGGCCGCCGGACGCGGCCAGCTGCCGCTTGCACCAGTCGACCGGAGCCGAGCCGACGCCGTGGCGGGTGAAGACCCCGGCCGCCGAAGTCCCTTCGGCGAAGCGCATCAGCAGCATGTCCTCGCGCTGGTGCTTGTAGAAGCCGGCGCGGCCGGTGGCGATCTCGACCCCGGCGATCGGCGGGATGGTCGGGAACGGCACGGCCAGGGGCGAGACGGCCAGGCCCGGCTTGCCCGGCGCCCCGGCGGCGGGCGCGGCGGCCGGCTTGGCGGCCTGCACCGCCTCCGGCGAGCCCTGGTTGGCGTCCTTCTGGGCGCGGCGCAGGCCCGCGCGCTTGAGGGCGGCGGTCAGCGGGTCGACCAGCGCCCGTTCCAGGGTCTGGCCGACGCTGGCGCCGACCTGGCCGACGATCTCGGCCGGGGTGGGCGGGGGCGCGGCGGCGGGGGTCTTGGGAGCGGCCTTGGCCTTTTTCGGGGCGGCGGGCTTTGCGGGCTTGCGGGTCATTTCTTGGCCGGAGCTTGAGCGGGGGCGGACGCCGGCGGGGCGTCGTCGAGGTCGGAGGAGGGGGCCTGGTCGGCCGCGGCGCCGGGCGGGGCCGAGGCCGGCTCCTGGGGCGCGCCGGGCACGTCCTGGGGCTTGCCGGTCAGCATCTCGACCTTGGCGCCGCCGCGCAGCTTCTCCAGCAGGTCGCGGACCTGGTCATAGGTCAGGAAGCGCACGATCTGCGGCCGGGCGGCCTCCAGGGTGATCGGCTCCTCCAGGCGCTTGTCCTCGACGCGCAGCACGGCCCAGCCGCCCTCGGTCTGGAACGGGCCGACCAGGGCGCCTTTCTGGGCGTCCTTCAGCGCCACCGCGTAGGCCGGCGGCATGACGTCGACGGTGAAATAGCCCAGGTCGCCGCCGTTGAAGCGGGTGGCAGGATCGGTCGAGCGCTCCATGGCCAGGGCGTCGAACGAGGCGCCGGCGGTCAGCAGCTTCTTGACCGCCTCGGCGTCGGCCTGGCTGCCGACCAGGATCTGGCGGGCGCGGATCTCTTCCGAGCGCTTGGACAGCTTCTGCTGCTCGGCGTAGAGGCCGCGGATGGCGTTCTCGTTGACCGCCTTCTCGACGACGCTCTCCACCAGCATGTCGCCCAGGATGCGTTCGCGCGCGGCGGCCAGGCGGCGCTGGGCCACCGGATCCTTGTCCAGCTTCTGCTTCAGGGCCTCGGCGGCCAGCAGCTTCTGGTCGACCACCTCGTCCAGGCGCTGGCGGAACAGGTCCGAGCCGATGTCCAACGGCTCGCCCTCGCTGATCAGCCCCTGGGCCACGGCCTCGCGCTTGACGTCCGAAGCCCAGACCGTGTGGCCGTCGACCCGGGCGACGGCGGTGTCGCCGGGCTCGGGCGGGCGCTCGTCGGCCTTGTTGCGGCCGCAGGCGGCGACCAGCAGGGTCAGGACCAGGACGACCGCGAGGCCGTATGCGCGGGGCTTGCCAATATTCATCTGTGGCCGATCTCCGGCTGAATCTCACTGAGCGCTCTAGCGCGGTTTAACGCCAAGAGGAAACAGCTTCGCGATGTGGATCGGAAAACGCGCCAAGCGGTTAAACCCGGCGCAAACCGTCACTACGGCCCCCCGCCTCGCGTTGACACCCGCTGGGCCGGTGCTTAAGTCTCCGCGCGCGTACAGGACGTGGAATTTCCGCGCGCTTCGACGCCTCGAATTTACCGTAGTGAAGGCCTTCAAGCCCTAGCGCCGGCCTCACAGACACCCGCTCCGGAACCCTCACTTCATGCTCGGCTTCGCCAAAAAGTTCTTCGGCTCTTCCAACGAACGCAAGGTCAAGGCGATGTCCGCCCAGGTGGCGAAGATCAACGCCCTGGAGCCGGAATACGCCGCGCTGTCCGACGAGGCCCTGCGGGCCAAGACCGACGAGTTCAAGGCCCGCCTGGCCAAGGGCGAGACGCTCGACAGCCTGCTGGTCGAGGCCTTCGCCACGGTCCGCGAGGCCAGCAAGCGCGTGCTGGGCATGCGCCACTTCGACGTCCAGATGGTCGGCGGCATGGTCCTGCACGGCGGCGGCATCTCGGAAATGCGCACCGGCGAGGGCAAGACCCTGGTCGCCACG
>Ga0102592_1001560_pt1 | contig 25011 bp, 17 predicted proteins | sample AraplaCol_mMF_r2_FD_76861 | JGI IMG/M metagenome (GOLD analysis project Ga0102592, IMG submission 76861) | Arabidopsis root microbial communities from North Carolina, USA - plate scrape MF_Col_mMF_r2 (SPADES assembly) (version 2) | ecosystem: Host-associated > Plants > Roots > Endosphere...
GTTTCGAATGGAAATATGACTACTTTTGCAACCGCTTTAGAGATAAAAGCGATGATTCCGTAGCTCAGTTGGTAGAGCAATACACTTTTAATGTATGGGTCCTGGGTTCGAGTCCCAGCGGGATCACAGGAAAAAGATTCAATAGTATCAAAGCCGCATAAATCGCACGATTTACGCGGCTTTTCTGTTTTCAGGCATAAAAGGTAAACCGAATTAAACCAATCCAAAAGGTAACAAAAAAGGTTACACAGCCTAATCCTAAATTTGTGTAACCTTTTTCCCCTGAAAGACTTATCTACACTGGGTTTGAGGAACTTAAAAACTGACTCCAAACACACCAAATCAAACCGAAAATTCAGTAACCTTGACACACTTATTCATGAAAGTAAGCCAAGAGTTATCACTATGGCTCCGGAAAGATACCCGTAACCCCAATAACCCCGCGACTAAACACCAGCATATTCTCAAATCATAGGAAGCAAGTCTGAGCTTTCCAATACGCTGCTTATTCCGGGAGACGGGCCAACACGGACCGCCTCCTGGCGATATTACCGCGTACGGTACAAACAATGCAGACTATAATTCAAAGTTCCAGAGCCTAAGAAAATATTATCATAAGCCACAAAAGGCTATCACGAACGTTATCAATAGCTTCAATACTTCCTACTAGCTGAACTAATACTTCAGAATGTAAAAAATGTAATGCGTTATCATTAGATCTCTACCAAGTCAATATTTACAATACCACGAGTAATACTGCTCTTTTCGGTGAGATATTGAAGTGTACGATAAAAGTTGCGAATTTCTCTACGCTCCATTGTTGCCTCCTTGAACGTTTGACCTATGTGGCGCTTGCCCGAATATAATTCGATCGCCGTATTTAGCGAATTCAACGTAATCGGAACATCCACTAGATGAAATGTCCCATCGGATGCTTTATCTACATCAACAGAAAAGTCAAAGTCTCTGATTCCGATGGCCTTAATCTTGACCTTTTTCCAGCCCTGTCGTAAGCGTTTAGCAGATACCTTGTTGTACATGTCTTCCGTCAGGTCTGTAGGAATCAAGATCGAGAATGTAAAATCTTTGATCAAGACTTCATCTTTGTCATTGAATGTCACTGGGCGCCGGTCGTTTTTGCACTGCAGCAACTCCGAAACAGCCTGTTCAATGAAGTTCTTAAAGTAACCATGCGCCATTATTGAGGAGGGCAAGAAGCTAAGATGGAATGTTTTTTCTCGATCAACGATGTACTTTTTAATTTTGCGGATTACATCATTTAAACCATCTTCGAAGTTTGGATCGGTTCGTTTGGGGATGAAAGGCAGGGTAATACCTGAAAGGTCGGAGGGTATTTTCACACCTTCTTCGACCACATATAATACCTTTTCTCGCCCTAGGCCACCGGCAAAAAGGCCAAACTCGAAGAGGACATTATCGCGAGCAGTATCGAACGAGTTAGAACGACTGATAGTAACGTCGTCAGCTGTGCTTACCAAAATCGCATAGTCATAGAACGGTATTTGCGATTGAAGGTTATCGTAGTTACTAACGTTATATTCAAATATTGTCGACCAAATGTCTACTTCTGCAATGTTGGCCATCGCGGCGACGATTTTATCTGCAACAGGCTTTCCTTCTGAAGAGGAACCTATAAAAATTTTCGGTGTAAAATCCATATCTATTTCAAGTAAGACTGCTGATCAACGGTTGCGACCCTGATCAGCAGTCGATTGTTTAATAAGCTAAAATTCCTGATTTTGTCATAAAATTTGTCATGATCTCAGCTTCGACATCAGCAATCAATTCGTCCAGGTCGTTCTTGATAATGTTCAGTTCACGAACCAAATTTTGCCCGGATAACGGTCTTTCACAACCGTTGGGACTTTGCAAGGAGTTCCGGAACGCTTCATTATTGATCACATTGTGAAACATTCTCGATACAGCTTTTGCGATTTCTAAGTCTGCCGTGGCGCCAGGGGTGTATAACAACTGGTAGTTTTCTATTTGGTGAACGATAGTAGTCAGATGGAAACTACTTAGATTTTCGATCTTTGCGGTTTCGCAGTCTTCCACCAATGTTTTTAACAACCTAATGGCGCGTCTCGAACCATCTGCAGTATCGCCTCCTTTTTTATTCACGTTATATATGTGAGCAAAAGGATAGTCCACCCTGGCATGTCGGGAACCAATCTTTATTCCACGGTGATAAATATCGTTGGTTCTCTCATAGTTTGGTGTGTTGTGCCAGAATGCAAACACTACATCGACATAACGGCCAAGGTGCTTGTTTAGAATAGTGACGCACTTTTCCTTCTCAGTCACATTATCATATTGTGACTTCAGAATCTTAATTGCTTGCCTTCTAAATTCCGCAATATCTTGGTTAGGGTCAGATTCCGTGTAAGGAAAGTCATTGGGCATTCCAGGATGAAGGAAATGATATCGTCTAATGATTGCCAATAAATCTACATCGCTGACCCGGATGTTTGTATCAGTTTCTACAGAACCTTGCCGCTCATAGTCACGTTCAAAATGTAAGTCCAGGCTCGATTCCAAGTGATTTTTTACGTTTTGTGATGCCTGGATGGTTCTTGCATTAGACTTTGGGCCAATAGGCATCATCGCTTCCAGTAAATACTTTACTTTCCCCGACAGGGCGGATGTACTAAAGTTTCTCGAAGTGAGCCTCTCATTGAGGAAAGAATCAAATTTTCTATTTTGTACGTTTTGAAGACGTTTGTTATAATTGAGTGCCATTTTAAATTGTTAAAAGTTTGAAAAATAGTCTCCCGTTACGAAAAGCAAAGTTCTCGTATAACTGTTTTTAATGCGCTTTCACTAGAAAGAGCAAACACTTCCCCTTTCTACAGCTGATACTGTAGAATCTTGAGGAATTTTGCGGCGATAAATAGAAGTAATATCACTATGTGATCATAGTCTACTTTTTTGTTTCGTCCAGCGTTTGTTTGTCGGAGCTAGAGTTGGCCGGACATTTTGGTCATCGAGAAAAAAATTGTATGTTTGACCTAACAACCTGAATTTATAATGGGTGAACAGCCCATCTTTATCGCTTCCCCAAGCAGAAAAAATTTTCGGTTGACGGAGGCCAATGTCAAGGCCTCCATTTTTTAATTATAGTTCAGTTCACTGATTAAGGTGTTTGTTTTTTGTTTTATTTCAGCTATTGTGTCTTGCAGCTCAGTCCCAGCTTTTAGATACTCATTTGGAAACTTGTCTTTCATTTCCGTCATAAGCATAAAGTAAATAGGCTTAAGTATCACTTTCAAATCGACACCATCATAACTTTCTTCAAAAAGTTGTAGACATTCAGCATACTGGCGTCGCGCTAACAGATGAATCATGAAATCCATCATTAACTGGACAATCGCAGCAAGGTCTTCTTCCCGTTCATCATCATCATCATCATCATCATTATCTAAGATGTACTTTATTTCTGGATAGGCAGATCTGAATTTTTCCAATGCTTCGGCCTGGAGATTATTCCATAACAGAATAATAGCGTACCAAATGATACCTTGTGGAGAACTGTTATCAACCACCGCCTCGTGATCCCTTAGCAGTTCTAATGCTACTGCCTTTTTATCTGATCGCCGCCTGCGATAGATGGCAGCAACCATACAAAATATTGCTCCTGTATAACCTAAACGAATGGCCTCTAGAAAATAAAAATCAGATTTTTCATACTTACCGTTTTCATCAAAATAGTGGCCGAGACGGTGAGCACTATGTCGATCATCCGCCGCAACGCCCTCCATCCAGATCGCTTCTGCGCTTTCCGCATCCTTTCTCTCATAAAGGTAGAATGATCCTAAATGGAGGTAACCACTAGGACTTTTACTCTCAACGCCTTTTTTGAACAATGCCTCTGCTGAATCAAGATCGGGTTCCTGTTTACCCAGGTATAAGAATGCGAGATTGTCGATGGCTTCTAGTTCCCCTGACTCTATGGCCATTTCTAATACAGTTTCAGCATCATTATCCATTTTGAGACGGCGGTAGGTTTTGCCTAGTCTTGTATAGGCGCCTAATATGCCCATTTTTACTTCTTCGTGAGAGAGTTCAAGCGCTTTTTCAAATTCGTCCTCTTTGTCGAATATAGTCCACAGCTGAGCATAAGATTCTTTGAATTTTTTCTTAATCGCTAATCGGTGATACCGTTCAGCCTGCTCAATGTCGTTATGGATATAGTACGCAATATCACCGAGTCGCGCAGCTGCATAGAAATGTTTGGCCTTTAAAGCTATATGGAAATACTGTTCAGCCATGTCCGGGCTATGCAAAAAGTCGTCATACAAAAGACCCAATGTCAGCGCAGTTTGGCCATCCGCTGGACTTATGTCCAAAACCTTTTTGAACGATTCGACTGCCATTTCAAGTTCAGCAAGTTTCATATGTACGTACCCCTCAAATGCATAATACGCACGATCCTTTTTTTCAATTCGTTCGAGAGCCAATTTCGCCTCATCACCTTTACCGAGTTTGATTAACTCTTCAATCTGATTATAAAGGTCTTCAGCGGATAATCGCAATGTTTTGGCAACACGTTTGGGCAGAACTTTCTGAGATTCATCAAATAGAGAATATTTTACTGTCGCCGGCAGTTTTTTGCAGGATAGATAGGTATTCCCCATATCTACGGCGGTTTCCGCGTCAAGATTTCCCTCCTTAAGTTCGTTCAGATATTCCTGAACTCTACGTACCAATTCATCTTCATCACACCAGATATCGAAAAACCGAACCAACCATTTAACGTTCTCTTTTTCGGCTCTTCTGCCATGGCGCATCAGATACCAGATGTTGAGGAATCTGTCTTTGATCCTATAGAGCTTGTTTTTGCCTTCCATTTTAACTCTTTCCACGACAGAAGACCTTTCCAGTGCAGAAAGTATGGAGGAAATGTTTTTGCTCTCGATCATCGTATTCCCTGCGATATCTTTAACCGCAATAGCATCCCAGTTTTTAGCTAGCACATCAACAACTTGCAACTGTTGAGTCGACAACCGATTTAACTCACCTTTATAAAGATCTGTAAGGTCATCTACTAGTTTGTATAGATCCCGTATAGCCCTGCCGGCCGCATTGTCCAAAAAAATTTGGAACAAATAAACAATTATACGAGGCACTCCTCCAGTTAGACGGCGCAATGCCTCAACACGTCCCGGATGATTTTTTAAGATAGTTTCGATCTCATGCCCCTTTCCATATTCCCGGCCTATTCGCATAAGCAAATGCTCACATTCCTGTTGATTCAGGCCAGACAGCTCCAATTTTTCAAAGTATGCGAACTTTTTATCATGAAAATCGATGTAACCATCGCTGGCTGAAGTACTCGAACCTACAAAATTGATCAAGCCTTCAGTGGCCAGATCATAAATTTGTTGCTGGCCTTCTGGTCCAAACTTTTTGAAGAGCTCATTAACGTTTTCAATAAAAATGATTAAGCGCTGATTACAATTTTTCAAGTGCTGAGCGATTAGGGTCAACATGTCTCGATCATTGACCTTACCCGTGCGCCGCAATACATCTGCTTCTCTCGCGAGCAGCTGCCAATCAAACCAGTCTTCTCCGTACTCGATGACACGCAGCCATAAAGTGAGCGTATCAACGATGTTATATTGCTCCTCCTTAAACATGACTGGCAGAAAAAAGCTACTTAGGCCCTCGTCCTCAATGCCATATTTAAGCCGATGCAGCAAGGTCGTCTTACCGGAGCCTTTAGGTCCGATGACAATGAAATTATAAGGAACATTATTTTCCAAGGCTTTTTTTGCGACGTTTAGCAGATGCTCATACTCATTAAGCCGTACAACAAAGCCCTCTATGAGACCGGCTTTAGATTTCGCGCCGGAATTATTCTTTAGCAGTATGTCGTAATCCCTTCTCATTCACATTTTTTGCATGACAAATATACTGACGATTTTTTTATCGTTATCTATTTGACGATTATTTTATCGTCAAATAACAAATATTTTTTTTTAGAATCTCTAAAATCTAAATATTAACAATATAAATATGAAAATAAATATGTATTGTTATTTCTCATTAACAATTGAGGTCGACATTTCCCGTCAAGGATAAGCTTACCACGTTAAAATATAAGGGTGAAGTTGACCACTGAAAAGAAGCGTTAAAAAGTGAGAAAAATGAATCTTTGGGAGGCACTGCAGGTTGCATACCAGCAGTTTAATATTAATAGTTGTATCATATTATCTAGTAAACTCGTTGGGACGGAAGCAAAAAAATGATATAATTAAATATGATAATATTTATTTCTTATTGGCGATGTATTTCGTATATTTGTAGCTGGTAATCAGATCTTTAAATACAGATAAAATAAGCCATTCCAGAAGGTAACAAAAAAGGTTACATATAGGTTGGTAAAGCTACAAAATCTTGATTTATAGCGAATTGAAGATACTGTTTGATCACAACAAAGAAAATAGGCAGTATCAAAGCCGCATAAATCGCACGATTTACGCGGCTTTTTCTGTTTTTAGCATATATAATGCTAAACACTCCAAACTAATCTGAATGGTAACAAAAAAGGTTACACAGCTGGCCCTGATTTTGTGTAACCTTTTTTCGAGTTAGTCCTGTGTGGTAGACAACGTCTCGAAATGTTCGAACGAAAACCTAGTTCAATCACTACAATAATTTAGTTTTCCCCGGTGTCACAAAGGCGTAAAGATTCCTCCAGTTGCTTTAATATCTCCCCGGTTTCGATAGCCTCCGGATAATGGAGCCGGAGCGCTTCGGTCACTAAGGGATATTCATCTATGAAATTGAGCCCCTCAACTTCATAAATATCATGCTGGGTCATCGTACTGCGAAAGCGGACTTCATCCATTCCCCAGTACTGAATAAATTTCGATTTCTTTATGAATACTTCCTCAAAATAGGTTTCCTGGTGATGCAATACGCCAAATTCCAGAAAGCCATCATGGCAAAGTTCAATTTTATAGGGCTCCAGCGTATTAAATATTTTATACTTGTCCAGGTAGGAGCTGTAGGAGGGTGCGTCGTCGATGTGCCCATAAATCAAGCAGATCTCTTCTGGCAGCTGAAGTAATAGCGTGGTAAATAAAGCCCAAAGATTTTGATTATCTACGTTAATTTCGGCATAAAACTTAAATGGTAAGTCAATTGACGGATTTTCGCGTAATGTGAATCCTTGTACTATATTAGCAGTTTGTCTGCTCGCTATCCGATCTATTAAATCGGATCTCGCGGGCACCTCATCTGGTCTCGCAGTACGGATAGTAGGTGGCAACTGTAATGGTTTCATACAATTAGCAATTTATATTATTCCTCCCATAGTTTTGTTTTCTAAATATTACCTGTATGTTGGCGGTAAGGTTGGAATAGAGCCAATGAATAAATTTGTATTATTGATTAAATGTTACAGAAATGACAAAAGGCGGCTGGATATGGAAAGAGAATTTGTTGGCTTTCCTTCTAATTTTATCAGATATAGTTTCCTGCAATTTTGATGAAAGTGATTGGGATGCAGTCGCCTATGGCTTGGTAGGGACTTCAGACGAGGAAAATATCTGGTTTGACTACAGCCTGGTAGGAGGGATGCTCGTTTCGATTAAACTCGCGAACGATCCGGAGCAAGAACTGATTATTTACAATATGACATTTCCCGATCAACTCAGGGAAAAGCTGGAATTGGCAGAACATATTGTAAGTAACTTCATGGTTATTCCTAGGAACTTCAATACGATAAATTAACGTTTCCGTATATACCAGCAATTGACTATGAGATTGCAAATAATACCAGACCGGTTATTGGATCAATATAGAATGCAGGTAGCGCAATATGGGTTGTCAACCAAATTTTATCAACTAAAGGACGCGGAAATTTCCACGGACGAGTTTAGTTTTTATAATTCAGTAGCCTCCGTTTATTCCAGTAGAATTGAAGGGGAAGCGATTGAATTGGATTCCTATATTAAGCATAAGCGTTTCAACGTAGAATTCCAACCTGGTTATACACTTAAGATAGATGATTTGTACCTGGCTTATCAGTTTGCTAGTGGTATGGCGCTGGATCGCAATAGTGTAGCTGAGGCTCATGCTCTGTTCACGAGACATATTCTTTCAAAGAGCGACCAGGGTAAATTCAGAAATAAAAATATGTATGTGACTGCCAAAGATGGTCATATAGAATACGTTACTGCTTCTCCTTTTGAAATGAGAGAGGCAATGGAAAAGCTGTATGTGGATATTGATTTGTTGTTGAAAGAGGATCTAAGTACAGAGGATGCACTATATTTTGCAAGTATGATTCACCTTGTATTTGTAAAGATACATCCATGGAATGATGGTAATGGCCGTAGTGCCCGGCTGTTGGAAAAGTGGTTCCTTGCAAGGAAGTTAGGGGAGAAGGCCTGGTTTGTTCAATCTGAAAAGTACTATTATGTGCATCATCAGACTTATTATGATAATATACGTATGTTAGGATTGAATTACGATTTGCTAGATTATAGTAAGGCAATGCCGTTTCTGTTGATGTTGTCCGAGGCGTTGATGAATGAAGGATAAGCGGACGTTATCATATAGGTGCGTGTCGCAGGATATGTTATGTCGTATATGTTACGTTGTTCACTCCAGCATGTAGACATGTTCCATGCCATCTATTTCATCCATTACCTCATCTATTTTGATAAAGCCCAAAGACCTGACAAGCGCTAAGGAGGGTGAGTTTTCCGGTGAAATTGAAGCAATGAAACGGTGTACGCAAAACCCTTCCGTAGCCCAGTTAATCATGCCAGAGACTGCCTCACGGGCATATCCTTGTCTTCTATAGTTTGAAAAAATGCGATATCCAAGTTCTACTGCTCCTTTCATATAAGGCTTCTCTGCATGAGCGACGGGACTACCGTGGAAACGTATCAGGCCAATCATTGTCATTTCATCTTTTAATATGAGTGCCCTGCTTGCCCACGGCTTATATCCTGGATCTTGTTCGAGTTGGCGGCAGTCATGTTGCAGGCTGCTAAGTTTGTCAAGGAATTCCCCAGGGATAGCAACACGTAATAGATCCTGAGCTGTTACAAGGTTTCCGTTAAGGCAGGCATTGGAGACTTCAGGCCCAAGTAATCGCAGGATCAAACGAGGAGTAGCAATGTCATCTAAAGCTTCAGGCATTGTATATATTAATCATTTAGCAAGTCTTTAGCCTTTACACCTAATACCTGTGCCACCTGGAACAGGGTTTCAACGCTGGGTTGGGAATCGTTGGTACACCACCGTGACACGGTTTGCTGGTTTTTATCAAGCTTTTTGGCCAGCTCGATATTGGTCATTCCTTTCTCAGCCAGGACAACTTTTATGCGGTTATAGTTCTTTTTAGCCATTGCCGGGTTTACTATAATAGCCCAAATATAATAGATTGATTTAGTGTTATTTAATGCTGTTATAATTATAAATAATGATGCAAAATGTATAAATAGTGCTTAAATATTTTTGTTTATAGTATTTTGTTGTTTATATTTGTTTTGAATTAATAAGTTTGAGAAAATGAATTTCCCTTGCGGCAAGGTAGTGGAAACTCACCTTAGCTACACAAGGTCAAACATATTAGTGCATTTACTTTATTTCTCGTTTTGGAAATCTGGGAAATTTTCAAAGTGGACGAGAGGATGAGTGAAATGCCCATGCTTTGGCGTGGGCTCACTTATCGCGTCCACAGGCCTCCCAGGGCCTCCAAAACCGGTAAGCTGATGCCTGCGCCTTTTTTATGCGCAGGATCCAGGCTTACTATTGTCTTACTGGAACTAAAATTTAATTATATGACGAAGACAATAGATCATGTTTCCAGCTGTTTGTTAAATGAATTTCATGAAAAATTAGTGTTGCTTCCAACGTATTTCAGGGCTAAGGTGGCGGAGGAATGTCAATGGAGTATTCCGACTTATTACCGGAAGGTAAGGGGAAAACAAGTGGGGGATAGGGTGATCTCTGTATTGAGTAATGCAGAGAGAGATAAGATAATGGAGGTGTTTCGGGAGGTGATGATTGAGACGTTGAGTGGTTGTTCAAAGCAGGCTGGAAAAGAGGTGGGTGTTGGTAACTGATTTAGAGGTTAGTGATCTCATCCTTAGATCGTATTTTGCAAATCAAGCTGGGTTTCAACCTGGCTTTTTTGTTCGAAAGCCCACCCCGGGTTATCAACATTATTCACATGGTGTTAATAATTTAATTGATTTCGAGTAGGATATTACCGTTATTTTCGTATACGATCAAAGTCAAAGAATATAAGCCACATATATAAAATGGAAATAACACCCATAACCCCAAGAGAAGAAAAAAGACTTAAGGACCTAAAGGAGGATCATTTCAACGATGTTAAAAGTATTAGAATTGCCCCCGCGAAGTTGCAGGAAACGTTTGTTGCGTTTGCTAATTCTGATGGAGGGGATTTATACATAGGGATAGAAGATAAATCTCACCCTGAAGAGAGGATTATTGGTTTCAAAGAACAAGAGGCGGCAAATGCTATCATAGCAATGCTTCTCGAAGAAACTATTCCGGCGGTAGAAAATGTACAGGTAGAATTTTTGAGTACTGCAAAAAAAGGCCTAATTCTTCATTTTATTATCCCCAAAAGCCCAAAAGTGCATTACACTGCGGCAGGTGACTGTTTTATCAGAGTCAATGCCGCAAAGAAGAAGATAAAAGGACAAAGGATAACAGAATTAGGATACGCTAAAGGCGCTGAGCCTTATGAGAAAAAAGTAGTCGATGATGTAGAACTTGATGACATTGCAGATAGCGGAGCTTTAAAAAGCTATATGGAAAGAGTCGGTACACAACTTAGCCCACAGGTGTTTCTCAGAAAGCAACACTTGTTGACAAAACGGGAAAGCGAAAGATTGCCAAACGTTGGTAGCGTACTTCTTTTTGATGATGAACCACAGGCAACCCTAAATACAAGGTGTGCTGTAAAAGTTTATCGTTTACGTACGACCGAAAGAGAATATAAAAGGGAGCAATTGGAAGAAATGCCTATAACGATTAATGGTACGGTTGAAAATATTATTGAAAAAACAATTAAACAAGTTGGATCATATATTGATGGTGCATCTTTTCAAGATGGAGATAAACTCGTTAAACTTCTTTACCCATCAGAGGCTCTAAAGGAAGTTCTAGTTAATGCGGTTATACATAGAGATTACAGTTTAAATGATGATATTCATGTAAAGATTTTTGATAATAGAATTGAAGTACAGAGTCCCGGAAAACTGCCAGGATACATGACTATCGACAACTTATATACAGAGCGATTTTCTCGTAATCCCAATCTAGTAAGAATGCTCCATAACCTACCCAATCCTGTTAATCATGATATTGGTGAAGGTCTTGATACTGCTAAAAATGAATTGAAGAAGGCCGGTCTAGTTGATCCGGCGTTTGAAGAAAAAGAGAATGCGTTCATAGTGACGATTAAACATAAAAGAATTGCTTCAATCGAAGATGTCGTATTGAAATATCTTGAGGATAATCCAGGAGCTACAATTACAAATAAATTGGTTAGACAGTTAAGTGGTGAAGATGATATGCAAAAGGTTAAGAGTGCTCTCCAAAAATTGCGCGCAATGGGCAAAATTGGACTAGAGAATGAAGCGGCCAGTGCATTTCAATATAGATACAAAAAAATATGATATTAACCGTATTTAAGTTCTCTTACGAATTATACTAAAGGCTGACGGACTAGTATGAATACGCTGTATTGCCCGTAATTATGTATTCTTTAGATATTTTATGGTGCTCTACAAACTAGAACATACTAGGAGAAAATGTACCTTTTAATTCTAAATAGGGCGTTAGGGAAATTACTATTGTTTACTCTGAGCTTAGAATAGTTATTACCAGGGAAGTCTAAATGATAAACAGCAATTATTTTACGCTCCAGTCGGCCTACTGTTAAGCAAAATATAAGGTCTATCAAAAATTATTAATCCCGATTCTAAATGGCAAATAATATCTTCTTTAGTTGGTCCGGTCCTTTTCATCAAGTATTACTAGCGTTTTCCATAACAATATTGGATACATTTTACAGTCGGCGCATGTTTTTTTTTCACGAGAAAGTATTCCCAAAGATAGAGGTTGGTTTGATGTAATTGAGAAGGAACTGCATTTCGTAGCGACTGGGATTGTTTTCGCTACGCAGGAGAATGTGATGGCGCCTTGGATACTATTTGAAGCAGGTGCACTATCGAAGAGCTTATGTATTTTATGCTGTGATTTTTCCAAAGATGATTTGCATAAGTTTAGTACGCCGTTACATAATTATAATGCTACAGACATAACAAAAAAAGACGATGTATTTAATTTGTTTCTCACAATTAAAAATGCAATTGATCCGGATTTAGCAAATGAAGTACTTAAAGAATCTTTTGAAAATAGATGGCCGAAGATGATTGAAAGCATAGAACTGATATTAAATAGCTCTGCTAACGGTAAGGAATCAGTAACGGAAACGGATAAAATTTCACCATTGCTAGTAGGGACATGGCAATCACAATATAGAAAAGGGGACCATATAGGTAAGGAAACTGCTACAATAGATCCTGAGGGAAGGTATCTACTTCATACTAAAGATGGTCCAATATATTACTTTCATTTAAACTCATTAGCCACAACAGGCAATAACTTGATTATTCAAAAGATACAGGTACGTGACGGGGTGATCTCCGAGTCGGTTCATTCGGTCGAAATGCTTCATTTTGAAGATGGCCGCTTTATTGGTAGCGATTCTGATGGATGGACATTTGAGTATAATAAAGTAAAATCATAACAAAGCTTTCAAGACAGACCATTGGGCTCAAAGTGTATAATTTTAGATTTATGCTGAGCATTATTATTAACTCGGGGATTGACTCAAGTCTGTCACCACCTGTAAAAAATGGCTCACAAAAAAGGATAAGATCGCAGCATTTCTTTCCGGCGTTTTAAAAATAACAGATATCCCCCTCGAAAGAATTGAGTTTTAGGTGCTGGGAAAACGTTTCCCTGTTACCGTTAGCTAAAGAGATTCTGCAGAAAATGAACGAATCACCCGAAAGATACTGCAGCAGATGCGAGTAACATTGCATCCAGTCACGTGTAAAAAATCTTATGCAATTTTGTCATCGGCAGTAGCCTTGTATGGCCTGCTGTAATTTATCTATAATAGAGTCAAGGTATTACCGCACGGCTGCCGAAACGTCTACTATCCAATCTTTACACAGTTGTCTTAACAGTTCTAAACTAGGGACTATCTCAGTAACTGTGTAAATTTCAAAAATCGGAGTTCATAGCAGGATCTATATCTTGATCCTGTTTTCAAAAATAGTTAAAAATTGATCTAGGACAATGCACCAGTTTCTTATTGGCATTGTCCATTTTTTTGTCACCTCCCTTAAGGCCAGATATACTGATTTGAGCACTGCGTCATCAGTCGGGAAAGAGAGTTTGTTTTTGGTGTATTTCCTGATCTTGCCATTTAGGTTTTCAATCAGATTGGTGGTATAGATAATTTGGCGAATTTCGATGGGGAAGTCAAAGAATACTGTCAGTTCGTCCCAGTTGTCCTTCCAGCTTTTGATCGCATAGCCATATTTACTGCCCCATTTGCCCTCAAAGTTCTCCAGGGCAGCCTGAGCAGCCTGGCGGGTAGGTGCTGCATAAATGTCCTTCATATCCAGGGTGAACTCCTTTTTGTCTTTCCAGACCACATAGCGGCAGCTATTGCGAATCTGGTGAACAACACAGATCTGGGTGGAAGATTGCGGGAATACTGTCCGGATGGTTTGAGTAAAGCCATTAAGGTTATCAGTGGCGGTGATCAGGATATCCTCGACTCCGCGGGCCTTCATATCGGTTAATACGGTCATCCAATAGGCAGCGGATTCGTTCTTGCCCAACCACATTCCCAACACCTCCTTATAGCCGTATTTACGCAGTCCTACGGCTATATAAATCGTTTTGTTGACCACTTTGCTGTTCTCCCGCACCTTAAACACGATACCATCCATCCACACAATCAGGTAAACGGGTTCCAGAGGACGGTTCTGCCAGGCTATAATGTCTTCGGCTACCCGGGAAGTGATCCGGCTGATAGTGGTGGTGGACACTTCAAATTTATACACATCCTTGATCTGCTCCTCAATATCGCTTACACTCATTCCTTTGGCATACAGTGACACGATCACCTCCTCAATTCCCTCTACCATACTTTCCCGTTTGGGAACGATCATCGGGTTGAAACTGGCATCCCGATCACGCGGCACTTTAATCTCTGCTTCCCCATAACTGGTTTTGATCTTCTTCTTGCCGTACCCATTGCGGGCATTTTTATTGTCACTTTGCTCGTTCTTCTCGTATCCTAAATGCCCGTCTAGTTCCCCTTCCAACATCTTTTCAATCGCCCTTTTCTGGATTTGACCTAGAAAGTCATTGAGTTGCTTGCCAGTCTTAAATTGCTTCAAAAAATCGTCTGATAAAAAATCTTCTGTTTTCATTAATCTGTGTAAAAGTTTAAAAGTAAAAAAAAATCGGAGTTCGTAAGAGCTCCGATTTTCTATGTTTACACAGTTTTTGTTATAGTGTCGGTCTAAGGCCCAAACAGGCTATGTACTAACTTTTAAATTTATTCGTCTATGATACAAGACAAGGTAATAACTATTACAAAGCGACAGGTATTTGTCTCTTACAAACACTGTCAGTTATTTCAGGATGTGGTTGACGTATCTGTAAGTATACCGGAGCTGCCCGTTCCTGGCAATCTCTTTGAAGGGGAATATTTTTTGCCGGAGGCTAAGCGGCAGGTGTTTAGTGCAATGAACCATCTCTTTTTTGTAATGGACGTGACCCACCGTTTTATGACAGGGGCGCAGCATATCATTATTGTTCTGGCGATAGCACCGCGCAACCCGATGACGGCTGTAAGGTCTATAAAGAACTAACGATATTTTAAATACCTTCCTCAAACTTGCACTGCCCCCTGAAAACTGGAGGCAGTGCTATATATTAATTAATTTAAAGAATTAGTTAACATTGCCGCAATTGCCGGATTCAAAGATTCGATATAGTCCTTTAAAGTCTTGTCCTTATCAGCATCGGCTTTCATTAATTCAAAAAGCGGCGCCTTATCCTTACTTTCAGTATTATTAACAAATTTCAAATTACAAGTACTTAACTGGACATGAAATTCAATTTCTGATTTCTTACCTTTCAGAATAAATTCATCTTGACCTTTCCAGTTTCCAATAGAAAAGAAGTCAGCAATATAATAGTCGCTGGGTTTCCCTCTAAAAATTGCCAATTTACATTTTTGTACGCCACCATCTTCTATTAATATATAAAAATCGAAATTATATGGTTGCGGAACTACAATCACCTTTGCAACAAGATCTTGTCTTTTTTTGTTGATATAGATTTTATTTACTATCTCAAATTCGAATTGCTGTTGTTGAATCCTTTCCTTTATTGATTGAAGTTTACTTATTTCTATCCTTTTATCTTTATCGGCCAATCTAAGCAGAGCACTTTGCATAATGTCTAGGAATACAATCTGTTTTTCTATATTAGACTTTTGAGCAAAGTTCTTATCCAATGCATATCTTATATTGACATACACTTCCTTTCCACGAAAAATTATTACTTCTTCTAAATCATTCCCAATGTGATTTATATGGATATATTTATAAAAATTCATATCCATTTCTTTCAATAAAAACGCATATATATATGAAAGGGCTTCCGTATTCGCGCCTATTGCATTTTCAATTACAGAATCAAGTCTAAGCATATTAAAAATACAGTTATTGGGTATTTATACAAAAGGCTAAATACTAGCCTCGATCAATTTTATTCAATTCCTCTATTACTCACTAACCGTTATGAGTTCCTCGAACTCAACCTTGTTAAATTGATTAAGTTGGTACGGAAGCCAAAATTTTGCAATTAGCCCTTTAATATCCATAATTCTAATTTCTATAGCGGTCCTTTTTTTATCTTCCTCTCCCGGTAAATAAACATCAATACCCATTCCTACTATTTTATAATTTCCTTTTTCCAGTCCCTCGTATAATGCTATCCCTAATTTATCAATAACCTCTCCAGCATCGGGATACTCCTCCCCAAAATAAATTCCAACAGGTTTCAAATCACCTTTGGTATCTATAACAGCTCCAAATGGATAGAATTCCCCCGCTTCATTTAAGAAATTTTCTGCTTGGAGAATAATGTTTTCTCTTATCGATTTAACAAATTTTTCAATTGATTCTAATGTCATACCTTCTGTTTTATAAATTTAATTTCTCCTTTTGCATCTTATAGACAATTAGGATTATTTGCACAAGGATTTACACGGTTCACATTTTCACGGTCTACCGGTGGTTTTGTTCTTGTATTATCTACTGCTGCCGGTATTGTACCGTATGTTTTTATATCGAAACTCGATTCTAACAAAGGCTTAGATATTTTTGCACTTTGGTTTATAATCAATTCTGGATTAAACCCATTATCATTAGAAAACTTCTGCTGAATTCTAAGCTGTTTGGTTAATCCTTGGGTCTTTACGTTCTTAACTTCGACTGTAGATTCTCCGCCATTTTTAAATGCATCAGGAATTGTTTTGCCTAGTTGCCCTGTTTTGGGGTCTAAGTATTCGATCGGCTTCAAATTCTTTTCTAATCCTTGTTGAGCTAGTTGTTCTGCTTCCGCTTGATTGCCTCTACTAAAATTTGCTAGCTGTTCCTGGGTAAATTTGGGCGTTTTTGCCCCAGCTTCAGCAGCTTTACCACCTACCTCCGATATCTTTGCTCCGGTTTCCAACATGCTTTCAACTACTGGTCCCCGCATAATGGGTTGTTGTGTGCCCAAAAGAAGCGGAGAGGGTATTCCTTCTAGACCATCAATATCAACATTCCTTATCGGATCATTACTTGCATATTGAAATGGAGTTAGAAATGGAAATTTGTCAGCAAGGGAGTCAACTTGCAGGAACCTACCTATTTGCGGGTCATATATCCGATGCCGGTAGTCATACCATTCTAGCCCAACGCCATCCCCGAACTCCTTGTTCTGTAGTTCTTTCCCGTTGTACTTGAACCTGTTTTCGGGGTAGTTCATTCCCTTAAGAGCGTTTGAACTAATCCCCGCCATCGTCAACCCAAACGGATAATAATGCGTTTCCTCAAGAAGTGGCCCGCTCATCGCCGCCACCATAACATTATCAAAGAGCACGTCCTGCTGGGTTTCATTGCTCGTATACACATACAAGAAACCGCTTTTCGAAATCGGCATCTTATCCACGGCCAGCGTCTGCAGCTCATCCGGTCGGCCTTTCACCTGCCTAACTCCGCTGTTCTCTTCCACTAAGTTAAACTGATCGTCAAACAATACAAAATTCAGGTATGCCTTTGGTTTATCCAATTGGTTCTGGTCCGGGTCCTTTTCCTTCAACCGCTGGTAATCACTGCCATTGAAGTTCCCGAAGGGTGATGTCTGGTTGGCTAGTCCATTTCCATGGGAAGCATTAGCCCCAGCTTCCCCGCCAAATGCCTGCAGCAAACTTGCCACCATATCTTCCGGAGTAATAGATTGATTATCCTTGGGTCCGGTAGATTTATAAAATGCCCTGACGCCTATCTGTATGGTATCCCCTGCCATTACCTTTAGCACCAGTGAAGGTCCTATCTTCTTTCCGCCATCTGTGGGATTCAGCTTAGCTACATATAAGTTGCTGTCAACCATCTCATCCTGCGGATACCCGACCGGCTTCTCTATCCTTGTCTCTTCCACATTGCTGAACAAAGCCGTTTCTGTTGCGGCATTAGACGCCTCCATGGTAGCCGTATATAAGCTAAGGTCTGTCTGTGTCGTCAACACCAAGCGCACATTCGCCAAGTGATCCTTTACAAAGTAATCATAGTAATATTTAACCGGCTGTCCTGATACATACACCGGCCGTATCCGTCCTTCCTCATGGCTGATCAGCTCCATGGTATCATTGCGATAAACAAATCCACCGAGATAATCAGTAGTGGTAATCTTAGTGGTAGAAGTAGTATTATCAGTAACAATCTTCCGCAGTTTAGCGCCTGTAGCATCGTATATATACCTGATAGTGCCCTTGCCTGTAATGGGGATACTATCCGGTAAATTCAGGTGATTATACCGGATAAACGCAATGTTCTTATTCAGGTCCTTGATAAGGTTACCACTGGAATCATAGGCATAATCAGCCGTTTCATTGTTATTGATCTCTTTAAAATCCCCCAGCTGGCTGGCAGTGTTATTCTTCCTGTCCGTTACAAACGACAGTTTATTACTATTCAGCAGGTATCCATACTTCAAACTATCTATGGTTTGCATGGTAGTGCCATTCATCCCCTTTTGTCTCATGGACAAAATATTGCCATTAGGGTCATACACCAGCTGATCAACGGAAAAATCCTGTTGCGTTCTGTCCCAGGTTTTAGCAGTGGACGTATTATTCTGGGTAAAATCTGCTACTGTCAGCCGGTTAGTATTGTCATAGGCATATCCATACGCTCTGCCTTTACCATCACCGCGGCTCTTCCATTTTGCACCGGCGATATTGCCGTTTACCTGATTGGTCGTAAAGCCATAATCATAGCTCAGCTCCTGCCCAAACCAGTTGGCGGTGCTGCTAGCCGTTTTCACAAAATCCTTGTTGACGGCTTTCAGCCATCCACGGATATTAAATTCATAGTTAAGGGTTTCCAGCTGGCTGGCTCCATTTACATGTAAACGTTTGGTCTTCAGCTGGCCCAGTTCATCGTAAACATTTTTCGCAATGGTACGCTGAGTGCTGTCATTCAGCTTCTTTATCACGTCTGTTACGCGGCCTGCCGCATCGTACAATAGCTGAGTCATTACCCTGGTTTCCGGAGTAAGGCCACTGCGCAGATTGGTATGCCGCTGTAAGGTCCGCAGCAGTTTGCCACTGAAATCATATATATTGCTCACCACATCCTTACCTCCGCTGATATTATCAGCAATTGTCTGCAGTACCCTGCCCTTATCGGTATAGTAAGTGGTGGTGGTCAGCCACTGATCGGTACCGAGCACCTTTACCTTGGTGCCGGTCACCAGCCCCCTAGTCATATTGCTGGTTGCACCTATTATTTCAGCATAGGAACTACCAGAAAAGGTAGGGTTGGTAAGGTCCCCGGTAACAGCATTATGCTTGCCGGTAAAGCTATAATCATCATAAAAGGTATAGGTTAGTGGTATCAGTGCGCTGGCGGCAATATTCGGTAAAGGGTTCACCGCAGTAATGCTAAATGTATCCAGGTTGGCCGCAGCGTCGATAAACGCGTCTGTCGCCCCATCCGTGCCTGTATCAAATCCACCCTCAAACGTAATACTGTTTCGTGCTGTATATTTCGACCGGCCGTCATGATAGGCAAACTCCAAGTCCGCCTGCTCTGGGATGGCATGAGTGATGGTCTGGGTATTGGAAACAACCGTGTTCATCCTGGCCTGTAGTGTGTCGCGGATGGAGGCAGAGTTGTACAGGGCCGTCATGGTAGGCCGGTCCAGCCCATCATAGAAAGTTACCAGCCATTGTTTGTTGGCAGCGCTTCGCATGTTGCCATCACGGGTAAACACAAGCCTATCCCGCAGATCATACACCATTTCCGTGGAATCTGCCCCTGGCACCTTCTTCATGATCATCCGGTTACGGCCATCATACCGATAAAAGAAACAAAGCTCGCGGGCAGTGGTGGCATCCAGCACCCAGCTCGCTTTGATCAGCTCTACTGCTTTAGGTGGGATCACACAACGAAGGTTGCCTAGGTCGTCATACACATAATAGGTACAGAGCCAGCCGGTATGTCCGTCAGCAGCAATGTCAGTCAATTCTACTCTTTTTAGGATCACCCGGCCCTCCTTGTCCTTAAACTCTGTAATGCGTTTGCCTCGCTCATCTATAGTTACATTTTTAAATAGCTGGCCTGCAGCATAGGTACGGTTCGCTCCACTGGTGGGAATAATACCAGTAGCCGGTATGTCCCAGATACGCACCCCATCTGCAGCGGTGTTAACCAGGTATTGCTGTTCTACCGGTTTATTGCCTCCTTCTTTTGCCCAACTATTACCGGAGCCGTAGGTTTTCAGTACCCGGTTCAGTGGAGAGGCCTCGTACTCGTTTTGATTGTAATAGATCGTTTCGCCGGATACGCCGGGATTTAAGGCCCCGTCCTGGTAAAAGGCTTTCTGGGCATTGAAAGGATCGATTTTGAATTTACCGTCGTTTACATTCCCTGTCTTGGGCACATAAGGCAGGTATTTATACCGCTCCCGCCCGTACGCGTCATACACCATGGGTACAACCAGGTCTTTGGCAGAGGGGGTAATAGCCTTGCTCACTGTTTGCAAAGGTCGACCCAAGCCATCAAAATATTGCGAAGTTTGCTTAACTGCATTTACGTCAGTAGAACCGGTAACTGCAGCCGGATCGGAAGTAGGCATATTAGGCTCCCAGGTACGGATGTAGTTAATGGTCGATCCAGTATAGGCAGCAGGTGGTGTAACCGCTGTTGCCGCAGGACGAACACTATTGGTGTCAGGTTTATTCTGGGCCGGCAATGTGATTGCGTAACCCAATAACAATGTGAGAATAGATAACTTCTGCATATTACTTCTTTTTCAACAGGGTTTGGGATTATTGGGTTACCGGCTTTTGATACTCATAGTCATGTTGCTTTAATATCCTGCCATCCTGATCTTTTACCCTCACCAGTCTGCCCAGCTTATCATATTCATAATAGGTGATCTTGCTGCTGGCATCCACCTGGCTGGTTACACCTGCCAGTGGCGTATAGGTATAGCTGATCATCTGCGCTCCCACAGGATATAATCGCACTTCATCAATAACAGCTGTGCCCGAAATGGTAACCGATGTCGTGCCGGTAACCACTTTCTCCGTGTAGGTCCATCCGTTAATGGTGGCTCCCTGCCGGGTAGTGGTGGCATTGCTTATATTCACCGTTCCTGTTTTTGCCCAATACGACACAATATATTGCTGACCGGATTGTAGCCCCGATTTTACAAGATTACCGGATCCCAGGTTATAGCTTTTACTGCCCGTTATGCCTGATGCGGTGATCCCTGCGGCACTACCAAGGCTCCAGCTGCCATGTGTATTGCCTTCAAAGCTGGTGAAAGCAATTTCCGCTACATCTGCATTGGTACATTGCGCCACCGGTAAAGAAGCATTGTGGTCCCATATATAGGACATCTTCCGTCCATTGGCTTTGTATTGTACCAACGGATTACCCCTTGTATCATACTTGTCATGAAATATTCTCTTTTCCAGGAGGCCATTTCCAAACTGTGCATCAATACTGGCTAACAGTGGCATATTGCTATTGAAAATGCCATAGTTGTTTTTCACAAGTGAAACCTGTTTGCCGTTTCTGCTCACCTTTTCTTGGATTAGTGCCGTTTTTACATTCAAGTCCTTCAATGCTTGCTTCGCCGCCAGCTCACTGGTGGTAAGACCGGCTACTGAATCGTTTGCATATAACTTTTGTGTTTCCACGAGTTGACCCTCACTATCTTGCGTCTTTTCTGTAGTGGGGAGCTGGTGGATGAGATTGCCGTATGTAAGCGCATTCAGGCTGCTCAGTGTTCCTGCATTTGCGTCATAGGTAGTAACTCGCGTAGAATCAAGATGCACCCATCTTCTGTTCATATCATAGGTCATCAAATTTGCCGCCCGCATGTTCAATACAGAACCAACACCTGTATTCACAAAGCAGAGAGAGGAACTAGGGTCTCTTTTACCGGCATAGAAGGTGGCGAACTGTTGAACACGGGGATCGATCCCGTACCAGTTCTTTTCCTCCCGTACTACCTTTACCACACCTGCTGTCTGTACAAATGACCTTTCCGCCGTTTTTAGTCCATTAGCATGCGAGAAGTTCGATAAGGGCGCTCCCGGGAAGGGTTGACCCATGAACGGATGACCATTTTGGTCAAAAAACACATTAAACTCCCGCTCTGTGGCGCCATTTTCCATGTTCTCTCCTTCAGACTCCAACACATAACTATAATAGATATGGTTACCGGAGTAGGAACACAAATCATAAAAGCTGGAGGAAGATAATTGAACATAACTGCAGATCCTGGTAAGACACGATCCTTGCCCGTCATTAGGGCATTGCACCTGCTTCTCGTACCTGTAACTGTTGGAAGGGGATGAGTTCACAGCTTCACCGGAGGAATATTTCCCATCCTTGCTATAAAAATAACGTTTCACCTGCTGCTTACCACTAAGCGGATCATAAGTAGTGATCCTGCTTACCCTCACACCGGGAATTGGCTTGTTGGATGATGTATCCAAGAGTGCGTAGTTCAAAGACGCATATCCGCGTGCAGGACCATAGACAGTTACTGCCAGTACATAGGTGCCCTGCTGGGTTATAGTAAAGCTTTGATGCTCATCACCTCCAACAGACCAGCCTCCCACGCCGCATGGTTCCCCGGCACCATCAACCAGGCAAGCCGTGGTACGATAATAGGTGGCAGGATAATCAGGAGTGATGATCACATTACCTACATTTAGATTGAGCACTTGAGTACAGGGCACCGTAAATGGCGCTGAGTAGTAGGTCCTAGTTTGCTTGAACTCAGAAGTACCTTCCACATACACGCGTTCGGATTGTTCTTCATGGCATTGCGCAGTGGTATTTTTGATCGAGTGCCCTTCGTACTCGATCAGGTCATATCCTCCTCCCGGGAAGGTAATTTTTTTCAGCGCGCCAATTTTACTGAAGGCGGGGTCTGGGTTCCGGTTTCCAAAGCTTTGATTAGGGAAATAGCTCAGTACTGTTGCATCTATTGGTTTCGCGATCAATGAGCCATTCGATTTACCATTGTAGAATCCCATATAGTCCTGTGAAGAGGAATTGCGGGCCGGAAGACTGTTGATGTTATCATATTCGAATCCATATATTCTTGCCGTGCTCGCCAGGAGTTCCATATTCAGTTCCTCTACACCAGCCAGGAACATCCGCTTGCCAATGTCTGCCCGTAATGTGGCTCCTGCTGATGAGTAGATATAACCCAACTCATAGGCAGTCCTGATCTTTTCTTGATTTACAGGGACATCAGTTGCTGTTTTGGCTACGGTAGTATCCAGCACAGTCAAATTGGTCAGGCAATAGTCCCCCACGAGATCCTCCCTGGGGCTGTAACCTAGCAATACAGTACCTAACGCATTACTGGTGATGATGGTGGGATACACGCCATAATTACGCATCTGTATCTGGCATTCCTGGTTTGCGGGTATACTGGGGCAATTAACAGTACCAGAGCATTGATTCGGAGAAGGCGTGTTCGCGGTAGCTATCTGCGAGGTAGAGGAATAATAGGAGTAATCACAAGTGCCATACTTTATATAAATAATATCACCTTTAGGGTGGCTAACTTGCGTAAGGTACCAGGCGTTTTTGATAGGCGTACGGCTAAACACTCCCTTAGCACAGCTGCTGGTCGATACGGAAGACTCCTCCTGTTTGAATTCATATTTTGCTCCATCCGGTGTAGTGATGGTAAAACCACTGGCAATACTTCCCTCTATTACAAGGTTGTTGTCGTCCAGTTTCATGATCTGACTGCCATCGATAATGAACTTACCGCTGTAGCTACCAAATGAAAAAGTAAAAATATCCGGCTGGGTATCATATCCTTCGCTGCCTACCTTTTCGACGAATGATTGCCACTGGGCACTGTATTGATCGGAAAGATCCGGCGGTGGTCGCAGAAATGTGCTGCTGCCGTCAGGCTCACCCAGTACCATTCTTGATACCACACCACCGGCGCTGAGGTTCCATCCAAGGCCCACCCTGGATGCCACCTGCGTAACCCGTGTGCCATTAGTACTATAACTCAAGCTAATAGGAATGGAAAGGTTATTGGTTTTATATTCATACAGGGGGATGCTGTATCCTGCTGCTCCATCAGCATAGTTGACACTGGCGGTGGCAAACTTACCCAAAGCTGCTGCAGTAGGGGAAGGGGGAAACACATTATCCAGGTCCAGCGCCTGCGCATTAGTGTCATTAACAGCAAACAGTAAGACCGCCAGGATACTTAATAAATATTTTTTCATAGATGAGGTGTTAGGTATTATCAACTATTTTCAGCGCTTGCCTTTGGCAGGTTTGGTATAGGTCTCATTTTGCTTCTGCAAAAGGTTTATTTGTTCCTGTTGAGATTTTAACTGTTTTTGTTGATCGATCAGATAAAGGGTTAATTCTTCTATTTTCTGCAACAACTTTTTGTTCATATCTCCGATATCCAATCCCAGGCGTACCGGGAAAATTATATTGGAGCGCTTTGGCGGCACGTACGAAAGCGCCAAGACAGACGAGCGAAAAGAGTTCAAAAGAATGTTAGACTTTGTGAAAAAGCATAATGCCAGCAAGAATCCGAACAAGATTTCGCAGATTTGGGTATACATGACAGATCGCTTCAGCCGAACTGGTGTTGGAGGTATGAATATAGCGGAAGAATTACGGGAGAAATACGGCGTTGCTTTATATGCATTGGCACAGCCCATTAATGTAAGTGATGAGAGTGGCATATTCTCGCAAAACATGCAGTTCCTGGTAAGCCATTATGAGAACCGGCTTAGAAGGCGAAGGATGATAGACGGCCTTACTGCCAAATTCGAGAAAGGAGAATGGGTGACTAAAGTACCTATGGGTTATTCTGTTATCAAGGAAAAAAAGGAAAGGAAAATCGTAGTGAATGAAGTAGGTAAAAAATTGCAGAAGGCATTCCTTTGGAAGGCGGAAGGCATGAAAAATGAAGAAATTATTTTGGGGCTTCGGGCAATGGGAGTACCCATGTACAAACAGCAGCTAACCAAAATCTTTAAAAAGCCCTTTTATTGTGGACTGATCAACCACGGAATGCTGAATGGTAGGATTGTAGAAGGGAACCACGAAAAGC